>Ga0326726_10001363_pt1 | contig 22703 bp, 22 predicted proteins | sample MHFenrmetagenome_2_FD_207603 | JGI IMG/M metagenome (GOLD analysis project Ga0326726, IMG submission 207603) | Lab enriched peat soil microbial communities from Michigan Hollow, Ithaca, NY, United States - MHF15MN | ecosystem: Environmental > Terrestrial > Soil > Wetlands > Peat | place: USA... | reverse complement strand
GCCGGGGGTTTTATTCCATGTCGGGGTAGGGGCCGCGGCCGCCCTCGGCGATGAATCGATCGATGCGCGCTTCGAGCACCGGCAGCGGCACGGAGCCGAGCTCGAGCACGGTATCGTGGAAGGCGCGGATGTTGAACTTCGCGCCGAGCGCCGCCTCCGCCTTGGCGCGCGCTTTCACGATGCTCATCTCGCCGAGATAGTAGGAGAGTGCCTGGCCCGGCCAGGCGATGTAGCGATCCACCTCGGTCTCGATTTCGTGCTCCGGCAGCGCGGTGTAGTCCTTCAGGTACTGATTGGCTTGCGCGCGCGTCCAGTGCTGCGAGTGCACGCCGGTATCGACGACGAGCCGCGCCGCGCGCCATATCTGATAGCTCAACATGCCGAAGCGATCGTAGGGCGTTTCGTACATGCCCATTTCCGTACCGAGCTTCTCGCAGTAGAGCGCCCAGCCTTCGCCGAAGGCTGAAATGTAGGTGTGCTGACGGAAGGCCGGCTGGCTCTTATGCTCCATCGCGATCGGCATCTGAAACGCGTGGCCGGGCGCGGACTCGTGCAAGGTCAGGGCGGCGAGACTATAGAGCGGACGCGCCGGCAGGTTGTACGTGTTGAGGAGGTACAGTCCCGGTCCGCCGCGCCCCGCCGTGTAGAACGGCGCGAGATCATCCGGCACCGGCTTGATCGCGAATCGCATGCGCGGCAGGTACCCGAAATACTGCGAGGACTTGCCGTCGAATTTCTTCGCGATCCACGCCGCGCGCATCAGCAACTCCTCCGGCGTCCTGGCGTAGAACTGCGGATCCGTTCGCAGGAATTTGAGAAACGCCGGAAAGTCGCCGGTAAAACCGCTGTCTTTCATCACGCCGAGCATCTCCTCATGCAGGCGCGCGACTTCGGCTTCGCCGATCTTGTGAATCGCGTCCGGGTCGAGATCGAGCGTCGTGAATTCGCGGATCTTCGACTGATAGAAGGCTTTGCCGTCCGGCAGGTCTTCCGCGGCGAGCGCGGTGCGGGCTTTGGGCACGTACTGCGTGCGCCAGAACTTCATGAGCTCACGGTAGGCGGGCTGCACGACGTCGCGGATCGTCGTGACGGCCTCGGCACGCAGGCTCGCCTGGTCCGCCGGCAGGATTCCGGGCATCTCCTTGAACGGCGTGTAGAACACATTCGCTTCCGGCGCGGCGTCGATAACAGCGGTGATCGACGCATCGCGTCCTTCGAGCGTCACGCGCGGTGGCGTGAATCCACGCTTGAGGCCGGCGCGCATCTCATCCATCTGCTCATGGAAATAGCGCGGCACATCGTGCATCTGCTTGATCCAGTTGCGGTAGTCATCAATCTTGCGGTAGGTCTTGCGCGCCGTGTAGCCGATGTCCGTCCAGAAGGTCGTGTCCGCATTCGCCGGCATCTCATAGTCACGGAACCGCTGGCCCGCGATCAGTACTTCGATCTGCGGGTGATAGATGTCGTAGTTCACCTGCTGGGCCGGGGAGAGCTCGGCCCGCGGGATGGCGTCGAGCTGCTTCAGAACATCCTGCCAGTACGCGAGCCGCATCGCCTGTGAAGCGGGGTCCACCTTCGGCAGATGATCGATAATGCCGCGCTGGCTGTCTTCGTCGTCCGCGAATTGGTCCTCGCGCCATTTCCATTCCGTCGTATAGAGCGCGCTGAAGCGCGTATCGGCGGTCACGGGCTTGTGAAACTTCAGGAGAAACCGATCCGTCTTGTCGTGCAGCGCGGGATCGAAAATGGCGAGCGTGTGATTGTCCGCGGCGCTCTTGACGGCATCGCTCGCGCCATCGAACGCGAAACCGGCTGCGAGCACCTCGTTCTTCACCGCGTCCGCGTCGATGCGATGGAGCGTTTTCGTATCGCGAAATCCGGAGCCCGGCTCGGCAGCGTGATCGAGAACGATGTAGACGCCGCCCGGCTTCAGGGCGTCGAACACTGCCTTGTTGAAGGCATTGAGGTCCACATCCGGCACGTTGTGGATGTCGTGATAGTTCTGCGAGGTCCAGACCAGGTCGAGCGCGTCGGCAAGTTCCAGCTCCGTGACTCGCTGGACGCTGACACTCACATTGGCATAGTGAGGGTCCGCGGCGATGGCTTGCACGGGAGCGGCGGGATCCGGGGCAGTGGCAGGCGCGGTCGGGCGGCGCGGTGGTGCGATGGCATAGACGTGGCCCTGCGGACCCACGGTCGCACTGAAGATGCGTGTGAAATAGCCGCCGCCTGGAATGAGGTCAACCACGCGATCGCCGCGCTTGAGGCCGGCAAAGGCCACGCACTCCGCGGGTTTGCGGTCGGCGTCGCGCGCGCGATCCGCAGCAGGGCGCGCAGGATCCGCAACCGCCTGAGCAACGTCGCTGGAAATCGCACTCGTTGGAGCGGCGCCCTGCGCTGCGGCCGCGAGCATGACCATCAGGGCTGCGGCGATCCGCAGGAGTGGACGTGTCATTCGGGGTCTCCTTGTTACGATGGGAAAGTTAAGCTAGCGCTTGCGGGAGCGCAGCACCACGATGAGATAGATCACGATCGCGATGTTCACGGCCAGCACCGCGACGAACTCCAGTTTCCTGTCCTTCGGCTGATTGACGAGCTCCCATAGATCAAACGGTATGAGCGATGACGTCGCGATGACGGTGAGCCATTCGGCCCAGCGCTGACGCAGCCACAATCCGATGCCTTCCGCGGTGAGCAGCAGCGTATAGCAGCTCGTCACGGCGACCACTGCCTTGATCTCGGCGCCTTCGAGTTCGCTCACCCAGGTGAGCGCCCGGGTCAGCAGACGCCGCTCAAAGGTGTCCGTCAGTGTTTCCAGCCAGTTGAAGAGGCGCGCGACCGTGTCCGGATCGAGCAATCGATAAATACCGTAGGTGGCGCCGAGCAGCAGCAAAGCCTTGCCGAGTTTCAGCAGGGCGATGACACGCAGGCCATCCATTCGGCGTTGTGCGACGGTCGCGTTCGCCATGGGCTCCAAGGGGTCCACAAGGGAGGCGTATAAGTGTCGCAGAGTGGCGTGCCCGCGTCGATGCTGCGCACCCGTTGATTGCGCAGCGCATTGCGAAGCTCGGCGCCGCCGTTGTCAGGTAAGCTACGTCGCGCGGCCGCTGATCGGCCTGCCCGCGAGGGGGAAATCGTGTTCTCGTTTCTGCTGTGGCTGATTCTTTTCGTGCTCTGCTGGCCGATCGCGCTGCTCGCGCTCGTGCTGTGGCCGTTGGTGTTCCTGATTTCCCTGCCGTTTCGCCTGCTGGGCATCGCCGTCGAAGGCGTGTTCGAATTGTTGCGCGCGATCATCATGTTGCCGGTACGCCTGTTGCGCGGACGCCCCCAGTGAAGAGCCTGCAATCGCGAGCCGCGCCTCGCGAAATCCCTTAGACTTGCCTCTTCGAAGACAAGGCCAACAAACAAGGCCAATAAACAAGGCCAAGAAGAAGGCCAAAAAGAAGGAGATATCCATGGGTCTCTTGGATGGAGTACTGGGCGGTCTCGTCGGCGCAGGCATGACGGCTGTCGTGCAGGACATTCTTAACAAGCACGGGGGTGTCCAGGGCGTCGTCAATCAATTCGAGAGTCAAGGGCTGGGACCGACGGTGCGTTCCTGGGTCGGCACGGGCCCCAATCAGCCGATCTCACCCGATCAGGTTCACCAGACGCTCGGCGCGGATCTCATGCAGCAGCTCGCCGCCAAGACGGGATTGCCGATCGGGGAGCTGGCGCAGAAGCTTGCGCAGATCCTGCCGCAAGCCGTGGATCACATGACTCCGGGCGGCGTTATCCCGAAGGCCTGAAGCCCGCGCGTTACTTCGGCAGATTGCCGGTACAGGAAACCATGCCATGGATCAGACAGCGATCATCGGGCGCTGCGCGCGCTGGGTCCTCCTGTCAGCTCTCGTGGTCGGTGCCGCAAACGTGAGCGCCACCGAGGCACCCGCCAGGGGCGGGAGTTATGCGGATCTGCTCACGCTTTTCAGCGATTGGCGCGCGTTCGAGCGGCCGCCGCTCCGCGACGGGGCGCCGGACTACACTGCCGGGACGATCGCGCGCAAACAGGTGGAACTGAAGAATTATCAGGCGCGTCTCGCCGCGCTGGATTCGAGCCGCTGGCCCGTCGAGCAGCAGGTGGACTATCGGCTCGTCTGGGCCGAAATGAACGGGCTCGATTTCGAGATCCGCGTACTTCAGCCCTGGGCGCGCGATCCCGCCTTCTACAACTCGGTGCGGATGGAACAAAGCGATACGCCCGCGCACGAAGGCCCGACCCATCACGCGCTTGTCGAGATCTGGACGTATTCCTTTCCGCTCAATGCGGGCGCAGAGACCAAGCTGACAGCGGAGCTGCGCACCGTTGCGCCGCTCCTGACGCAGGCGCGGCTGAATCTCACGGGCAATGCGCGTGATCTCTGGGTCTCGGGCGCGGGCACGATGCGCCAGCAGGCTGCCGATCTGACCGGCCTCGCCGTGAAGACCACGAAGGCGAACCCCGAGCTGAAGCGCGCCGTGGCAGCAGCTCTCAGGGCGACGACGGAATTCGCCGATTGGCTCGATGCGCAAGCGCCGTCGAAGACGGGTCCCTCGGGCGTGGGCAAGGAAAACTACACCTGGAGTCTGCGCAACGTGCATCTGGTGCCGCTCTCCTGGGAGGAGGAAGTCAGTATCCTGAAGCGCGAACTCGCGCGCGCGCACGCATCGCTCAAGCTCGAGGAACAGCACAATATCGGTCTGCCGCCGCTGGCCGTGATTTCGAGCCCCGAGGAATATCAGCGCCGCGCGAACGAAGCCGTGACGAAATACATGGCCTTCCTGAAGGATCGCGACATTCTCACGGTCAAGGACTACATGGATCCGGCGATGCGCGCGCACATCGGGGAGTATTCACCGATCGAGACGCGCAATTTCTTCGCGATCGCGAGTCACAACGAGCCGCTGTCGCTCTTCACGCATTTTTATCACTGGTTCGACAATGCCCGCATCGCGCTCGAGCCGCATCTGAGCCCGATTCGGCGCGCGGCGCTTCTCTATAACATCTGGGACAGCCGCGCCGAAGGCATGGCCACGGCCGTCGAAGAGTTGATGATGCATGCGGGTCTCTACGACGACAATCCGCGGGCGCGCGAAGTCATGTGGATCATGCTGGCGCAGCGTTGCGCGCGCGGCCTGGCATCGCTTCACGCGCAGGCGAACGAGTTCGACATGCGCGAGGCCAAGGACTTTCAGGTGCAGTGGACGCCGCGCGGCTGGATGCGCCCCGATCTCGATCTGCTCGGCTTCGAGCAGCAGCTGTATCTGCGTCAGCCGGGCTACGGCACGAGCTATGTCACCGGTAAATATCTCATCGATGAGCTGATCATGGATCGTGCGCGGCAGCTTGGGGGCAAGTTCACGCTGCGAGGGTTCCTCGACGAATTCAATGCAGCCGGCGTGATCCCGGTGTCCATGATCCGCTGGCAGCTCACCGGTAACGACGATGAAGTGCGCGCATTGACACGGGCACAGTAGACAGGAGGGAGGCGATCAAAATGCGGTGGGTGCGCGGACAGCAATGGTTTGGACAGGTCGCGATCGTCGCGCTGGCGTTGGTTCTTGCCGGCGCCCATGCGCGCGCGGCGGATCAATTATCTACGACGGCTGGCGCGCCGGCGGAAGGCGACTACGTCGCGAGGAACTTCAAGTTCGCCTCCGGTGAAGTGCTGCCCGAGCTGCGCATTCATTACCGTACGCTCGGCACGCCCCAGCGCGACGCCAAGGGCATCGTGCGCAACGCCGTGCTCATCATGCACGGCACGACGGGGAGCGGCGCCCAGTTCATTCGCCCTGAATTTTCGGGTGAATTGTTTGGGTCAGGCCAATTACTCGACGCGAGCAGGTACTTTCTCGTGCTGCCCGATGGGATCGGACACGGGCATTCGAGCCGGCCGAGTGAAGGATTGCGCGCGCACTTCCCGCACTATGGTTACGAGGACATGGTGCGCGCGGACTATCTTCTGCTGACCGAGGGGCTTGGCGTGAATCACGCGCGGCTCGTCATGGGCACTTCCATGGGGGGCATGCATACCTGGCTCTGGGGCGAGCGCTATCCGCAATTCATGGATGCCTTGCTGCCGCTCGCGAGCGTGCCGTCGCAAATCTCGGGCCGCAATCGCGTCTGGCGGCGCGCGATCATCGATTCCATTCGCGACGATGTCGAATGGCGTGGGGGCGACTACACCGCGCAGCCGCCGAGCCTCGCCGTCGCTGGCGAGATTCTGTTTCTGATGAGCAGCAATCCGGTCTTGCGCTTCAATGAGGCGCCGACGCTCAAGGAAGCAGATGGTGTACTCGACGCCTATGTCGGGAAATTTGTCTCGACCTCCGACGCCAATGATGTGCTGTACGCGCTGGAGGCCTCGCGCGATTACAACCCCGGCCCCGATCTCGGGAAGATTCGCGCGCCGCTCGTCGCGATCAATTCCGCAGATGACCTGATCAATCCGCCGGAAATCGGCGTGCTCGAGCGGGAAATCAAACGCGTGCCGCATGGCCGGGCGGTGATGCTGCCGCTCAGCCCCGAAACTGTCGGGCACGGTACGCATACGAAGGCCGCAGTGTGGAAGCAGTACCTCGCGGAACTGCTGAAGTCGTCGGAACCGTAGGCTCCTCTCGCGCGGGGAGCGCAGCCGCACCGTTCAATGCCCGAGATCATCTACGGCACGGCCTGGAAGAAGACGCGTACGGCGGAGCTCGTCGCGCGTGCGATCGAGCTCGGCTTTCGGGCGATCGACACCGCGTGCCAGCCCAAGCACTACGACGAAGCGGCGGTGGGCGCGGGGATAGCGCGCTGTCTGTCCGCGACGCTGACACGCCCACAGCTCTATCTGCAGACCAAGTTCACGTCTGTGTCCGGGCAGGATCCGAGGCGCATTCCCTACGATTCCGGGGCGCCGCTCGCGGAACAAGTGACGCAGTCATTTGCGGTCTCGCTCAGGAATCTTGAGACCAGCTATCTCGATTGCCTGGTTCTGCATTCGCCCCTGGCGACTCCGCAGGCGACGCTTGAAGTCTGGCGCGCCATGGAGGGATTGGCCGATGCGGGAGGCGCGCGCCTCCTCGGCATCAGCAATTGCTATGACATCGATGAACTGAAGACACTGCAGCGAGCGGCGCGCGTCAAGCCCACCGTAGTGCAGAATCGCTTCTACGCCGCAACGGGCTACGATCGTGAGATCCGGGCGTTCTGCCGCGCCGAAGGCATTGCGTACCAGTGTTTCTGGACCTTGTCCGCGAATCCCCAGCTGCTCGCGGCAGCGGCGATCACGACGCTCGCCGCGAGGCATCGACGGACGCCAGCCCAGATTCTGTTCCGCTATCTGACGCAGGAAGGTATCGTGCCTCTCACGGGGACCACGTCGGAAGCACACATGCGGGAAGACCTCGAGATATTCGCCTTCGAGCTTGCGCCAGCGGAGCGCGACGGCATCTCCGCGTTGCTGTCGCGACCCTTATCCCCATGATAGTTCTCTCGGCCGATGAAATCCTCGGGCTGCTCAGCGTGCCTGAAGTCATCGCGGCCGTTGAAGCGGCGCTGCGCGCCCAGGATCTGAAGCAATGTATCGTTCCGCAACGCCACCATATCGAGTGGCAAGGCAGTACTTTCCTCTCGATGCCCGCCGTAGGGATGCGCAGTGTCGGCGTCAAACTGGTTTCGGTGGTGCCGGGCAACGCCGCGCGGTCGCTGCCCGTGACCAACGGCCTCATGGTGATCAACAGCGCCGAAACCGGGGTGCCGCTCGCAGTCATGAATGCCGCGACCCTCACGGCGAGCCGCACCGGTGCCGTGGGTGCGCTGGGTGTGAAATACATGACGCCGCAGGATTCGGCGTCGGTCGGCATCATCGGCTGTGGCGTGCAGGGCACGTGGCAGGCGATTTCGGCGTGCGCCGTCCGCCCGATCAAGGAAGTGTTTGCGCTACGCCGCTCTGCTCCAAGTTTCGAGAGATTCCGAGCCACGGTGACACGTCATGTGCCGACTGTTGCCGTCGTGCCATGCGGGGATGCGCACGATCTGCTCAAGCGCACAGATATCGTCATCGCGGCCACCACCGCGTCCGAGCCAGTCCTGCCCGATGATCCCGCACGCCTGGAAGGCAAGCATTTCATCAGTGTGGGCTCTTACCGAAAGAACATGCAGGAGCTCCCGGACTCGGTGTACCGGCTCGCCGGCGAGCTTGCAATCGACTCCGAGGGCGCGCGCCACGAAGTGGGCGACGTCGTCAACATGGTGCAGAAGGGGATTCTCAGGAACTCCGACGTCTACGCGATTGCGGAGCTTGTGGCCGGCCGGCGATCGGTAAACGTGCATCGGACTACCGCCTACAAGACCGCGGGCAACGCGCTTTTTGATCTCTTCGTTGCCGAGGCGATGTTCGACGCTGCCGCACTTCGCGGCGTCGGGACGGAAGTGGCGCTCTGAATATGTACGTCCCTGCGCATTTTTCTGAAACCAGGGTTGAAGTGCTGCATCAATTGATCCGTACGCAGCCGCTCGCGGCACTCGTGCATACCGGGCCGCGCGGGCTCGACGCCAATCACATTCCGATGCTGATTGACGGAAAAGCCGGCGCTCATGGTTTGCTCCGCGGCCACGTCGCCCGAGCGAATCCTGTTCACGGCGAAGCGGTGAATGGTTCCGAGGTGCTTGCGATATTCCAGGGTCCGGGTCACTACATTTCACCCAACTGGTATCCGTCGAAGCAAGCGCATGGCAAGGACGTGCCGACCTGGAACTATATCGTCGTGCACGCGCGCGGCCGCATCGAATGGCACGCGGAGGCTGACTGGCTTCTCAACCTGGTCAGCGCCTTGACGAACGCAAACGAAGCGCATCGAGAGCAGCCCTGGCAGGTTTCCGATGCGCCGGCCGACTACATCGACCGCATGCTCAAGTCGATCGTTGGCTTTGAGATTCCCATCGACGAGCTCACGGGCAAATGGAAACTCAGTCAAAATCGTAAGCCTGAAGACCGGTCCGGCGCGATCGCGGGCCTCGCGGCTGAAACCGGCGATAAGGCGCGCGAGATTGCCAACCGAATGCGCGAAATTGATCACCGAGACACTTGAAGGACACCGTATGCATCGACCCGCTGGAGTGACGCCGCCAAACGATCGATCGATTGCCGGGGCGCTCGATCTATTGACGACGGGTGCAACGACGTCGGTCGATCTCGTCACGCAAGCGCTCACCCGGGCGCGAGACAAAGCAGGCGAGGGCGCTCGGGTCTTCACCCAGCGCTATGAGGAACGTGCGCTGCGTGAGGCCCGAGAGTCGGACGCTGCGCGCGCCAAGGGCTCTGCGTCGCAGCCGCTGGCTGGCCTGCCGATCAGCGTCAAGGATCTATTCGACATCGCGGGAGAGGTCACGACAGCCGGCTCGCGCGTGCTGGCCGACAGCGCACCCGCCACCGCGGACGCGCCAGTGATTACGCGCTTGCGACGCGCCGGCGCAGTAATCGTCGGCAAGACCAATATGACCGAGTTCGCCTTTTCGGGTCTCGGCTTGAATCCGCACTACGGCACCCCGCGCAATCCGTTCGAGCGCGAGCGCGGACGGATTCCCGGAGGCTCATCGTCGGGCGCGGCAATTTCCGTGACCGACGCAATGTCGATCGCGGCGATCGGCACCGATACGGGCGGCTCGGTGCGCATACCCGCCGCGGTTTGCGGTCTCGTGGGATTCAAGCCGACCGCCGCGCGCATTCCACGCGACGGCACGATTCCGTTGTCGCGCACGCTCGATTCGATCGGGCCGATCGCGCGCACGGTCGAATGTTGCGCGCTGCTCGATGCAGTGATGGCGGGTTTGCCAGCGGCTGTGCCGGACGCGGCGGACATCAAGGGACTGCGCGTCGCCGTTGCGCTTACGGTCGTGTGGGACGACGTCGAGGAGCACGTGGCTGCAAGCGTCGAGCGCGCACTGAAGCAATTGTCGAAGGCCGGCGCGCGCGTGACCGATCTTGCGCTCGGCGATCTCGCCGAAATACCCGCGATCAATGCCAACGGCGGCTTTACCGGGGCGGAAGCCTTTGCCTGGCATCGTGCACTGCTGTCGCGGCGTCGGGCTGAGTACGATCCGCGGGTCGCCGTGCGCCTGGATCGCGGGCAAAGCATGAGCGCTGCGGATTATCTCGATCTCTTCGAGGCGCGCAAGCGCATTCAGGCCTCGATGGCGCGCGCATTGAGCGATGTCGACGTGTGGGTGCATCCGACCGTCCCATGCACGGCGATGGAGATTGCGGCGTTGGCCAAGGACGATGCCTATACCACGGCCAATCGATTGATCCTGCGCAATCCGTCGCTGGTCAATTTCCTGGACGGTTGCGCGATTTCTTTGCCCTGTCACGCGCCCGGCAGTGCGCCGGTCGGGCTGTCACTCGTGGGCCGCTCTGGCGAGGATCTGCGATTATTTTCCATTGCACGGGCGATCGCGCGCGTGGTTGCGCCTTTAGTTGCCGGCACCTAGAAGATCAGTGCCCGCGCGGTCGAGGCTCGATGCAGCGGTGAAGATAGTCGTACCGGACCGTCCACACCGGTGAGCACGAGCTGCGCTCAGCGCATCAGGTCGATGGCGCTGCGTCCGTGGCGGCGTTCTCGCGTCCGTATTGTGCCGCGATCGTAAACCGCAATTGCAGCCCACAATGCTGCGCACTCTTGCCATCGCGTGCGCGGTGGCCGTTGCACTCGATGTCGCCCTCTCCGGAATTTACCGACTGCGTCAGAACGGAAGTGGCGGCGGCATGCAGGTCGAATCGGCCATCGCAGTCCGCATAAGGGCAGGGAAAGCTGAAGAACGCCTGCGCTGCCGGGTGCAGGATGTGGGACTGCGCTGCCGGCGTGTAGGCGCCGCTATCCACGAAGGTCAGGTCGAAACGGATTCTTTCGACGCGTGGAAATCCGCGGCGCACGGTCTGCGCTGCTGCCCGGTCCCGGCGCCAGATGTCCTGACGCTGTTGACGCGCTGCCTGGGGTTTAAGTGCGGCGAGTTTCATGGCTTGCGATCCTCAAGGGATGGAATTCGGTGTGCCGGGCTTGGTGGGCGCGGCGTTGGCCGCGCTGTCGGTAGCGGCGTCGACTGTGGGAGCAGCCGTGGCCTTGTTGGCGGCCCGGCGCTGCTGCTTTTCCGCCTGCTTCAGCTTGCGGTTCAATTCTTTCTGCTTCCTTGCATGACGATAGTTTGGCTGAGCCACGTGAGATCCTCTGAAGGTACCTGCGACTTACGCTGTTACGCGTCCATGGTCGTGAGCAGTGCGACTTCATGCCAGGCGTCGATCGGATCCCGGTGCAGGGTCGGCAGGCGTATGTCGAGACATACGTCGTCCGCATATACGAGCCCGCCTGCTGTCCTGACTAGATTGAACGGCCCCAGGCCGACGGCCGCCGTTCCCGGCGTCTTGCGCGCCCGGAGAAACACCGGACCTGCGCATTCGAGCTCCCGAAATAGCCGATGCCCGAGCCGCCAGCAGTCATCGACCCGGGTCGCCGCGACGAAATTGTCTTCCGCGCGCAGCGTGCCATCCGCGCAGAAGCGAAAGCAGAACGCACGCGTGTGCGCCAGCGTTTCGCCGAGGACCGTGCGAAAAGTCATCCTAAGCATGCTGCACCGGCCGGGCGTCCGCCGCCCCTGACAGGGCGCGCAAACCCGGTCCTACTCGAGGCCTATTCAGTGCTGGGTACTTAGTAATTGCGTTGTCCGCCACCGCTGGGACGCGCGCGCTCCTGGGCTTCGTTGACTTTGAGCGGCCGTCCGCCGAAGTCCGTGCCGTTCAGCGACTGCATGGCGCGCGCCGCATCGGCATTCGACATCTCGATGAAAGCAAATCCGCGGGGACGGCCCGTGTCGCGATCGCTGATCAGTGCGATCTTTTCAACGGTGCCGTGCGGCGTGAAGAGGGTCCGCAGGGCGTCCTCGGTCACGGTAAAGGGAAGATTTCCGACAAACAGCTTGGTCACAGTAAGTTACCCACGATGGCAAATTTAAAAAGGCGGCAGCAACGCGCGGCCGGCGGGTTCGCGGATAATTCTTAGGTGAGAGGCTTTGGCCGAAAGAGGTGCCGGAACGGCGTAATGGGCCAAGGACAGACAAGCTGAAAGATCACGAGCCGGAGCACAGAATACCTCATAGGCGGTTGACTCGCTTGGCTTTCGCGCGCTGTTGAGCCAGCGACTCATCATCTATCCTGTCGCTGGCGTCGGATGACAATAATAGGGGTGGTTCCGGTCATGTCGATCGATGTGCAGGCAGTCCGAGAGCAATTTCCGGCCCTGAGCAATGCGGCGGGCGGCCGCGGCAGGATCCATCTCGACAACCCGGCGGGCACCCAGGTGCCGCGGCAGGTCATTGACCGGATGACCGCAGCACTCATCGGCTGCAACGCCAATTTCGGCGGCAACTTCAAGTCATCGCGGGAGGCCACTGAGATCTCCGCGGCCGCGCACCTCGCGATGGCCGATCTATTGAATGCCGGCTCGGCGCGCGAGATCGTGTTCGGCGCGAACATGACCACGCTCACCTTCATGCTGACGCGCTCGCTCGGGCACCGGTTTCGCCAAGGCGATGAAATTCTGGTTTCGGGCATGGAGCACGATGCGAATGTAACGCCCTGGCGAATCATGGCCGAAGAGCGCGGCCTCCTCGTGCGTACCCTCGATTTCGATCCCACGATCTGCCGTTACGACCTGCGCCAGCTCGATGATCTGCTCTCGAGCCGCACCCGCTTTGCTGCCATGTCATTCGCAAGCAATCTCACGGGCACCGTGAATGACGTCAAGGAGTTCTGCCGGCGGGTACGCGCCGCAGGCGCGCTGTCATTTGTCGATGCCGTGCACTACGCGCCGCATGGTCCGATCGATGCGCAGGCTCTCGGCTGCGACATGCTCGCCTGCTCGCCGTATAAATTCTTTGGGCCGCATCAGGGCGTGCTCTGGGCGCGCGAAGCGCTGCTCGCGGAGCTAAAGCCCTACAAGCTGCGGGCGTCGTCGAACGAATTGCCGGGACGCTTTGAAACCGGCACGCAGTCGCTCGAAGGGCAGGCGGGTACTTTGGGCGCCATCGAATATCTCGACTGGGTCGGCCAGACGATGGCCAGGGAGTACCTGCCTCGCGTCGCCTCCATGACGGGTCGGCGCCAGAGTTTGCATGCCGCGATGATGGCCATAGCGGATTGCGAGCGTGAGTTGAGCGCGCGCTTGATTTCGCGGCTCGAGTCCATCGCGGGTGTGCGGATTCACGGCATCACCGATCGCACTCTGCTCGCGCATCGCGTCCCGACCGTATCGATTTCCAAAGCCGGCATCGATCCGGAGAACCTTGATCGCGCGCTGGCGGCAGAAGACATCTGCGTGTGGAGCGGGCACTCCTATGCGGTCGATGTGGTGCGGCGGTTGGGACTCGAAGACACGGGAGGCGTCGTGCGAATCGGCGCCGTGCACTACAACACGATGGCAGAGATTGACCGGGCGGTGGCTGTGGTCGCCGCCAATATCTAGGCGGCCTGCGTATTTGAGGGCAAGGCGCCCGGCTAACCCCAGAGCTCCTTGCTGGCGATCCGAGCGCCCTCGACCAGCGCTTCGAACTTGGCCCACATGACCGTCGGGTGCACGCGCTGGAGGTTGTCGATCTGCGCGAAGCCGCAATCGGTGCCGGCAATGACGTTTTCCCTTCCGACCAGGCGCGCGAAGCGGATGATCCGATCCGCGACCAGGCGCGGATGCTCGACCGTAACGATGTGGTGAGTGATCACGCCCGGAATCAGAATCTTGCCGGGCGGGAGCCGGCCGTTTTCCCACACGCGCCATTCGTGTTCATGCCGCGGATTGGCCGCCTCGATCGAATACGCCCCAGCGCGCACCTCGAGGATCAGATCCACGATGTCTTCGAGCGGCGCATCGGAGATGTGCGGCACGTGCCAGCTGCCGAAGCAAACGTGGTAGCGGACGCGATCCTCGGGGATTCCCGCCAGCGCGCGATTGAGCGCCTCGACCCGTAGTTCGGCCCATTCGCGGTAGCGCTTCGGATCCTGCTGCGTCAACGAGTCGTACATGTTGGCAAGGACCGCATCGTCCACCTGCACGACGAGTCCGGCGTTGTGGATGGCCAGGTACTCCTCGCGCAACGCATCGGCAATGGCGAAGACGTAATCCCGCTCGGTTGGATAGAACTCGTTGACCCCGTCGTAGGCGGTGCTCGCCGGTGCGACCGCCGTCATGAAGGCTTCTTCCACCTTGACGGACTCGAGCGCCGCCTTGAGGTTGTCGATGGCCTGCTGAATGCTCTTGTGGTCTTCGTAGCGAATGGGGCCGACACAGGCCTCCGTCGGGGTGCCGAGATGCGCGCGTGGAAATTCCTGCTTGAGATATTCCGCGAATCGAATGCGGTCGCGTCCGAGCCATTCGAGCTGACGCACTTGATCCGGGCGGATTTCGAAGCCGCTGATACGCTTCAGGACGTAGTTGGCCCAGCTCTCCTTGCCGAATTCGCCTTCGTTGACGATGTCGATACCGACCTCGGCTTGTTGGCGCACGACATCGGCGACGGCCTTGCGCATGCGCCGATCGTATTCGTCGGGATCTTTGGGCGGCCCCTTCTGAAAACCAGCGAGTTCGAGGAGTTCCTGCGGCCGCGGGATGCTCCCCACATGCGTCGTCAGGATGCGGTGTTCGCTGCGCTTCATGCGGACGACGTTACGTCAGTCGTCGCCAATCTGGAAGCTCGCTTTGATTATAGGAGCCATGCGGTCGAGCGATACTCTCGCAACCGTCGATGACGATCTCAGCTGCGGCGGGCCAACAGGTGTCTGACGAATGACGCCAGCCAGCGCCAGAATCCCATGCGCGCTGGAGCCACGCCATGCTCACCACCGCCGGGCGTGCGCGCGGCAATCTCGGCTGCGAGTGCTTCGAAGAATTTGTCCGCAGTGGCCGCGGCGGCCGCATCAATCAGTCGCGCGCCGATTTGCGCCAGTTTGCCGCCGATCTGAGCCGTCGCCGTATATGCGAGCTGGGTCGACTGCGGAGAAATCTCGTGCAGCTCGATCTTCGCCTCGCCGCGCGCGAAGCCCGCCTGACTGCTCTGGCCGTCGAACGTCAGCCGGTAGCCATTCGGCGGATCGATGTCCATGAGTGACATCTTGCCTTTGAACCGCGCCTTCACCGGGCCGATCGACGCGTTCATGACGACGTCATAAGCATGCTCGCCACTTGCGATCATGCTTTCGCAGCCTGGCACGCAGGACTTCAGCACCTCGGTGTCGTTGAGCATCGCCCAGACGGCGGCGCGGCCGGCGGGCAATTGCCGCTCGCCCTTCAATTCCATGGTGTCGACTCCAGCGAGTGGTTCGCAGTCAGGGTCCGCGCGAGTTGTTCGAGCGATTCGATGTTGTGGACGGGCAGGAAGCGGTGCACGTGCGGCAGCATGGCGACGATGCCGCGCGCTTTCGGTTCGAACTCGTCATAGCGCAGGAGCGGATTCAACCAGACGAGCCGTCGGCAGGACTTTGCGAGACGCTCGGTTTGTGCCGCGAGCAATTCGATGTCGGCGCGCTCCAGACCGTCGGTGACGAGCAGCACGGTCGAGCCGCCGCCGAGCACGCGCCGCGCCCACCGTTGATTGAATTCCTTCAGGCAATCGCCGATGCGCGTGCCACCCGACCAGTCGGCCACAGCATTCACCACCGACGCGATCGCCACGTCCGGGTCGCGCGCCTTGAGATGGCGAGTCACGTGGGTCAAGCGCGTGCTGAATACGAATGAGTGGACGCGATGGCCGGCGGTTTCGACGCCATTCGTCAGCGCGTGCATGAAGTGCAGGAACATCCGCGAGTAGCGGGACATGGAACCTGAAATGTCAACAATCACCGTCACCGGCGTCGGTCGGGTGCGTGGTCTGCGGCGTGGCAGTACCGCAATATTGCCGCCGTGCCGAGCAGCATTACGCAGGAGCCGCCGCAAATCAATTTGCCGGCCGCGCGGGTCGGGCACGCCGCGGCGCGTTGTGATTTGTGCGAGATGGGTAGCAAGCGCGGCGACGATGCGCCGTGCGGCGTTCCATTCCGACGCCGTCATCGTGTCGAAATCGACCTTGCGCAAGCGCTCGCTGTCGGACCAGCTGAGCGGAGCGACAATTTCGAGGCGCCGTGACGGCAGCGGGCGCTCCTCTACGACCGGCCGCGAATCGTTCTTGAACAGAGCTTGCGCCAGCCGGCGGTTGGCTGCGGCTGGCACAGGGACGGTTGCTGCACTGGCATCGGCTTGCGGGAGGAGCATGCGCATGATCTGTGCGAGGAGATCGGGATCTCTCCAGAAAGTGGCAAACGCCTGATCGAAGAGGCTGCGATGATCGCCGCGATCGATGAGGCAGGCCTCGAGAGTTGCGTGCAAATCCGCTTGCGAGGCGATTCCCGCGATGCGCAGCGCCTTAAGAGCGAGCAGCGCTCGATCCGTACCCACAGGAAGTCCCGCCGCACGCAACACCCGCGCGAAGTGCAGCACGTTGTCGGCCAAGTGGCCTTGCGGTCGGTCCTGAAGCGCGGCGCTAGGCAGCATCACGCGTCTGCCTTGCCGCCAATCAGCGCGAGGAGTCGCGCCGCCTCGGAACCCCGCACGCGGGCGATGTCATCCTGATATTTGAGCAGCACGCCGAGCGAGTTATCGATGGTTTGCGGGTCGAGTTCCAGCGCATCGAGTGCGAGCAACGCCCGTCCCCACTCGATGGTCTCCGACAGGCCGGGGAGCTTGTAGAGGTCGAGCTGCCGCAGGGCCTGGACAAAGGCGACGATCTGCCGCGACAGAAACTCGCTGGCGTCGGGCACCTTGCGACGGATGATAGCGAACTCGCGCGCGGCATCAGGGTAGTCGACCCAGTGATAGAGGCAGCGGCGCTTGACCGCATCGTGAATCTCGCGCGTGCGATTCGAGGTGATGATGACGATGGGCGGCCGCGCGGCGGCGACGGTCTTCCATTCCGGTATCGTGATCTGAAAGTCCGACAGCACTTCCAGCAGGTACGCCTCGAACGGCTCGTCCGTGCGATCGAGCTCGTCGATCAGGAGCACCGGCGGAACGGCATGCGGCTGCAGTGCGCGCAGGAGCGGCCGGGCGATCAGGAATTCCTCGGAGAACAGGTTCGCCGCGATCTTCTCGCGCGACTCCCCAGCCACGTCCCCCAGCCGGATCTCGAGCATCTGGCGGGCGTAGTTCCATTCGTAGGACGCGGAACTGACATCGAGACCTTCGTAGCACTGCAGCCGGATAAGTTCGCTGCCGAGTGCACCGGCCAGCACTTTGGCAATCTCGGTCTTGCCGGTGCCGGGTTCGCCCTCGATGAAGAGCGGGCGCTCGAGCTTCAGGGCGAGAAAGACCGCCGTCGCCAAGGGGCGGTCGGCGACATAGTTGCGCGTGAGCAGGAGCTCGAGAGTCGCGTCGATGGATGCGGGCAGCCTGAAGTCCGGGGTCACTTGGGGCTAGCCCAGCGCCTGCTGCACCGCGCGTCGCGTGAGCACCGGAATCAAGTGCGCCCGGTATTCCGCGCTGCCGTGAATGTCGCTGTTGAGCCGGGTGGCCGAAACATCGACTCCATCGCAGGATTGCGGCGCGAAGTTCTTCGCCAGCGCATCTTCGAGCGCCTTTACGCGGAACGCACAGGCGCCCGCGCCTGTAACAGCCACTCGAACCGTCTTGCCGAACTGCGCGACGAATACACCGACCAGCGCAAACCGCGAGGCGGGCTGCAGGAATTTCACGTACGCCGCCCGGTCCGGTATCGGCAGGCTGATGGCGCTGATGATTTCCCCCGGCTTGAGCGCGGTCTCGAACAATCCCTTGAAGAATTCGTCCGCCGCGAGCGCACGGCTGTTCGTGTGAATCGTTGCGCCGAGTCCAAGCGCGGCGGCAGGGTAGTCCGCGGCGGGGTCGCTGTTGGCGAGCGAGCCGCCGATCGTGCCGCGATTGCGCACCTGCCGATCGCCGATGCCCGACGCCACCTGGGCAAGCGCGGGTAGCTGCGCCTGCACTTCGCGCGACTCCGCAACGGCGGCATGCGTTGCCATGGCGCCAATGGAAATTGCCTTCGCATCGGCGCGGATCCGCTGCAACTCGGGAATGCCCGCAAGATCGATAAATGCCGTCGGCGCAAGCAGCCCCAGCCGCACCGAGGGCAGCATGGATTGACCGCCGGCGAGCAAGCGCGCGTCGTGATTGCCTGCGAGGAGTTTTACGGCTTCCGCGACTGAGGCGGGACGATGATAGGAAACGGTGGACATGATTCGCCTCCTCAGCGCTTCGCGGCCTGGATTGTCTGCCACACACGGTACGGCGTGGCGGGCATCGCCACGTCGCGCACGCCAAGCGCAGCGAGGGCATCCACAATCGCGTTGATCACCGCCGGCGGAGAGCCAATGGCGCCGGCTTCTCCGCAACCTTTGACGCCCAGTGGATTGTGCGTACAGGGCGTGCCGCGCGCGGTTTCGACGACGAACTGCGGCAGATCGTCGGCGCGTGGCATCGCATAGTCCGTGAAGCTGCCGGTGACGAGCTGGCCGTCGCTGTTGTAAGCGCAGCCTTCGCGCAGCGCCTGGCCGATTCCCTGCGCGAGTCCGCCGTGCACCTGCCCTTCGACGATCATCGGATTGACGACGTTGCCGAAGTCATCACACGCGGCGAAGCGATCGATGCGCACGACACCCGTCGCCGGATCGACCTCGACCTCGCAAACGTAGGACCCCGCGGGAAACGTGAAATTGGTCGGGTCGTAAAACGCGTTTTCATTGAGACCCGGCTCGAGCTTGTCGAGCGGGTAGTTGTGTGGAACGTAGGCGGCGAAGGCGACCTCCGCGAAGGCCTTCTTGCGATCCGTGCCGACCACGCGAAATTCGCCGTTCACGAATTCGATGTCGCTGTCGCCCGCTTCGAGGAGGTGCGCGGCGATCTTCTTGCCCTTGGCGATGACCTTGTCGACCGCTTTGACGATGGCCGTCCCGCCGACAGCAAGCGAGCGCGAGCCATAGGTCCCCATGCCGAAGAGAACCTTCGCCGTATCGCCATGCTGAATGTCGACGTCGTCGAGTCCAATTCCCAGCTTCTCGGCAACCACCTGGGCGAACGTCGTCTCGTGTCCCTGCCCATGGCTGTGCGAGCCGGTGAACACGGTCACTTTACCCGTGGGATGCACGCGCACTTCGCCCGCTTCATAGAGTCCGGCGCGTGCGCCGAGCGCGCCAGCGATATTCGAGGGGGCGATGCCGCATGCCTCGATGTAACAGGAGTAGCCGATACCGCGCAGAAGCCCCTTGGCTGCGCTCGCGGCCTTGCGCGCGGCAAATCCTTTGACGTCGGCGATTTCGAGCACGCGTTTGAGCGTTGCCTCGTAGTCACCGGTGTCGTAGGTGAGGGCAACGGGCGTCGCGTACGGAAACGTGCGGATGAAATTGCGTCGGCGCAGTTCCACGGGATCGATCTTCAGTTCGCGCGCCGCCAGCTCGACGATGCGTTCGAGGACATAGGTCGCTTCCGGCCGCCCGGCGCCGCGATACGCATCGACCGGCGCGGTATTAGTGAAGACCGCCTGCACGCGGCAGTAGATGTGCGGGGTCGTGTACTGGCCGGCGAGGAGCGTCGCATAGAGGATCGTCGGGATACAGGAGGCGAACGTAGACAGGTAGGCACCCATGTTCGCCGTCGTATCGACGCGCAGAGCGAGAAACTTGCCGTCCTTGTCGAGCGCCAGCTCTGCGGTCGTGACGTGATCGCGGCCGTGCGCGTCGGTCAGAAACGACTCGCTCCGTTCCGCCGTCCACTTGATCGGACGGCCGACACGCTTGCTCGCCCACACCAGCGCGCTCTCTTCCGCATACAGATAGATCTTGGACCCGAAGCCGCCGCCGACGTCCGGCGCGACCACGCGCACCTTGTGCTCCGGCAATCCGAGAACAAACGCGGTCATGAGCAAGCGCTCGACGTGCGGATTCTGGCTCGTGACATAGAGCGTGTACGAGTCGTCGCCACGCGAATACAACGCATTGGCCGCGCGCGGCTCGATGGCATTCGGAATCAGCCGATTGTTGATGAAGGAGAGCTTGGTGACGTGCGCCGCCTTGGCGAACGCCGCATCGACGGCGGCCGCATCGCCTATGGCCCAGGTGTAGCAGATGTTGTCCGGCGCGACGCTGTGGATGGCGGTCGCATTCTTCGCAGCGGTCGCGGTGTCGACGACCGCAGGCAACACGTCATAGTCAACCTCGACCAGCGCTGCGGCCGCTTTCGCCTCGGCCAGGCTATCGGCGATCACGAGCGCAACCTGATCGCCGACGTGGCGGACGACGTCCTCGGCGATCACCGGATGCTTGGGCTCCTTCATCGGCGTGCCATCGATGGAAGTGATGAGCCAGCCGCACGGCAGGCCGCCAATGGCGGCAAGATCCTTGCCGGTGAATATCGCGAGCACCCCGGGTGCGGCACGCGCCGCTGCGGTCTCAATCGTGCGGATCCTGGCGTGCGCGTGCGGGCTGCGTACGAAGCAGGCGTAGCTCTGATGCGGCAAGGAGATATCGTCGGTGTATTGCCCGGCGCCGGTGATGAACCGGTAGTCTTCTTTGCGCTCGACCGACCGTCCAATCAGACTTGTTCGCGATGCGTTCATTGGCTTACCTGCTCCCTAGCGCCCCATGGCTTTCGCACCGAGCGCGACGGCCTTGACAATATTCTGGTAACCCGTGCAGCGGCACAGATTGCCCTCGAGTCCCTCGCGGATCTCGCGCTCGGTGGCATGCGCGCCATGGGTCACGAGATCGAGCGCGCTCATGATCATGCCCGGCGTACAGAATCCGCACTGCAGGCCGTGACACGTCTTGAATGCAGCCTGCATCGGATGCAGTGAGCCGTCCGCCGGAGTAATGCCCTCGATGGTGGTCACCTCGAGGCCCTGCGTCTGGGCAACGATCATGTTGCAGCTTTTGACGGCGCGCCCGTTCAGGAGCACGGTGCAGGCGCCGCAGCTTGCGGTATCGCACCCGATGTGCGTGCCGGTGAGGCGCAGGTGTTCGCGCAGAAAGGTGGAGAGGAGCGTGTCAGGCGGGACATTCACAACTGTGGCCTTGCCGTTGACTTTCAAGCGAATCGGCTCTGGCATGCGGCGTCTCCTTGGGACCTAGGCTCGAAGGTTAGCGTCTAGAACAATGCAATTCATCAGCGCGGTCAAGCGGTGCGCTCCTCTTTCAATTCCAGCTGCTCGATCATCGCCTTGCGGATGAGGTACTTCTGAACTTTGCCCGTCACGGTCATCGGGAATGACTCCACGAAGACGACGTGCACCGGGATTTTGTAGTGTGCGATCTGGTCCCGGCAGAATAACTGTATGTCGTCGGCGCTCGCGGTCTCGCCACGGCGCAAGCGGATCCAGGCGCACACTGCTTCGCCGAATCTCACGTCGGGAATGCCGACGACCGCGACATCCTCGACCTTCGGGTGACGAATCAGGAACTCCTCGACTTCGCGCGGATAGACGTTCTCACCCCCTCTGATGATCATGTCCTTGCTGCGTCCGACGATATTGCAGTAGCCCTCATCGTCGATCACGCCCAGATCACCCGTGTGCATCCAGCCCTCGGCGTCGATCGCTTCCGCCGTGCGTTCCGGATCGCCCCAGTAGCCAAGCATGACGGCATAGCCGCGCGAGCAGAGCTCGCCTGGCTCGCCGCGCAGCAGCATGCGGCCCTCGGCGTCGATCACTTTGGCTTCCATGTGCGGCTGAATGCGGCCGACCGTCGTCACCCGGCGCTCCAGAGAATCCTCGGGCGAGCTCTGAAAGCTCACTGGACTCGTTTCAGTCATGCCGTAGGCAATGGTGACGTCGCGCATTCCCATGCGGTCGACGACGCGTCGCATGACTTCGATCGGACAGGGCGCGCCCGCCATGATGCCGGCACGGAGCGATGACAGGTCGAAGCTGTCGAATTGCGGATGCTGCAGTTCCGCGATGAACATCGTCGGGACGCCGTGCAGCGCTGTGCAGCGTTCGGCTTCGATCGCTCGCAGAACGGCGAGCGGATCGAAGGCGGCGGCGGGATAGACAATCGTGGCGCTGTGCACGACGCAGGCAAGGTTCGACATCACCATGCCAAAGCAGTGATAGAGCGGCACCGGTACGCATAGGCGATCGCCGGCCCTGAGGCCCATGCTCGCGCCGACAAAGTAAGCGTTGTTGACGATATTGCGATGAGAGAGCGTCGCGCCTTTGGGCAGGCCCGTCGTGCCGCTTGTGAACTGGATGTTGATCGGCTGGCGGCAGTTGAGTGTCGCAGCGGTCGAGCGCAGGAGCGTGGAGTCGTCCGCGGCGATGTCGGATAGCTCGAACCAGCCCGCGCGGCGTGGGCCGCCGATCTTTGCGACTATTCTGAGTTCCGGCAGTCGCGCGGCGCGCAGATCGCCAGGCGCGCTCGCCGCGATTTCCGGCGCCAGCGTCTCGATCATGCCGACGTAGTCGCTCGTCTTGAACGCTTCCGCCGATATCAATGCCTTCACGCCCACCTTGTTGAGCGTGTATTCGAGTTCAGAGAGTCGATAGGCCGGATTGATGTTGACCTGGATCAGGCCGGCCTTTGCGGTCGCGAATTGCGTCAAAGTCCATTCCGCGCAATTGGGCGCCCAGATGCCGACGCGCTCGCCCGGCACGAGACCGAGAGCCA
>Ga0326726_10001362_pt1 | contig 22729 bp, 20 predicted proteins | sample MHFenrmetagenome_2_FD_207603 | JGI IMG/M metagenome (GOLD analysis project Ga0326726, IMG submission 207603) | Lab enriched peat soil microbial communities from Michigan Hollow, Ithaca, NY, United States - MHF15MN | ecosystem: Environmental > Terrestrial > Soil > Wetlands > Peat | place: USA... | reverse complement strand
GACGAAGAAAGGTCGCGCACCCTAACGGGCGCCCCATCCGCTGGCAAGCCAAGGCATCTGCGGCCTTGAAGTCGTCCGGCCTGCGTCCAGTGTCCGCCAGCGGACACTTTCGCGCGCTTTCGGATTAGTCAGGATCCCGACATCTCTAGACCGGATTCAACGACTTAGACGAGAGCCGCGATTCTGGCACAGGCCATGCAATGGCTCAGGCCATGAAACTTGCGACCCTTACGCGCCTGGCCAGCAGCGATAACACCGCAATGCGCAGTACCGCCGCTCAGGATCAGTCCATTGATCCCGCAGCAGGCGTGCGTCGCCGTAAGCGGCTGATCGCCGGCATCGGCGCGGCGGCCGTTTTCCTGGTTGTGCTGACGGCCTGGGTCGTGCACCGCTGGGTGGACTCATCGACGGTCGTGCCGCGCGAGCGCATTCGGGTGGCAACGGTGTTGCTTGGTCAATTCGTACGTGACGTGTCGGCGCAGGGCTCGATCGTGGCTGCGGTCAGCCCCACGCTCTATGCACCGTCGGCAGGCACAGTAACGCTCATCGCGAAGCCGGGCGCCACGGTGGCCAAGGGTGAGCTTCTCGCGACGGTCGACAGTCCGGAATTGCGCAATGAATTTCAACGCGAGCAAGCGACGCTCGACAGTCTCACCACGGATCTCGAGCGCCAGCGCATCGAGGTGCGGCGCAAAGTACTCGCCAACCAGCAGGCCGCGGACCTCGCCAGCGTGCAGATCAAGGCGGCGCAGCGCGAGTTTCAGCGCGCGCAGTCGTCCTGGGACATGAAAGTCATCAGCGAGCGAGATTACCAGCGCGCCCGCGACGATCTATCCGCCGCGGAACTCACGTATCGTCACGCCGTCGACAACGCGGGTCTCGATGAAGAAGGACTCGGATTCGAGACCAAGACGCGCACGCTCGAGCGCGACCGCCAGAAACTCGTGGTCGCGAATCTGCGCCGGCGCGTGGAGGAGCTCGATGTGAAATCCCCTGTCGCTGGTGTCGTGGGCAACGTCACTGTTCGACAGAAAGAGGCGGTCGCCGCCAATGCGCCGATCATCACCGTGGTCGATCTGTCGGCCTTCGAAGTGGAATTCCAGATGCCAGAATCCTATGCCGGACTGGTGGGCGTCAATATGCCCGCCGAGATCAATCTTGGTTCAGCCACAGTGCCAGGCGCGGTGGTCGCAGTGTCCCCTGAGGTGAATCAGGGTCTCGTGACCGGCCGACTCCGCTTCACCGAAGCAAACCCCAAAGGCCTGCGCCAGAGCCAGCGTGTGGCTGTGCGCGTCGTGCTCGACGCGCGCGACAGCGTATTGAAGGTCGAACGCGGCTCCTTCGCCGACGACAGCAGTGGCGTCGCCTATGTCTTGAACGGCGATCACGCGGAACGCCGCAAGATCACGCTTGGCGCCGTCGGGATTGGGGAAGTCGAAGTGCTGAGTGGTCTGAAGGTGGGTGACCAGGTGGTCATCTCCGGGCTCGATGAGGTACACGACGCGCCATTTGTTCGCATCACTGACTGATTACTCGAAACAACTGAAATTTGAAACGGACCGACGAGGAACTCCCATGCTCGACATGCAAGGCATCGCCAAGATCTTTCGCACCGATCTCATCGAGACGCACGCGCTGCGCAATTTCGACCTCAAGGTCGAAGCGGGTGAATTCGTCGCGGTCACCGGACCCTCCGGATCGGGCAAAACGACATTCCTCAATATTGCGGGCCTGCTCGAGACTTTTGAGCACGGCACATACCGGCTCGACGACCAGGATGTCAGCCGCATCAGCGATGATCAGCGTTCGCGCCTGCGCAACGAAAAGATCGGATTCATATTTCAGAGTTTCAACCTGATTCCGGATCTCAACATCTACGACAACGTTGATGTGCCGCTGCGCTATCGCCGACTCTCCGCGAGCGACCGACACACGCGCATCACCAGTGCGCTCGACATCGTCGGGCTCGCCTCGCGCATGAAACACATTCCGGCGCAGCTGTCGGGCGGCCAACAGCAGCGCGTTGCCATTGCGCGCGCGCTTGCCGGCGATCCGAAGTTTCTGCTCGCGGATGAGCCGACCGGCAATCTCGACTCACTGATGGCGCGCCAGGTCATGGATCTCCTTGAGGAGATCAATCGCATGGGCACGACCATCATCATGGTGACCCACGACCCGGATCTGGCGCGCCGCGCTCATCGCAATGTGCAGATCATCGATGGCCAGGTCACCGACTACAAGCCCTACGAAGGCCCCTACGAGCCGTCGGCAATTATCGGTGTGACCGGCGAACGCGCGAGCGGTTGAGTGATAAGGACAACGGAGAGGTCGTCATGCTGAGCTACAACCTGCGTCTCGCTTTCGCGAGCTATCGCCGCAATCCAACCCTGACGGGACTGGTCGCGAGCGCCATTGCGATCGGCATCGCCGTGTGCACGATCACGCTGACGCTGTATCACGCGCTGTCGAACAATCCGATCTGGTGGAAGAACGATCAGCTCTATGCGGTCACCATCGACAGCTGGGACCCGGAACGGCCGGACAATGACAAGCATCCTGAGCGTCCGCCGCCGCAGCTGACCTACAAGGACGCATTGGCGCTGCTGAAGTCCGACATCCCAATGCGCAAAGTTGCGATGTTCAAATCGACGCGCGTGCTCGATTCGGGCAAGGCCGATGTGAAGGTGAAGCGCATGGATACGCGCGTGACGACCGGAGACTTCTTCCGCGCGTTCGACGTGCCGTTTCTCTATGGCGGGCCCTGGGGCGCCGCCGCAGACCAGGGCCCCGAGCCCGTCGTTGTGATCAGCAAGGAGGTCAACGAGAAGACCTTCGGGGGAATAAACAGCGTGGGCCGCACCGTTCGGCTCGATGACCGTGACTTTCGCATCATCGGGGTTCTCGACACCTGGCAACCCGCACCGACCTACTACGATCTCAACAACGGCTCCCTGGAGAATCCCGAGGACATCTATATTCCTTTTGCCTGGGGCGAAGCGCTCGAGCTCGAGAGTGCAGGCAACACCAACTGCTGGAAGTCCGAACAGATCAACACGTTCAAGGACTTTACCAACTCCGAGTGCGTCTGGATCCAGTTCTGGGCGGAGTTTTCTTCAAAGGCCGATCACAACCGCTTTCAGTCCTGGCTCGACGGCTACGCGAAGGACCAGAAGAAGCTCGGACGTTTTCCCCGTCCGCTCAACAATCATCTGTACAACGTCGACGAATGGCTCGACTTCAACGAGGTCGTGACCAAGGACAATCGAGTGCTTGTCGGCCTTGCCTTCATGTTTCTCGCCGTGTGTGTTGTCAACACCGTTGGCCTGTTGCTCGCGAAGTTCCTGAGCGCGGCTTCGCTTTCCGGTCTCAGGCGCGCACTCGGCGCCAGCCGGCGCGACATCTTTCAGCAACATCTGGTTGAAGTCATCGTGCTCGGCCTCGCTGGTGGACTCCTCGGTCTCATATTTTCGGCGCTCGGCCTCTGGGGCCTGAGGCTGATGTTCGCCAGTGATTTCGATCAATACGCGTCGCTGACCCATATGGACCCGACGATGATGGGCGCGGCGATTTTGTTGTCACTGCTCGCGGGAATTGCGGCTGGCCTCTATCCCGCCTGGCGCATCGGGCGCATTCAGCCAGCGACCTACCTCAAGACGCAATAAGCATCAGATGTAAGGTACCGCCATGAGCATTCGACCCATCCTCAGTGCCCTGCTGCGCAATAAGACGGGAGCAATCCTGGTTGCCGTGCAGATTGCGCTCACACTCGCCGTCGTTGTGAATTCCATCTATATCATCGTGCAACGCATCGAGAAGATCGGTCGTCCCACAGGCATCGACGAAAACAACATCTTCATGGTGAATACGCAGAACTACGCTCGCAACTTTCCGTTTGAGGCGACCATTCGCGAGGATCTCGCCTACCTCAACGGATTGCCGGGCGTCGTTGCCGCTACGACAATCAATGCGATACCGCTGAGCGGCGGCGGCAGTTCCACCGCCTACTTCAATGCGCCCGGTGGCAAGGGCGAGGGCGTCCCCGGTAACTACTTCGAAGTGACCGAGCGCGGCATCGACGCACTGGGCGCCCACCTTAGCAGTGGACGTGGCTTCAGCGCCGCGGTGATCCGGCCGCCGGTGCAAAGGACTTCGGAATTCGTACCGGAGATCATCGTGACGCGCGACGTTGCAAAACAGCTGTTCCCAGACACCGAGCCACTAGGCAAAACGGTCTATAGCCAGCTCAGTCAGCCGGCGCGCATCGTCGGAATCATCGACCACATGCACGGGTCCTGGACCGGCTGGGATAAGGTCGGAAACGTCGTCCTGCACCCGGTTACCAGCTGCTGCAACCGGATCTCCTATCTCGTTCGCACCAAGCCGGGCGATCGCGATCGGCTGATGCCCATCGTCGAGGCGAAACTCGTCAGGACTTCCGGGCGTGTTGTGAACAGTGTCCGGACGCTCAGTTTCTACAAGGACCGCAGCTACAGCGATGACCGCAACATGGCGATTTTTCTGTCGGTCGTCATCGTGCTCCTCGTCGCGATCGCCTCGCTCGGCATCTTTGGCCTCGCCACGTTCAATGTTCAGAGTCGCACGAAGCAGATTGGCACGCGGCGCGCGATCGGTGCGCGACGCAGGGACATCGTGCAATACTTTCTTGTCGAGAACTGGCTGATCACGACCTCCGGCATCGTCGGCGGCTGTGTTCTGGCGCTCGCCGTCGGGTATTGGCTGAGCGTGCACTTCGAGCTGCCGCGACTCGATCTGTACTATCTGGTTGGAGGAGTATTTGGACTGTGGCTCGTCGGTCAGTTGGCAACCTTGCTACCGGCACGGCGCGCCTCGCGCGTGCCGCCAGCGGTCGCGACGCGGACCGTCTGAGGGCGGTTTGCAGCCTCGGCAGAGTGGCGTGAGCGTCTTGCTTCAAACCATTTCGCGCAGTGCTGCATCAGTACGGGTGGGGTATCTCATCCGTGCATGCGATAAACGACAGGCCGCGTCAGAACGGTCGTTACCAACACACTCTGTCTGCGAGACCTGACGTGCGCAGCGTACTGGTGATTGACGACAACCATGCCGTTTGCACGGCGCTCGAGATTCTTCTATCGCTGCAGGGTCTGCGGGTATTGACGGCGTCAGGGCCCGCGCCCGGTCTTGCGGTGCTCGAGCGCGAGACAGTAGATCTCGTGATCCAGGACATGAATTTCCGGCGCGACCTCACCTCCGGAGAGGAAGGAGTCGCGCTCTTTCACGGCATCAAGCGCAGGTTTCCGGACGTGCCGGTTGTGCTGCTGACGGCATGGACGCACCTGGAAACCGCGATCGAGCTCGTCAAGGCCGGCGCCGCGGACTACATCGGGAAGCCGTGGGACGATGCGCGCTTGCTGACCACCGTCCGCAATCTGCTGCAGCTACGCAGCGCATTGGTCGAATCGGCGGCGCTCAAGAGCCGACGGATTGCGGCGCGCGATGCGCTCGCGGGCAAGTACGACCTCCGCGGAGCCGTCTACGAGAGTGATGCCATGCACGCTCTCGTGGGCATGGCCACCCAGGTAGCGGCGGCCGACGTCCCCGTACTGATAACGGGACCCAACGGCTCCGGCAAGGAAGTGCTCGCCGACATTATTCAGGCCAATTCGAGTTGCCGGGGCGGTCCATTCGTGAAGGTCAATGCCGGAGCCTTGCCGCCGGAACTCATCGAGAGCGAACTTTTCGGCGTGGAAAATGGCGCCTACACGGGAGCCAAGGCGCGCGCCGGGCGCTTCGAAGCGGCAGACGAAGGAACGCTGTTTCTCGATGAGATCGGCAATCTGTCGCCCGCAGGCCAGGCGAAGCTGCTGCGCGTGCTGCAGACCGGAGAATTCGAACGGCTCGGCAGCAACGTGACGCGCCGCGTGCGCGTTCGAGTGCTGAGCGCTACCAACACCGATCTTGCGCAAGCCATCCAGGCCGGACGATTTCGCGAAGACCTCTACTACCGCATCAACGTGATTGAACTGAAGGTGCCGGCGCTCTCCGAGCGCCGCGAGGATATCGTGTGCCTTGCGCGCCACTTTCTCGGGCCTGATTTCGAGCTGGAACCGGAGGCCGAGCGCACCTTGACCGCCTATGCCTGGCCGGGAAACGTCCGCGAGCTGAGCAATACGATCCAGCGCGCCAAGCTGCTGGCTGACAACAAAGTGATCTCCGCGCAGGCTCTCGGCCTCAAATTGACCACGCCACTCGGCGATCCACGGACAGGCGAGCCGGATCGATTTGAAATCGAGCATGCATTGACGCGCTCCGGTGGTATCGTCGCGCGTGCTGCGCGCGAGCTCGGTCTGAGTCGTCAGGCTCTCTACCGACGTATGGATAAACTGGGGCTGCGCGACCCGGCGCAAGAGGCCCGACAGGAATGAAGGATAGAGGCTTCGCCGGATTCAAATCCGCCGAAGCAACAGCGGCGCAACCGCGAATGCGGCGCTGGTCGATTGCCGGAAAACTCCTTGGACTGCTGATACTCATTGCGCTCGCCGCGGCCGGCGGGGCAATTACTGTCGCGGTGCTGGGCGGCGACTGGCGATTCATGGCGCTTGGCGGCGCGCTCGTCGCGGTTCCGTTGGCGGTATTTCTCGCCCAGCTCGGCTCACGAGGCCTCGTGCGGACGCTCCTTGCGCTGACGGATGGAGTGCAAAGTCTCACGCATGAGGACTTCAGCGTCAGCATCGCAAATCGCCGCAAAGATGAGCTCGGTCATCTGGTAGCCGCGTACAACAAGATGAGTCAGGCGCTGCGTGATGAGCGGCAGAATCTCTTTCAAAGGGAGCTGCTGCTCGATACGGTCATTCAGACGACGCCTCTTGCGCTCGTACTCACCAACCCATCGCAGACCGTGCTCTACAGCAACTTCGCTGCGCGGCAGCTCTTCAACGAAGGGCGGCGCCTCGAGGGCTTGAATTTCGCAGCCATACTCAGCGCGATGCCCGCGGCACTTGCCGAAGCGGTCGCGCGCGGCACGGATTCACTCTTCACACTGGAGCAGGGTGGGGAGCCGCAGGTCTATCACCTGTCGCAACGGCAGTTTCTGCTCAATACGGTTCCGCACCGCCTGCTGCTACTGAAGCTCTTGACGCGCGAGATCAATGCGCAGGAAATCGTCACCTGGAAGCGCCTCATTCGAGTGATCGCACACGAGCTCAACAATTCGCTGGCACCGGTTTCCTCGCTCGCGCACTCGGCGCGGCACCTGGTCGCGAACCCGGATCGAGCGATGCTCGAAAGAGTTTTCAGCGCGATCGATGAGCGGCTGCAGCACCTGAAGTCATTCATCGAGGGCTATTCACGCTTTGCGAAGCTGCCGCGTCCGCGGCCGGCCATTGTTCATTGGCAGATGTTCATCGAGGATCTTCGGCGGTCCTATGCCTTTGAGTTCCTCGGCAAGGTCCCGGCCGAAGCAGGTCATTTCGACCTGACTCAGATTGAACAAACACTGATCAATCTGCTCAAGAACGCCCACGAATCGGGTTCGCGAGCCGAGGATATCGCGCTCAGCGTCGATGCCGTGCCGCGCGGCTGGCAAGTGCGGGTGTTCGATCGCGGTGCCGGCATGCCCGATGACGTGCTCGCAAACGCTTTGCTTCCCTTTTATTCCACCAAGCCGGAAGGCACAGGTCTGGGACTTACCCTGTGTCGCGAGATTGTCGAAGCGCACGGCGGTCGCATGAGTCTTGCGAACCGCGAAGAGGGTGGATTGGTTGTGACAATTTTTCTACCGAACCCAGGTTAGGCCTGACCTGCAAGACGGATGACCCTGCGAATTCGTCGGCGGCCAACGGTCGGCACAACCAACTCGTGCGGCGCCGAGGCGCTCATCTGGGAGAAAGGTCGCGCGCGGCTGCAATTGGCAGGCTGCTCACACGCCGCATCTCCGGATCGGCGAACAAGCCAGGATTGCGACAGTACTCGAACAGCATGTCCGTGGCGTCGTAGCCCCAGAAGATCTCACCATCTGCGACTGCGGTCGGCACGCCAAAGACGCCCGCCGCAATGGCGCGTTCCGTGTTGCGCTTCAATGCTTCTTTGATGTCCGCGTCTGCGGTCTTCGCCTCGGCCTGTGTCAGGCCTGCGTTGGCTACCAGCCTTGCCCATGCTGCTGGATCGTCCGGTAACTGTCCTTCGCTCCACACGAACTGAAACAGGCGTTGCACCACGTCCGGAGCGCAGTCCGCGGCGAGTGCCAGTCTCAGCATTTTCAGCGAATTGAACGGATGTGCGGATGGCATGCACAGCGGCACGTGATCCCGACGCGCGCGCCACACGAGGTGACGGTAGGTGAACACGCGCTTGGGCGCGATTTCGCCGGGTCCGAGCTGGCCCCAATGATTAAGCAGAGCGGCGAGCAGCACAGGATGAAACCGCACTTCGGCGCCGTGGGGTTCGGATAGCAGGCGCCTCAATTGCAGGTATGCGAAGGGCGAGACGAAATCGAAGTACCAGTCGATCGTCACCACGGATCAACCTCAGTTGAGTTCAACGACCTCTAGTATGAACTCGTGACCGGTGGACTCTTAGAAAAAAAGAACCCCGCCTTTTTGGGGCGGGGTTAGTGACCAGAGGAGTGAAGCAGTTGTTGTAGTCGTTTTGTGTCGTCGCCCTGTGTTTGCTTTACCCGGTAGGTGTCTCTGGCGTCAAGGTCGTTTCAGATTTGTACATCTAGAGTCTTTCGATAGATGCCCCTCGGTGATCCTTGGTGATTGATACAGAGCAAGTGTTGTGCCATGCGTCTAAGTTGCTGTTTTATAAATATAAGTTGGCCACACCGCGTAGGCGCCGCCGGGTTCGGTGTAAAGGCGCTCGACGGCAGATGATTGCACGCAGTGTGATACGGTTCGCGCCGGTTGGCCTTGCGCCTGTGAAGCGCGACAAATTTTGAGCGCATACGCTGGCAATTTGCCGCCTTATGTCCAGACACGAAGCTGCGCGCCGCCTGTAAGGATTGCCGACGCTCATGCCGCCAAGATGGTTACTCAAGCGACAATTTACCGCCCAGCCAGCGCAACCGCAGAGCGACCGCTGGGTGCTCGGGAGCAGCGATGATCGGCCACAGGACCCGCATCTCGAGATCGTATTCAGTGGATGTCAGCCGCCCGCTATGAACGGCAAGGTAACGATCCTGAGTATCCAGGAAGGGCTGGCGGAGCACGGCCAAATGACCTACCTGATCGAGACTGATGCTGCATCCGTGACTGTGCGAGCACAGAGCCTTTACGTGCATGAGACTCCGGGCGTGCAATATGGCGAGACGCTGCCGCCGCGCGCTGTGCCAATCACGCAGCGCTGGCTGTGGAAGCTGTTGCTGGCGGTGCTGCGCGTGCCGGGAGCGTTTACGCTGATTACTCGATTGCGCCGTCGGCGCACCCAAGCCTGACTGCGCGCTCGATCGGGCGGGCCGCCCGGGCTATTACCGTGAATGATCAACATGGACCGCAGAAAATTCATCACCAGCGCAAGCGCCTTTGGCGCACTGGCGCTTGGCTTTCGCGCCGCGGTGGCCGCGGGCGGCCGAATGATTGAAAAGCGCATCCCTCGGAGCGGCGAAGCGCTGCCGGTGATTGGCATGGGCAGCTACAGCACGTTCGACGTGAACTCCACGCAGAGCGATTTGACACCGCTGCGCGACGTGCTGTCACTGTTCTACGCCAGCGGCGCGCGCGTGATCGACACCTCGCCGATGTACGGGCGCGCCGAGACAGTGCTCGGCGAGCTCGTCGCGCCGCCGGGCGCTGCTGCTTCGGTGTTCATGGCGACCAAGGTCTGGATTGACGGTCGCGAGGCCGGCGCGCGGCAGATTGCCGAATCAATGCGCCTGCTGAAGCGGTCCGTGCTCGATCTGGTTCAGATCCACAATCTGCGTGACTGGCGGGAACATCGTAAGACGCTGCTCGCGCTCAAAGAAGCAGGCAAGGTTCGCTACATTGGCATCACGCATTACGCAGTGGCCGCGCACGCGGATCTTGAGCAAGTGATTCGCGCCGAAGATTGGGATTTCGTGCAGCTCAATCATTCGATTGCGACGCGTGCCGCCGAATCCCGCCTGCTGCCGCTTTGCCAGGACCGGGGCATCGCCGTGCTAGCCAACCGGCCATTTGAGGAGGGCGACCTTTTCGCGCGCGTGCGCGGCCGACCGCTTCCCCATTGGGCCCAAGACATCGATTGCACGAGTTGGGCGCAATTCTTCCTGAAATACGTGATTTCTCATCCCGCCATGACGTGCGCCATTCCCGCGAGTTCGAATCCCGCGCACATGGCCGACAATCTTGCGGCCGGTGCCGGGCGGCTTCCAGACGCTGGCGTGCGCGAGCGGATGCAGCGATACTTCGAATCCCTCTGATGACGAATCCTTCAACTGATGCAGGCTGACACCAGCTCCCAGGCGCCGTTTCTCACACGCTTGCTGCAGAAGCTGATCCACGTCCGCGCTGAGGAAGTCGGCGCAATGCTCGCCGCGTTTCTCTGCCTGTTCGCGATCTTCACCGGCTATGCGATCTTGAGGCCGCTGCGCGACAGCATGGTCCTCGTCGGCGGCATCGACACGCACACGAATTTCAGTCCGCTTTTCAAGTGGACCTTCGCCGGCATGCTGATCGCGATGCCAATCTACGGATGGGTCGCCTCGCGCTTTCCTCGCCGGATCTTTCTGCCCGTGGTCTACGTCTTCTTCATCCTCAATCTGCTCGCGTTCTATGTCGTGCTGAGCAGGCATCCAGACTCCACGCTGGCGGCACGCGTTTTCTATGTCTGGGTGAGCGTCGTCAATTTATTCGTCGTCTCGGTCTTCTGGAGTTTCATGGCCGACACGTTCAGCAATGAGCAGGCGCACCGTATCTTCGGGTTCATCGCCGCTGGCAGCAGTGCCGGCAGTGTCCTTGGTCCGACGCTGACCAACATGTTGGTCCGCTCCATCGGTAACGCCAACCTGCTGCTGGTGTCGATCTGCTTCTGGGTTATCGCTATTCTTCTCATGTCGGCGCTGTTGCGGCGCTACAGCGCGGGCGTTGGGCAGGCCGCAGAGGCAAGCAGGCCGCCGGAGCGGCCGATCGGCGGCAATCCATTCGCAGGTCTCACGCTGGTTCTGAAGTCGCGCTACCTGCTCGGCATCAGTTTGTTTATTTTTCTGCTGTCCTCCGCATCAACGCTGCTCTACCTGCAGCAGCAGTCGTTGATCGAGTCCGTCATCTCCGACAAGACGATGCGTACGCAGTTGCTGAGTCGCATCGACATCGTCGTCAATATCTTATCCATACTGATGCAGCTATTCGCGGTCGGCCGACTTACCTCGCGCCTCGGCGTTACCGTGATGCTGGTAAGCGTGCCCGTGCTGATGATGCTCGGCTTTACGGTGCTCGCGTTTGCTCCAGTGCTTGCAGTACTGATCGGCGTGATGATCGCGCGCCGCGCCGGAGAGTACGCTGTCATGCGGCCGTGCCGCGAGATGCTGTTCACTTCCGTGCCGCGCGCGACCAAGTACAAGGCGAAGAATTTCATCGACACAGTCATCTATCGATTCTCCGACTGGGTCAATTCGATTGCTCACGATGCGCTCGTGAGCCGCGGATTTGCAACGGCTGGAATCGCCTGGATCGGCGTGGGTGCGGCAGCGATTTGGGCTGCCGTGGCCTTCAGCCTCGGCCGGCGCCACCAGCGTCAGGAAACGCCGACGGATCTAGCCCGCGGTTGATCGGCGGGCGCGGACGTCGCATACGCCGCCTCAACCGCGAGTAGAGCGGCCGTCGCCGAGGCGTAACGGTCATTGGCGTTTTTCGCCATCAGCCGGTCGATGATCCGCTGAAAATGTTCCACGTGTTCCGGCAGGCGCGGAATGTCTCCGTGGATGTGGCTTTGCAGAATCTGATACACGTTGTGCCCGTTGTAGGGCTTCGTTCCGGCGAGCATTTCGAAGAACATGACACCAAGACTATAGAGGTCGCTGCGCTCATCGAGCGGCTTGCCTTCCGCTTGCTCGGGGCTCATGTAGTACGGCGAGCCGCGAACCTCGCCCGCCGCCGTCATGATGGTGCTTGATTCCACCCGCCGTGCGAGGCCGAAATCAATCAACACCAAGCTATCGTCCGCGCGTCGCATGACGTTTGCCGGTTTCAAGTCGCGATGGAATACGCCGGCCGCATGCAGGGCGCGCAGTGCGTTCGCGATTTGCTTGAAGTAGCCAACGCATTCATCCACCGACAAGCGGGTCTTCAAGCGATCCTTGAGACTGCCGTGGGTGAAATACTCGGTCGCGATGTAGCTCGAGTTGCGCGTCGAGCCAAATTCATAGATCGGTACGATCGCGGGGTGCGAGAGCGTAACGATGATGTCGTACTCGCGCTTCAGCCGATCCGCCTCTTCGCGTGCGCGCTCCTCGCCGTCCGGGACCGACAGCACTTTCAGCGCAACCTCACGCCGCAATTTCTCGCTGTGCGCGCGATAGACGGCGGAGCGTTCAGAGCGGACGATGGTCTTGATCATCCGATATCCGGGAATGCCGAGCGGATCGGGCTGCTGGGTGCGGCTGCGGCGCGCCTGCGCCAGCTCAGCGCGCTGGCGCTTGAGCGCCTGACGGAGACTTGCCGCCAGCGTCGCAGGGCTCAAATTCTCGCGCGCGACACAGTCGAACGCGCCAGCTTTGATGACGGCCGCGGCGCGCTTGCTATCGTCGCCCGCTGCAATCGCCACCACCGGCGGACAATCGGGCTGTGCGCGCAGCGCTTTGAGTTCGCCGAGGCAGTCCGCGGCTGGCTGCGCGCTCTCTGCTTCATGGCGGCAGGACAGCACGATCACCGAATATTCCTTGAGCGTGCCTAGCTCGTCACCAGCCATCGCTCGGGTGTGAAAGGTTACAGCAGCGTTGGGCAGCGCAAGACACACCTTCCGCGCGAGATCCATGCCAGAATCCCGGTGACTGTCGATGATGAGTACTCGCGTCGACATCCGTGCGGCTCCCGCGCTGTACTATTTCTCGAGCTTGAACTGAACGCGAATCGCTGATCGCTGCTCGATCGCAGCGCCGTTACGCGTCACCGGCTGGTAGCGCCATTGCGACACAGCGTCCACGGCGGTCTTTTCAAAGACGCCGGTCGGAACGGCGTTCTTTACCGTGATGTCTTGAATGCTGCCTTGCATGTTGAGCGTGAACTCGAGATCGACCCAACCCTCCACATTCTGTCGCAGTGCCTTCGACGGATAGACCGGCGCAACGTACTTCGTGATCTTGAGCTTGCTCGTGGGCAAGATGTTGGCAAGGAACGCAGCCCGGGCGCGAGCATTCTGTACTTCGCTGCGAACAGCTGCGACTTCGCCTGCGCTGATACCGGTCTCCTTCGCCTCCTCCAGCCAGTGATCGGCGCTGTCGTATCCACCTTGCGCAATTTCGCGCCTTGCCTTGGTGAGCAAACGTCCGGCGAGCTGCTGCATGAGTGGCGCTGCCAACGTTGGATCTTCAATCTGCAGCTGCTTCAGATACTGGAGTGCGTTGTCCTCTGCAGGTTCGGTCAGCTTGTCGTCCGCCAGACGTTGCGCGGCGAGGCGCGCGAGTCCGGCAAGGCGCTCGCCACGAGCGTATTGTTCGCTGTTCGCCTGCGCACGGCGCAATGCAGTGACGTCAGCGTCTGCAACGCCTAGCTTCTGCGCGCTTGCAATCCAGTTGCCTGCAGCTGCGCTGTCCGCTTTGGCGATCGCGGATTGCGCGCGCGATACCACTGCATCCTGCAGGCGCTTCTGCATCTGTTGGGCCGCGGCGTTCTCAGGATCGACCGCGAGCGCGGCGGTGACGAGCGATTGCGCGCTGCCGGCGTCCGCACCGACTAGATTGTCAGCGGCGATGGCAGCATCGGCATCGCGCAGAAGTCGTTTGATCTGCCGTCCGGAACTCTCCGCCGCGACTTCGGACCGGTCGGGTTCTGTTGTCACCGAGGGTGTTGCGGGCGCCGGTCCACGGCCGCCCGCAGCGTGATCAATTGCAGCCTGATCCCTGGCGACTTGTGCGCGTCGCGCGAGGTCCGCCGCCTCCGCCTCGACCGGCGATTTTCGATCTCCAGCAATCTGGGCGGCTTCCACTTTGGCTACCTTACTTGGGGCAACAACTCTTTCGGGCGCAGGCTGCGCTTGAGCAATGTGTTGAGTTGCGGCCGGCGGTTCGGGGCTGGTGGGCTGATGGCGTCGAGTCAGCATGAAGCCGATGCCACACAGAGCAATCGCAAGAACAGCCAGCCATAATTTCCTTGAGGCCCGTCCGCTACCTCGCGCATGGACAACGGCCGGTGCATTTGCCATGAGCTCGGAGTGACGGCGAAGCGCCGCATCAATGAACGCTCGCACTCGAGCGGCCGACACGGGCTTTTGCAGGAAGCGGTAGACCATGCCTTCACTGACCAGGCGAGCGAATTGCGGCGCTTCGTCATGCGTGCCGGCGACAACCACCACAAGGTCGGGAAATTCGAGGTTGAAGCGCGTGATCAATGTCGGCGCGCCGTGCGGCAGACTGTCCGAGTCAATAATCAGGACGCCGACGCGGCCCGCCATCATCAGCTCCGCAGCCTGTTCGGCCGTGGGTACCCGCCAGACACGTTGTTGCGCGTTGACCGCATCCTTTACCGCCGAGTGGAAATCCTCGGCATCCGTCAGAACAACGAGATCCGTGTCATGCGCGCCATGGCTGTGACCCCGATCGGCCACGGCCGCAGGATCAAAACGCATGGCCAGATCGGGACGACCTCGGTGCAGAAAAGCTCCCGGCGCGATAGGAACGACAAGGGCGGGCAAGTGCTTGCCCGGACGCGTCATAAGATACTTTCTCGCCGTGGATTGGTGCGTTGCACCAACCAGGATTTGTGAATTATGTCGGCATGAGTAGCATGCGCAGGTCGCCGTTGTGCCCAAAGCTGCCCGGCGACCGCATCCGAAGCTTCCGCAAGCTTGAGGTCGAGCGCGCATGGCGAGCACTGTCCACCTGACCTCCCGGCTCAGCCCGCACTATCGAGCCGATCTCGAAAATCTGCTTTTCTTCAACTCCCGTCAGCACCGCGTGCTTGATGGCATCAAGTATTCGATCGCGCGTTACGGCGCGCCGGAAGTGGTCGAACGCGAGGGGAGTCTGCGTGTCGAGGTACCCACACTTCCCGAAGTGCAATCATTGTTTGCGGTGCGGACGCAGGATGGCAAACCAGTCGGTGTCGCCGTGTTTGCGCGCGAGGCGCCTGATCGCTTCGTTGTTCTGCACGTGGGTGTGTTGCCAGAGAGTGAGGCTTCCAGCGCCGAGCCAGAGTGCCGCCTGTTGCTTCGTCTCCTGCACGAAGTTCGCCACGCTGCACGCCGCGTTCGCGGCGTCGAGAAGGTAGAACTGCTGTACGGAAAGGCGCGTTTGCGTCTCGCAGCGCTCCAGTAGGCTGCGATCAATGATCACTCTGCGCGCGACCGCACGCACGGCGGCCTCGGAAGAAACACGCGTAAGTTCGCCGTGACGCTACTTCACCGGCGCGACAACTCAGTGGTTCGCGGACTGGTTGGAATCACCGCTGTAGCGTTGATACTTGCAAGTGTTGCGACACTGGGCGCGCGCCTGAATTGGTTTCTGGATCTCTTCAGTCACTTTCGCTGGCAATACGTCGTGGCGGCAGCGATAGCGACGCCGCTTGCGTGGCTTTGTGAAATGCGCGCACTCGCTTTGGCTTGTGCAGCAACGCTGCTGCTGCATTTGCCGGCGCTCTGCATCCAGCGCTTCGGAGACCCATCGACCACTGCGCAGACGCAGCAGGATTTGGAGGGTGCGCGTAGCTTGCGAGTTGTCTCGTTCAACGTCTTCTATGCGAGTCGCGCCTATGCGTCACTCATTGCCTACGTCGAGCGCACGTCTCCAGACGTGGTTTGCCTCTACGAGACGACCAGCGAGTGGAAGAAGCAGCTGGCGCCGCTCACTGAAAAGTTCGCGTTCTCGCTGTTTTCAGGCGATGGTCCGCACACTGGGCTTGCCTGCATGAGTCGATCGGCGCCGCTTCGCGTCGTCCCGCCGCCCGCCGACTTCACCCGGGCGCCTTGGCTTCGCTTCGAGCTGGATCTCGGTGGCCCGCGCGTCACGATTTATGGCGTGCATCTAGCCCATCCAGTTGCACCGGCGGGCGCCGCCTCCCGCAACCGCCAGTTGCTTGCGCTCGGCCGGGAACTGGGAACTCTCGACAAGCCAACGATTGTCGTGGGCGATTTCAATGTATCGCCGTATTCGCCGTACAACGATGATTTCGATGCGGCCGCAAAGCTGCGGGATTGCAGTCGCGGCAGACCGTTGGAACCGACCTGGCCCACTTGGTTTGCTCCGTTATGGATTCAGATCGACCGCTGCTTTGTAAGTCCCGGGGTGAGTGTCGCGCGCTATCAGGTGGATACTGCAATAGGCTCGGACCATTATCCGCTGCTAATGGATTTCAGAATCGAGCGCACAAATCGAACTTTGGCGGATGGCCCCCGGTCAATAGAACGGCCCCGCGTGCCGGCAACTCAAGGTATTTCTCCATGATCGAGCGCACTTTCCTTCGGTTCACGTCCCGGCATGCCGCCCTGGCCGGGTTTGCGTTTGCGATTTCGCTCTGTTGCGTGAGCGCCCACGCCGAGTCCTACGACGACACGTTTGCGCGCGATTTCGTCACCGCGTGGAGTCGCGGGGACTGGAATGAAATCGGCTTTGCGATCGCACCCGACGAACAGGATCGCATTCGCAAACTTGTGCTCGCGGCCATCGAAACTGAAGCCAAGGAGGGCGGCAAGGATACGCAAGCGCGCCTCTTTGGCGCCGGTGTCTCCATCGATGATCTGCGCCGCATGACCCCGCAAATGCTGATGGCAAGTCTCGCGAAGCGTTTCATGACGGCACCGCGCGCGGTGCTGAAGACGCAGGTCATCGGCATGGTGAAAGAGTCCGACAAGTTCCGTCACTACGTGGTCCGCGGCTGGGAGGATGAGCGAGGGCGCGGGGCGTCGAGCGTGCTCCTTGTGACACTCGTGCCTTACGGCAAGCAGTGGGCCGCTGCCGTCCCCGCCGAGCTGGAAGAAAAAATAGCGGCAGCCCTCGCCGGTTCAGACAGCGGCGCACGTGCCGCAGGCGAGAGTCACTTGGCCGTGCTTGATCCCGCCATAGCAAAATTGCTCGATGCCGGAATCGCTGCGCTGAAGGAAGCGCGCTGCGGTGAGTACTACAATAACTTGATGAGTCCGAATTTCCGCAAAGCAACGGCGCCGGCTGCTATCAAGACCTTGATCGCACAGTGCGACAAGAGTGTGGCGGTGCGCGACCGGACGCGCCTCACACTCGAGATCGCCAAGGGCCTGAAGCCGCGCTATGAATATTCGGACACTCGCGCGGTCTTCGACATGAGCAATCAGGGCCTGCCATTCGATCGCTTCGTCGTGGAACAGATTGACCATCGCTGGTACGTCGCGGAGTAACAAAGCCGTGCAGAGCCGCGGTTGGCGCCTCAGTTTCGATCGCAATAGCGCTGTGCGCTGCTGCGATAGCTCGCCAATTCGGTAAGCGATCCCTGGGTGTCGTCCCAAACGTAATATCGGGTGACAACGCTATGGTCGTCGGCCTGAACGACGGTGAGGAGGCGGCTGTCGGCGCGATGCTGAACCACGGGTCCACGCTCACAGGGCAGATGTCCCGCGACTGCACGCAGTGCGTCCGGAACAAAGATGCGCCCAGTCGACCATTCGATGAGCGCATAGCTCGTGCAGCTTTCACCACAGCTGCTGCCAACCACGACCCAGTGACCAGCGAAGTTGACACCACGTGTCGCGGCCGATTGGACCGCGCCTTCCCATTTGCTGCCATCAGGATGCGAAGCGGGATCAAATCGGAACGGCGCATCGGGCACATGGACCCGCGCAGGGTATTCCGAGAAACGGGGAGCACCGAGATCGAGATCCTCGGGCCGGTCCGGATTGCGATGCAGGGATTCATCGAGCAGTCGCACGATATCCGTGGGCAAGAGCCAATCGTCAATGGTGACGGCGCTCACCGGCGCGTGCTCGACTACCAGCTCAGCAAGGTTATGCGCCTCGCATCTAGCTGGGCTATCCGCGTGCGCTGCAGCCTGGCATCGGCTCCAATCGGTGTAGGCGCCGAAAATGTCGGGAGCTCCCGGATCGTCTGGTTCTGCAAACAGCCAGTATCGGCCAGGCAGCAATTTCAATACTGCCCTCGGTGCACCCGCTTCGACGCGCGCTGTCTCGAGAGTTCCGCTGTCGACCGCGCGTGCATACACGATAGCTGCGGTCCGTGCATCGCCCGGAAAATGCACGACGGCTTCAACGGCTATCGGAACCGGTTTGCGTGCGGCATTGGGCTTGGACGCGGCATTGGCGATCGATGCGACAATCGCTCCGGCAACCAGCAATTCAAAAAAAAGGTACTTCTGCAGCATACTCGCCAGCCAGCTTATCGCGTGCGCTTGCAGCCGCCCAGTGGCGTTCCGCAAGCCCGCTGAATCGGAGGACCTTAGCGTGACCCAAGGCGTGAAGAATAGCAGCCGGCTGAAGGAGCCCAGTATTGCGGCCGTCGAGCGGCACGAGCTCGGCGAACTGCTGAAACTCATCCGCGAACTGGCGGAGTTCGAGAAGCTACTCGATCAGGCGGTCGCAACTGAAGGGTCGCTCGAAGCCGCGCTATTTTGCGATCGACCGGTAGCTCAGGCGATATTGGCACGCGTGCAAGGGGAGATCGTTGGGTTCGCTCTCTTTTTCCATAGCTTCTCCACGTTTCTCGGCCGGCCGGGCCTGTACCTTGAGGATCTCTATGTGCGGCCACAGTACCGCGGTAAAGGCTACGGGGATGCGCTGCTGCGGCACCTCGCGCGCGTTGCGGTTGAGCGCGGATGTGGTCGCATGGAATGGGCTGTTCTCAACTGGAATCAACGGGCCATCGATTTCTACCGCAAGATGGGCGCGCGTCCAATGAATGAATGGACGGTCTTTCGACTGGATGGAGATAGCCTGATGCACGCTGGTATGGACGCACAATGAGTGCTCACGACTGGATCGTGTTCGCGTCGGCAACGCTGGCTCTCAATCTGACACCCGGTCCTGACATGCTGTACGTGTCGGCGCGTAGCGTCGCGCAAGGCACGCGAGCCGGTGTTTTCTCAGCGCTCGGCGTGGCCGGCGGTGGCGCGGTGCATACCACGCTCGTTGCATTCGGGCTCGCTGGCCTGTTGGCGCGCGTGCCAGTCGCATACGATGTCGTACGGTATGTTGGGGCGGCTTACCTAATCTATCTCGGCATGCGTCTGTTGCTTGCGCCACAGACAAGCGCTTCCCGGCCGCTCGCCGGGGGATCGAACGTGCGGATCTTTTTGCAGGGCCTTGTTACCAATGTGCTCAATCCAAAGGTGGCACTTTTTTTTCTCGCCTTTCTGCCGCAGTTTGCCGACCCGGCGCGCGGCCCTTTGTGGGGGCAGTTGCTCGCGCTCGGCACACTCTTTAACTTAAGCGGCACCTGCGTCAACCTGTCGGTTGCATTTGTTGTAGGCGCTACGCGTCGGATCGCACGCGGGGGAGCGCACTCCGGAGTGTGGCTGCGGCGACTATCGGCAGCCGTCTTCGTTGGCCTTGGCGCGCGTCTCGCCTTAGCAACGGGGCGCTAGCAGCAACATGAACCATCCGCTGTCACCTGCCGTGGTCAGCGCGTGGGTACTCGTTCTGATGTTCGGCGCGTGCGGGTGTTCCAAGGCGCCCCCTGCAGCACCGGCTAGCCCACCTGGGGAAATTCCGACCCCGGCGCGCGAGATATCCCTGCGGCCCGAGCAGGTGCGCTTCGATCGCAACGGCATCGCAAGCGAAATTCGCGTGGAGCGCCGTCCGGCCACGCGGCTGGCCGCTCATCCGGATCCGGCCACGCCGGCTTCACCCGCGCAACTGCTGATTATCCTCGGTCCCGCGACACTTCCTGATCCCGCATTTCCAGAAACGCGCGCTTTGATTGTGTACCCGGCCGGGGACTGGTCGAAGACGTACGCGCGCCTCGGCCGCGCCAGTGAAGATCCCTTGCCCGCGCTGCGCGAGATTCTCGACCACCAACCGCAGGCCATCGGTATCAATTTTCCGCCCGCTGCCGGACATGCGAGCGCGCGGCAGATATTGCGCAGCGCCGTCAGGTACCTGAAGTTTCACGACGGTCGCGGTGTGCGCTTTCTCACCGTATATCAGGGCGATCCGCTCCCGATCGCGGATCACGACGTCGTGTATGTGTTTCACGGTCTCACCGACGATGGAAAATACTGGGTGACGCTGAATCTGCCTCTGAACGCGCGCGTCCTGCCCGCGCCCGACGCGGCGCTCGCGGCACTCATTGATTACGATCACTTCTTACAAGAGCACGTCGCTTATGTCGCGGACGTCGGCCGCAAGCTGGAAAGAGCGCACCCGGACGACTTCGCACCGCGTCTCGACCGCATTGATGCGATGCTTGAATCGCTCTCCATCCATTAGCGAATCAGCGCGCTGCGAGCGCCTGCTGCAGATCCGCGACCAGATCTTCGATGTGCTCAAGACCGATCGACAGCCGCAATAGATTTTGCGGGGTACGCGTGGTTGGGCCCTCGATGGATGCCCGATGTTCCACCAGACTCTCGATGCCGCCGAGGCTCGTCGCCCGCGTGAAGAGCTCGAGTCGTGCTGCGACGGCAAGCGCTTCGCGCGCACCACCTGGCACGCAGAACGAGACAATCGCTCCGAAGATGCGCATCTGACGCACGGCAAGGGCGTGTTCGGCGTGAGTGGCAAGTCCTGGATAGAACACTTGCTCCACGGCCGGTGAGGCGGCGAGAAACTCGGCGACAGCCCGCGCGTTGTCGCTCTGGGCACGAAAGCGGCACGGTAGCGTCGCGATGCTGCGACGAATGAGCCAGCAATCGAATGGCGACGGCACGGCGCCGCCCAGCACCTGCAGGTTCGTCATCGCCTGCGCAAGTCCCTCATCCCGCACGACGACGACGCCGCCAGTAACGTCGCTGTGGCCGCCGAAGTACTTCGTCGTACTGTGAACCGCAAGGTCGGCGCCGAGATCGAGCGGGCGCTGTGCAAGCGGCGTCGCGAACGTGCTGTCGACGGCGAGGCGTGCCCCGAGCCGATGGGCATGTGCGGCGATCGCCGCGATATCGGTGATGCCGAGCAACGGATTGCTTGGCGTCTCAACCCAGACCAGACGCGTATTGGGTCGCCAGCACGCTTCCAGATCGGCCACCCTTCGTCCTTCGAACAACCCGAACTCGATGCCGTGCGATGCGAACAACGTTCGAATCTGCGCAAGCGTTCCGTGATAGCACTCCGCCGGCGCGAGCAGATGATCGCCGGGCCGCAATAGACTGAAGGTGGCGGTCACCGCTGCACTGCCCGAGGCAAAGCAGAACGCCCGTCCGCCGCCTTCTAGGGCGGCGATGCACTGTTCAAGCGCTCGCCGATTCGGATTGTCGGTCCGCGCGTACGAATAGCCCGTTGGGAAGCTGCCGTCCGCCCCACGTTCGAACGTCGTGCTGAATGAGATCGGCGCCACCACTGCGCCCGTCGTCGGATCATTGGCGCGGCCTGCATGGACCGCGAGTGTTTCAAAGTGCTTTGACTTCTGCATGCCTGTCTCGTGTTGCAATTTCTGACTCTACCGGCCGCCGCTTTGGAGGCTCGTATTCCTGGATCGCACAGACCAGCATTCCGGGACCGCCATGCACTCCCAGTGCCGTTCCGGTCGTGCTCAAGAAACTTGAATGAATGTTGGTGAGTCCGCCGATTACGGCATCGAGCAGTGACTGGCCCTCGGACTCGGCATTGGCGTGTCCAATGGAGATACGGTACTGCCGCCGCGGGTCGAGTCGCCGTCGAATCAGACGGGCGAAACGGGCTGTCAGATTGCGGCGGCCGAAGATCACGGCACCAGTGCCGATGCGGCCGCCGCGATGGCTCTTGAGTATCGGCGTCAGATGCAGCGCGTCGGCGAATATCTTCACGAACTTCGGGACGCGACCGCCACGCACCGCATAGTCCAGGCGACCGAGTAGCGCGAGCGTCGACGTCTTCGGCACTACCGACAGCGCGGCGTCACGCACGGCTTCACCACCATAGCCAAGCGCTGCGCATTCCCCTGCGTACATGGCGATGAGGCCCTGGCCGAGAGAGGCATTCTGGCTATCGACGACAAACACCTTGCTGTGGGCTTGCACACGCTGCGCAGCCGTCTGAGCTGCCGCCAGCGTACCGCTGACCGTCCCGGTCAGATTTACCGACACGACGGCGTCGAAGTGCGACCCAAGAAACTCAAACGCGCGCCGAAAATCGCCCGGTGGCGGCTGCGAAGTCTTCGGATGCTCGGGACTCGTCGCGAGCTGGCGATAGAATTCCTGCTGTGTCAGGCCGACCTTGTCGAGATAGCTGCGATTTCCAAAATGCACGCGCACCGGCACCATGTGTATCCCGAGGCGATCCATCTCCTCATCGGGAATATCGGCGGCGGAATCGATCACGACGGCAACCCCCCGGCCCCGATTGTGATGGGCAAGCTGCTGCTGCCGACGCATGTCATCGGCTTTCTGTCCGCTTATTTCGCCAAACGGGCGCAGCACCTCGAACGCCGTGGCCGGATCGTCGACGTGTATGTGAACCTTTAGCTTGTTCGCGTGACCCGCGATGACAAGGCTGCTGCCGAGTGGCGCAA
>Ga0326726_10001361_pt1 | contig 22730 bp, 15 predicted proteins | sample MHFenrmetagenome_2_FD_207603 | JGI IMG/M metagenome (GOLD analysis project Ga0326726, IMG submission 207603) | Lab enriched peat soil microbial communities from Michigan Hollow, Ithaca, NY, United States - MHF15MN | ecosystem: Environmental > Terrestrial > Soil > Wetlands > Peat | place: USA... | reverse complement strand
TAACTGGCGACAGGGAGCGACACCGTGCCGCTGTGCCGGTGGTTACCGTCGACCACGACAAAGGGAACGTCGACAACCGTCTCGTTGAATGCGCCAGAGGGTATGGCGCGAACGTCGAAGACGGTACGCTTGTGGGACGCCGTGTCCTCCACGATAAACGTGTAGCCGAAACACAGACAGTCGTTCCCATACGGAATAGCACCAAGCGGCACGCGAAGCTGATACGCGTTGTCCGGGGTTTGCACCGGAGAGGCGCCAGCAATCGTCTCGGGGGCGATCACGCTGGTTTCTTCAAACGCGGTAAAGCGTACGCTGCTCGAGTTCTTGAGAGTGAGTGTCGGAATTTCCAGGGTGATCGCGGACGCTCGCGCGGAGACCAGAACGGCAACAGCAACTGCCGCGATGGCCGTTAGAGGGCGAGAAACTGCTCCCATCCGCCTTGACCCACCTTGAATTGCCCCCGATGCCCGCACTGCGCGCACGACCTTACACGCGCGAACCGCTGCAAAACAGGCTCAGCTCGATGGGTTACGAGCTCGTCCCGTCCTCGACGCGTCAACGCTCGACGCCAAACACCAGAAGGACATTCCCCGGCGCGCCGTTTCTGACGCCGACGTATCCGGACGGAACGATCAGCAGACCGCCCGCCACCACCGGCCCCGGCGCACCCATCGAGCCGCCATGGGCTGCGACGTGATTCACGGTTTCAAAATCACGGGCGGTGTTGTATTCCCACACGGCGTGCCCATCGGTGGAAGAGAGAACGCGCAGCACACCGTCCCAACCGCCTGAAATCACCGCACCGGGAATCACCGTCAAGGCGCCGTCCTGGCCAGGACGTGCGGGAGAGCCGGAGGGCTGCAGCGAGGCGAACCACTGACGCTGTCCATCTCGGAGGCGCACCGCGACCACTCCTCCCGGCCCCAGGCCGAAGTACGCGTTTTGTTCGTCTGCCGCGCCGCCCCAGACGATCTTGCCGCCGAACTCCGCCGTGTTGCTCACGAGGGGAGTGCGCCATACGACGGCGCCCTTCCTGTCCGGATCGTAGGCCCAGACGTTCCCGCTCTTCTGGCCGGCAATGAGAAGGCTCGCGCCAGAAAGTGTCTTCAGGATGGGAGGAGATCCGAAGTCCTGATCGGGGCCGCAGTTGGGCGCCGCGTTGTTGATGCACGCCACGACCCAGACGTCGTTTGCGGTTCCCTGCGCGCTCCAGAGGATCTTGCCCGAGTCGAGGTCCATCGCGACGATGGAGTCCGTCGTCGGCGCTGCCGGAGCGCTGTAGGCATTGCCGGTGCCGACGTACAGGGCTCGACGTCGCGGATCGATCGTCGGGGAGTTCCAGACGCCTGCCCCGGAGGGGCCCCACAGCTGCGTGCCGGTCGCGTTCTTTGTCGTGGGTCTCGGCGCATCCGGAATGGTGTACGTCTTCCAGACTTGGGTTCCCGTTCTGGCGTTCAACGCGACCACGCTCCCGCGCGACGTGCAGCATGCATAGGCCGGGTTGCCCCCGGCGCCTTCCTCGCCCGAAGCCACGGGCACGTACACACGTCCCTCGAACAATCGCACGCCCCCGGTGATACGCGCCAAGGGGTGATCGTCGACGTGCACTCTCCACAGCGGCGCGCCATGTGCGGCGTCCACGGCGTAGACATTCGCCCGCGCGTCGCCGAAGAACACGGCGTAGGGCTCGCCGGGCGCCGGCCGCTCGACGGTCACGGCACTCCGCACCGCGGCATCGGCATGAAAGGACCAATGCACACAGCCGCTCATGCTGTCGAGCGCGTACACGTCTCCCGTGTCCGCGCTCACGAATACGCGTCCTGCGACAAGAGCCGGCTGGCCTGACACGGCACGCGCCCCAGGAAAGCCGAAGGCCCATTTCAGTTTCAGCCGCGGGATGTCCGCGACGCTCAACTGCGCCTCGGACGCCGGCTGAAACCTGGTGTTGCCCGCGTCAGCGCCCCAGCCGTTCCAGGAGGGCGAGGACAGGCTCACGATGGCCGGACTCGACGCACACTGATTCGGCACGTGTCCGGCGTCTTGAGCTGAGTAGGCTGCAGTGGGAGAGAGAATCGCGATCGCGCTACACGCGATCAGCGCAATCCTTGGCATTGTGAACGCTCCTGCTCTTCAGAAACTTCTTGAGAGATCACTATCGACCCGGACCCTCCGGCCGGATCGACGTTCTGCCGGGTGGCGGCTGGATGGCATCGAGCATCGATAAACAGGTTGCCGGCCAATGCGCCTGCCGGCGCGGCGGTCGCGTCAGAGGCGTGAACGCCGTTCGGGTGTAATCTGGTCACGGATATGCCAGCCCTGAATTGGTCACAGTGTAGTGCCGTGGAGCGAGTCGAGGGCAAGGTCAGCGGCGCCTGGGTGTTGAAGGGTACTCGCATGCCTGTGGCGACGATCTTCGAGAACCTCGAGGCGGGAGCGAGCATCGACGACGTGCTTGCCTGGTACGAGGGTCTCGACCGCAAGCAGGTTCAGGCGGTGATCGAATTCGCCGCCCGGAGCCTCGATCTGGCAACTCCAGAGCGCTAGATGCGGGTTCTGCTGGATCAGGGAACGCCCGTCCCCCTTCGACAGCACCTTCTTCATCACACCGTCAGAACGGCCTACCAGGAAGGCTGGGCGGCGCTCGCCAATGGCGACCTGCTGACGGCCGCCGAATCCGCCGGGTTCGAGGTGTTCGTGACCACGGACAAGAACTTGAAACACCAGCAGGATCTGTCGAAGCGCCGCATGGCGATCGTCGTCATCGGGCATGCTCAGTGGCCAAGGCTTGAGCCCCATGTCCACCTTGTCGTCGCGGCCATCGACCGGGCGGCCAAGGGCGGCTATCACGAAGTCGAGATTCCCTAGTTTAGTCGTGCTAGTCGTACCGGAGTACCGCCAACGGATGACGATGAAAAGGCTCGACGCCCCGAATGGTCATTCCGACGTCCCCCCAATTCGCGGGTACGTGGTGGTCTCAGCCGGTAACTGCCTAGCTGTGCTACATGGTGAGCGGTGTGAGTGTTGCGACGTTGTAGACGGCGCGCCTGGATCCACCATGCCCTTCAGGCTGCTGTCGGCGTGGTCGAGCACGTGGCGCGGTCGAACATCCAGCTCCCGAAGATTGTCGTACGCACGACGAGCCACACGGTCTGCTCGAATGGCACGTGACGGAGCCTCCACTCGAGCGGATAGACCTGGCCCGTCTCGTCGAGGATCTGAAAGAAGACGTGTCGCCGAAGTGGACAGCGGCCGCGTGCAGAAGTTCCGGCTCAAGGCCGGCGCGAACCCGACCGTCTTAGTCAGCAGCACGGCATTCACGGACCGAGACTTTCAATCTCCCGTCCGCTTCGGCCAGTTCCACGCATGCGAGACGATGAGCACCGCAAGGGCGATGTCGACGCTGCCCAGGAACAGGTAGAACGCCCAAGGCTCCACGCATCGTGAGAAGCACGAACAGACTGTACAGCACGCCGCCGATGATGTTTAGCCACCGGCTCAGGCTGGCCTTCAGCGTGAGCGACAGAAAGACCATGAGGGCCGGAACGGCCATCGACACGGAAACCGCCACCAGCGCTCCCTGGGGCACCGGCCCGAACGGCGGCATTCGTCCCGCCAGCGTCTCCTGGGTTACACCTCCTGCAACGCGAGCCGGGACATCGGTTCCAGCAAACATTTGAAGTCGGCGGGACGAAATCGCACCAAAACGCCGCCGCCGGCCACCACGCGATGACGCCGCGAAGTCGGCGCGAGCCCAAGGCAGTGATCAATGTTGCCGGCGGCAAGTTTTGCCCCGCCCAGCTTCAGTTTGCAGGAACCGATGCCCCGGATCGCGTGGCTCCGGCTTACTCCGCCCTCAGGGCTTCCACCGGCTCCACAGAGGCCGCGCGCCGCGCGGGTAAGTAGCTGGCAAGCACGGTCGCGGTCACCAGCACCAGCGGCACCGCGACGTAGGTGATGGGATCGAGCGGCGTGATCCCGTACAACAGCGACGACATCAGCCGCGTCAGTCCCGCCGCCGCGCCGAGGCCAATCACGACACCGATGCCTGCGAGCACGAGGGCGTGGCGCACGAACATCCTCTTCAGCTCGCCTCGCTGCGCGCCGAGCGCCGCGCGGATGCCGATCTCGCGCCGTCGCTGGGACACCGTGTACGAGATCACGCCGTAGATGCCGACGACGCCAAGAAGCAGCGCCATCGACGCGGCGATCGCCAGCATCACGAGCGTGAAGGACGTTCGCGCGAGCGACTGATCGTAGACGTCGCGCATGGTCCTCGGCGACACGGGCAGGTTGGCGTTCGCGGACCAGACCGCTTGCCGCAGCTCGTTCAGAAAACCTTCCGTGCCCGTGCGCTCGCTGCGGACGATGAAGGTCACGCCGCGGATGGCACCTGGCCGCTCAGGCGTGCCGTTCAAGAACGCAGACATCGTCGGCCAGTACACGATCGCGGGTGCCGGTTGGTCCAGCGCGTTTTCATGGACGTCCTGCACGACGCCGATGACTTCGTGCCAGGGCATGCCCGTATCCTGGCGGAACCGTTTGCCAAGCGCGGCCGCCGGTGTGCCCCAGAGCTCACGGGCAAGATTCTCGGAAATCAGGACGAGGGGGCGCAGGCCGTAGACCTCCGTCCACGTGATCTCGCGGCCCGCAATCAACCTGGTGCCCGCCGTGCGAAAGAAACCGGGCGAGGCGTACTTGAACAAGCGCACTGGCGGCGTGTCCGACCCTGAATCGGGCCGGTCGGCGGTGTGGATCGCGCCAAAGTTCACGACGCCCAGATTCGGGCCGTACCCTTCCAGGGGCATCGCGCTCCCGAACGCGGCGGACGTCACACCCGGAATCGACGACAGCTTGTCCTGAAGGTCGTTCTGCATTCGCGTCGCTCGCTCCGCGTCCAGAACGATTGACGCCGCGAAAAAGAGCCGCATGACCTGGAGATGCTCCGGTTGTGCGAATCCCGGCTCGACCGTCCGTACCGATTGGAATGTGCGAATCATCAGGCCGGCGCTCACCAGGAGCACGAGCGCGATTGCGACCTGCGCCACCACCAGCACGCTGCGGACACGGTGGCGCTCCCGGCTCACGCTCGCACTGCGGCCGAAGCTGCCGAGCGTGGCCGTCATCCGCGGACCGGTATATTTCAGCGCGGGAATGAGTCCGAACAACACACTCGACGCCAGTGAGAGAACGGCCGTGAATGCGAACGTTCGCGAGTCCAGTGAGATCTCGCCGAGCCGTGGAAGATTCGCCGGACCGATCGCCAGGAGCAGGCGCACGCCGGCGTACGCGAGTCCGACGCCGAGCGCGCCGCCCATCAGACCCAGCAGCATGCTTTCGACCAGCAGACCCCGGACGATCCGTCCGCGCCCGGCGCCGAGCGCCGCACGCACGGCCAGCTCCCGCTGCCGCACCTCCGCGCGAACCAGCAGCAGATTCGCGACGTTGGCGCAGGCGATGAGCATCACCAGGCCAATGGTCGCCATGACCACCCAGAGCACGTCGGTCACACCGCCGACCACTTCTTCTTTGAGAGGACGCAGGGCAGGGGCGATTTTCCACGTCTCGTAGACTCGTGAGCCCGTGCCCGGTGCCTCCGGCCAGGAGCTCATCCAGATCGGGATCATTCGCGCGATGTCGGCGTTGGCCTGCGCGATCGTGACCCCCGGCCTGAGCCTGGCGACGCCTTGATAATTGAAACCGGCGAGCGTGATTCGTGCCCGATCGAACGCCAGCGGAAAGATCATGTCCGCGTCGGCATTGCCGATTCGGAATCCTCGCGGCAGGACGCCGACGATTTCCTTCGGGCGCGTATCCACGATGACGGTGCGCCCGATCACGGATCGATCGCCTCCGAAACGCCGCTGCCAGTACCCGTAGCTGAGCATCACTCTCGTGTAAGCCCGGTACACGCTGGGGGGCGGCCGGATGGCTCCGGTCTGGTCCTCGGCCAGCAGCCAGCGGCCGGCCGCGGGCGAGACACCCAATGTCTGGAGGACGCCATCGCTGATGCCGATGGCCCGGATTGGTTCGGGTTCGGCCACGCCCGTCGCCGTCCCATTGGTGCTGACCCACACGCCCAGTGATTGAAACACCCGGTTGTTCTCGGCGTACGTGAGATACATCGACGGGGAGAGATTCAGCCCGTCTTCCCCAGCGCCAGGCGCGATGTGACCGAGCGCGACCAATTGCTCTGGCCGCGGATACGACAACGGCTTGAGCAGGACGCTGTCGAGGACGCTGAAGACCGCGGTGTTGGCGCCGATGCCGAGCGCGAGCGTCAGCACGACCACCACCGTGAACGTGAGGTTGTGGCGCAAGGCGCGAAGCGCGAAGCGCAGATCCTGAGCCGTGCTCTGGACCCAGGGCCACAGCCACACATCACGGGCGTTGTCTTGCGCGAGGGCCATGCTTCCGAAGGCGCGTGGCAACGCCATGGCCCGGTGGAATTCCATTTCTTCCGCGAGCTCGCGCTCGAAATGGCGCCGCCGGGCAAGATACAAAAGACGCCGCCAGAGACGGAAGACGAGTTCGCGTGGGTGACCCATCGTCTATCGATGGGAGACTACCACAACTCCAGGTGGTTCCAGAGGTTCCAGAGGTTCCAGGGGTTCCAGAGGTGCCGGAGCTTCCAGGGGTGCCTCATCATGCCCTTGAGCGCGCCGGTGCTGATTCGAACACTTGTCAACCACGAAGGCACAAAGAACGCGAAGACGCACGAAGACAATTCTGTACAAGAGATCGCTTCGTGCGTGCTTCGTGATCTTCGCGTCTTCGTGGTTAAACAGGGTATCGGGTTAGCTGAGTGGCCGCTGAAAGCAGCAGGCGAGGTGATGCTGAGATAATAGAAGGATGAACGCCGGCTCGTTGTTCACGCCATTCGCCATCGGACGCCTCACTCTGCCGAACCGCATCGTGATGGCGCCCATGACGCGAAACTTCTCGCCCGGGAACGTCCCCGACGAGCACGTCGCGGCCTACTACCGCCGCCGCGCCCAAAACGGCGTCGGCCTCATCGTCACTGAGGGCACCGTCATCGACCACCCGGCGTCCACCGACAGCGTCCGCGTCCCGCGCTTCTACGGCGCCGACGCGTTGGCGGGCTGGAGCCGGGTCGTCACCGCCGTGCACGAGGCCGGCGGCCGCATCTTCCCGCAGATCTGGCACGTCGGCATGCGGCGCGCGCCAGGCACCGGGCCGTTCCCCGGCGCGCTGTCCATCGGGCCGTCGGGCGTCAATGCTACCGGCGAGCAGATCACGCCGCCGATGACCGAGCAGGAGATCGCGTCGGTCATCGACGCCTACGGCCGCGCCGCCGGCGACGCGTACGCGCTCGGTTTCGACGGCGTCGAAATCCACGGCGCCCACGGCTACCTCATCGACCAGTTCTTCTGGAGTGTCACCAACAAACGTACCGACGCGTGGGGCGGCGACCTCGTGGCCCGCACCAGATTCGGCGCCGAAGTCATCCGCGCCTGCCGACGCCGTGTGCCTCAGGATTTTCCGATCGTCTTCCGCTTCTCGCAGTGGAAAAGCAACCACTACGATGCGAAGCTGGCGGCGACACCTGACGAGCTCGCGAACTTCCTCGCGCCGCTCGCCGATGCGGGCGCCGACATCTTCCACTGCTCGACGCGCCGCTTCTGGGAGCCTGAGTTCGGAGGCTCGCCCCTGACGCTCGCCGGCTGGACGAAGAAGCTGACGGGGAAACCGACCATCGCTGTCGGCTCGGTCGGCCTGACCGGCGATTTCATCTCCTGGTTCGGGGGCGCCGAAGCGGGCACGCGCGGCGTCGAAGACCTGATGACGCGCCTCGACGCGGGCGAATTCGACCTCGTGGCCGTCGGTCGCGCCCTCCTCGCCGATTCTGCCTGGGCGCTCAAGATTCGCGAAGGACGCGAGAGCGACGTCAGGACGTTCACGCGCGATCTGTTGCAGACCCTCGCGTAGCTCGCCTTTTAACCACGAAGGCACGGAAACACGAAGAAGAATTTGTACAAGAGGCCCTTTCAGTCCTCAGTCGGATGCTCGACGCGATCGATGACGAGGATCTCGCCGGGACCTCGTTGCGAGTTGAGCTTGAGCCCCAGCTGCTGTGGCATGACGGAGAAGATCGAGGGCAGAACGCGTCCATCGTAGGGATTGGGCTGACCCGGCGGAGGCGGGGGCATGACGATCTCTGCCGTGAACTCGAAGTCGCCGTCGAAATATCCCGAGAGGCCCGTGCTGTCGATCACAGGCCGGCCGAGAAATTCATGCAGCCGCAGACCCAGATCCTCCATGGTCATCCCGCGGAACGCCTGGTAGGCGCGGTCCGAGCCCAGCTTGAAATTCGGTGACGGTCCAAAGTACCCGCACGGGTAGCTCTCGCCAGGGATGATCCCGCGCAGCGGATCCAATGGCGCGCGTGCGCAGTCGGCGTTCGTCCGGGTGAGCTGCGAGCCAAGCTTCCTGGGCTGCGCCAGCACCATGCGGTACACCGGCATCTCACGCGTTTCGAAGTGCACCTTGAGTGTGAATCGATCTTCAAACAGCGTCTGCAGCATCAACCGCAACTCGGTCAGCGACACGTCGCGCCCGGCGGTGGCGTTAATGTCGAAGCGGTCGGACCTGAGCCACGCCGGACCGCCCGTGGCATCGGCCGGCGCGAGACCGCGGCTCCTGGGCGACCGGTCGTACGCAAACCGGATCAGATAGATGAGCGGGAGGTTCTCGGCGATGTAGCGGCCGCCGGGCAGAACCTTGTCGTCACCATTCGGCCGGCCCGACCGGTTCACCTTCACTGATGCGGCTTCAAATGCCGGAGGATTGGCGCGCGCAAAAGGTACGGCCGATTGCTTCCGGATGGCATCGACGTGAATCACGCCGATCGCACAAAGAACTAAGCCGGCGCCGAGTGTCTGACCGGGCTTCCGCTTCACGAGGCACTTATAAGCAGATATATGCTTATTGTCAACTGATTCGACAGTACAAGAAGAACTACTTGTGTGGCCTCGTGAACTTCGTGTCTTCGTGATGGGCAGGTCTCTCTAGTGAACTCGGTCGCTGATGAAAGCAGCAGGTTCAATCACGCACGTAGGCGATCATTCCGCCCGCAGGGCCTGGACCGGATCGACGGCAATGGCCCGGCGCGCGGGAAAATAGCTGGCCAGCACGGCCGCGGCGACGAGCAGCGCCGACACAGCCGCGTACGTCACCGGGTCGAGTGCGGTGACGCCGAACAGCAACGACGACATCAGACGCGTGAGTCGGGCGGCAGCCACCAGCCCCACGGCGGCTCCAACCCCAGCCAGCAACAAACCATGACGCAGGAACATCCCCAGCAATTCCGCCGGCTGCGCGCCGAGCGCCGTTCGAATGCCGATCTCGCGGGTCCGCTGCGACACCACATAGGCGATCACGCCGTAGATGCCGACGATGCCGATCACCAGGGCCATCCCTCCGGCGAGGGCCAGCATCACGAGCGTAAACGACGTCCGCGCCATGGACCGGTCGTAGAGCGCCTTCAATGTGCTGACGAGGAACACCGGCTGCCTGCCGTTCACGGACCAGATGGCCTGCTGCGCCTCCGCCAGCAGGCTCTCCGTTCCCGTGCGGTTGGAGCGGATCGCGAACACGCCGGTACCGACGGCGAATCCCTTGTCGCCGCCCCAGATGTACCGGTCCATCAGAGCCGGCCAGTAGGCGAACTCGGGCGGCTTCACCTGCACGCCGTTGTCGTACACGTTTTCGACGACGCCCACGATTTCGCGCCAGGGATCGGCAGGGCCGCCTTCACGAATCCGCTTGCCGAGCGCGGCTCCTGGAACGCCCCACCACTCCCGCGCCAGATTCTCGGAAATGATGGCGACGCGCCGTTTCTCGTACAGGTCGGTCCAGGTGAAGTCGCGTCCCGCCACGACACGTGTCCCCATCGTCTTGAAGAACCCCGGTGCGATCCTGCGGATTTGCCGGATGGCGGGCACCTGGCCTGCGGCGAGCCTTTTGTCCTCGGCGTAGACCGGATTGCCGACGGCGCCGAGAAACGATTCCAGCGGCGCGGCGCTGCCAAACGCCACTGAAGTCACGCCGGGAACGGCGGCGAGTCTTTGGAGAATCTCGTGTTGCATCCGCATCACGCGCTCGGGCTCTTTTGCAATGTCCGCCTGGGTCATCGAATGCAATATCAGGATCTCTTCAGGGTGCGTGAATCCCGGCTGCACGCGGCGCAGCTGTTGAAACGTGCGAATCATCAGGCCGGAGCTGACGAGCAGCACGAGTGCGAGCGCGACCTGCACCACGACGAGCGTGTTGCGCGCCCGGTGGCGCTCCCGGCCGAGGCTGAACGTCCGGCCGACACCGCGCAGCGCCGTCGCGACACCGGGTCCTGCGTATTTCAAGACCGGTATCACGCCGAAGAGCGCGCCCGACAGTAACGACACACCGACGGCGAACGCCAGCACGAACGGATCGATGCCGATGTCATGCAGTCGCGGCAGAGTGGCCGGACCTTTCGCCACCAGGATCCGCAAAGCCGCCCACGCCAGCCCGAGACCCAACGCGCCGCCCAGCACTCCGAGCGTCATGCTTTCGACGAGCATTTCCCGCGCGATTCGTCCCCAGCCGGCGCCGAGCGCGGCCCGGATCGCGAGTTCCTGCTGGCGCGCCTCGGCGCGCACGAGCGACAGGTTGGCCACGTTCGCGCAGGCGATGAGCAGCACCAGCCCCAGACTCCCCATCACCACCCACAGCGCCGTGCCGATGTCTCCGACGACTTCCTGCTTCAGTGGCAGGATCCTGGGCGTCAGGCGAGCCTGCTCAAATACCGTGCGCTTCATTCCTGGCGGCAGCGGCCACGCATTCAACCAGATTCCCAACATCCGGCCGACATCGGCGTTGGCCTGCTCCATGGTGACGCCGGGCTTGAGCCGCGCGATCGCCAGGGAACCGAAGGGCCCCAGAAATTGCTGGTTGCGCTCGAATCGCTGAGGAAGTATCAGCTCGGGATCGCGCTCGAAACGGAATGCCTCCGGCATCACGCCGACGACTGTGTGCGGCTTCGAATCGATCGTCAGCGTACGCCCGACGATGGATGGGTCGCCTGCGAAGCGGCGCTGCCAGTAGCCGTAGGTGAGCATGACCGTCTCGGCCGAGCCCGGCGTGTCGTCGGCCTGCGAAAACCAGCGGCCCAGGAGAGGCTTTACGCCCACGGCATCCAGGACGCCGTAGGTCACGAAGAGCGCTCGAGGCATCTCGGGCTCCGCAGTCCCGGTGACGCTTGCGCCGCCGGAGTTCCAGAGTCCGAATTGTTCAAAGGTCCGGTTCTCCTCGCGGTACGTGAAATACATTGAGCCAGACAACCCGAGGTTGTCGGGGACTCCGGGCAACCCGGGCGCCGTGTTCCAGATGCTGACCAGGGCCTCTGCGTGCGGATACGCGAGCGGCCTGAGCAAGATGCCGTCAATCACGGCAAAGATGGCGGTGTTCGCGCCGATACCGAGCGCCAACGTCACGATGACGGCAGCCGTGAAGGTGGGAGCCCGCCGCATGCGGCGGATCGCATGGCGCGTATCGCGCACGAGCGTCTCCGTAAACGGGAGTCCTCTCTGGTCGCGATAGATTTCCTTGATGGCCTCCACGTTGCCGAACTTCAGCAGCGCCTGCCGCCGGGCTTCGATGGGCGACAGGCCGGCGCGACGATTCTCCGCGGTCTGCATGGCGATGTGTTCATCGATCTCGGCCCGCAGGACTTCTTCGTCCCGCGCGACCGTCGCCCACGAGGTGAACCGCTGGAAGAGGCGCCTCAATGTTTTCATTTCAGGTCCTGCGTTTTCGCCGCAAAGAATCGTTCGATGATCGCCGCCGTCTGTTCCCAGCTCCGGGCCTCCGCCTGCAGTTGCCTGCGGCCTTGCCGTGTCAGCCGGTAAAAGCGCGCCTTGCGGTTGTTCTCGGACGCGCCCCATTCCGACGCGATGGATCCTTCCTGCACGAGCTTGAGCAGAACAGGGTAGAGCGTGCCCTGATTGACCGTGAGCAGATCCCCGCTGATCTGCTCGATGCGCCGGGCGATCCCGTAGCCATGCAGGGGGCCAAGCACATCCAGCGTCTTGAGCACCATCAGCGCCAGCGTGCCCTGTCGAACATCGGTGTCTTTCATATGTCTATCGGCAGATCTCTATTTGGGATTCCCACAGGAACGATGACACACTTCCTGTGGGAAAGCAAAAGGGCAGCGACGCGGAATGAAGGTCAGGCTCCATTTGACATCCTAATGGTATCGGCGGATTATCTCCGTCGTGCCTCCTGACGAGGCTCGTCTCCTGATGCCTGCATTTCGCGAGTGGTTGGCCCGGCTGTGCGGAGCGCTTCGCAGGGCTCCGGCCGATGCGGATCTCGAGCGCGAGCTGCGGAGTCATCTCGGGCTCGCCGGGAACGATTCACGCGAAGCTCGAATACGAGCGGGAGGCGTGGCGCAGGCCATGGAAGCCCTGCGTGATCAGCGCGGTCTCCCCTGGCTCGAGAATCTGCTGCGCGATATCCGCTTCGGCTGTCGATCGCTCGTGAGACGGCCGGCCTTTTCAATAGTCACCGTCCTCGCCCTCAGCCTGGGGCTCTGCGGGACGATGACGGTCTTCTCCATCGTCAACTCGTGGTTGTTGCGTCCACTGGAGGCGAGAGATCCCGGCGATCTCGTCCGCGTGACCGGTCCAGGCGGGGATTCGAGCGCGAGCCTGTCGATCGACAACGAAGCGCACATCCGGTTCGCGGACTACCTCGCCTACCGGGATCAGAATCAGTCGTTTGCCAGCCTGATTGCGGGTCAATTCGGCGGACCCGTGCGCGTGCGAATCGACGGACCGCCGGTCATGATCGTGGCGACACACATTACGGGAAACTACCTCTCGACGCTGGGGATTGCTGCCGCGATGGGTCGTACGTTCACGCCCGAGGACGCGCGACCGGGGGCCCAGCCCGTCATTGTTCTCTCGGATGCCGGTTGGAAGCGTTTCTTTGATGCGCGTCCTGACGTTCTCGGCAAGACCGTCCGCATGGACGGTGTCTCGACAACGATCGTGGGCGTGCTGCCGGAATCGTTTACCGGCACGAACGCACCCATGGTGCCGCAGATCTATCGCGTGATTACGGAGACGCGCGGCGTTGATGTCTTCCCGTTTCGCGTCCAGCTGATCGGGCGGCTCAAGCCGGGTATGTCCATCGATCAGGCGCGGGCGGATCTGTCTCGTGTGGCCGCGCAGCTGACCGCGCGTGATCGCGAAGTGCGCCCGATTGAGATCTACCCCGCCCGGGCGTCGTTGCCGTTGATGCTGAAAGCCATGTCGCTCCTGGCGTTGTTGTTCGGCGTGATCGTGGTCGTGGTCCTGCTGGTGGTCTGCGACGATGTCGCGATCCTCATGACCATTCGAGCGGCGATGCGGCGCAAGGAAATCGGCGTACGTCTTGCGCTGGGCACCACACGCGCACGGATCGTGACCGAGCTCGCGGTCGAGACAGGGATCCTCTGTGTGGCCTCTGGACTCCTGGGAACGTATTTCGCCTATGTCGCCCTGCAATTCGCCGGACGGTTCTATGCGCCGGTCACGATGCCGTTTGCGTTGACGGTCAGAATGGACTGGCACGTCGTGGCATTCGCCATCCTTGCGTCATGCATCGCGACGGTGCTGTGCGGTATCGTACCCGCCCGGCAGTCGTTGAAGACCGACGTGCTGACCTCGCTGAAGGGCACGTCGCTGTCATCGTTGGCGTCGTTCTCGGGGGGCGTGAGTTCGAGTCTCGTGATCGTGCAGGTGGCGCTCTCGACCGTCCTCCTGGTGCTCGCGGTCGTGCTGGCGAAAAGCCTGTTGAGTACCGCGTCGCCGAATCGCGGCTTCGTCAGCCGCGGTGTGATCATGTCGACGATCGCGATGGAAGAGCGCGAGTACAGCCCGCAGCGGCGTCTCGCGTTCATGGAGTCGGTGCTCCGTGGACTCGGCCGCACCCCGGGTGTCACGGCTGCCGCAGTCGTCGACAGCGTGCCCCTGGCACGGAACGCGGTGCTGCAGCGGATCGAGGTGCGCGACGGAGCGGAATCGCATTTCGTGTACGTCAATCGTGTGTCGGGAGGGTTCTTCGACACATTGCAAATCGGCCTGGCGGCGGGTCGAACCTTTGCACCGGCGGACGACCTCAACGCGGCTCGAGTCGGCATCGCCAACGAGACGCTGGCGAGGCAGTTCTGGCCGGGTCAGAGCGCAGTCGGCCGCCGGCTCCAGGGCGCCGATGGTGTGGACATCGAAGTGATCGGCGTTGTCAGGGACAGCAAGTACGAATCGGAGTCGGAGCTCTCCAGGCCGCTGTTATACCGGCCGATGGCCTCCGCACCGGTGGCCAGCCCGACGTTCCTTTTGAAAATCAGCGGGGATCCTGCGTCGATGTTTGCGCTGATTCGAGCGCGTGTGAACGAGATTGACCCGGACCTGGTGCCCTACAACCTGATCACGCTCGACGAGCGTCTGAACCTTGGCCTGGCCGTCAATCGCGCGGCGGCCACGGTGGCTGGAACGATGGGTGTCCTGGCCTTTGCTCTTGGGTCACTTGGGATCTACGGCACGATCGCGCTTCTCGCTCAGCAACGCCGGCAGGAATTCGGTATTCGCCTCGCCCTCGGGGCAACACCTGCACAAGTGATGGCCCTCATCATGCGGCAAGGCATGCGTTGGGCGATGTACGGCCTGTTCATCGGCCTTGGGGGCGCGTGGCTCGCTGCACTCGGGCTTACCCGTTTCCTGGCGGGCGTGAGCAGCAGCGACGTGTGGGGGTTTGTGATCACGCCATTGGTGCTCGTCATCACTATCTCTGTCGCGTGTTATCTGCCGGCGCGCCGCACGCTCAGTCTCGACCCGATCGAGACTCTCAGAAGTGAATAGGCGAGGGAATCAGACGCCGGCACCGAGCTTGCGCAGCAGTTCGATCGTACCTGACGTCTTTGACGGGGACTTCCGTGCGAGCAACGCGCCCAGTGGTGTCTGCCCCTTCGCATTGCGAGCGTTGAGATTTGCGCCATGTTCCACAAGGGCTGTGACAGACGTGTCGTAACCCTGAGCGGAGGCGATGTGAAGGGCCGTCTCGCCTGACGGGTTGGCGGCGTCGATGTCGCTTCCCAGAGCCAAGGCGGTGACGACCGCCTCGAGCACGCGGCTCTCGGGTTCGACAATGCCGCCGTCGAGGATCGCGAGGCCCCGCCGATCGGTCCCGCGCTTTTCGTCCTGCGCGGGCGCGACGATGCCCATGCCCGCCGCGGCCATGAGCGGGGTCGCGCCGTCCTTCATGCGTATACGTGTATCCGCGCCGCCGGCCGCGAGCGCACGCATGATGTCGGCTTCAAGGAACTTTGCCGCCAGCAGGTACGGCGTGGCGCCAATCAACGTCTTCGGCAGCTCGAAGGCCTGACTGTTGCGCAGCACCGGCGTGCCTCTGGTGATCGGCGAGTTCGGGTTCGCACCGTGCGCGAGGAGCGCTTTCACGAGGGGGAGGTCGCTTCTCAAGACCGCCGCGTGCAACGCGGTGTAACCGACGGCGCCGGCGTTCGCGTCGGCGCCCTTGTCGAGCAGCATCTCGGCGACGTGTGTGTGACCGCTGTGCGCGGCGACGATGAGCGCGCTGCTGCCATCCGGGAGCGCGTCGTTCACGTCCGCGCCCGAGGCGACGAGCCGCCCGGCCGATTCGGCGTCGCCCGAACGAGCCGCAAAGAGCAGCGCGGTGCTGCCGCCTCTCGGCACCGTGTAATTCAGTTCTTCGCGGCCGGCACGCTGTGTGACCTCACTCGTGACCGTTTGCGCGTACTCGCGCGAGCGCGCGCGAACGTCGGCTCCGCCCTCGAGCAGTGCGGCGACGGCGTCGGGATGCGACTGCGCAGCCGCCCACATGAGGGCGGTCTGATTGTGCGCGGACTCGCGTGCGTTGACGACGGCCCCGTGGCGTATCAGCGCTCGCACGGCGGTCGCGTTGCCCGATCGCGCGCACGTCATCAGCGTCGTTTCGCCGCTCGGCAGCGACGTCTTCGCATTGGCGCCCGCGTCGAGGAGTCGCGCGACAACCTCAGCGTTCCCGTTCACGCAGGCGAGATAGAGGGGCGTCGCCCCTGTGTCGTCCGCCACATCGGCTCGAGCGCCCGATCGCAGCAGAAGATCAACAGTCGTTCCATCGTCCAGATGCGCGGCCCAATGGAGCGCGGTGGCCTGGTCGCCCTGCCGCGCGTTGACGTCGACGTGTTCGGCGATGAGGGCGCGCACGCGCTCGCCGTTCTTCGCTCGCACCGCCTCGATGAGCCGCAGATCTCCGGCCGCGCTCACACCGACAGTCATCGCGACGGCGATGATGGCTGTGATGACGACTGTGATGGTGTCTCGCGCGGTCATGTGGCGTTCAGATGCCCGCGAGCGCTCGGTCGTCGAGGCGTCCGGTGCTGTCGCCCATGCGGTCCATGGGGATGCCGAGCTTGTCGAGCAGCGTCAGATGCAGGTTCGCGAGCGGCGTCTCCTTCGGATAGCGGATGTGGCGTCCGCCTTTGAGCTGCGCCGACCGGCCGCCTGCGAGCACGAGCGGGATGTTGCGCGGGTCGTGCGCGTTGCAGTCGCCCATGCCGGTGCCGTACATCATGATCGTATGATCAAGCAACGTCCCGTCGCCGTCCGGCGTGGCGCGCAGCTTCTCGAGCAGCGAGGCGAACTGCGTGACGTGATAGTGGTTGATCTTCACCACCTTCGCGATCTTCTCGGCTTCCTGCTGATGATGCGTGATCGGGTGATGCGCGTCCGGCACGCCGATCTGCGGATAGGTGACGCCGCTGAACTCGCGGCCGAGCATGAACGTGACCACGCGCGTCAGGTCCGCCTGATAGGCGAGCACCTGAAGGTCGCACATCAGCTTGACGTGATCGTCGTACGTGGAGGGGATGCCGGCCGGGTGGTCTACCTGCGGCAGTTCCTTGCCGGCCTGCTCTTCGGCCTTCTGGATGCGGCGCTCCACGTCGCGAATCGCGTCGAGATACTCGACGAGCTTCACGCGGTCGCCTGCGCCGATCGCGCCCTGCAGGCGCGCCACTTCATCTCTCACCGAATCGAGGAGGCTCTTGTCCTGACGGACACGTGCCTGCCTGGCACGGGGATCGGTGCTTCCGCTGTCGCCGAACAACCGCTCGAACACCGTCCGTGGATTGTTCTCCGTCGGAAGCGGCGTGCTCGGACCCAGCCAGGAGATCGTGTTGGTGTAGGCGCAGGCGAAGCCGACGTCGCAGGCGCCGGCGGTTTCGCCGGATTCGACCGCGAGTTCGAGCGAGCCGAGTTGCGTGAACGCGCGTGTCTTGCGGGCGATGATCTGATCGACCGAGATGCCCGCATCGAGCCAGGTCTCGCTCGTCGGCGGCGACACGTCGGTGAGGAACCGCGTGCTCGCCTTGGCGTGCGCGCCGCCCGGACGGCCAGGCGTCGGGACACAGGCCAGGTTGCTCAACACCAGGAGGTCGTTTTTGTAGGGGACCAGCGGCGCGAGTGTTGGAGTCAGCTCGAAGCCTGCGCCCTCAGCGGCGGGCGTCCACTGGGCCATGACCATGCCGTTCGGCACGTACATCACGCCGAACCGCGTGACGGGCGCGGCCGCCGTCTTCTGGAGCGCGGTCAGCGGCGGCACCATGGCGTCGAGGAGCGGCAGCGCCAGCGTCGCGCCGAGGCCTCTGAGGATCGTCCGCCGCGGGATGGCCTTCTTCGTGATCGGCATGGTTTGCTCTTTCGTAGTGCCTGCACTACTTCTGGCTCATGGTAAACGGTGTGCTCGTCGCGATACCAGTGATGATCGACGACCAGCGATAGTCCTGGACGGCCGCCGTGCGTGCAATCTGACGCACCGCCGGCTGATCCTGGGCATCGAGGCTCCGTCCGATGGCGTAGGCGAGCAGCTTCTGCGTGAACGTGCGGGCGAAATCGTCTGGATGGCTGTCGACCAGCTGACGCAGTCCGGTGATGCCCGTAAAGCGCGTGCCGTCTGGAAGGGCTCCGGACGCATCGACCGCGATCCCGTCGCTCGCTGTCCGCCACTTGCCGAGCGCGTCGAAATTCTCGAGCGAGAACCCGAGCGGGTCCATGCGCACGTGACAGACCGCGCATGAAGGGCTTTTGCGGTGCGCTTCCATCTGCTGGCGCATCGAAGTTGCCTTCGCGCCGGCGCCGCTCTCGCTCAGGAGCGGCACGTCCGGCGGCGGCGGGGGAGGCGGCGCGCCGAGGACGTTGTCGAGCAGCCAGCGGCCGCGCAGCACGGGCGACGTGCGGTTGGGATACGACGTGACCGTGAGGACGCTGCCCTGACCGAGCAGTCCGCCTCGAACGCCGTCCGTGAACGTCACGCGCCTGAAGTGGCTGCCGTAGACGTCAGCAATCCTGTAATGGCGCGCGAGCCGCTCGTTGACGTACGAGTAGTTCGCGGTGACCAGGTCGATCACGCTGCGATCCTCGCGCAGCTGTGAGTCGATGAACGTCCGCGTCTCCTGACGGAAGGCGTCGCGCAGGTTCTCGTCGAATTCAGGATACGCATCGACGTCAGGCACCACGCCCGCGAGCTTGCCGACGGTCAGCCACTGCATGGCGAAGTTGTCGACGAGCGCCTGCGAGCGGTGATCGGCGAGCATGCGGCGCACCTGCTGCTCGAGCGTCGCGCGATCGCTCAGCGTGCCCTTGATCGCGGCGTCGAGAAGCGGCTCGTCCGGAATGCTGCTCCACAGGAAGAACGAGAGCCTCGACGCGAGATCGAGATCGCTGACGCGATACGCCTGGCCCGCTCCCGCCGTCGACGGCTCGTGCTCGATGCGGAACAGGAATCGCGGTGATGCAAGGATCCGGCGAAGGCCGCGCTGAATGCCGGCGTCGAATCCACCCTCGGATCTCCCGGTGCGATAGAAGGCGAGCAACTCGTTGACGTCGGCGTCGGCCGCGGGGCCGCGATAGGCCAGTCTCGCCAGCCTCGACAGAATGCGGCGGGCACATGGTTGCTCGGCGGCCGCGTTGGCCGGGCGGCAGATGAACACGCGGCGGCGAGAGGGCGAATCGGCCGATGCGCGAGCCGCGAGCGGGCCCGCGATCGCGACGCTGTCAACCGACGGATTGCCGAAGTACACCTCGTTGGTCGTGCGCGCGAAACCCCGTTGCGGCGGCTGGAGGATGCCTTCCGGTTCCCAATACCTTTTCACGAACGACACGCCGATGTGGTGCGCGCCGGCGGTGACGGGCACGCGGACGATCAGCCCGGCGTCCGCCGTGTGCATGTACACCTCCCACTGCGGATCGCCTTGCGTGTTGCCGGCGAAGCTTTCAGGCGCGGTCCGGCCCTGGCCCGCGCCGCCAATCGTGAATCGCTTCAGCAGCGCGCCATCGAGGCGGACATCTATCTCGTGCGGTTCGCCCATGCCCATCAGATACAGATAGAGCTGACGCTTCAGGACGACCTTGACGGCGTAGTCGCCGTCGAGCGGGAACTGATAGGGGATGTCGATGCCGCCGCGCGATCCGAACGGGAGATCCTCCGCCGCGCGATCGTCCTGCGCCATCGCCGTGGGAATCCGGAACGTGTCTTCGACGGCGCTGATGCTCGAGTCGCCTACCGCAAGACGGCTGACCGTGCTTGCCGCCGCGAGATAGTTCTCGAGCAGCCGCGGAGAGACCGACAGCACGCCGGCGACATTGTCAAAGCCCTGCTGATCGGGCTCGTCCGCCGGCAGCAGCGCGCGTCCGTTGACGTCCAGCGCGAGCAGATCCCGGATCGCGTTCGCATACTCGGTCCGGTTGAGCCGATGGACAGCGACGCGACCGGGATGTGGAGTGGCGGCGGCCGTGGCGTCGAGCGCGGCTTCGACTTTCGTCGCGAGCGTGTCGTATGTGGCCTGATCCGGACGGGGGAGACCCGGCGGCGGCATCTCGTGCGTGCGCAGCTTGCGTGCGACCTTCTCCCACGTGTCCGCGTCACGGCCGACGGCCCCGAGATCGAGACGATCGAGCATCAGTCCCGCGGTCTTGAGACGCGCGTTGTGACAGGTGATGCAGTAGCGATCGAGCGCGGGTTGCAGCGACGCCTGAAGACTCGTCGCGGTCGCGGTCTGCGGAGCCTGCGCGGCGAGTGGGAACGCGTGCAGGGAGAGTGCGGCGGCTGCGAGGACGGTGCCGCACGCAACGAGAACTCGCCACCGCAGAGGACGCAGAGGACGCTGAGACAGACGATGTATTGCTGGAAAATTCAGCCTCATTTCCTCAGCGTCCTCAGCGGTGGAGCGTTTACCGCAGGCCCAGAGTGTGGACCGATATGCCGGGGAAATCAACGGACTCGGGGCTCGGGACTCGGGGCTCGAGATGTGCAACTACTGCCGGAGGTCGCGCGCGCCTCGCGCGAGAACCCACACGAGTGTCGCGGGCCCGGTAAACAGACCCCATGCCCCCGGAGCCAATCAGGGCCTGGATTTCGTAGGCGCCGACGCGCGTTCCCTGCGTGAGGACCATTGCGGCGATCCTGTGGCGCTATCCCAGCGAACCTGCAATTCCGTGATCGCCCGGCGAATGATGCCAGCCGGTCAGTGGATTTCATGCGACGTTTCAGGCGATTTCCTCTCGCAGAGAGCGGCATGTGAATTGCCCCTCTCAGATCCCGCCAAGTAACTGCGAAACGAAAAACCATGCAGAGATGCCCAAGCTGCGGCGCACCCAATGCGGCCCCGACCTGCTGGCATTGTGGCCATGAAGCCGCCAGCGGCGGACCTCAACCTGCTGCGGAATTGCCGGCACACGAGGCAGACACCGACGTTCCGAACCCACTGCCGCCACTGGCCATAGATGCGCCCACTGCGAACGCGCGCCGCGGCATGGCCCGTTGGCTGTTGCTCGGCGTCGGCGCTGCCGGTTTACTCGTCACGTTGTCGATTGTGATCGCCGCCGGCAGTGTGTCGCGGCCGCTCGTTGAGCCTGCCAGCGCCGGACAGCCGGTGCCGGTGCGTTCAGCCGATTCCGTTTCCCCCGTCACGGTGGAACCGACCCTGTTGCCGACCTGGGGCGGTCGCCGCCAGGCCGTGTGGGGCGCCGACGGGACGAAAACGATCGCCTTCGCGTTGGACGCCATCACTGATGTGACGGCCTCGACGTCGCGCACGCGACCGCAGCTGGTCGTCCGGTGCGTGTCGCGCACGACCGAGGTGTACGTCGTGACAGGGCCGTTGAGTTTCGAACCTCAGACGGGGAGTCACACCGTTCGCATTCGAGTGGACGACGATCCCGAACAGTCGCAGCAGTGGGTGGACTCGGACGGCAGCAAGGAACTCTTCGCGCCTGACGGCGCCGAGATGAGCAATCGGCTCGCGCGGGCGCAACGCCTGCGTGTCGGCTTCACGCCGTTCAACGCCAAGCCGGTCACGGCGGAGTTCATCGTGGAGGGCTTCGACCAGCTCGCGCCTCTGGTGGCGCGCACCTGCGGTCGGCAGCCGCCGGCTCCGGTGCGGACCGCCACCACAACCCGCCGATAACGGGCCCGGTCCTCTAATCCTCCGTCGGATGCTCCACGTGGTCGATGACGAGCACGTCCACCTGCCCTTTGGCCGGCTCGAGCTTGAGACCAAGCTGCTCCTGCAGCGCCGTGAAGAGCGACGGGCCGTTCGGATCGATCGGCGGGATGCCGGGCGCCGGGTCCGCCGTTGGCATTCGATCGGGCGTCCACGCGAGGTTGAAGGCGAACCGTCCAGCCAGGCCGGTCTTGTCGAACACGAGCCGTTCCAGCCGAACGGACAGATTGGCGGCGAGTTGCCGCATCGTCGCCCCACCGGCAATCGTGCGGGCAGGACCGCCCATCAGACCACAGGGCGGAGGCTCGCCGGGCTGCCGCGGAGGTGGAATACCTGCCGCAATCGCCGCATCGCAGTCGGCGGCCGGCTTGCGCATCTCTGGTCCGAGCCTGCGGTCCGCTCTCGCGACAACGAGCTCGTAGACGGGCAGTTCGCGTGTCTCGCGGTGCGCCTTCAGCTTGAATCGCTCCTCGAGGAGCGAACGTATCATCAGGAGCAATTCTCTGGCCGGACCGTCGGGGGACGGTTTGAATTCCGTGTTCGCCTTCGCGTTGATGTCGTAGCGTTCGGAGTCGATCCAATCCGGCCCGCCGAGAATGCGAGAGTTGATCAACGACTGCGGGTCGGCCATTCCGAACGCATCGGCGATGAGGAACTTCAGCAACACGTTCGTCGCGACGAAGCGACCGCCGGGCTGCGTTCGCATCGGCGCGCGGCTGTCGCCTGACGTGTTCCTCTTGACCGACGCGACCTCGAAGCTCGGAAGGCGCTCAGGCGTTTGCGCCAACGCCGTCGCGACCATGACGACTGACGACAAGAAGTAGAGGCAAGCACGTTTCATGGACATCGCTCCTGGTACGTAGTGCAGGCCTTCAGCCCTAGCGTCACCGGTAGCCGAACAGCGGTGGGAAGATGATCACGACCAGCGCCGCCCAAGCGGAGTACACGGGCAGATAGGCGACCTGCCATCGCTCCAGGCTGGCAAACGAGCCCTGGCGACGCAGAAAGCTCGCATAGAGCCATGCCGTCCACGCCAGGTTGACGAGCAGAATGAGGTTCTCGCCAAGCGCCGCCACTCGGTTTGGCGTGAAGCCGAACTCGGAGATCCGCGCCGCGATCGCCCAAAGCGCCACGCCATCGACGACGAGCGCGCTGACCACGAGCAGCAACT
>Ga0326726_10001360_pt1 | contig 22732 bp, 27 predicted proteins | sample MHFenrmetagenome_2_FD_207603 | JGI IMG/M metagenome (GOLD analysis project Ga0326726, IMG submission 207603) | Lab enriched peat soil microbial communities from Michigan Hollow, Ithaca, NY, United States - MHF15MN | ecosystem: Environmental > Terrestrial > Soil > Wetlands > Peat | place: USA... | reverse complement strand
CTCCACCGCCGACAGCGTCACCGGTCTGGCCGGGCGCGGCGTCGGCATGGACGTGGTGCGCGCCGACGTCAACGCGATGGGCGGCCGCATCGAGACTGCTACCGCCGCCGGTCGCGGCACCAGCTTCCGCTTGGTGCTGCCGCTGACCACCGCGGTCACGCAGGTGGTGATGCTGCGCTGTGGCGAACTCAAGGTCGCGGTGCCGTCGACGCTGGTGGAGATCGTCAAGCGCTCGCCGCAAAGCGAACTGCAGACCGCCTACGCGACGAGCGCCTTCCGCATCGACGACCGCAGCCTGCCGTTCTTCTGGCTCGGTGCGTTGCTGCAGGCCAATGCGCGCGGCCAGCAGGGCACACGCGCGCAGCCGGTGGTGATCATCCGCAGCGCGGCGCAGCGCATCGCGCTGCACGTCGACGAAGTGCTGGGCAACCAGGAAGTGGTGGTCAAGAACCTCGGCCCGCAATTGGCGCGCCTGCCGGGTCTGGCCGGCATGACGCTGCTGCCATCGGGCGAACCGGCGCTCATCTACAACCCTGTGGCGCTGGCCACGCTGTACGGCGAGTCCGCGTGGGCGATGACGCGCGCGGCGATGGCCGCCACGCCCGAGGCACCGGTGGTGCAGCAGGCCGCCGAGCCGCAGGCGCCCCTGGTGCTGGTGGTCGACGACTCGCTCACGGTGCGCCGTGTCACACAGCGCCTGCTGCAGCGCGAAGGCTATCGCGTCACGTTGGCCAAGGACGGCCTCGAAGGCCTCGAGAAGCTCGGCGAGGAGCGCCCCGCGGTGCTGCTGTCCGATATCGAGATGCCGCGCATGGACGGCTTCGACCTGGTGCGCAACCTGCGTGCCGACCCCAAGTTGGCCGACCTGCCGGTGATCATGATCACCTCGCGCATTGCGCAGAAGCACAAGGACTACGCGGCCGAGCTCGGTGTGGACCATTACCTGGGCAAGCCATACGCCGAAGAAGACCTGCTGTCCCTGGTCGCCCGCTACGCCAAGGCCTCCGCGGTCAACGCCTGAAGTTGCGAGTCGTCCCGGGGCCGCCGAGCGCATACAAAGAGCCGGCATGCCGCAAGTCGCTGACCACCTGGCCGAGCTGACCGGATTCCGCGACCGGGACGTGCTCGACACTACCTTGGTGGGCGTGCTGCGCGACCTGCTCAAGCCGGTGTCGGTGACCGTGTGCCACCACGTCGGCGATGCGCCGCAACAGCGCTGGCTGGTGCGGGCTCGGCTCGGCGAGAGCGATGTCGCCGCGACGGCCGACTCGGTGTGGGCCGAACTCGACGAACTGCCCCGGCTGGAGGAATTTCCGGCCCGCCTCGAGTGTCTGCGCCAACAGGAGCCGGTCGAGGTGCCCGGCACCACGCACATCACCTGTTTTCCGCTGCTGACCGATCTCGATGCCGTGGGCGTGCTGGAGATCGCGAGCCGCGGCGACCTCGACGCCGAACAACTGCGCACGGTCAGCAGCATGCTGCGCGTGTACCGCAACGTGCAGGGTTTGCTCGACTACAGCGAGCGCGACATGCTGACCGGCTTGCTCAACCGCAAGACCTTCGACGATGCCTTCTACAAGACCTGCGCCGTCACCGCCGGCGGGCAGGTGCCGTCGGAGGCCCGACGCGCTACGCGCCGCGGCGTCAAGGCCTATCTCGGGGTGATCGACATCGATCACTTCAAGCTCGTCAACGATCGCCACGGCCACCTGATCGGCGACGAGGTGCTGCTGCTGCTGTCGCGGTTGATGCGGGCCAGTTTTCGTTTCCACGATCGGCTGTACCGCTTCGGCGGCGAGGAGTTCGTCGTGCTGCTGCGTTGCGGCAGCGACGGCCACGCCAGCCAGGCCTTCGAACGGTTGCGCGCGGCGACCGAAGCCTATGCGTTCCCGCAGGTCGGACGGATCACGGTGTCGGTCGGCTTCACCGACGTGCGCTCGGGAGACAACCCCAACATGGCTTTCGAGCGTGCCGACAAGGCGGTGTATTGGGCCAAGTCGCACGGGCGCAACCAGGTGGCCGAGCATGCCGATCTGGTGGCCCGCGGCGAACTGCTCGAGGGCCAGAAAACGGGCGACATCGAGCTGTTCTGACCGCTCGAATGCGGGCTGCCGCGGCGCCGCCCCTTGCCGCTACCATGGCGGCCCCCCATGCACCTCGATTGCGTCCGGCGGCCATGGCGCCGCTTCGTGTTCAGCGGCCTGGCCGCGCTGTGGCTCGCGCTGCTCGCCCCGCTGCCGGCCTGCGCCGCAGAGCCCGCTGCGGTCGCCCAACTCAACCGCGAACCGCTGGTCAGCGATTTCGATTGGATCGACGCGGCGCGCGGCCGCGCGGTGCCAGTGCGGCTGTATTGGCCGATGCAGGCCGGCGCCGATGGCACGGTACCGCTGGTCGTCTTTTCGCACGGCATCGGTGGCTCACGCTCGGGCTACAGCTATCTGGGCAGGCATTTCGCCAGCCACGGCATCGCCAGCCTGCATCTGCAGCATGTCGGCAGCGATCGGCAATTGTGGTTCGGCAACCCATTCGGGATCGTCGGCCGGCTGTGGCAGGCTGCCAGCGAGCAAGAAGCCATCGATCGGGTGCGCGATCTGCGCTTTGCGCTCGACGAGTTGCTCGACCGCAGCCCCTACGGCGCACGCATCGATCGCACGCGGATCGCTGCCGCCGGCCACTCCTACGGGGCCAACACCGTGATGCTGGCCGCCGGCGCCACGCTGCAGCGCGACGGCCACAGCGTGCAGTTTCGCGATGAGCGCGTCCGCGCCGCGCTGCTGCTGTCGGCACCGCCGTTCTACGGCGAGCCCGAGCTCGGCCGCATCCTCGGCGCGGTGACCCTGCCCACATTGCACATCACGGCCACCGAAGACGTGATCCGGGTGCCCGGCTACTACTCCTCGCCGGCGGATCGTCTGGCGGTGTTCGATGCCGCGGGCAGCCGCGTGAAGACGCTGGCCATCTTCGAAGGCGGCTCGCACAGCGTCTTCACCGACCGCATCGGCACCGGCGGCGTGCTGCTCAATCCGCGCATCAAGAGCGCCACGCAGGAGCTGGCGCTGGCCTTCCTGCACAGCGTGTTCGACGCGCAGGACGACGGCATGCTGCAGTGGCCAGGCCAACACAGCGACCTCATTGCGCGCTGGGTGCACCTCGCTCCTTGACCGCGGCATAGCGCGCCAATGCAGCGGCGCGTGCCTTCTCGTGTTCGACGATCGGCGCAGGGTAGTCGCGCCCGAGCGCCAGCTTGGCGGCCGACAGGTCCACCGGTCGCGCACGCCACGGCGCGTGGATCAGCGCGTCGGGCAACTCGGCCAGCGCCGGCAGGTAGCGCCGGATGAAGGCTCCGGCGGGATCGAACTTCTCGCTCTGCTTGACCGGATTGAAGATGCGGAAATACGGCTGCGCGTCGCAGCCCGTGGAGGCGGCCCATTGCCAGCCGCCATTGTTGGCCGCCAGGTCGAAATCGTTGAGCTTCTCGGCGAAGTAGGTCTCGCCGCGCCGCCAGTCCAGGCCCAGTTGCTTGGTCAGGAAACTGGCGCACACCATGCGCAGCCGGTTGTGCATGTAGCCGGTCTGGTTGAGCTGGTGCATCGCGGCGTCGACCAGCGGATAACCGGTGCGTCCGCCGCACCAGGCCGCGAAGTGCGCGTCGGCGAGCCTGCCGCGTTCCCAGTGCAACGCATCGAATTCACGCCTGAACGCGTGGCCCACCACATGCGGATGGTGATGCAGGATCTGATGGTAGAACTCGCGCCAGACCAGCTCCGACAACCAGACCTGCGCACCCATTGAGCCGCCTTGCGTGCGCTGCCACGCGTGGCGCGCCAGCTGGCGAATCGACAGCGTGCCGAAGCGCAGATGCACGCTCAAGTAGCTGGGCCCCTTGATCGCCGGAAAGTCGCGCGTGCGTGCGTAGTCGTCGATGCGATCGACGAAGTCACTCCACAAACGTTGCGCGCCCTGCTCGCCGCCAGGCAAACGCAACGAATGCAGATTGCTGTGCTCGAAGCCGATGGCTTCCAGCGTGGGCACACCCAGCGCGATGTTGCTCGGCGGCTCGGCCAGTGCGCCGGCCAGCTCGGCCACCGGCCGCTCGGCCAGTGCGTGGGCGTCGAGCTGCCGCAGCCACGCGGTCTTGTACGGCGTGAACACGCTGTAGGGCGTGCGCGCCGCGCTGAGCACGTCGTCGCGCTCGAACACCACGTGATCCTTGCTGGTGTGCAAGGCCACGCCTTGCGCGGCCAACGCACCGCGCACCCGCGCGTCGCGTTGCAATGCATAGGGGTCATCGTCGTGGCTGGCATAGACGGCCTGCACGCCCAGGCGCGACGCCAACGCGGTGATCTGCTCGACCGCCTCGCCGTGACACACCAGTAACCGGGCGCCCACTGCGCCGGCGTGTCGTGCCAACTCGTTCAAGTCGCTGTCGAGGGCGACCAGCGTGTCGCGAATGAACTCCACGCGCCGATCGACTCGGGGCAGGGCGTCGAGGATGGTGCGGTCGAAAACGAACGCGCACCAGACCCGCCGCGCCGCGTGCAGTGCATGGTGCAGCGCGGTGTTGTCGCGCACACGCAAGTCGCGTCGCAGCCACACCAGGGCAGCAGAAAGCGGCTTGTCGTGCATCGCGCTGAATGGCCGGGGCGCCCCACGGGCTCGGCTCGCAGTGTGCCGCCAAAAGATTGGCGAAGCCCGTGCCATGCCGCGGGTTTCGGCGCCCGACACCGCTGCGCGCGGGGCATAGAATGCGCGCATGGCCACGAGCCGGATCGATTTCACGAATCAGTTCTTGATCGCCATGCCAGGCATGGCCGATGACACTTTCGCCGGCGCCGTGGTCTACCTGTGCGAACACACCGAAAAGGGTGCGCTGGGCCTGGTGATCAACAAACCGATCGACATCAAGCTGCGCAACCTGTTCGAGAAGGTCGAGCTGTCGCTCGAACGCAAGGATCTCGCCGAGCAGCCGGTGTACTTTGGCGGGCCGGTGCAGACCGAACGCGGCTTCGTCCTGCACGAGCGGCTCGGTGAAGAGAGTCCCTACACGTCGACGCTGGCGATCCCCGGCGGGTTGGAGATGACGACCAGCAAAGACGTGCTGGAGGCGATGTCCAATGGCGCGGGCCCGCGGCGCGTGCTGGTGACTCTGGGCTACAGCGGTTGGGGCGCCGGCCAACTCGAAGAAGAGATCAGCCGCAACGGCTGGCTCACCGTGAACGCGTCGCCCGAGGTGATCTTCGACACGCCGATCGAGCAGCGCTACGACCGTGCGCTGTCGCTGCTGGGCATCGACCCGCGCATGTTGAGCCAGGAGGCGGGGCACGCGTGAGCGCCGCACGGCCGCTCCGAAGATGCTCGCTCCCCATGGGGGCAAGGCTCGCAGGGTCAAGGGGGTCCAATGAATGAGGCTGCGCCGCTGCGGCGCCGCCCGCCCCGGTCTTTCCTGGCGTTCGATTTCGGCATCCGCCGCATCGGCGTCGCGGTGGGCAACTCGATGCTCCAGCGCGGGCAGCCGCTGGCCACCGTCGCAGCGATGGGCGACGCACGGTTCGACGCGATCGCGCGGCTGGTCAACGAATGGAAGCCCGATGCGCTGGTCGTCGGGGTGCCCACGCATCCCGACGGCGCGCCGCACGACAACACTCGCCGTGCCAAGGCCTTCGCGCGCCAACTGCACGGCCGCTTTCGTCTGCCGGTGCATGAGATCGACGAGCGCTACACCACGGTCGAAGCCATCGCGCAGGGCGCCGACGATGTCGACGCCGCGGCCGCGGCGTTGATCCTCGAGCAGTTTCTCCGGACTGCATCATGAGCCCCCACGCTCACTCCGTTTGCTGCCCCCTGCGGGGGCGCTCAGCGCCCTTCGGGCGGCCGGGCGGGCGCTGACGTGAGCACGCTGAGCCTCGACGCCGAAGCGTTGTACGCCGAGCTGCTGTCCGGCGTTCGTGTGCTGCTGCAGCCCGACAGCGCGCTGGTGGGTATCTGGTCGGGTGGCGCCTGGTTGGCGGAGCGTTTGCATGCCGATCTGAAACGCCCGGGCCAGGCCGGTGTGATCTCCAGCGTCTTGCACCGCGACGACTACAGCGCGCGCGGCCTCGCCGGCGGCGGCGGCGCGACGCGGCTGCCGTTCGCCATCGACGGCGCGCGCATCCTGCTGATCGACGACGTGCTGTTCACCGGCCGCACGATCCGCGCGGTGATCAACGAGTTGTACGACTTCGGCCGCCCGCGGGTAGTCGACCTCGCCGTGCTGGTCGATCGCGGCGGCCGCGAGCTGCCGATCCAGCCCTCGTTCGCTGCGGCCAAGATCGTGCTGCCGGCATTGCAGCGCCTGACCCTGGCGCGCAGGGGCGACGGCCGCTTCGCGTTTTCGCTGGAGAACAAGACCTGACATGAAGCGCCCATGCTCATTTCGTTGGCTGCCCCCCGCAGCGGCCTCGGTGCCCTGCGCGCGGCCGGGCGGGCGCTGAATGCTGTCGCGCCGCAACCCGCAGCTCAACGCCAACGGCGAGCTGATCCACCTCTTGTCAATCGAGGGGCTGCCGCGCGAGGTGCTGGTGCACATCCTCGACACCGCGGGCACGTTCCTGTCGGTCAACGAGCGCGAGGTCAAGAAGGTGCCGCTGCTGCGCGGCAAGAGCGTGTTCAACCTGTTCTTCGAGAACAGCACCCGCACGCGCACCACGTTCGAGATCGCGGCCAAGCGCCTGAGCGCCGACGTCATCAACCTCGACATCGCGCGCTCGTCGACCGCCAAGGGCGAGAGCCTGCTCGATACGATCGCGAACCTGAGCGCGATGCACGCCGACATGTTCGTGGTGCGACACAGCGAGTCGGGCGCGCCGTATCTGATCGCCCGGCACTGCGCGCCGCACGTGCACGTGGTCAACGCCGGCGACGGCCGCCATGCGCACCCGACGCAGGGCCTGCTCGACATGTACGCGATCCGCCACTACAAGAAGGATTTCTCGCAGCTCACGGTGGCGATCGTCGGCGACATCGTGCACTCGCGCGTCGCGCGCTCCGACATCCATGCCCTCACCACGCTCGGCGTGCCCGAGGTGCGAGTGGTCGGGCCGCGCACGCTGGTGCCAGGGGACCTGCATGCCATGGGCGTGCGCGTCTGCCACGACATGGCCGAGGGCATGCGCGACGCCGACGTCATCATCATGCTGAGGCTGCAGAACGAGCGCATGACCGGTGCAATGCTGCCGAGTGCCGCCGAGTTCGCCAAGACCTTCGGCCTCACGCCCGACAAGCTGGCGCTGGCCAAGTCCGATGCGATCGTGATGCATCCGGGTCCGATCAACCGCGGCGTCGAGATCGACTCCAGCGTCGCCGACGGCCAGGCCAGCGTGATCCTGCCGCAGGTGACGTTCGGCATCGCGGTGCGCATGGCGGTGATGTCGATCATCGCGGGCAATGAAGCATGAGCAGCCCGGCATGAAGCTGCTGATCGAAAACGGCCGTGTCATCGACCCCGCATCGGGCCGCGATGAGCGCGCCGATGTGGCGATCGCCGAGAGCCGCATCGTCTCGATCGGCCGCGCACGGGCCGGTTTCAGCGCCAGTCGGCGCATCGATGCCTCCGGCTGCGTCGTGATGCCCGGCCTGGTCGACCTCGCGGTTCGGTTGCGCGAGCCGGGTCACGAGCACGAGGGCATGTTGCGCAGCGAACTCAGGGCCGCGGCGGCCGGTGGCGTGACCAGTCTGGTGTGCCCGCCGGACACCGATCCGCCGCTCGATGAACCGGGCCTGGTGGAGATGCTCAAGTTCCGCGCGCGGCAACTGTCGTCGTGCCGGCTGTTTCCGCTGGGCGCCCTCACGCGGGGTCTGCACGGCGAGGCGCTGACCGAAATGGCGCATTTGAGCGAGGCCGGTTGCGTGGGCTTTTCGCAGGCCGATCATCCGGTGCGCGACAACAACCTGTTGATGCGCGCGTTGCAGTACGCGGCCACGTTCGGCCACACCGTGTGGCTGCGGCCGCAAGACGCCTGGCTGTCCACCGGCGTGGCGGCCAGCGGTGCGGTGGCCACGCGGCTGGGCCTGTCCGGCGTGCCGGTGGCAGCCGAGACGGTGGCGCTGCACACGATCATCGAGCTCGCGCGCGCCACCGGCGCACGCGTGCACCTGTGTCGCTTGAGCAGCGCCGCGGGCGTCGAGCTGGTCAGGCGCGCCAAGGCCGAAGGCCTGGCCATCACCGCCGACGTCAGCGTGCAGTCGCTGCACCTGACCGACGTCGACGTCGGTTTCTTCAATGCCGACATGCGGCTGAATCCGCCGCTGCGCCAAGGCGCCGACCGCGAAGCGCTGCGCCGCGCGCTGGCCGAAGGCACGATCGACGCGCTGGTGTCGGATCACAACCCGGTGGCCGACGACGCCAAGAACCTGCCATTCGCCGAGGCCGAGCCGGGTGCCAGCGCAGTGGAGCTGCTGCTGAGCCTGGCGCTGAAATGGGGGCACGACGAAGGCGTCGACCTGTTGCACACGCTGGCGCGCGTGACCAGCGATCCGGTGCGCGTGCTCGGCCCGAGCCTGGGCACGCTGGGCGCGAGTGCGGGCCGTCTGGTCGAGGGCGGCGTGGCCGACGTCTGTGTGTTCGATCCGTCGCACACCTGGCGCGTGTCGCGCGACACGCTCGTCAGCCAGGGCAAACACACGCCGTTCGACTTCAATGCCAGCGGCACCGCGTTGCCCGGCCGCGTGCGCTTCACCGTGCTGGCCGGCGGTGTGTCGCACGAGATGGCCGCGTCGTGATCGCGCGGCCCGCCACCGCCGACTGAAAGCCCGCGGTGCGAGTGCTCGTCGGGCTGTGGCGTCTGGCACGCGTGGCGGTGCACGTGTGGCATGGCCTGGCCGTCGTCGCGCTGCGCTTTCGCTGGCTCGATGCGGCCGGCCGCCAACAGCGCATCGGCTGGTGGTCGCACGGGTTGCTGCGCGCCATCGGTGTGCGCCTGAGCGTCGAGGGTGAGTTCCGCGCCGGCGCCAATCTGGTGGTGGCCAATCACGTCTCTTGGCTCGACATCGCGGCCGTGCATGCGGTGTGCCCGCGCGCGCGCTTCGTCTCCAAGTCCGACGTGCGCCAGTGGCCGCTGCTCGGTTGGTTGATCGCGGCGGTCGGCACGCTGTTCATCGAGCGCGAACGCAAGCGCGATGCATTGCGCGTGGTGCACCAGGTCGCCGCCGCGTTGAGCGCGGGCGAGGTGGTGGCCGTGTTTCCCGAGGGCACCACCGGCGACGGCCGCACGCTGTTGCCGTTCCACGCCAATCTGCTGCAGGCGGCGATCTCGGTCGAGGCGCCGGTGCAGCCGGTGGCGCTGCGCTACACCGAGCCCGGGCTCGACTGGAGCCCCGCCGTCAGCTGGCTGGGCGCGACCACGCTGGTGCACAGCGTGTGGGCCATCGCCTGCGCGCGCCACGTGCAGGTGCAGGTCAGCGTGTTGCCGGCGCGCGCTACTGCGCACGCCGACCGCCGCGCATTGGCGCAGCGCCTACACGACGACATTGCCCAGGCGCTGGCTTGGTCCAGCGCGGCGTCGGCGGCGCCGCAAGCCGCGCAGCCCGCCTGAGTCAGCCTTTGCCCTGGTTGGCCACCGCCGCGGCGGCCTTGGCCGCGGCCTCGGGGTCGCCGAGGTAGCGCCGCGAGACGGGATTCAGGCCGCCATCGAGTTCGTAGACCAGCGGAATGCCGTTGGGGATGTTCAGGCCCACGATGTCGTCGTCGCTGATGCCATCGAGGTACTTGACCAGCGCACGCATCGAGTTGCCGTGCGCGGCCACCAGCACGCGTTGGCCGGCGCGCAGCGCGGGAGCCAGGGTGTCGTTCCAGCTCGGCAGCACGCGTGCCACGGTGTCCTTCAGGCATTCGGTCAGCGGCACCTGCCCCGGCAGCAGTGCCGCGTAGCGCGGATCGTTGCGCTCGCAACGCGGGTCGTCCGCGGTCAGCGGCGGCGGCGGCGTGTCATAGCTGCGGCGCCACACCAGCACCTGCTCGTCGCCGTAGCGTCGTGCCGTGTCGGCCTTGTTCAAGCCCTGCAGCGCGCCGTAGTGGCGCTCGTTCAGACGCCAGTCGTTGTGCAGCGGCAGCCAAGTGCGCTCCATCGTGTCCAGCGCATGCCACAAGGTCCAGATCGCCCGCTTGAGCACCGAGGTGTAGGCGACGTCGAAATCGAAACCCGATTGTTTGAGCAACCGCCCAGCGTCGCGCGCCTGCTGCACGCCCGTTTCGGTGAGGCCGACGTCGGTCCAGCCGGTGAAGCGGTTATCCAGATTCCAGGTGGACTCGCCGTGGCGCAACAGCACGAGTGTGGACATGGGTGGCGAGCGGATCTTGTCGAGGGCCGCGAATTCTATAATTCGCGCCCTGCCTAGCTTGGCGGCCCGCTGCGAGGCGGTTGCCGCATGCGATGAACCTGACGCAGTTTGCACTCGACAACTGGGTGTTGATCCTGGCCGCGCTGACCTCGGGCAGCCTGCTGCTGTGGCCGATGCTCAACCAGCAGGGCGGCAGCGGCGGGGTCGGCACCGCCGAGGCGGTGCGCCTGATCAACCGCGAGAAGGCCGTGCTGATCGACGTCAGCGAACCCGAGGAGTTTGCGCAGGGTCACGCCGCCGGCGCGCGCAACGTGCCGTTGAATTCGCTGGCAGGGGCCAAGGAGTTGCCGAGCAACAAGCAGCTGCCGCTGGTGCTGATGTGCCCCACCGGCGCGCGCGCGACGCGAGCCGCCGGCGAGTTGCGCAAGCTCGGGCACGAGCGCGCCATCGCGCTGGCCGGTGGCCTGAAGGCCTGGCGCGACGCCAACCTGCCGCTGGAGAAGTCCGCCGCCGCGTGATCGGATTCATGACCCGGCTCATGCCGGGTTTTGTGCCGGTGGCGACAATGGGCGCTCGAGTCGTTGGGTGGCCCGCCAGAGGCCGATGGTTAATGAAGCTAGTGCGCATGTACACCACCGAGGTGTGTCCGTTTTGCCTGCGGGCCAAGGCCCTGCTGCGCCAGCGCGGCGTGGCGCAGATCGACGAGGTGCGGGTCGATCTCGATCCGGCGCAGCGCGTTCACATGATGGAGCTGACCGGTCGGCGCACGGTGCCGCAGATCTTCATCGGCGACACCCACGTGGGCGGTTGCGACGACCTGATGGCGCTCGATCAACGCGGCGCCTTGCTGCCGCTGCTGGCCGGCACCTGACGCCGCCGCTCGGCGATAATCGCTGCCCAGCCCGGACCCATTCATCGGCCCGCATCGACTGCGGGCCGTTTCATTTGTCGGAAACATCGCCATGGCCGAAGCCGATTCGAACCCCGTGTTCCAGATTCAGCGCCTGTACCTGAAGGATCTCTCGCTGGAGCAGCCCAACTCGCCGCAAATCCTGCTGGAGCAACAGCAGCCGCAGGTCGACATCAACCTGGCGTTGTCGGCCCAAGGGGTCAACGAGGGCATGTACGAAGTGTGTGTCACCGCCACGGTGACGACCAAGGTCAACGATCGCACGCTGTTCCTGGTGGAGGCCAAGCAGGCCGGCATTTTCGAGATCCGCAATCTGCCCAACGAGCAGGTGCAAGGCGTGGTCAGCGTGGTGTGCCCGCAGATCCTGTACCCCTACCTGCGTGCGATCGTCTCCGACGTGTGCACCCGCGCGGGCTTTCCGCCGATCCTGCTCACCGAGGTGAACTTCCAGGCGATGTACGAGGCGCAGCAGGCGCAGGCGGCGCAGGGCAACGGGCCCGGCGGCAATGGCAGCAGCGGGCTGATCACCACCGTCACCTAATCCTCACGTCGCAAATGCGCATCGCAGTGCTCGGCGCAGGGGCCTGGGGCACCGCGTTGGCGGTCCACGCCTCGGCGCGCCACGAGGTGATGCTGTGGGCGCGTGATGCCGAGCAAGTGCGCCGCATGCGCGAGACGGCCCGCAACGAGCGTTACTTGCCGGAGGTGCGCATTCCGCCCGGCGTGACGCTGACCGCCGAGCGCGGCGACGCATTGGCCTTCGCGCGCGGCGGCCTGATCGTCGTCGCCACGCCGATGGCCGGCCTGCGCGAGCAGCTGGCCGCGCTGCCCGCCGGCATGCCGGTGATGTGGCTGAGCAAGGGCTTTGAGCAGACCAGCGGCGCGTTGGGCCACGAGATCGCGCGCGAACTGCGCGGCGACGCGCCGTGCGGTGTGGTGTCGGGCCCCAGTTTCGCGTTGGAGGTGGCGCGCGGCCAGCCCACCGCGCTGGTGGCCGCCAGCAGCGACGCCGCATTGGTGGCGCAGGTGGTGGCCGCGCTGCACGGCCCGACGCTGCGCGTCTACGCCAGCGACGATCCGGTGGGCGTGGAGGTCGGCGGTGCGGTGAAGAACGTGTTGGCGATTGCCACCGGCATCGCCGACGCCTTGGCGCTGGGTCAGAACGCGCGTGCGGCGCTGGTGACGCGTGGCCTGGCCGAGATGACGCGACTGGGCGTGGCGCTCGGTGCCAGGTCGGAGACTTTCATGGGACTGTCGGGTCTGGGCGACCTCGTGCTCACCGCCACCGGCGACCTGTCGCGCAATCGCCAGGTGGGTCTCGCGTTGGGGCAGGGCCACGCGCTGCCGCTGATCCTGTCGCAACTCGGCCATGTGGCCGAGGGCGTGGCGAGCGCACCGATGGTGCTGGCGCGTGCGCGGGCACTCGGCATCGAGATGCCGTTGTGCGAGGCGGTCGGCCAGGTGATCGTCGGCCAGCTCACGCCGCGCCAGGCGCTCGAGCAATTGATGATGCGCGAGGCGCGCAGCGAGTCGTAGCGCAGCGCTTCTCAATCGGATCCTTCGTAGGCCAATTGCCGCCAGGCCTCGTAGACGGCCACGGCGACCGCGTTGCTCAGATTGAGGCTGCGCTGGCCGGGCCGCATCGGCAGGCGCACGTGCCGCGTCGACGCGAGCGCCATGCGCAGTGCCTGCGGCAAGCCATGCGACTCGCCGCCGAACACCAGCCAGTCCCCGCGCGCGAATGCCTGGCCGCTGAGCGGCCGGTCGGCCTGCGCGCTGAAGGCGAACACGCGCGGCAGTTGCGGCGCGGCCACCTCCAACCACGATTGCCATGAGCGATGGCGCACGACGCAAGCGAACTCGTGGTAGTCCAGGCCGGCACGGCGCAGCAGCTTGTCGTCCATCGAAAAGCCCAACGGTTCGACCAGGTGCAACTCGCAGCCGGTGTTGGCGGCCAGGCGGATCACGTTGCCGGTGTTGGGCGGAATCTCCGGTTCGATCAGCACGATGCGCAGCATCGGGCCCGACGGGTCAGCGCTCGACGGAGGGCTCATTCGTCGCCCAAGGGGGTGCGCGCGACGACCCAGACGTCGACGCTCGCCGCACCGGCGCGTGTCAGCGCGAGTGCCGCGGCGTGCGCCGTGGCACCGGTGGTCAGCACATCGTCGATCAACGCCACATGGCGACCTTGCAGGCATGCGCGTTGCGCCGGTTCGACCCAGAACGCGTCGCGCAGGTTGTGCTCGCGCTCGCGGCGTGTCATGCCGATCTGATGCGCGGTATCGCGGCTGCGTTGCAGCACGTCGGGATGGCTGTCGAAGCACAGGCGGCGGCCGAGCCGGCGCGCCAGCTCCCAGGCCTGGTTGTAACCGCGCTCGCGCAAGCGCTCGCGCGACACCGGCACGGGCAGCAGCAGCGCCGGCGGCTCGGTGTCCGGCCTTCGTGCCGCCAGCACGGCGCGCTGCACCACGCGCGACAGTGCATCGGCGAGCTCGACCTGTTGGCGGAACTTGAACGCCGTGATCAGGCGGTCCCACGGCGGCACGTAGTCGACCCCGGTGATGCAGTGCTGGAATGCGCTGCCTTGGCTCAGGCACAGGCCGCAGCGCGGCACGTCGGCCGGTGTCAGCCGCGCACAACCGGCACAGCGCGGCTGCCAGGGTGCGAAGCGCTGCAGGCAGGCCTCGCACAGGCCCTGGGCGTGCCAGTCGCGGCACACCACACACAGGCTGGGCAGTGCTCGGGCCACGGCCCGCAGACCGGCGCCCAGTGAAGGAGTGAATGCCACCGTCTCAATATACTGGCCACCATGCCAGCGACCGATGTGCGCATCACCCCGAACGCCGAGTTCCACGAGCCCGCGGCGCAGCGGGTGCGCGCGCGCATGGCCCGCGCCGCTGCGCCGCCGTGGCTGCACAGCGAAGTGGCGCGCCGAATGGCCGAACGTTTGCCGATCATCCGGCAGCCGCCACAGCGTTGGCTGGACTGGTGGTCGCACCTGGGTGGCAGCGCCGCCGCCGTGCGTGCGGCTTACCCGCACGCGCAGCGCATCGCGGTGGAGCCCGATGAGGCGCTGCGCGCCAGGAGCCTCGCGCAACTGCCACCCTGGTGGTCGCGCCGGCGCTGGGGGCCGCAGGCCGAAGCGGTGCTGCTGCAGTCGGGCGTCGAGGCGGCGAGCGCCGACATGCTGTGGGCCAACATGATGTTGCATGCCTGCGCCGACATCGCCGCGGTGTTCGCGGCCTGGCAGCGGGCGCTCGTTGCCGATGGCTTCTTGATGTTCTCGACGCTGGGGCCGGGCACGCTGCCCGAGCTGCGCCTGCTGTACGAGCAGAAGGCATGGGGGCCGGCGTTCTATCCGTTTGCCGACATGCACGACCTCGGCGATCTGCTGGTGCAGGCCGGTTTTGCCGATCCGGTGATGGACCAGGAGCTGCTGACGATGACCTGGTCGTCGCCGCAGGCGGCGTTGCGCGAATTGCGCACCCTGGGCGGCAACCTGCACGCCGTGCGCCATGCCGGCTTGCGCACACCGCGCTGGCACGAGCGCCTGCTCGCGCAGTTGCAGCATCGCAGCGACGCCGACGGCCGGGTGGCGCTCAGCTTCGAGGTGGTCTACGGGCATGCGGTGCGCCCGCGTGCACGCGCGCGCATGGCGCCGGTGAGCACGCTGTCGTTGCACGACCTGCGCGCCGACCTGTCGCGCCAGCGCTCGACGAGTTGAGCCAGGGGCCGGTGGCCCACCGCGAGCCGGTTCGCCCGCGAGCCCGCCGCGCGACGGCCGGTGCAGCGAGCCCGGGTGCGGTGGTCGGCTCCGCTAGAATCCGTCGGTTTTCGCTGCGTCGATACGCGACAAGGCGACCTGCGCGCTCCCTGCCCCTCATGACCGCCACCTTCGCCCCGAGCCCCTGGCCTGCACCTGCCATCGCCGCCCACATCGCCTGGCGCTTCGGGCGCCGGCTGGAGGACTCCGCGGTACAAGGCATGCAGTGGGTGATGAAGCGCAATTGCTCGATCACGCCGCACGACATGGTCATCGTGTATCTCTCTTTGTGCGTGGTCTCGCTGGCCATCGCGGGCGGGTTCTGGTGGGCCGGCGCACCCACGGTGATGGCCTTTGCCGGCCTCGAGCTCGCGCTGCTCGGCGTTGCGCTGGTGGCCTATGCGCGCCACGCCACCGATTGCGAGACCATCACGTTGGCCGGCCGCGAATTGGCCATCGAGCATCGCTGCGGTGTCGGCGTGGAGAGTTCGCGCTTTCGCGCCGAGTGGGTGCGCGTGGAGCCGGCCCGCGACGACGCCTCTCTGGTCGAGGTGTCCGGCGAAGGCCAACGCGCGTGCGTGGGTCGCTACCTGCGCCCCGAGTGGCGGGCCCAGCTGGCACAGGAACTGCGCCTGGCGCTGCGACTGCGCGACTGACACCGATTCACTGCAAGTTCTCCAACAATCGACGAAGCATGAACATCCTCATGACGCTGCCGCAACGTGGGCACCGGACGGTGGCGGCGCTGGCCGCATCGGCGTGGGCGTTGCCGGCGCTGGCCGTGAACGATCTGCCCGGCGGCCCGGCGGTCAACCAGCTCGATCTGCATCCGCCAGCCAGCAAGATGGCGGCCGACATCATCACGCTACACAACGGCATGCTGATCGTGTGCCTGGTGATCTTCATCGCCGTGTTCGGCGTGATGTTCTATTCGATCTTCAAGCACCGCAAATCCAAGGGCCATCCGGCGGCCAACTTCCACGAGAGCGTGGCGGTGGAGATCGCCTGGACCGTGGTGCCGTTCATGATCGTCATCGGCATGGGCGTGGCTGCCACCAAGACCGTGGTGGCGCAGAAGGACACCTCCAACGCCGACCTCACGATCAAGGTCACCGGCTACCAGTGGAAGTGGGGCTACGACTACATCAAGGGCGAGGGCGAGGGCATCGGCTTCCTGTCCACGCTCGACGTCACGCACCGCGAGATGTCCGATTCGGGCCACCCGCAGGGCGACGACTACCTGCTCAAGGTCGACAACCCGCTGGTGCTGCCGGTCAACAAGAAGGTGCGCGTCATCACCACCGCCAACGACGTGATCCACGCCTGGATGGTGCCGGCGTTCGCCGTCAAGCAAGACGCCATCCCCGGCTTCGTGCGCGACATCTGGCTGCGCGCCGACAAGACCGGCGACTTCTACGGCCAGTGCGCCGAGCTGTGCGGCAAGGAGCATGCCTTCATGCCGATCCACGTCAAAGTGGTGTCCGAAGGCGACTACAGCAAGTGGGTCGATGGCAAGCTCAAGGAAATGGCCGCCAAGGCCGACGACCCGAACAAGGTCTGGGTCTTGGCCGACCTGATCGCACGCGGCGAAAAGGTGTACGCCACCAACTGCGCGGTCTGCCACAAGCCCGATGGCAGCGGTGCGCCGCCGACGATCAAGGCGCTCGACGGCTCGCCGGTCGTCAACGACGCCGACAAGGGCAAACAGCTGCAAGTGGTGCTGGGCGGCACGGCCAAGGGGATGCCGTCGTGGAAGCAGCTGTCGGACACCGATCTGGCGGCTGTCGTCACCTTCACCAAGAACCACTGGAGCAACAAGACCGGGCAGCTGGTGCAGCCGTCCGAAGTGGTTGCGGCGCGCAAGTGACCCTGACATCGCTGAAGGCTTCGAAGGAATTCTCATGAGTGCAGTGATCGACCACGGCCACGACGCCGGCCATCACGACGACCACGCCCACGGTCACCCGTACGGCTGGCGGCGCTGGCTGTTTGCGACCAACCACAAAGACATCGGCACGATGTACCTGCTGTTCAGCTTCACGATGCTGATGGTCGGCGGACTGCTGGCGATGGGCATCCGCTTGGAGCTGTTCAAGCCCGGGCTGCAGTTCTTCAACCCGGAGCTGTTCAACCAGCTCACCACGATGCACGGGCTGATCATGGTGTTCGGCGCCATCATGCCGGGCTTCGTCGGCTTTGCGAACTGGCTGGTGCCGTTGCAGGTGGGCGCCACCGACATGGCGTTCGCGCGCATGAACAACCTGAGCTTCTGGCTGCTGATCCCGGCCGCCGGCATGCTGGTCGTGTCGTTCTTCGTGCCCGGCGGCGCGCCGTCGGCCGGCTGGACGATCTACGCGCCGCTGACGCTGCAGATGGGCCCGTCGATGGACATCGCGATCTTCTCGCTGCACATCATGGGCGCGAGTTCGATCATGGGCTCGATCAACATCATCGTCACCATCCTGAACATGCGCGCGCCGGGCATGACGTTGATGAAGATGCCCCTCTTCTGCTGGACCTGGTTGATCACCGCCTACCTGCTGATCGCGGTGATGCCGGTGCTCGCCGGCGCGATCACGATGACGCTGACCGACCGCCACTTCGGCACCAGCTTCTTCACGCCCTCGGGCGGCGGCGACCCGATCATGTACCAGCACATCTTCTGGTTCTTCGGGCACCCCGAGGTCTACATCATGATCCTGCCGGCGTTCGGCATCGTCAGCGCGATCATCCCGACCTTTTCGCGCAAGCGCCTGTTCGGCTACACGTCGATGGTGTACGCCACGGCATCGATCGCGATCCTGTCGTTCATCGTGTGGGCGCATCACATGTACACCACCGGCATGCCGGTGACGGGTCAGTTGTTCTTCATGTACGCGACCATGCTGATCGCGGTGCCGACCGGCGTGAAGATCTTCAACTGGATCGCCACCATGTGGCGCGGCTCGATGACCTTCGAGACGCCAATGCTGTGGGCGGTGGGCTTCCTGTTCGTGTTCACGATGGGTGGCTTCACCGGGCTGATCCTGGCGATGGCGCCGATCGACCAGCAGCTGCAGGACACCTACTACGTGGTGGCGCATTTCCACTACGTGCTGGTGGCCGGCTCGCTGTTCGGCATGTTCGGTGGCATCTACTACTGGGGCCCCAAGTGGACCGGCGTGATGTACAACGAGACGCGCGGCAAGATCCATTTCTGGCTGTCGCTGATCTTCTTCAACCTCACGTTCTTCCCAATGCACTTCCTCGGGCTGGCCGGCATGCCGCGCCGTTATGCCGACTACCCGATGCAGTTCGCCGACTTCAATGCGATCGCCTCGATCGGCGCGTTCGGCTTCGGCCTCGCGCAGGTGTACTTCTTCTTCGCGGTCGCGCTGCCGATGATGCGCGGCCAGGGCGAAAAGGCGCCGCAGCGTCCGTGGGAAGCGGCCGAGGGCCTGGAGTGGGAGGTGCCGTCGCCGGCGCCGTGGCACACCTTCGAGACGCCGCCCAAGCTCGACGCCAGCGCCACCAAGGTGATCGGCTGATGACGGCTGGCTTGCCGATGAGCCCGAACCCTGGCCAACCGGCGTCGCAGCGCAAGGCCAACGCGAGGCTGGCGTGGATCCTGGCGTCCGTGTCACTGGTCTTCGCGCTCGGTTTCGTCGCCAAGATCTGGCTGTTCTCGCATTGAGACCCTGAGGCGATGGATCCGCGAGCGCCGCGCACGATGAGCACGCTGCTGCGCGGTGACAACCTGCGCATGATGGGCAAGCTCGCGGTGGTCGCAGGGTTGATGTTCGGCTTCGGCTACGCCCTGGTGCCGATCTACAAGGCGATCTGCAACGCCTTGGGTGTCAACGTGCTGTCGGTGACCGAACGCGGCGGGCCCGGCGCGGCCTCGCGCCAGTTGCCACCCAACACGCTGGTCGATCGCAGCCGCACCGTGACCATCGAGTTCGATGCCAATGCGCGCGGTCCGTGGGACTTCAAGCCGGCGCTGCGCTCGCTTCAGGTGCACCCCGGCGAAGTGGCCACCGTGATGTACGAGTTCCGCAACAGGCAGAACCGCACGATGGCAGCGCAGGCGATCGCCAGTTTTGCGCCGATGAACTCGGCGGCGCACTTCAACAAGCTCGAGTGCTTCTGCTTCAACGAGTACACACTGGCGCCCGGCGAGAGCCGTCAGTGGCCGGTGGTGTTCTACGTCGACAGCAAGTTGCCGAAGGACGTGACCACGATCACCCTGTCGTACACGTTCTTCGAAGTGGGCGGCAAGGTGCCGCCCGCGCCGACGGGCAAACAGGCGCAAGGCGCCGCCGCTGGGGGCCACTCGTGAACGAGACGCGCCGGGCGGACGACCAACCAGTCACCGCGCGCAAGGGTTCGCTGCGGCGCACCGTGCTCGCGGTCGTGTGGTCGTTCCTCGGCATCCGCCGGCGCGCCGACTATGCGCAGGACATCGCGCAACTCAATCCCATCCATGTGATCGTCGCCGGCATCATCGGCGCGGCCCTGTTCGTGGTCGCGCTCGTGCTGCTGGTGCGCTGGGTGATTGCCAGCGGCGTGGCCACTTGAGGCGCCACGACGACAACTCTCAAGACTTGAATTCCAGGAGCAACCACAACATGTCCGCCGCGACACCCCATGGGTCACAGCCGTACTACTTCGTGCCTGCACCGTCGCGCCACCCGGCGATGGTGGCGCTGGGCCTGTTCCTGGTGATCCTGGGTGCGGGCCAGTGGGTCAACGCAGTGGGCTGGGGCAAGTGGTCGCTGCTGCTGGGCGTGGTGGTGTGGCTGTCCACGCTGTTCGTCTGGTTCCGCGACGCCATCGGCGAGAGCGAAGGCGGCATGTACTCCGAGCGGGTCGACGTGTCGTACCGCTGGAGCATGAGTTGGTTCATCTTCTCCGAGGTGATGTTCTTCGGCGCGTTCTTCGGCGCGCTGTACTGGGCGCGTGCCTTTGCGCTGCCGATGCTGGGCGACATCGACCACCAGTTGCTGTGGCCCGACTTCAAGGCCGTGTGGCCGAGCGCTGCGGTGGGCTACACGGCGTCACCGGCGGGCACGATCGAGCCGTTCTCGACGATGGGGCCGTGGCCGATACCGACCTTGAACACCGCGATCCTGCTCAGCTCCGGCGGCACGATCACGATCGCGCACCACGCGTTGCTGGCCGGCCAGCGCACCAAGACGATCATCTGGATGTGGATCACGGTGGCGCTGGGCATCACGTTCCTGAGTTTCCAGGGCTACGAATACATCCACGCCTACCACGAGCTGAACCTCAAGCTGAGCTCGGGCATCTACGGCTCGACTTTCTTCATGCTGACCGGCTTTCACGGCTTCCACGTGTTCGTCGGCATGCTGATGCTCACCTTCATCACGCTGCGCCTGATGAAGGGCCATTTCACGCCGCAGCGCCACTTCGGCTTCGAGGGCGCAGCCTGGTATTGGCACTTCGTCGACGTGGTCTGGCTCGGCTTGTATTTCCTGGTGTACTGGCTGTAGGGCGAGAGACCGATACGCCGAACGGCGCCGCGGCTGCGGCGATCGTCGTCTCGGGCCGTGGCCAGGCCGTCAGCGTGCCAGCGGCAGGCCGCTCGGCTGGATCCAGCCCAGTCGCCAGGCCAGCAAGATGAACACGAACAGCGCAATCGACAGGATCACGCGCAGCGCCAGCGCGCGGGCCATGCGCTGGTCGCGCGGCTGGCCCGGCGATGGCCGCCGCAGCATGGCCACGCCGGCGCTGCCGAGCACCACCACGATCGCCACCAGCACCACCACGATCAGCGCTTTCATGAATGCAGCTTACCCCGGTTGGGGCCCGGACACTGAGCGATGAATCCGCGCCCTGCGAGCTGGCTGCTCTGGATCGGCGTGGTGGTGGCGGTGGCAGGGACGGCCAGGCTCGGCATCTGGCAGCTCGATCGGGCGGCCCAAAAAATTGCGCTTGAGCGCGCCTGGAGCGAACACTCGCAGCTCGAGCCGCTGCCAGGCTCCGAGCTGCCGCGCGACGCCGACGCGGTGACCGCGGGGCTGCACCGACGCATCATGGTGCAAGGGCGCTGGCTGCCGCGCCACACGCTGTATCTGGACAACCGCACGCAGCATGGGTCGGCGGGCTTCGTCGTGGTCACTCCGCTGTTGATTGCCCCGGGTGATGCAGTGCTGGTGCAGCGCGGCTGGGCGCCGCGTGATCCGGCCGATCGCACCCGTTTGCCCGCCGCGCCCGTGGCCGAGGGCGACGTGCAGATCGAGGCGCGAATCGCGACCTGGCCGTCGCCACGGTTGGCGCTGTCGAGCATCGAGGAGCAGGGTCCGATACGGCAGAATCTGAATCCCGCGCAACTGGCGCGCGAGCAGGGCATCGGCTTGCGGCCGTTGTCGCTGCTGCAACTGTCGGCGCCGCAGATGCCCGATGCGCTGCAGCGCGATTGGCCTGAACCGCCGCAAGACGAGTGGAAGAACCAAGGCTACGCGCTGCAATGGTTTGCGTTGAGCGCGCTGATCGCCGGCTTGGCGCTGTGGCATGGTTGGATACGACCGCGACGTGGACAAAGAAGCTGAACCTCTGGCGATGACGGTGCACACGCTGCCGCTGGCGGTGGTGGACGAGCGGCAGCGCCGCACCTGGTCGGGCCGCATGCAAATGGCGCTGATCCTGTTGGTGTGCGCGGCACCGGTGATCGCCAGCTACTGGGCGTTTTACGTCGCGCGGCCGAGCGGCGGCGAAGCGGCTTATGGCAGCCTGATTCAACCGACGGTCACTTTGCCCGATGCGACGGCGGCGGATCTGCAAGGCGCTGCCGTGCCGCTGCGTTCGCTCAAGGGGCAATGGCTGCTGGTACTGGTCGGGTCGGCCGCCTGCGATGCGCCCTGCGAGCAACGCCTGCTCTGGCAGCGGCAGCTGCGCGAGATGCTGGGCCGCGACCGCGATCGGGTCGACAAGGTCTGGCTGATCACCGACGACGCCGCGTTGCAGCCCGCGCTTCGTCAGGCGCTGTCGGCGGCGCCGCCGGTCACTGCGCTGCGGGTTCCAAGGCAGGCGGTCGAGGCCTGGCTGAAACCCGCGGCCGGCCATGCGCTCGAAGACCACTTGTACCTCGTCGATCCGATGGGCGAATGGATGATGCGCATGCCAGCGGCGCTGGATCCGGCCAAGGCCAAGCGCGATCTCGAGCGGCTGCTGCGGGCCTCGGCCTCCTGGGATACGCCGGGGCGTTGAATGGCGACCAGCCCTGCCACCACGGTCGACATGGCACCGGCGCTGCAGCTGCTGGCGATCGCCACGCTGCTGGCAGCGCTGCTGCTGGCGCTGTGGTGGTGGCGTCAGCGGCGCAGCGGAGCCATGAGCCGCCACGTCGCGCTGGCGGCGTTGACCGCCTTCATCACCGCGGACCTGATCGTGTTCGGTGCGTTCACGCGACTCACCGACTCGGGCCTGGGCTGCCCCGACTGGCCGGGCTGTTATGGACAGGCCAGCCCGCTGGGGGCGTCGTCGGCGATCGACACGGCGGCGCGCGCCGTGCCCACCGGCCCGGTGACGACGACCAAGGCCTGGATCGAGATGATCCACCGCTACCTCGCGATGGCCGTCGGCGCGCTGATCCTCGCGCTCAACGTGGTGCTGTGGCGCGCCCGAGCGACCCTCGGTCGTGCGCCGCGGTGGGCTGGGGCGGCGCTGGGGTGGGTGGTGGTGCAGGGGCTGTTCGGCAAGTACACCGTCACGCTGCGGCTGTACCCCGCCGTGGTGACGGCGCC
>Ga0326726_10001359_pt1 | contig 22743 bp, 22 predicted proteins | sample MHFenrmetagenome_2_FD_207603 | JGI IMG/M metagenome (GOLD analysis project Ga0326726, IMG submission 207603) | Lab enriched peat soil microbial communities from Michigan Hollow, Ithaca, NY, United States - MHF15MN | ecosystem: Environmental > Terrestrial > Soil > Wetlands > Peat | place: USA... | reverse complement strand
GGCGTGATCGTGAACGGCGCGCGTTTGGCGCTGGCGGAGCTGAAGCACGGCGACACGATCGCGCTCGGCCAGGTCGCCTTGCGCTACGTGGTCGCGACGCGCAGCTCCACGCCCAAGACGCACGTCGTCGACGCGGACTAGCTCGGGCGCGCGGCCGCAGCGCACCCCCAGAGCGCAAACTCGAGATGTCGGGCAGCGGGCCGCGCACCATCGGCAACTTCACGATCGAGCGGGAGCTCGGCTCCGGCGGCATGGGCGTCGTGCTGCTCGGGCGGCACCAGTCACTCGAGCGCCCCGCGGTCTTGAAGCGGCTGCGCCCGGAGCTCGCCGCGAGCGAGGATCTGGTCGAGCGCTTCGCGCGCGAGGCGCGCGCGGCGGCGGCGATCCACCACCAGAACGTCGTCGCGGTCTACGACTGGATCTCCTGGCGCGGCGAGCACTACATCGCCCAGGAGTACGTCGACGGCGTCGATCTGCGCGCCGCCCTCGGCCTGGCGCAGCGCTTCCCGTGGCGGATTGCGGCGCTGGTGGCGCTGGAGCTGGCGCGCGGGCTCGAGGCGATTCACGCGCGCGGCATGGTGCACCGCGACCTGAAGCCCGCGAACGTGCTGCTGGGCCGCAACGGCGACGTGAAGATCGCCGACTTCGGCATCGCGCTCGACACGACCAGCGATGGACTCACTCGCCCGGGCACGACCGTCGGATCGCCGCCGTACATCGCGCCCGAGCAGCTCCTGGGCGAGCGCGTCGACGCACGAGGGGATCTGTTCGGCCTGGGCGTGGTGCTCTACGAGCTCCTGACCGGCGCTCCGCCGTACCGCGAGCCCGCCGAAGGCGAGACCGACAGCCTCCTGACTCGCATCCAGCGCGAGCGCTTCGAACCCGTGCGCAGCGCGAGTCGCGACGCGCCGCGCTGGCTGGCGCGGCTGGTGCGCTCGCTCGTGCGCGCCAAGCCGCGCTCGCGGCCGGCATCCGCGCAGCGCGTGCGGCGCCTGCTCGAGTCGCGCCTGCGCGCCTACCCGGCGGAAGCGAGGCTCGAGCTGGCGAGCTGGCTGTGGGAGGAAGGCGTGTTCCGGCCGCGCGAGGGCGACACCGTCGTGCTGTCGTCGGACGCGCCGCCGCCGCGCCGCCTGCGCCGGGGGCCCGCGCTCGCCTATGCCGCGGCCGCGACCTGCGCGCTCTTGATCGGGTCCTTCGCGGTCGCGCCCAGCTCGTCGCCCCGCGATCTCGCCGCGCGGGCGCTCGCGCTCGTGAATCACTCGGGCCCGGCGAGCGGGCCGGCGCGCGTCCGCTTCACCACGGATCAGCGGCTGCGGGTCGCGATCGACGCCGCGGCGCCGGTGGCGGTCGAGCCGAACGACGAGCGCGAGCTCGTCCCCGGCCGACACCACCTGGTGTTCGAGTGGCCGAGCGGCGCGCACGCCGCGGTCGACGTGGAGCTCGCCGCGGGCGAGCAGCGCAGCGTGCGTCCGGAGCGTCCCTCGGGAGACGAAGCGCCGACCGCTCCTTGAGTCAGTCGAAGCGCGCGCGCAGCTCCGGAGAAACGAGCGGGCACGCTTCTTCGGGTCTGCGCACGAAGCGCTTCCGATTCCGCGCGATCGCGTCGTAGGCGCGGTCGAGCCACGCCCTGGGCAGGAGGCCCGCGCTGCGCGCGCCGATCCGCCAGAGTCCACCCAGGCGCTCGCCGATCTCGAGCACCGCCGCGGAGCGCAGCAGCAACGTCCCGTCCTGCAGCGCGAGCACCAGGCTGTCGGGCAGGGCGGCGCGCAGCTCCGCGGGGGCGACGCGCGCGAACGACTCACTGGCGAGCGGCGCGAAGCGGAAGCCCTGGCCGTCGCGGTCCTCCGCGAGCACGAAGCGCACCGCCGCGTGACACAGGCCGCACTCGCCGTCGTAGTAGAGGCGCACTGGCGCGCCCTCGCGCTTCGGTGGAACGGAACCAGGATCGAAGGCTAGGAGCAGGAGCGGAAGCCACAGGACGGCGGGCGGCGCGAGCTTGCCGAACACGACGATCAAGGCGACGAGCGCGAGCACGCGCGCGGCCCAGTGCACGCGCGCGGGCAGCCACCAGCCCGCCCCGGGATCGGCGCGGTTGCGCGCCCCCCACGAGCCATAGGGCCGGCCCGGCGTCGCGAAGTGGAGCGCAACCAGCGCCGTTGCGAACAGCCCTCCGCTCGTGACCGAGGACGGCGTGATCGCGAGTGACAGCGCGGCTCCGGCCACGAACACGAGCGCCGCCAAGCGATCTCCCGCTCCGAGCGTCAGCGGAACCGCGAAGATCCAGCCGGCGACACCAAAGTGCGTCGCGAGCGCCAGGGCCAGCACCACGCGGTATACGCTGTATTGCCCGCCGGTCCAGCCGTTCTTCACGGCGCTCACTCTTCCTGCAGGTTCAGGAGCAGGATGCGGCGAATCTCCTCGATCGTCTCCGGGTTGCCTTGCGCCGAGTGACCCGAGCGCACGATCTTCTCGGAGTCCACGCCCTTGATGTGCGCGCTCGAGTAGCGCACGACGCCGTCACTCGCGTCCTTCAGCGGCCCGTCTCCGTCCACCGCGATGATGGAGTGCGCGTGCACGCCGGGCGCAATCGGCAGCCTCGCGAGTGTCTTGATGAAGCGACTCCCCGGCCTCATGTTGTCGATGCTGGTGGGCATCAAGCGCATTCCCGAGAGCGCGATCTTGCCGGGATTGAGCGACACCAGATCGGCGACACGTTTGGTCAGCTCGCTCGGCCCCGTGACCAGCGAGCTGACGAGGCCCGCCACGCTCATGGCCGCCAAGTAACTCCCGCGCTGCGGCGTGCATACGAAGACCACGCGCTTCACGAACGGCTCGGGCGTGAAGATGAGTGAGCTCTGAAGCGCGCGCAGCGTGTCCGGGTCGCCCACGAAGGCCTCGGGCGGGTACTCCGTGGCGTTGTGCCAGAATTTCAGCCCGCTGTCGACGACCGTGAGCCTCGTCAGCAGCCCTCCCTGACTGTGGCCGATGATGACCATCCTGCGCAGCGCCGCGTCGCGACCGTCGGGATCCAACTCGCTTACGGCGCGCTCGAGTGACTCGCGCATGACCCCCGCCGAGTAGCCGATGGGATTGCCGCTGTTGTAGATGTACAGCCATATCTGGTATCGCCCGACGATCCGGTCGTCGATGACGAGCTCGTTGATCAGATCGGCCCAGCGCGCCGGGCTCGACGCCGTCCCGTGTACGAGCACGATCGGGATGCGGCCTGGCCGATAGGGCTGCACGAACAACAGCCCGTCCTCGGCGCCCTTGTCGTGCCACGGGTTCACCGCAGCCGAGAAGAAGCCCGCGAGCTCGAAGTCCCACCAGTGCGACTCACCGAGCGTGTACGCGAGCGCGGAGCTGAGCTCGAACTCGAGCGGCCAGTCGCGCTCGCCCGCGCCGACGTGCAGGCCGTCTTCGGTCGAGTAGATCTCGAGGTTGCCCTTCAGCCAGCCGCGGCCAAGGCTCGCGCGCGGATTCTCGATGCGCAGAAACGCCGTGACTGGAATCTTCAGATTCGACGGAATGCGGCGGTGACCCGCAACGACGCGGTCCGTGTCCTCCTTCCACAGCCCCGCGATGAGCGGCGCGCCGATCCCCGCGCGGCGATAGCGGTTGCGCAGCCCGCGCACCTCGAGGTCCGCCGCCGGCACGAAGTGCTCGAGCCGGTACCCGCCCCACGATAGAGCTGCCGAACTCGCCTCGAGGTCGAGCGCGCCGAAGGGCAGAATGTGGGTGCCGGGCTCGATCAGCCACTCGCCGCCTGGGCCGATCGCCAGGGCCTCGGCCAGACCGCGGTTGTACAGATCGCATGCGACGCGCAGCCGCGGATCGCTCGGATCGAGCGGCACGTCGGTCTCGAGCTCGGAGAACAGCAAGGCGTACGCGTACACCGCCGCGGCGAGGTAGTAACTCCGGTCGTCACTCTTCTCGGCGTACAGATACGAGAGCTCGGAGAGCGCGAACAGGCGATAGCGATCACCGGTCGGCTCGAGGCCGGCATGCAGGTCATGCAGCGCGCCGACCGGGTCCTCCTGGAACTTCAGATACAGGTCGAAGCGCTGCAGTAGCTGCACCGAGAGGGCGCTCGGCTGACCCGAGTTCAGGACGTTCGAGGTGACCTGGCGCTGGACGAGGGTCGGGTCGGTTCGCTCAACGCGCACCGGAACGGCTCCGCAAGCCGCTAGCACGAACGCGGCCAGGGCCGCGGCCGCGATCCGCGGCGCTATCTCGCGAAGCGTGCGAGCCAATCCCCCACCACTCGCTGCAAGAGCTTCCCGTTCACCTGGTAGACGCGCTCCCGCCCGCGGGTCTCGACCTCGACGAGCGCGGCCTCCTCGAGCTGCTTCAAGTGGCGGCTGGTCGTGGGCCAGGTGCAATCGAAGCGCGCGGCGATCTCGCCTGCGGTCATCGTGCCGCCGTGCAGGTGCAGGACCAGGAGAACCTGTCTGCGCGACGGGTGCGCGAGACACGCGAAGACCGAGTCGAGCTCCGCGAGCTCGCGCCGCGCGTCACGCCTGGCCAAGCAAGTCGAGCTCGCGCACGTGTGGGAACTCCATGTTCGGCCGGTCGCCTCGCGGCTCGGTGAGCTTGTCCATGCGCTCCCAGATTTCCATCACGTCGGGGTGTTCGCTCGCGAGCTTCGACCCGTCGGCCTGCGCCCACTCGAAGATCTCGAAGAAGAGCGGGCGGCCGTCGTCCTGCTCGGCGCCGCGATAGTGCGTGGGCCGGGTCTCGGTCGCAAGGCCGAGCTCTCGCAGCGTCGGCCAGTGTCGCTCCAGCAAGCGCGTGAACGCCGTCTCGTTGCCCTTCGCGACGCGGTAGATGCAGATCACCGTCTCGGGCGTGGCCATCGCGGACCTCCGTATTGATTAGCGGATCGGCTAATCATCCGTCGCGACCCTCGCCGCGGTCAAGCTAGATTCGCTCGAGCTCCTCGCCCGTGCGCGCCTCGCGCACGTTGACCCTATTCAGCGGCGCACCTCGATGTCGCGCCACGCGTCGAGCTCTTCCTGGCGCGGCGCCTGCTCCGCGCGACACGGGACGTCCAGGATCATCGTGTCGCGGCGCTCCTTGGTGTAGGGTCGCCAAGTCGGGATGCCGGCGTGATTCGGGTCGCCGGTGCGCGCGAACTGGAGCCAGGTCTCCGACAGCGCGTTCGCGAGCGCGCCCTTGTCGGGCCGATCGCCGGTGATCGGCGCACCCGCGACGTTGTCGAACACGAACGGGATCTCCAGCGCGTGCGCCGCCTTGAACAGACCGCCCATGTAGTCCGACTGCCAGGTGAACAGATACATGAACACCGGCGCGCCCCCCGCCTCGGCCTTCCGCTCCGCGAGCCGGATCGACATGATGCGCGTGGGCTCGGTCGAGACGGCGATGAACAGATCCCAGGGAGTCGCCTCGGGACGCGTCCGGTTGTACGTCGCGAGCACGCGCTCGAGCTTGTCGCCGAGCATCGGCGTGAGCCGCCGGCGCAGGTCCTCCTCGCTGAGCTTGCGCCGCTTCGGGTCGGCCGCCACGAACATCGCGGCCTCGTCGAGGTTCGTGCCGATCATGAGCGGCACGCCGGCTGCACTCGGCGCAGCCGTCGGATGGAACGGATGACTCGGGAAGTGAGTCCCGTCGACCACCGGTGAGAGCTGGAACATCGCCGGCGCGCCAAGCAGGAACGGCCCCGTGCCGGGCTTCCCGGGCGGCAGCTTGCCGATGACGTCGAGCAGCCGTTGCGGCGGGACCTGCTGTAGCTTGCGCGCGTCGCTCGCGGGTATCTCGAGCTTCGCGAGCAGATTCTCGGTGAACGCCTGCGCGCTCGCGCGCTCCACGCCCCGCAGTCCGGGCCCGCTCTGCACCACGGCGCGATGGAACAGGCCCTTCGCCGCGGGCAGCGCGAGCATCGTGCTCACCTTCACGCCGCCGCCCGACTCACCGAAGATCGTCACGTTGTTCGGGTCGCCCCCGATCACCGCGGCGTTGTCTCGCACCCACTGGAGCGCGAGCACGACGTCGAGCAGCCCCGCGACGCCAGAGCCCGAGAACTCCTCGCCGAGCGCGTCCGCGAGGTGGAGATACCCGAACACGTTCAAGCGGTGATTCACGGTGATGACGACCGCGTCGCCGCGGCGCGCCAGGTTCGCGCCGTCGTACCAGGTCTCGGAGCCGGCGCCTGCGCTGAAGCCGCGGCCGTGCAGCCAGACCATGACGGGTCGCTGCCGCCCGTCGCCGAGGCCCGGCGTCCAGACGTTCAGCACGAGACAGTCCTCGCTCTGCGGCAGATAGCGCACGGCGCCGATCACGCGCGCGTCCGAGAGCGCCGGATCCACGAGCGAGCCGAGCTGCGGGCAGATCGGGCCGAACTCGGTCGCGTCGCGCACGCCGCCCCAAGGCGCGCGCGCGACGGGCTGGCGGAAGCGGCGCTCAGCGCCCGTGTCCTCGCCGTAGGGCACTCCGGCGAAGCGGTGGATTCCGCGCTCCGTGACCCCGCGCAGCTTCCCTGAGCTCGTCTCGACGACCGGCTCACTCATGACCGCACGTCCTCCCGTGCAGCCCATGGTATCAGCCCGCGGCGCGCGCCTTCCAGGAGAGTTCCCAGACACAGGAGACCGCGCCGATCACGCGGCACTTCGTGTGGTGTACGTGCACGTCCTCGAAGCCGAGGATCGCCATGCGCTCGGCCTGGTAGCCCGTGAACGTGTCGCAGATCTCGCGCGTCGGCAGCGCGAAGTTCAGAAGCTCCACGACCGCGTGGCCCGCCTCGCGCTCGACCACGCGCAGCTCGCCGGTGTCGTACATCGAGGAGAGCAACGTGAACGCGGCCTTGCGGTCGGCGTTCTTGTTGAAGCGGCTGTACGTGCCTTCCATGTGCGCGCGCGCCGCGTCGCGGCCCATCTTCTCGCACGGGTTCACGCGTCCGCCGCCGGCCGCCTTCATCAGCGCGCGCAGGATCTCGGCGTAATCCTCGAGCGCGTACCACGAGGCGAGCACGATGCGCTGCTCGAGGTAGTGCGCGAGCTTCGCAGGCAGGAGCGACGTTCCGCGCGCACCTTGCGCCTGCAGCGCCTTCACGGCCTCGACGACGACGGTTCCCTTGGCGTGAGCCATGGCGGTCGATCGGCCGGCGAACCGGGTCGCTTGAGATCGGTGCCGCGGGCGTGGCTGCGCGCGGACGCACTTCTCTCGACCCGATATCATGGCCGCACCATGACTGCTGCCGACCCCGAGCCCGATCTCTTCGCAGCGGACGACCTCGCGGACTTCGAACGGCGCGACGTGACTCTGCTCGGCAAGACGAAGCTCGTGTTCGTCGCGGGCAGCGGCCCGGCGGTGATCGTGATGTCGGAGATGCCGGGGATCTATGCCGGCGTCTCGCGCTTCGCGCGCATGGTCCGCGACGCGGGCTTCACGGTCTGGATGCCGCAGCTCTTCGGCATCCCGGGCCACCCGCCGACGATTGGCTATGGCCTGCGCAGCATGGTGATGGGCTGCATCAGCCGCGAGTTCCGCGCGTTCGCCGCGAGTGAGTCGAGCCCGGTGACGGTCTGGCTGCGCGCGCTCGCTGCGCACGCGCACCCGCTGTGCGGCGGCAAGGGCGTCGGCGCGATCGGCATGTGCTTCACCGGGAACTTCGCGCTCTCGATGATGCTCGAGCCCGCGATGCTCGCGCCCGTCCTCTCGCAGCCCTCGCTGCCGATGTTCCGCGCCGGCGGGATGCACATCTCCCCGGACGAGCTCGAGCAGGTCAAGAAGCGCCTCGAACGCGAGAACCTCACGGTGCGCGCATACCGCTTCGACGGCGATCCCTTCTGCAAGGCGGCGCGCTTCGAGGCCTACCAGCAGGCGCTCGGCGCTCGCTTCGAGGCGCGTGTGCTGCCCAACTCGGCCGCACGCAAGGGCACGCCCATGCCACCGCACAGCGTCGTGACCATGCACCTGATCGATCGCGCCGGCGAGCCGACCCGCGCCGCCCTCGACGAGATACTCGCGTTCTTCGCCGAGCGCCTGCGCTAGGTCGCGCGCTCCGCCAGCAGACGGAACGCGAATACGGCCCACATCGCGAAGACCACGAGCGTGCCCGCGGAGTAGGCGTAGAAACGGTGCGTCACCTGGTTGTAGGTGAGGTGGATGAAGCTGTGCAGCGCGCGCAGCGCCACGAACAGCCAGGCGCCGACGACGAAGAACGGAGTCACGTGGTCCCACGCGGCGAGACTCGCGCACAGCGCGTAGAACAGCACCGGGACCTCGAACAGGTTCTTGAAGTTGTCCGAGGCTTCGACGCGCTCGAATGCCGCCGCGCCGAGCACCGAGTTGCGCACCGACTGCGGCTCGATCTTCTTCTCGTCGATCTCCGCGAGCCGAACGACGTACAGGCGTACCCAGACGATCGCGGTCAGCAACACCAGCGCGGCGCAGGGCAGCAGGATGTCCACCTTCGCGACGCTCATGTCAGCTCTCCAACGAAGCGGTGATGAACTCCTGGCAGCGCTGGTTCGCCTGCGCCGCGAGCGGCATGGGAAACAGGTTGAAGCCGTGCACGCCGCCCGGGTAGACCGCGAGCTCGGCGCGAATGCCCGCGGCGGCCCAGCGCGCAGACATGAAGAGGCTGTCGTCCAGCAGCGGATCGAGCGTCCCGACGCTGAAGAGCGCCGGCGGCAAGCTGTGCAGATCGGCGTAGAGCGGCGACGCGTCGGGCGTTCCCCGCCGGCTCTTGTCGGGAATGAAGTGATTCGAGAACCACTCGATGATCGGCGTCGAGAGGATCAGGTAGCGCTCGCCCCAATTGCGCACGCTGGGCGTGAAGGTCAGGTCGTAGATTCCGTACACGAGATTCGCGCCGCGAAAGGGAGTCACGTGGTGGCGGTCGCGCAGGCGGATCATCGTGACCGCCGCGAGATGCGCCCCCGCCGACTCGCCGCCGATCGCGAAGCGCTCGCTGCCGAACTCGCGCGCGGCGTTCTCGACGACCCAGAGCGCGGCGGCTTCGCAGTCGTCCGGGCCCGCCGGGTACGGGTGCTCGGGCGCGAGCCGATAGCCCGCGCTCACCACCACGGCGCTGGCCGCGTTCGCGATCTGGTCGAGCATGACGTCCTGCGCGTCATGACTCCCGAGCGCGTGTCCGCCGCCGTGGATGTGAAGATAGACCCCGCGCGCGGCGCCGCTCTTCGGTCGAATCACGCGCAGCGGAATCTCGCCCGCGGGCCCGCGAATCATTCGGGTCTGGGCGTGCGGCAGCCGCACGATCGGGCCGAACGTCCCCTGCCCCGCCTCGCGCGCCGCGCGAATCGCCTGCGGCGCCTGCCTGTGGATCGGAGATGTCTGTGCGAGCAGCTTCTCGAGCATCTCGTTCGCGGTCTGCGTTTCGGGGTCGATCGCCTCGGGTGCGAAGAGCTGCGGGTCGAGCGTCATCGAGTCGTCCTCCGCCCCACAGTCTACTTCGCGGCCACGAAGTCGCGGAGCCGGGCAAGCCGGGCGGAAGGCAGGCCGCGAATGCGGCTACTTTCTCATCGGTCTCCGGTGACGGCTTCGTCAACCGCGGAGCCGTCGAGGCGCTCGACGGCTCGAACTTCGGACAGGCGGATACGACATCCTCGATCGGCGGAAGCTACTCCGCCTTGCGCGGCAGCACGATGCGCCTGGCGGGGTCGTTCTCCGGCACTCACTTCGTGACCGACGCGGACAGTCTGATCACGTTCGCGGGCGGTCCGAACGCCTTCCATCTCGGTCAACCGCGGCGTCTTTCGGGGTAAACTGGATCCCTACGGGGCGGCGACGATCGTCAACCAGAACCACATCGCGCTGCAGCACTCGTTTGCTCAAGACAGCAGCAGCGTTCTCTCACTGACCGGGGGCGGAACGGTGACGCTCGATGAGCCATTCTCGGTCGAGGTCCGCGCGCCGGTTCGGAACGTCGACAACCAGATCCGCGGCGTCGGGACCTTGTTCGACCTGCGACAGAACGGGGGTGTCGTAGAGGCGACGAATGGCGTCCTCGACGTTCGCGGATCAGAGACCGACCACACCGGCGTCTTCGCCGCCTCACCCGGCGGCGTTCTCGAGATGGAGGCGAACGTCACGGGCAGCGGCGCGTGGAGCGCGGACGGTGGCCGGATTCACATCGCGGGCAACGTCGGTACCACCGGAGACATCGAGGTTCTCCACGGCGGCTCGCTCGCGGTCGACACGCAGATGTCCGGCAGGAATCTCGTCGTGGACAGCGCCAGCTCCCTCGACGTGCAAGGAGCCCTGCGCCTCGCGGGGAACGTCGACTTCGACGGCGCGCACAACAGCCGGGAGCTTCGGCCCGGCTGGCTCTTTCGAAACCACGGGTGGGCACGGCGCCGCGATCGGCGACTGGAGTGACTGGCAGTCGCTCGAGGCGGCCGGCCGCGACCGCGGCCTCGTCGCCGCCGGCTTCACAAACGACAACTTCTACCTTCCCGAGCTCGTGATCGGGCCGGACGGGCGGCTGGTGTTCCAGGATCACCGCGACAACGGGAACCGCGTGGGCGACGGCCGCGAGGCGGTCTACGTCGACACGCTCGTGTTCTCCGACTCACTCGGCCTGCTCGACCTGAACGGGATCGCGCTCTACTACAACCACCTCGTCGGATCGGTCGATCAGATCGTCGACGTCGCGGTGCCCGAGCCCGGCATGGAGTGGCTCCTCGGCGCGGCGCTCGCCCTCGGGATCGCTGCGCGGACAACGATGCGGCTCCGGGCGGTGCGGCATCCGGAGCGGAGTCAAAGACGCCCGACCACGCCCACGACGTAGTTGAACAGCGCTTACTGAGTCCCGATCTTGCCTCGCATGTGGCTCACGAGCACGTAGTCGATCCGCGGCAGCCCGTCGATCTCGAACGCGAACGGCTCGTCGGGCGGCGGACAGCTGCCGAAGCGCAGCTGCAGATACTGCTTGTAGACGATCGAGATCGGCTTCATCGGATTCGACACGATGACTCGCCCCTTGCAGGTCTGGCATGCGGCGACTCGCACCTCGGTCGGCCGATACTCGCGCGAGCCGACGACGATGCGCGCTGAGCCGGGCACGAGCGTCCCCCCCTGCGCCTTCGCCTCGAGCGCGAGCTGCACCTCCACGCGCAGCTCCGACTTCGGGACGAAGCCCATCCACTTCCACGGACCGATCGGAACGATGGGAATGAGGATGCCGACCAGGCCCCAATCGGGATCGAACCCGTCCAGCGCGACGTCGACGGAGTAGTCGGGCAAGTCGATGCCCGCGTGCGAGTCGGCGCGCGGCGAGACCCCCTCGCCCGATGCCTCCGGGTAGTCTCCAAAGGAGACGCCCACGCACGCGCCGAGCCCGAGCGCCAGGATCGCGACGAGGGCGGTGCGCGCGTCGGATCTCACGCCCGCATCCTCGGGCTCCGCGCGACTTCCTTCAACTCGCGGCTTGCCGCGCGAGACGTTCGTCGAGTCACTCCGCGGGATGTCGCGCACCGGGCGCGGGTCGCGCGTGTTCCGCGGCTCGGTCGCCGCCGGGGCGATCGATTTTGACGTTGTCGCCAGTCCCTGAGTTCACCGAATCACCCCCCCTTGAGCCCTCTGCGTGCGCGCTTAGCCCGGGAAGCTGCTTACCGATACGCTGAGTCTCTTATCCCGGTGTTCGAGCTTGGTCCCATCTCATGAACGGGTCTTCATCGGAAATGCAGCGGAAGTCAGTGCTCGAGTGGCGCTATCACCAGCGCGTGATCCGGCTGCTGCTGCTGTCCCTGTTGTCGCTCCGGATGGTGTCCTGCGCGTCGCTTCCGCAGCGCCCCTCTCGCCCGAACATCGTCTTGATCGTAGCCGAGGACCTGAGTTTGCGGATTGGTGCGTACGGCGATCCGGTCGCGCGCACGCCGCGCATCGACGCAATGGCGCGCGAGAGCGTGCGCTTCACGAACGCGTTCACCGCCGCGCCGGTGTGCGCGCCGAGTCGCGCGGCGCTCATCACCGGGGTGTACGCGCAGGCGATCGGCGCACAGCACATGCGCACGAGCCGCGCGTTCGACGAGCCCGGCGGCGGGCCGAGTTTCTCGTATCTCGCGGTGCCGCCGCCCGAGGTGAAGGCGTTTCCCGAGCTGTTGCGGCGCGCGGGTTACTTCACCGCGAACCACCGCAAGACCGACTTCCAGTTCGGCGATCCGTTCACCATCTGGGACGTCAACGACCTCGAGGCGAAGAAGTCACAGCTCATCTGGCGCGTCGCGCCGAAAGGCCGGCCGTTCTTCGCGATGATCAATCCGGTCATCACCCACGAGAGCGAGATCTGGCCGCAGAAACATCGCCGCGTGCTCACCGACCCGAACGCCGTGACCGTGCCACCGTACCTGGCCGATACGCCGGTCACCCGCATCGACATCGCACAGCACTACGACAACATCGCCATCCTCGACTCACAGGTGGGTGAAGTCCTCGACTCACTCGAGGCCGACGGACTCCTGGACAACACGATCGTGATCTTCACGACCGATCACGGCGACGGCCTGCCGCACGCCAAGCGGCGCCTGTACGACGCCGGGCTGCACGTGCCGCTGATCGTGCGCTTCCCGGACGGGCGCGGCGCGGGCAGCGTGCGCACGGACCTCGTCAGCTTCGTGGATCTGGGGCCGACGATCCTGGGCCTCGCGGGGGTGCAGCCGCCCGCGTACATGCTCGGTCAGCCATTCCTGGGCCCCGATCCAGTGCCCGAGCGGCGCTACGTGTTTGCGGCCGCGGACCGCATGGACGTCTCCGCCGGAGAGTGGCGCAGCGTGCGCGACGCGCGCTTCGAGTATCTCGTGAATCGCATGCCCGGGGTGCCCTTCTTCGAGCACATCGCGTTCCGGGACCGCATGCCCTCCATGCAGGAGCTCTGGCACCTGCACGCCGAGGGAAAGCTCACGCCGCTGCAGGAGAGTCAGTTCACCGCGCCGCGCCCGCCCGAGGAGCTCTACGACCTGATCGCCGACCCCGATCAGACCGTGAATCTCGTGAGCGATCCGACTTACGCGAGCGATCTCACCCGCCTGAGAGCGGCGCTCGCCGAATTCGAGGCGAAGACACCCGATCTGTCGCGCGAGAGCGAGCGCGCGATGGCGGAGCGGATGTGGCCGGGGTTGAAGCAGCCGACCACCGAGAGTCCCGTCGCCACGCGAGTCGCAGAGTGGGACGGAGACGCGATCGCGCTCTCCTCCGCCACCGCCGGCGCGTCGATCGGATATCGATTGAAGGACGACCCACCGGACCGCTGGCGGCCGTATGTCGATCCCATCCCGTTGCCGAACGGCATGGCGCTGGAAGCCAAAGCGGTGCGCTACGGCTACGCCGAGAGCGCGGTCGTCGAGATCCCCGCTTCACCGGAGTAGCTGGGTCGTGCCGGTTCGCGCTCGACCCGGCGAGCCGGCGCACCTTCCGTGCGCCCGATACCTTGCCGGCGTGATCCGGAGCTTCCGCGATGCGGAGAGCGAGAAGGTGTTTCGCAGGCACCGGTCGGAGAGGCTCCCGCCGGACATTCAGAACCGAGCGCATCGGAAGCTGCTCCTGTTGCACGCCGCTCGACACCTCGAAGACGTGCACGCTCCACCGGGCAACCGGCTGGAGTCACTTGGCGGAGATCGGCGCGGGCAACACTGCATCAGAGTGAACGATCAGTGGCGCATCTGCTTCCGCTGGAACGACGCCGATGCGTACGACGTCGAGATCTGCGACTACCACTAGGAGACCCGATGCCCCGACGTGCTCACGCCCCGATTCACCCCGGCGAGGTCCTCGAGAAGGAATTCCTCGAGCCGCTCGAGCTGACTCAGTCGCGCTTGGCGAAGGACCTCAAGGTCTCCGCGCGGCGTATCGGCGAGATCGTCCGCGGCAAGCGCGGAGTCACGGCCGACACCGCGCTGCGCCTGGCGCGCTACCTCGGAACGAGCGACGAGCTCTGGCTTCACCTTCAGATGCACCACGACCTGGAGGTCGAGCGAGAGAGACTCGGGGCGAGGCTGAAGAAGGAGGTGGCGGTACTCAAGCGGGCGCGCTGAGCCGCTACCTCCCGCGCCTCTCCAACCCGAATGGTCCGCCGCCGTTCGTGGCGAGATACAGGAAGACGAAGCAGTAGAGGACGGCGACCTCGCCCTTGTTCTGGATCGGGAGCGCTCCGTGGGGCTGGTGGGCCATGAAGTAGGCGACCGCCATCTCACCGCTGCAGATGAAGGCAGCGATCTGGGTGCGGACGCCGATCGCGATGAGCGCGCCGGCGACGAGCTCGATCACGCCGGCGAACCAGACGAGCGAGAACGTCGGGATGTCCATCCCCGGCACCCCGCCGAACGCGCCGAAGAGCTTCTGCGCGCCGTGACAGGCGAACATGAAGCCGCTCACGATGCGCAGCGCCGCGTGCGAGACGCCGCCCAACTTCGAAAGCGTCGATTCCATTCCTGCGATCTCCTTTCGGGGACTCACTCGGTCCAGGCGAAGCGCGTCCCCTCGGGGCTCGCGTTGGCGCGCAGGGCGCCGAGGGCAAGCACGCGATCGATCTCGGCGCTCGCGAACTCCGAGCGGACGCCGGTGGCTTCGACGACCGCGGCGCGCAGCTCGGCGACCGGGTCGTTGCGGAACGCCGGCAGCCCCTCGATGGTGTCGTTCAGCAGGAGCTTCCAGAGCAGCGACTGGCGGTGGCGGCGCAGGTACATCTTCAGCTCGTAGCCCGAGAGGTTGCCGTTCTTGTAGAGACCGTCCTGGTAGCGCAGGTAGCGCTCCATCGTGGTCTCGTACTCGTCGGCGACGGCCTGCAGCACGCCGGAGGTCGCGCCGGTCGTACGAGTCACGACGTGATTCGCGTCGTACTTCGTCCAGTCACTCGTCAGGATCTCGAGTCCGTACTCCTCGGCGCGGTCGCGCACCTCGGTGCCCGGGAACGGCGACAAGATGTGGAAGCCGTAGAGCGAACCGAACTCCTCGTGCAGCTCGTTCGCGAACTCGGTCGTCTTGCGCAGCGTCTCCTCGGTCTCGCCCGGCAGCCCGATGATGAACGAGGCGAGCGCCGTGATGCCCACTTCCTGGGTCATGCGCATCGCTTCCTTGACCTTCTCGAGGCTCGACTTCTTCTTGACCAGGTCGAGGATCTCCTGACTGCCGCTTTCGACGCCGAAGCAGATCGCCTGACAACCCGCGCGCTTCATCGTCTCGACGATCTCGGGCGAGATCGTGTCGACGCGCGAGAAGGCGTTCCAGCGAATGCCGGTATCGCGGCGAATCAGCTCGCCGCAGACCGCGAGGAAGTGCTTCCGATAGAGCGTGAAGAGATCGTCCTCGATGGTGATCTCGGTGAAGCCCATCTGCGCGAGTGTCTCGATCTCGTCGACGCACAGGCTCGGGTTGCGGTAGCGCACCTGGCGGCCGGTCCACGCGGGCGCGGAACAGAAGATGCACGAGTACGGGCAGCCGCGGCTCGTGACCACGCTCGCGTGGCTGTCGAAGGCGAGATAGCGCTGCAGCGGCACCAGCTCGCGCGCGGGAACGGGCAAGGTGTCGAGGTCGTCCTCGAGCGGCCGCGGCGAGGTCCGGACGATCCGGTCCCCGTCGCGCAGCGCCAGCCCGCGCACGTCGCGCAGGTCCATGCGCCCTTCGAGCGCGCGGCACAGCTCGCGCATCGTGTGCTCGCCCTCGCCGATGCCGATGTAGTCGAGCGCCGGCAGGTCGCGGAAGCTGCCCTCGATCTCGAAGGAGACGTGCGGCCCGCCCATCGCGATGGGCACCCCGCCGTCGCACTTCCGCACCACCACGGCGATCGACGCCGCGATGTGGTGATTCAGGGTGACCGAAGTGATTCCGACGAGCTGCGGCCGGAAGGCCGCCATGCGCCGCTCGATCTTCGCGGGCGTGGTGCGCGAGAGCAGGAGATCGAGAATCTCGACCTCGTGACCCTCCGCCTGCAGCGCGGAGGCGACATAGGGAAGTGTCACGAGGAGCCGCGGAAATTCCTCGAACGGGTACGAGGGGTTGATGAGCAGAACCCGCATGCGACCTCCCACCCCCGGCAGAGATCGCCCGGGTTTTGCGCGCATTCTACCCGGACCCGGACGAGAACGTCAGATCACTCCCGCGTCGGGAAGCGGCGCATGCAGTCCTCCCAGGTCTCCCGCATGACCTCGGGGTCCGCGCCGGCGCGCGGTCGTGCACACCCGAGAAGGCCACGAGGTTCGAGGCGCACACTGTGCAGAGGACCGCGAGACAGACGAGGATCGACCTGCATGGACCCTTCGGCGCGATGACTCCAACCGGTCGATCACTCGTCGAGAAGCGTCTCCTCGCCTCAACCCGCGATCGCCGCGAGTTTCTCCCCCGCGAAGAAGCGCCGCGGGTTCTCGATCAGCAGCTGATCGATGTCCTTCTGGGTCGCGCCACCCGCCAGCAGCTGCGGCACGATGCGCTTGGTGAAGTGCGACGGCGTCCAGACCTTCTCGATCTCGTCGAGCACCTTCTGATCGATCGGCTGGCCGCGCCAACACCAAACGGTGTCATGCGACACGACGATGCGATCGCCCGCGCCCTTCTTGATCAGCTTCAGGAGCGACGAGACGCGCTCCTTGTCGGGATGGATGATGTCCAGCCCGAAGCGGTCGAAGCCCAGATACGATCCGCCGTGCACGAGCTTCATGTGGTACTCGTGATCGCTGGTGCCGCACGAGTGACCGATGATGATCCGGTGCGGGGGCACGCCCTGCTCGGTGAGGAACTTCAGCTGATCCGGGCCCATCGTGCCGCGGTCGGTGTGCGTGGTGATCGGCGCGCCGGTCTCGATCGACGCCTTGGCCGCCGCCTTCAGCACCGTCTTTTCGTAGTCCGTGATCACTCCGGCGCTGGTGGCGACCTTGATGATGCCCGCCTTGATGCCGCTCTTCCCGACGCCCTCGGTGAGCTCTGCGATCATCATCTCCGCCATGAAGCTCTCTTGCGGACCGCCGAACGCGGCGCGCGACTTCCAGTGCGGCGAGCCGCCCTCGTGCTCGTGGTAGAGACCCGTCGCGGCGACGATGTTGAACTTCGCCTTCGACGCGACCTCGGCGATGAACTCGATGTCGCGGCCGAGATCGGAGGGACAGGGATCGATCATCGTCTTGATCCCCTCGTCCTTCATCTCCGCGATCTTGTCGGCGGCGATCTTGCGCATCTCGCGCTTCGAGCGGCTCGGCCGGACCCAGTCGGCGTCCCAGCCCGCGTAGCCGACGAGCACGTGCTCGTGCATGAGCGTTTTGCCGAGCCTTTCCGGCTTCAACTTGCCAGTCACTGAGTGAATCACCGTCACGATCGTGTCTCCCTTCCTACTGGATCACTTCGGAGCCAGGTCACGCGTCGCTTGGCGCGCATCGACGCCGAGCGGCAGGATCGCGAGCGCGGGCGTGTCGACGCCGGCGTCGACGTAGCGCTGGATGTGCGCGCGGCACTCGTCGGGCGTGCCGTGCACGATCAGCTCGTCGACGACCTCGTCGGGAATCGCGGCCACCGCGGCTCGGCGATCGCCCTTCTTCCACGCCTCCCACATCCCGGCCAGCTTCGGCCCGCGGCCGAGCCACTCGTGGAAGGCGGCATACACCGGAACGTTGAGATATGCGGCGATCGCGAACTTGGCCATGCCGCGCACCTGTTCCTTGTTCGCGTTCGGCGCGACGAAGATGCGCGCGACGATCTCCTTGTTCGCGCCGCCCTCGCGCACGAACGGCGCCACTTTCTTCACGTCGTCGGCAGAGAGCCAGTTGATGATCGCGCCGTCGCCCGCGCGCCCCGCGAGCCGCAGCATGCCCTGGCGCAGCGCGGCGATCAGGATCTTCGGCTGCGGGTCGACCTTCACGCCGAGCCGGAAGCCGTTCACCGAGAAGCTCTCGAAGTCCTCGGTGATCTTCTCGCCCGCGAGCGCCTTGCGCAGGAAGCGGACGGTGTCGCGCACGCGCTGGTAGGGCTTGTTGAACGCGATGCCGTTCCAGCGCTCGACGATCACGTCCGAGGACGTGCCGACCCCGACGACGAAGCGACCCGGCGCGGCCTGACACATCGACGCGACGCTCATCGCGAACAGTCCCGGCCCGCGCGTGAACGCGGGCAGGATCGCGACGCCCAGCCGCAGACTCGGCGCCCACACCGACGCGAGCGCGAGCGGAGTCAGCCCGTCGTAGCCGCCGGCCTCGGCGGACCACACATCGGTGTAGCCCAGCTGCTCGAGCTCCTGGATCCAGTCGCGCTGTTCGGCGAGGGGAACGCCGTCGAGCGGAATGGTCATGCCGAAGCGCTTCATCGAGACTCCCCCGCTCCTGGCGCCATGATACACGTCCCTACGCCGAGCAACTCGGCAGTGATAAAGTCGGCAGAGGGCGAAGCGAGGGAGGACGGGCATGGCCGCGATACGCGCAGTGACGGTCCTTAGGCTCGAGGACGGGCGCGAGCTCGCGTACGCCGAATACGGCGACCCGTCCGGTACGCCGGTGCTCGGGTTCCACGGCACGCCCGGCTCCAGCCTGCAGATCAGCCCGTTCGACGCGCCGGCGCGCGCCGAGCGTGTGCGGCTGATCGCTCCCGATCGACCCGGCTATGGACACTCGACGTATGACGCGCACCGTCGGCTGGTCGATTGGCCGCGCGACGTCGCGGAGCTCGCCGATCACCTCGGGTTCGCGCGCTTCGGCGTGTTCGGCGTCTCGGGCGGTGGACCACACGCGGCCGCATGCGCGCACGCGCTGGCGCCGCGTCTGATCGGCGCGGCGATCGTGTCGGGGGTCGCCCCGCCGGACACGGCCGGGGCGCTCGACCACATGCTCGCCATGAACCGCTTGAACTTCACGCTGGCGCGCCAGTCACAGCTCCTCGCGTTGCCGATGATGGCCGCGATGGTGTTCATGATGCGCCACTTCCCCGACCGGGCGCTCGACCTCATGCTGCGCAGTCTGCCGGAGCCCGATCGCCGGATCCTCACGCGGCGCGAGATCGCGGACGTGCTGGTCGTCGAGGCGAAGAACGGGCCAGCGACCGTCGCGCGCGCGATGGCGCAGGACTTTGCGCTGTTCGCGCGGCCCTGGCGCTTCCGGCTCGAGGACATCGCCGTCCCCGTCGACGTGTGGCACGGCGACGTCGACGTGAACGTGCCGGTGTCACACGGCCGCGCACAGGCGGATCGCATCCCGAACGCAAAGTTCCATCTGTGCCCGAACGAGGGACACATGCTGTTCGTCGAGCACGGGGCCGAGATCCTGCGCTGCGCGTCCGGGCGGCCGGTACCGGCGAGCGCGTGATGTTGAGGGGCGTGCGCGTCGTCGAGCTCGCTGTCTGGGTCGCCGGCCCGGGCGCGGGCGGCGTGCTTTCGGACTGGGGCGCCGACGTGGTGAAGATCGAGCCGCCCGAGGGCGATCCGTGCCGCAACCTGTTCATGGCGCTCGCGGGACTCAAGGAGCCGAAGAGCCCGCCGTTCGACCTCGACAACCGCGGGAAGAGGAGCGTCGTGCTCGACACCCGCGTGCCCGAGGCCCTGGCGCTCGCGCGGCGGCTGGTCGCGGGCGCGGACGTATTCGTCACGAACCTGCGGCCCGACGCGCTCGCGAAGCTCGGTCTCGACTGGGAGTCACTCGAGCCGACGTGTCCCCGTCTGGTGTACGCCAGCATCACCGGCTACGGGCTGCGCGGGCCGGAGCGCGACCGCGCGGCGTACGACGTCGGCGCGTTCTGGGCGCGCACCGGCGCCGAGCACATCATGTTCCCGACCGGCGTCGAGCCGCACGGCATCCGCGGCGGCTTCGGCGACCACGTGACTGCCCTGTCGCTGGTCTCGGGAGTCATGGCGGCACTCTACCAGCGCGAGCGCACGGGCCGCGGACAGCGCGTCGCGACGTCGCTGATGCGCACGGGCCTGTACTGCGTCGGCTGGGATACGGGCATCCGCCTGCGCTTCGGCACCGTCGCGGCGTCGCTGCCGCGCACCGAGGCGCTGAACCCGGTGCTCAACCAGTACAGATGCCGCGAGGGGCGCTGGTTCTGGCTGCTCGGGCTCGAGGCCGAGCGCCACTGGCCGAAGCTCTCGCGCGCGATCGAGCGGCCGGAGCTGGCGAATGACTCGCGCTTCGCCACGGCGCGCGAGCGGCGCAAGAACGCGCGCGAGCTCGTCGCGCTGCTCGACGCGGTCTTCGCGACGCGCAGCCTGGCCGAGTGGGGGCCGCGCTTCGACGAGGTCGATCTCTGGTGGGCGCCGGTGCAGACGCAGGACGAGGTGGTTCTCGATCCGCAGGTGCGCGCGATGAACGGAATCGTCGCCGTGCCCGAGGCGGGCGGCGCCGGCGAGTTCCAGGCGGTCGCGACGCCGCTCGAGTTCTCCGCGGCGCACGTGGGCCCCCAAGGCCCGCCCCCGAAGCTCGGCGAGCACACCGACGCGGTGCTGGCGGAGCTCGGGCTCGGCGCCGACGAGATTCGCCGGCTCCGCGAGCGGGGCGCCCTCGGCAAGTAGCGTGCACGGCTCGGTCGAGATCCTGCGCGACGGGCTGGGCATCCCGCACGTGCGCGCCGAGTCACTCGGGGGCGCGTTCTTCGGCCAGGGCTTCGCCTGCGCGCAGGACCGGCTTTGGCAGATGGAGCACGACCGGCGGCGCGCGGCCGGCCGCTGGGCCGAAGTCGTCGGCCCGATCGCGGTCACGCGCGACGCATTCCTGCGTCGCATGGGGATCGCGCGCTCGGCGGTTCGCGACTTGGCCGCTCTGCGCGCCGACACGCGCGAGATGCTCGACGCCTACGCCGCCGGAGTGAACGCGTTTCTCGCGAGCGGCGCGCCACTCCCGGCGGAGTACGCGCTCACCGGGCTGGCGCCGGAGCCGTGGGAGGCGTGGCAGAGCCTCGCGCTCTACAAGCTGCGCCACGCCTTCATGGGCCCGCTCTACCGGAAGCTGTGGCGCGGCGCGCTGCTGCGCGAGCAAGGGCCGGAGCTGCTCGCGGCGATCTACCCGGGCGCGCGCGAGACACTCTCGGTTCCGCCCGGCGCGGACCACCGCGAGGCGGCGCTGCTCGAGAGCGAGCTGGCCGGGAGCGTCGAAGCGCTCCGCGCGCTGGAGCCCGGCGACGGGGCGAGCAATCACTGGGCGCTGGCCGGAAGTCGCACGGCGTCGGGAAAGCCGCTCGTCGCCGGCGATCCGCACCGACCGCTCGAGCTCCCGAACGCGTACTGGCAGAATCACGTCCGCTGCGTCGCCTTCGACGCGATCGGCCTCTCGTTCGCGGGCGTTCCGGGGTTCCCGCACTTCGGACACAGCGCGAGGGTCGCCTGGTGCATCACGCACGGCATGGCCGACGATCAGGATCTGTTCGTCGAGAGACTCGGCGCGCGCGAGCTCGCGGCCGTGGAGCGGCGCACGGACGTGGTGTCGGTCCGCGGCGCCGCGCCGGCCGAGGTGGAGATACTCACCACGGAGCGCGGGCCCGTGATTCTGGGCGGAACGCACGTCGGCTCGGGCATCGCGCTCCGCTGGACGACGCTGGCGGAGGCAGACTCGACCTTCGACTGCTTCCTGCCGATGCTCGCGGCGGCGAGCGCGGCCGAGCTCGAGGAGGCGATGCGGGCCTGGGTCACGCCGTGCAACAACCTGATCAGCGCGGACGTCGACGGCTCGATCCGGTACCGCTTCCGCGGGCGCGTGCCGGTGCGCGAGGCGGCGAATCGCTGGAGCCCGGTCCCGGGTGACTCGGGCGCGCATGCCTGGCGGGGTCACGTGCCCTTCGACGCGCTGCCCGCGATCGCCGATCCGCCGAACGGCGCGCTCGCCGCGGCGAACAACCGGCCCGCGGGCGCGGGCACGCCCTATCTCGGCGTCGACTTCTCGGGGCCGAGCCGGATCGAGCGCATCTTGACGCGGCTCGAGTCACTGCGGGCAGCGACCGTGGACGACATGGCCTCGATCCATGCCGACGATCTCTCGCTCGTGGCGCCGCTGTTCGTGCGCGCGCTCGACGGCGTCGAGCCCGCGAGCGAGCGGGCGCGCGAGGCGCTCGCGCTGTTGCGCGCCTGGGACGCCCGCGTGGCCGCCGATTCCGTGGACGCGGCGCTGTATCTCGCCTTCCGCGAGCAGCTCACCTTTCTCGCCGGCGAGGCGCTCGGACTCACGAGCCCGACCTTGGGCGCTCTCGGCGAAGCGGCGGCCGCTCCCGAGCGCCTGGCGTTGGTCTGGAACGCGATCCCTCCCCTGCTCTCCGCCCGCTTCGTGCCGCGCGGGACGCAGGCGGCGTTCGACTGGAAGGAACTCTGCGCGCAGGCGTTCGAGCGCGCGCTCGCGTTTCTCGAGGCCCGGCTCGGGCCGCGGCTCTCGGAGTGGCGCTACGGGCGCGTGCACCGCACGTTCGCGTGGCATCCGCCCGCGCTCGACCTCGAGGCCGCGCGCCGCCTGCGTCTGCCGCCGTCGGTGCCGATGGGCGGCGATGGCGACACCGTTCTGTGTGGAGCCACCGTGCCAGGCTTCAGCCTGCGCGCCACCACCGTGTCCGTGGCGCGCTACGTCTTCGACCTCGCCGATTGGGAGCGCTCGGGCTGGGTCGTGCCGCACGGCGTCTCCGGAGACCCGGCGAGCCCGCACTACACCGACCAGCTGCTCGCATGGGCCGAGCTCCGGCTCCTGCCGATGCGCTACGACTGGCGCGGGATCGAGGCTGCCGCCACGGCGCGCACGGTCCTCGCGCCGGCGGGGCACTGATGCGCTTGCCGCCCTCGTTCTTCGCGCGCCCGTGCCTCGAGGTCGCCCCCGAGATGCTCGG
>Ga0326726_10001358_pt1 | contig 22744 bp, 13 predicted proteins | sample MHFenrmetagenome_2_FD_207603 | JGI IMG/M metagenome (GOLD analysis project Ga0326726, IMG submission 207603) | Lab enriched peat soil microbial communities from Michigan Hollow, Ithaca, NY, United States - MHF15MN | ecosystem: Environmental > Terrestrial > Soil > Wetlands > Peat | place: USA... | reverse complement strand
TGGGATTCCCCGTGGGGCCGCGGCCGGCCGGGCTGGCATCTCGAGTGCTCGGCGATGGCGATCGATCTGCTCGGCCCGACGCTCGACATCCACTGCGGCGGCATCGACCTGATCTTCCCGCACCACGAGGACGAGATCGCGCAGTCCGAGGCGGCGACCGGCCAGACCTTTTCGCGCGTCTGGTGCCACGGCGCCTTCCTGCTGATCGAAGGCACCAAGATGGCGAAGCGGCTCGGGAACGTGACGACCGTGCAGGGGATGCGAGAGGCTGGCATCACGCCGGCGGCGGTGCGCCATTTCGTGTTCAACACTCATTACCGCAAAGAGCTGAACCTGTCGGAGGAGGCGCTCGAGGCGTCGGTCAACGCGGTGCGCCGGGTCGGCGACTTTGCTGACCGGCTGGCCTCGGCTTCGGGCGGCACCGCCGAGCTAGCGGCGGCGGCGAGCCAGGCCGTTGGGCATGTCGAGGCCGCTCTCTTCGAGGACCTGAACGCGCCGAATGCACTGGCGGCGCTCTTCACGTTCATCACGCGGGCCAATGCCGAGCTCGACCGTCGCGGCGCCGACGTCGAAGCGCTCGCGGCGGCGCGGGCGGCGTTCGCCCGGATCAACGGCGTGCTGGACATCGTTCCGGACCGGCATGTCGATGATCCGTCGCTGGTTGGCTGGGTGGAGGAGCGCCTCACGGCACGCCGGACGGCTCGTGAGCGGCGCGACTTTGCGGAGGCGGATCGCATCCGGGCTGAGCTGACGGGACGCGGGATCGCGATCGAGGATACGGCGTCCGGGACGAAGTGGAAAAAGGTGCGATAGTTTCGTGCTGGGAGACATCCGCACCGTAACATGTGGTCAGCGCATCGCTTGACACTGTTTTCCACGCTGCTTATCCTACATGTCTCGCGCAAAATTGGCCGTCTGCTGACGTAGCTCAATTGGCAGAGCACCTGATTTGTAATCAGGCGGTTGCGAGTTCGATTCTCGCCGTCAGCTCTGCCGAGTCGGTTGCCGTCTCGAGAATCTTCGCGAAGACGAAGTGGCTGTCGGAGATTTGGTGCGGGGAATTCCGGTGGGGTGGCCGAGTGGCTAATGGCAGCAGACTGTAAATCTGCCGGGTTAACGCCCTACGAAGGTTCGAATCCTTCCCCCACCACTCGGTGCCCGGGCAACACACGAGGGACAAGAGCGGGCGGGACGCACGAGCGGAAGAGGGAGAGACAACGCGGGAGTAGCTCAGCTGGTAGAGCGCAAGCCTTCCAAGCTTGATGTCGCGGGTTCGAGCCCCGTCTCCCGCTCTCGCAACGAAGCAGTGGACGAGGACGTTGGAACGGGAGTGAGGGGCGGGCTGTAAGAGTTTGCTGACGTAGCTCAGTTGGTAGAGCACACCCTTGGTAAGGGTGAGGTCACCGGTTCAATCCCGGTCGTCAGCTCTTGATGAACGAGGGAAGGGGGAAAGAGGGAAGGGGGAAGCGGGGTGCCCGCCTCCGCCGCTTCCCATTTCGCGCTTCCCGTTGCCTGTGTGTGAAATGCCAAGGGACAAAATCATTCTCGCGTGCAACGAGTGTAAGAACCGGAACTACTTCACCACGAAGAACAAGCGGCTCCATCCGGAGCGCGTCGAGTGGAAGAAGTACTGCCCGCGCTGCAACAAGCATCAGGTCCATAAGGAAACCAAGTAATGGCGGGCGCTGTGGCCAATCCGGGCGGGACGGAGCCGACCCCGGGACTCGTGTCGCGCCTCGTGACGTTTTATCACGGGGTCATGGCAGAGATGAAGAAGGTGACCTGGCCGGACCTGCCGCAGGTCCGCTCGGCGACCATCTCGATCATCATCTTCGTGCTGCTACTGGGTCTCTTGATCACGCTCCTCGACTTCATTCTGCAGGGCGTGCTCATCAAGGGAATTCCGTCGCTGTTGACGGGAGGCCGCTGACCCGCATGGAACACCGCTGGTACGCGATTCAGACCACGGCGGGTCATGAGAACAAGGTCCGATCACTGCTCCAGCGGAAGATCGAGGCCGATGCTCGGGCCGCCGACGCTCGCTCGATCCGCCAGGCGCTCGTCCCGACGCAGGAAGTCGTCGAGATCAAGAACGGCAAGAAGGTGACCGTCGAGCGGAAACTCTATCCCGGCTACGTGCTGGTCGAGATGGATCTGAACCAGGAGACGGCGCACGTCGTGAACGGCATCCAGGGCGTCATCAAGTTCGTGGGACACGACTCTCGCTTCCCACAACCGTTGCGCGCCGAAGAAGTCAACCGCCTCCTCGGCATCGCCGACGAGCGGGAAGAGGAAGAGCCGAAGGAGGAGATTCCGTTCCTCATCGGGCAGGCCGTGGCGATCACCGAAGGGCCGTTCACCGATTTCAACGGGACGGTCGAAGAGGTGATGCCGGACAAGGGCAAGGTGCGGGTGTCGGTGTCGCTGTTCGGACGGCCGACGTCGGTGGAGTTGGATTACCTGCAGTTGAAGGCGTACTGACGAGCTAGCCGCCTTCCGTCGTTCGTAGTCCGTCGGCCACCACACCGACGCAAAGCTCAAGGTGGGAGATCGACCGCCCCTCGGCGGAGTTCAAAAAAGGAGTCTGAATGGCAAAGAAAGTCACGGGGTTCGTCAAGCTGCAGATCCCCGCGGGCAAGGCCAATCCTGCCCCTCCGGTAGGAACGGCTCTCGGTCCGCAGGGCATCAACATCATGGCCTTCTGCAAAGAGTTCAATTCTCGGACGCAGGGCCAGGACACGATTCTCCCGGTCGAGATCACGATCTACTCGGACAAGTCGTTCACCTTCATCACGAAGACGCCGCCCGCGGCCGTCCTCCTGAAGAAGGAAGCCGGCATCGAGAAGGGATCGGGTCAGCCGAACCGGAACAAGGTCGGTAAGGTCACGAAGGCACAGGTCCGCAAGATCGCGGAGCTCAAGATGCCCGACCTCAACTGCGACACCATCGAGTCGGCCATGATGATGGTCGCCGGTGCGGCGCGGTCGATGGGGTTGGAGGTCATCGACTGATGCGCACCCACGGCAAGAAGTACAACACGGCCGCGAAGAACCGCGACATCGAGTCGAACTATCAGCCGCGGCAAGCGCTGGAGATCGTCAAGAAGTCCGCCTTCGCGAAGTTCGATGAAACGGTAGAGGTCGCGGTCCGTCTGGGCGTCGATCCACGCCACGCCGATCAGGTCGTGCGCGGCACGGTCGTGCTCCCCGCGGGCACCGGAAAGTCGGTGCGCGTGCTCGTGATCGCGGCCGGCGACAAGGCGCGCGAGGCGCAGGAAGCCGGCGCCGACTTTGTCGGGGTCGAACACATTCAGAAGATCAAGGACGGCTGGCTCGACTTCGACGTGCTGATCGCCACCCCCGACCAGATGGGCCAGCTCGGCCAGCTCGGTCGCGTGCTTGGTCCGCGCGGTCTCATGCCCAACCCCAAGGCGGGCACGGTCACGTTCAACATCACGAACGCGGTCAAGGAGACGAAGGCAGGCAAGATCGAGTTCCGCGTCGACAAGGCGGGGAACGTTCACGCTCCGATCGGCAAGGTGTCGTTCGGTATCGAAGCGCTGGAGACGAATTTCACGGCCTTCATGGACCAGATCGTTCGCGCCAAGCCGCCGGCCTCCAAGGGCGTCTACGTGAAGAACGTGTCGGTGTCCAGCACGATGGGCCCAGGTGTCTCCATCGACAGCACTCTCTACCGGACCTGATCACAATGAAGAGAGCCGAGAAAGAGCAGCTCGTCGCCGAGCTCAAAGAGAAACTCGAGAGCGCCACGGCGCTCTATTACACCGACTTCACGGGTCTCAACGTGAAGCGGATGACGGACCTCCGCCGCCGCCTGCGCAAGGCGAACGTGGAGTACGTGGTGATCAAGAACACGCTGGCGCTCAGGGCCGTGAACGAGAGCGGCCTCGTGGGCCAGACGTTGAAGGGACCGACGGGACTCGTCGTCGCCAAGGACCCGGTGGCTGCCGCCAAGGTGATCACCGACTTCGCGAAGGAGAACGACAAGAAGCCGGCCGTGAAGGGCGGCGTCTTCGAGGGCAAGGCGATCGGTGCCGCCCAGGTCACGAAGTTGGCCTCGATGCCGTCGCGCGAGCAGATGCTCGCCGAGCTCGGCGCGGGGCTGCAATCCCCGATGGCCGCCTTCGTCGGCGCGTTGAACGGGGTGCTGTACATGTTCGCGGGAGCGCTCGAGGGTCTGCGCGCACAGAAGGAAAGCGCCGCAGGCGGAAGCGCATGAAGTCGGTCAGTCGACCGACGGCTGTAGTGACTGACCGAAGACCATAGAACGATTGACCGACTTTAAATACCATCAGGAGAACCAGGAAATGCCTACGACCATGAGCAAGGACGAGATCCTCGACGCGATCGGCAACATGTCCGTCTTCGAGCTCGCCGAGCTGATCGAAGCCTTCAAGACCAAGTTCAACGTCACGATCGCGGCGGCCCCGGTGGGCGGCGCGCCCGCGGGCGGTGGCGGCGGTGCGGCGGCGGCGCCCGTCGTGGAAGAGAAGACCGAGTTCGACGTCGTTCTGAAGGAGGCCGGTGGCAAGAAGATCCAGGTCATCAAGGTCGTGCGCGAGCTGACCGGCCTTGGCCTCAAGGAAGCCAAGGATCTGGTCGACGGCGCGCCGCAGACGGTGAAGGCCGGCGTCTCGAAGGACGAGGCCGCGCAGGTGAAGGCCAAGCTGGAAGAGCAAGGCGCCACGGTTGAGGTGAAGTGACACGCGCCGTCGCCCGACGCCGCGCGTCATCCCGAGCGTAGCGAAGGATCTGCAGGTCGAACTTCAGATTCCTCGCGTCGCTCGGAATGACAACCGGTCCGGGATGACCGACCGCCTGCTCGCTGTCACTTCAGCCAAAGCGCATTAGTGAATACGAATACTCCGCGCACCAACATCATCAAGCAGTCTACGGGCCCCCGCGTGGGCGCGCTGTCGCGCGTCCGTTCGGGGAGCCTGTTCGTCGCCTGTTCCCGGGTGAACAATGTCTGACATCAAGCAGATCTCTTTCGCGAAGCTCGAGCAGGGGATGGAGATGCCCCACCTGCTGGACATCCAGACGCGCGCCTTCGAGGCGCTGCTCCAGCTGGATGCCGCTTCGCATGACCGCGAGGACATCGGACTCGAGCGGGTCTTCAAGGACCTGTTCCCGATCACCGACGTCCACGAAAACTTTTCCCTCGAGTTCGTTCGCTACTCCCTCGGCGAGCCGAAGTACACCGTCGAGGAGTGTATCGAGCGCGACATGACGTACTCGGCGCCGCTGAAAGCGACGCTGCAGCTCGTCATCAACGAGGTGGTCAACGAGCAGAAACGGCCGCGCAACATCATCGAGAAAGAGGTCTATCTCGGTGAGCTGCCGCTGCTCACGCCGCTCGGCACCTTCGTCATCAACGGCGCCGAGCGCGTCATCGTCAGCCAGCTCCATCGTTCCCCGGGCGTGGTGTTCGAGGAAGCGACCCACCCGAACGGCCAGCGCCTGATCTCGGCGCGCATCATTCCGTTCCGCGGCTCGTGGGTCGAGTTCACCGTCGACATCCACGACGTCGTCTACGTCCACATCGACAAGAAGAAGAAGTTCCCGGCCACGGCGCTCCTCCGCGCCTTCGGCTACGGAACGAACAGCGACATTCTCCGTCTCTTCTTCGCCGTCCGCGACCTCGACCTCACCAAGAAGCGCGAGAGCCGCACCGACGTGCGCGAAGTCATCGGCGCGATCATCGCCGAAGACATCGCGCTGCCCGGTGAAGCCACGGCCGAGGACGCTCCGAAGGCCCGCACCAAGAAGGCCAAGGCGGAGCGCGAGCGCGCCGAGAACGTGCTGCTCGTCAAGGAAGGCGACGAGCTGTCCGAGGAGGTCTACAACCGACTCCGCCGGCAGAACATCGACACGATCAAGGTCTTCGCGAGCCACATGAAGATCGACCTGCGCGACGAGCAGGATGCGATCGAGCGCGGGGAGCGCGAGGTCCGCCGCCGTCTGGCGGTCGACGTCGTGGACAGCGAGGGCGAAGTGATCGCCGAGGCCGGCCAGGCGCTGACCGACACGATCATCAAGAAGATTCGCAAGGCTGAGATCACGAAGGTCAGCGTGTTCGTCGCCTCGGGTCGTGCCGAGTCGACGCTGATCAAGAACACGCTCGCGAAGGACCCCACGCACAGCGAGAAGGAGTCGCTGTCGCAGATCTATGCGCTGCTCCGTCCGGGCGACGCGCCCGACGCGCAGACGGCCAAGCAGGCGCTCGAGCGCTTGTTCTTCAGCCCCAAGCGCTACGACTTGGGCCGCGTCGGCCGCTACAAGATCAACCAGCGGCTCGGCATGACCATGCCAGCCGACTACACGGTGCTCTCCAAAGAAGACTTCGTCGAGATTATTCGGTACCTCGTGGAACTCCACGAGGGACGCGGTCACGTCGACGACATCGACCACCTCGGCAACCGTCGCATTCGCTCGGTGGGTGAGCTCATCGCGAACCAGTTCTCGGTCGGCTTGAGCCGCATGGCGCGCCTGGTGAAGGAGCGCATGTCGATCAACACCGATCCGGAGAAGATCTCGCTCGACGATCTCGTGAACGCGCGCACCGTGTCCGCGGTGATCCAGGCGTTCTTCGGCTCGTCGCAGCTGTCGCAGTTCATGGATCAGACCAACCCGCTGGCCGAGTTGACGCACAAGCGTCGTCTCTCGGCGCTCGGACCGGGCGGTCTGACGCGCGAGCGCGCGGGCTTCGAAGTGCGCGACGTGCACTATTCGCAGTACGGCCGCATGTGCCCGATCGAAACGCCGGAAGGTCCGAACATCGGCCTGATCACGTCGCTCGCCTGCTACGCGCAGGTGAACGATCTCGGGTTCGTCGAGACGCCCTACTTGATCGTGAAGAACGGGAAGGTGACGGGCGAGATCGCCTGGCTGGACGCCAACCGCGAAGAGGACGCGATCATCGCGCAGGCGAACTCGCGGGTCGACGCGCACGGCAACTTCATCGAGGACCTGGTGCTCGCCCGGCAGCAGGGCGACGTGCCGCTCGTGCAGAAGGATCGCATCGATTACATGGACGTGGCGCCAGAGCAGCTCGTGTCCATTGCCGCCGCGCTCATTCCGTTCCTCGAGCACGACGACGCGAACCGCGCGCTGATGGGCTCGAACATGCAGCGCCAGGCTGTGCCGCTCTTGAACCCGCGCACGCCGCTCGTCGGCACGGGCCTCGAGGGGAAAGTGGCGACGGACTCGGGCGCGGTCGTGATCGCGCGCCGGGCCGGCGTGGTGTCGCGCGTGACGGCCGACGAGATCATCGTCGACGCCGGCCCGGTCGCCGCGAAGAAGGAAGCACAGGCCGACGGCGATCGTCCACTGGCGCGCCTCACGCAGCACGACCGCTATCGCCTCAAGAAGTACTGGAGAACCAACCAGGACACGGCGATCAACCAGCGGCCGCTCGTCCATCAGGGCCAGAAGGTCAAGACGGGGGATGTGCTGGCCGACGGCGCCGCGACGGAACAAGGCCAGCTCGCGCTTGGCTCGAACGTCACCGTCGCGTTCATGCCCTGGTACGGACACAATTTCGAAGACGCCATCGTGCTCTCCGAGCGTCTGGTGAAGGACGACGTCTACTCGTCGATCCACATCCAGGAGCTGGAGCTGCACGTCCGCGACACGAAGCGCGGCCAGGAAGAGATCACGCGCGAAATTCCGAACGTCTCGGAAGAGGCGCTCCTGGACCTCGACGAGCGCGGCATCGTCCGCATCGGCGCGCACGTGAAGCCGGGCGACATCCTGGTCGGCAAGATTACGCCGAAGGGCGAGACGGAGCTCTCTCCCGAAGAGAAGCTGTTGACGGCGATCTTCGGCGAGAAGGCGAAGGACGTGAAGGATTCGTCGCTCAAGGTGCCGCCGGGCATGGAAGGCGTCGTCATCGACGTCAAGATCTTCTCGCGCATCGAAGATCAGGTGGTGGAGAAGGACCGCGGCGAGCGCATCGGTGATGTCCGCCGCCTCGAGGGCGACGAGAAGATCCGCGTCAACGAGGTGCGGGACTCCGAGCTCGTCGAGATCCTCGACGGCCAGGTGATCGCGCTGGCCCTCAAGGCGGGCACGGTCGAGGAAGCGATTCCCGCGGGCACCAAGGTGACGACGGCGTCGCTGCGCGAGATGAAGCTCGCGTCGATCGACCTCAAGACGCTGCGCGTCGAGAACAAGCGCATCAACGAGCGCCTGCGTCAGATCATCGACGCGGCGAACGACGAAAAGGCGAAGATCGAGGAGAAGGCGGAGGAGCGGATCGACCGGATTCTCCAGCCGGACGAGCTGCCGCCAGGCGTCATCCAGCTGGTGAAGGTCTATCTCGCCGAGAAGCGCAAAGTCTCGGTGGGTGATAAGATGGCGGGCCGGCACGGCAACAAGGGTATCGTCGCCCGCGTCGTGCCCGAGGAGGACATGCCGTTCCTCCCCGACGGCCGGCCGGTCGACATCGTGCTCAACCCGCTCGGCGTGCCGAGCCGTATGAACGTCGGACAGATCCTCGAGACGCACCTCGGGTGGGTCGCGAAGATTCTCGGCTTCTACGCGAAGACGCCGGTCTTCCAGGGCACCAACGAGCACGAGATCGGTCTGTTGCTCAAGATGGCGGGCGTGTCGTGGGCCGCGCAGGCGCTCGAGCTTCGCACGCCGGCGCCCGAGATCACCGACGCCAACATCCGCACGCTGCTCGCCGACATCAAGCCCGACGTCACCAAGGAAGTCGAGCGGTTCGAGCGCCTCGAGGAGGCGACGATCAACGATCTCGGCCATCGCACGATGTCGCAGGAAACGCGCGACGTGCACCACGCGATCCGCGACTTCCTCGCCAACGCGGCGAAGGAGCTGGCGGAGCGCGAGGCGACCGCGGTCGACAATCAGGCCACCTTCCATACCGCGTGGGTCGACGACGAAGGGCAGTCGGCGACGAAGCGCGCGGAGTACAAGGCCGCGCTCAAGCAGCTCGAGAAGCGGAAGGCGATGGAGTCGACCGATCTCTTGAACGACCACGAGCTCCCGGCGCTCGCCGGGATGCTCGGCAAGAAATCGGAGGCGGACGTGGACGCCGCGGCGGTGGAGCTGATGCGCCTCGCCGGGCTCACGCCGTTCGGCAAGGTGAAGCTGCGCGACGGCCGGAGTGGCGAGACGTTCGTGTCGCCGGTGACGGTCGGTGAGATCTACATGCTCAAGCTCTCACACCTCGTCGACGACAAGATTCACGCGCGGTCGATCGGACCGTACTCGCTCGTCACGCAGCAGCCGCTGGCGGGCAAGGCGCAGTTCGGTGGCCAGCGCTTCGGCGAGATGGAAGTGTGGGCGCTCGAGGCCTACGGCGCCGCGCACGTGCTTCAGGAAATCCTCACGGTCAAATCCGACGACGTGAACGGCAGAAGCCGCGTGTACGAGGCCATTGTGAAAGGGCAGAACCTTCCGGAACCCGGTATTCCGGAATCGTTCAACGTGTTGGTGAAGGAACTGCAGGCTCTCGGCATCAAAGTCACGATGGGGCAGAGCGTGGACGGGTTCTGGGGCACCGGGATCGACACCGGCACTTCGGGCAATGGCACTGGGAGCGAGGAGTAAGCGATGATTGACTTCCGTAGCGTTCGCGAACAGCGCGCGAGCTCGTTCGACTTCATTCAGGTCCGTATCGCTTCCCCCGAAGAGATCCGTGGACCCAAAGACCCCAAGGAGCGCGAGCGTCTCGAGCTGCAGGGGCTTCGCAACTGGTGGTCCTGGGGCGAGGTCACCAAGCCCGAGACCATCAACTACCGCTCGTTCAAGCCGGAGAAGGACGGCTTGTTCTGCGAGCGCATCTTCGGTCCGGTCAAGGACTGGGAATGCCACTGCGGCAAATACAAGAGAATTCGCTATCGCGGTGTGATCTGCGACCGCTGCGGCGTCGAAGTGACCCTGAGCAAGGTGCGCCGCGAGCGCATGGGGCACATCGAGCTCGCCGTTCCCGTCGCGCACATCTGGTTCTTCAAGACCTTGCCCAGCCCCATGGGCAACCTGCTCGACATCACGCTCCGCGATCTCGAGAAGGTGATCTACTACTCGAACTACGTCGTCATCGACGCCGGCGAGCAGGACGTTCAGGTCAACCAGCTGCTCGACGAAGACGAATACCTGACGCTCCGCACGAAGGCGAAGGAAGAGAAGGATCTCGCCTTCACCGCCGACATCGGCGCGCCGGCCGTGCGCGAGCTGCTCCGCCGGCTCGACGTCGACAAGCTCGCGGAAGAGCTCCGCGCGCAGGTCGTGGTCGAGACGTCGCAGCACCGCAAGAAGATGCTGCTCAAGCGGCTCAAGATCGTCGACGCGTTCCGCAACTCCGGCGAGGCGGGCGACACCCGCAACCGCCCGGAGTGGATGATCCTCGACGTCGTGCCGGTGATCCCGCCTGACCTGCGGCCGCTCGTGCCGCTCGACGGCGGTCGCTTCGCCACGTCGGACTTGAACGACCTCTATCGCCGCGTCATCAACCGCAACAACCGTCTCCAGAAGCTCATCCTTCACCGCGCGCCGGAAGTCATCCTGCGCAACGAGAAGCGCATGCTGCAGGAGGCGGTCGACGCGCTGTTCGACAACGGCCGCCGCTCCAAGGCGATTCGCGGCCGCGGCAAGCGTCCGCTCAAGTCGCTTTCCGATATGCTCAAGGGCAAGCAGGGCCGGTTCCGTCAGAACCTGCTCGGCAAGCGCGTGGACTACTCGGGCCGGTCGGTCATCGTCGTCGGCCCCGAGCTCCAGCTGCATCAGTGCGGCCTGCCCAAGCTGATGGCGCTCGAGCTGTTCAAGCCGTTCATCATCCACAAGCTCGTCGAGAAGGGCATCGCCGAAACGGTGAAGCGCGCCAAGAAGATCGTGGAGCGCGAATCACCGGAGGTCTACGAGATCCTGGAAGAGATCATCCGCGACCACCCGGTGCTCCTGAACCGCGCGCCGACGCTGCACCGCCTGGGCATCCAGGCGTTCGAGCCGGTGCTCGTCGAAGGAAAGGCCATTCGTATCCATCCGCTCGTCTGCGCCGCCTTCAACGCGGACTTCGACGGCGACCAGATGGCCGTGCACGTGCCGTTGTCGTTCGAGGCACAGCTCGAGGCGCGCCTGCTCATGCTGTCGTCGAACAACATCCTCAAGCCGTCGGACGGCCGCCCGGTGGCCGAGCCGAGCCAGGACATCGTGCTCGGGTGCTACTTCGCGACCAAGGCGCCGACCAACTTCAACACCGTCGACCTCAAGACGCTGCGCCGGTTCACCGACGTGGCCGAGATCGAGATGGAGCTCGCGCTCCAGCGTCTCCAGCGACAGACCGCCGTGCTCTACTTCGTCCGCAGTCAGGACGGACCGGGTGGCACGTGGGAAAAGACGACGGCCGGCCGCGTGCTCTTCAACGCGATCGTACCGAAGGAGCTCGGCTACAAGAACCACGACATGAAGAAGAAGGCCCTCTCCGAGTTGGTGTTCGAGTCGTATCGCAAGAGCGGCCTGGCGGCGACGGTGTCCTTCCTCGATCGGTTGAAGGAATTCGGGTTCGCCAACGCGACGCGCGGCGGCGTTTCCATCGGCATCGAGGACCTCGAGATTCCGGGCGCCAAGGCGGGCCTGCTCGAGGAGGCCGAGGAGCGCGTCGAGCGCTTCCAGCGCGCGTATCAGACGGGCAACATCACGAACGGCGAGCGCTACAACAAAGTCATCGACACCTGGACGCACGCAAACTCCGACATCGCGGACGAAATGGTGAAGACCATGCGCGAGTCGAAGGGCGGGTTCAATCCGGTGTTCATGATGTTCGACTCCGGCTCACGCGGATCCCGCGACCAGATCCGCCAGCTGGCGGGCATGCGCGGCCTCATGGCGAAGCCGCAGAAAAAGCTCACCGGCGGTATCGGTGAGATTATTGAGAGTCCAATTAAGTCGAACTTCCGCGAGGGCCTGTCGCCGCTCGAGTACTTCACGTCGACGCACGGCGCTCGAAAGGGTCTGGCCGACACCGCGCTCAAGACCGCGGACGCCGGCTACCTCACGCGCCGCCTCGTGGACGTCGCGCAGGACGTGACGATCAGCGAGGAGGATTGCGGCACGATCCAGGGTCTCGAGATCTCCGCGCTGAAGGAAGGCGAGGACGTCATCGAGCCGCTCTCGGAGCGTATCGTCGGCAACTTCGCCGCCGAGGACGTCGAGGATCCGCACGAGCTCGACGAGTCGGGACGCCGCACGCTGTTGGTCGAGGCGGGCACGCTGATCGACGAAGAGAAGGCGATTCAGATCGAGGAGTCGGGCATCGAGACGGTGAAGATCCGCTCCGTCCTCACCTGCGAGGCGAAGCGCGGTCTCTGCCGTATGTGCTACGGCCGCAACCTGGCGACCATGAACGTGGTCGACCTGGGCGAGGCGGTCGGCATCATCGCCGCACAGTCCATCGGCGAGCCGGGCACGCAGCTCACGCTGCGCACCTTCCACATCGGTGGAACGGCGGCTCGTATCGCCGAACAGACGGCGCGCAAGTCGAAGGTCGCCGGCGTCATCGAATACGGCGATCGCCTGGTCGTCGTCACCAACCCCGAAGGGCAGGCGGTGGTCACCTCGTACGAGGGCGAGATCCTCATCAAGTCCTCGAGCGACAAGAACGCGGCCGTCGCGGCGCGTCTCCAGGTCCCGCTGGGCGCCATCCTGATGGTCGAGGATGGGTCGGACGTGAAGCGCGACCAGGTGATCTTCACCTGGGACCCGTACACGAACCCGATTCTCGCCGACGTCGACGGCACCGTACGGTTCGTCGACATCGTCGAGGACGAGTCGGTGTCCGAGGAGCTGGACGAGCTCACCGGCCTCCGCCAGCGTGTCATCATCGAAGACCGTGAGAAGAAGCTCCACCCGCACATCGAGATCGTGCAGGAGAAGGGCGGGAAGGAGAAGCGCGTGCGCGACTTCATCATCCCGGCGGGCGCCCAGCTCACTGTGGAGGATGGGCAGCGCATCTTCCCGGGAACGACGCTGGCCAAGGTTGGCCGCGAAGCGTACAAGACGCGCGACATCACGGGCGGTCTGCCGCGAGTCGCCGAGTTGTTTGAAGCCCGTCGTCCGAAAGATCCGGCGACGATTTCGGAGATCGACGGCGTCGTGCGGTTCGGCGAGATCAAGAGAGGCAAGCGCGAGATTTATGTGGCACCGATCCATCATGACGGGTCACTGGATGAGACGCGCGAGGCACAGCTGTACGAGGTGCCCGCGGGCAAGCACTTGCGCGTGCACGAGGGTGACCGCGTCCGCGCCGGTGATCGTTTGTCCGAAGGTCCGGTCAATCCGCACGACATCTTGCGGATCAAGGGCCCGCGCGCGGTACAGGAGTATCTGCTCAACGAAGTCCAGGAGGTCTACCGCCTCCAGGGTGTGAAGATCAACGACAAGCACATCGGCGTGATCGTCAAGCAGATGCTGCAGAAGGTGCGCATCATGGATCCGGGCGAGACCGAGTTCCTCGAAGGGGAGCACGTGGATCGCCAGGTCTTCCGCGACGAGAACGACCGGGCCAAGAAGAAGAAGGAACAACCCGCTACGGCGGAGCCGCTCCTGCTCGGTATCACGAAGGCGAGCCTCACGACGCAGTCGTTCATCTCGGCGGCGTCGTTCCAGGAGACCACGCGAGTGCTCACCGACGCGTCGATTCGTGGCGCGAAGGACGATTTGTTGGGTCTCAAGGAGAACATCATCATCGGCCACCTGATTCCGGCGGGCACGGGGATGTACCGGTATCAGGAAGTGGACATCGAGCTCGCGCAGCCGGAAGGCTTCGAGCCGCTGCCGCAGATGGCGGAGACGCTGCCGAAGGTGTTCTCGATGGCGGACGACGAGGATACGCCGTTCCAGCCGCTGCCGCGACCTGGTGTCCGAGGCGGAGCGGAATAGGCGCGCCAGAAGTCGCAGGTCACGAAGGCGGGGCCGGCGAAAGCCGACCCGCTTTTTTCAGATGCGATACCACATGATGGTGCATCTCGGCGAACGAGTGTAAGCGCCTCGTCGTCGCTGGATTGGGTACGGCGGGAAATAGTTGACCTGTACACAATCGTTACGGTCTTGATACTCGCGCGCGCAAGCGCGACCTTCTCGCGTCCACCGTGAGCGAGGTCATCGCACGCGTCACGGTGGTGCTCCAGTGCGTTCCGTCCCGCCGGCTCAGGAAGAAGCAGGAGGAAGCAGTCGGACGGCCGGCGAACGAGCGCACGAAATCAACCGAACGACGCGGGCGGACGCGCGGCGCGGCGTGTTCGACAACGCGCACCAACCCCACGCGAGAGACGCAACCCCTCGGCGAGATCGGCCTGATCGCGTGACGAGCGGGCGGCCGGAGCTCCACTCACTGTCCACCAACACCGGTACATCACCATTATGAAAACTCGAATACTCATCGCGTTGATGGGAATATGCCTCGTTAGTGCTCGAGCGGTCGCGCAGCAGAAGACGGTGACCGGTCGAGTGACGAACGAGCAGGGCGCGCCGTGGCCCGGCGTTTCGGTCCTCGTGCGAGGTACGTCGACCGGGACATCGACCAATGGCGACGGCAACTATTCCATTCGCGCCTCGGTCGGCCAGATCCTCCAGTTCCGGATCATCGGCACGCAGCCGGAAGAGCGGACGGTCGGTGCCGAAAACACGATCAACGTCCAGCTCCGCCGTGTGGCGACGAGTCTCGACGCCGTGGTCGTCACCGCGCTCGGCCAGACGACGGCGGAGCGGGCGCTCGGCACGGCGCAGCAGACGGTGTCGGGCGAACCGATCGCCCAGACGCAGCGTGAGAACTTCGTCAATGCGCTGCAGGGTCGCATCGCCGGGGTCGACGTGACGAGTACGTCGGGCGTTCCGGGCGCGTCGACGCTGATCACCATCCGCGGCATCAGTTCGATCTCGAGCAGCAATCAGCCGCTCATGATCGTGGACGGCCTGCCGATCGACAACAAGACGACGAACACCGCGAACCTGGCGTCGGACGCGCCCACGTCTGCGCTGGCCTTCAACAATCGCGGAGTCGATTTCACGAATCGCGCCGCCGACATCAACCCCGAGGACATCGAGTCGCTCACGGTGCTCAAGGGTCCGGAAGCCTCGGCGCTCTACGGCATCGACGCCGCGAACGGCGCGATCGTGATCACCACGAAGCGCGGGCGCGGAATCGGCGGCTTCGACTACAACAACTCTCTCCGTCTCGACCAGGTGCGGTCGAAGCCGGAGGTGCAGGACGTGTACGGGCCGAGCACGGTCGGCAGCACGTCATTCTTGTACTTCGGAGCGCCATATCCAGCGGGCACGCGGTTTTATGACAACGTGAGCAACTTCTTCCAAACGGGAGTGAGCCAGAAGCACAACCTGTCGTTCAGCGGTGCGTCGCCGGAAAACCGTGTGACGTATCGCGTGTCGGCCGCGACGACGCGGGCGCAGGGTGTGGTTCCGAATTCGCGCCTGAACAAGGTCAACTTGACGGGTGCGTCGCAGGGCACGGTGACCTCGTGGCTCGCAGCGGACCTGTCCATGATGTACGGCTACTCGAACAACGACCAGCCGTTCAAAGGCGACGGCGGCCCGCTCATCGGGCTGCTCACGTGGCCGGACACGAACAACGCGGCAAATTGGCTGACGCCGGCGGGAACGCGCGTGCGCCTCACGTCGGCCTCCGGGGAAGTGGACAACCCGTACTTCAACGTCAGCAAGAACAAGAGCAACGCGAAGACGAATCGCGTCCTCGCGAACGCAGGCTTCACGATCACGCCCTTCTCCTGGGGCAACCTGCGCACCAACATCGGGGTGGACGCGTACACCAACCAAACGCTGTTCCTGCGCCATCCCGAGAGCACGTTTGCCCCCACCAGCACGAACGGCATCCTCGACATCAACGACGACATCACGCGCAATCTCAACGCGCAGACGTTGCTCAACGTGAACGACATCAAGCTCGGACGGGGGATCTCGATTCGCGGGTTTGTCGGCAACGCCGTGCAGGACACCAAGTCGACGGTGGATGGGTCCGAGGGCATCAACTTCCTCGACCCGAACTTCGTCTCCATCAACAACACGCAGCAGAAGTACAGCCGCACGATCATCGCGCAGCGACGGCTCGTCAGCGGTTTCGGCCAGGCGACGCTCGGCTTCCGCGACTATCTCTACGTGAACGTGACCGGCCGGAACGACTGGACGTCGACCATTCCGCAGGGACAGAACTCGTTCTTCTATCCCTCGGTCTCGTCGAGCTTCGTGTTCACCGACGCGTTCCCATCGCTGCGCCGGTACGTGACCGGGAAGGTGCGCGCCGCGTTCGCCGAGGTGGGGCGCGACGCCCAGCCGTACTCGTATCGTACGACGCTCGAGGCTAAGACCACGTCCTTCGGCGGCTACGGCTACGGGTTCTACGGCCCGAATCCGGCCCTCAAGCCGGAGTTCGCGAAGTCGTACGAATTCGGCACGGAGCTGAGTTTCCTCAACGACCGCCTCGGGCTCGACGCGACGACCTACCGCAAGCGGACGGAAAACCAGATCGTCCAGAACGTCCGGGAGAGCTATGGCACCGGGTACATCCTGTTCAACTTGAACGGCGCCTTGACGCAGAACGAGGGGGTGGAGCTCAGTGTTCGCGCGACGCCCATCCAACGCACCGCCCTCACGTGGGACGTGGTCGCGAACCTTACCCGGGCGCGCGGCAAGACCCTCGCGCTGCCGAACGCGCTGCCGGAGTCGTACAACTCCGATACGTGGTTGTACGGCAACGTCCGCAACGGCACCGAGCCCGGTCTGTCGACCATGTCGCTCACGGGCTTCTTCTACCTGCGCAACCTGCGCGGCGACATCCTGATCGATCCGACGTCCGGGCTGCCGCTTCGTTCGAGCACGTTCATCGACGCGGGCTACGATCGCCAGCCCAAGTTCACCGTTGGCGTCACGAACAGCGTCAGGTACAAGCGGGTCGGGCTCAACTTCCTGTTCGACATTCGCAAGGGCGGCGACGTCTTCAACGCGACGGAGCACTACCTCACGACGCGCGGTCTCGCCTCGAGCACCCTGGACCGCAACACCCCGCGCGTCGTCAAGGGTGTGCTGCGCGACGGCAAGGAGAACAGCGCGAATCCGACGCAGAACACCATCGTCGTGATTCCGGCGCTGAACACCACGTACTACACGAACATCAGCGAGGAGCTGTTCATCGAGAAGAACATCAACTGGCTCCGGCTGCGCGACGTGACGCTCGACTACGACTTCCCCGAGACGCGGTTCGCGCGGAAGGCGAGCCTGTTCGTCACCGCGACCGACCTGTTCCTGTGGACCAACTACACGGGGCTCGACCCGATCGCCAACGGCACCGACGCGGCGTCGGGCGGCTCCGGCGGCATCGGCATCGACTTCGCGAACTTCCCCATCCCGCGCGGTTTCAACTTCGGCGTGCGGCTGGGCTTCTGATCATGCGAACTCCTTTTTTCACATCGCTCATTGACAAGCCGATGAAAAGCATAAGCAGCGCACTCGTCCTCGGCGCGTTGAGCCTGACGGCGAGCTGCAAGGACTTCCTGGACGTCAACACGAACCCCAACGCGCCGGAGGTGGTCTCGGCGAATCTGTATCTGCCGCCGATGGAGCACTGGATGGTCACCGCTCCGCAGTTCGACGGCCGTTTCATTGGCCGATACACCCAGGAGTGGTTCCTCGCGAACGGCCAGACGGCAATCAGCACGTGGGACCGCATGGGCTACGATCCCGGCAGCGACAACGGCGCGGAGCAGTGGCGCGACGTCTACTGGTCGCTCGGTCAGAACCTCGTCGACATGATCAACAAGGCCGAGGCGGAGCAGCGCTGGGACATCGCCGGCGTCGGCTACTTCATGAAAGCGTGGGGCTGGCTGGTGCTCACGGACATGCACGGCGAGATCATCGTGAAGGAGGCGATCGACCCGACGCGCTCCACCTTCGATTACGACTCGCAGGACTACGTGTACACAGAAGTGCTGCGGCTCCTCGACCTGGCGATCAAGGATCTGCAGCGCACCGACGGCGCGGTGGATGCTTCGTATCTCGGCAAGACGGATCACCTCTATAGTGGTGATCGCACGAAGTGGTTGAAGATGGCATATGGCCTCCAGGCCATGGCGCTCAACCATTACTCGAACAAGAGCAGTTACAAGCCGGCCGACGTCATCGCCGCGGTCAACAAGTCGTTCGGGAGCAATTCGGACGATGCGCTCTGGCAGTATCCGGCGATCGACCCGGGTCTGGCGGACTACAACTTCTGGGGGCGCTCGCGCAACAACATCACGAGCTACCGGCAGACGCAGTTCGTGGTGAACCTCATGAACGGGACGGTCTTCGGCGCGGTTGATCCACGCATGAGCCGCATGCTCGCACCGTCGGCCGACGGCCAGTACCGCGGTGTGGACCCGACCGTGGCCGGCTACGGCGCCATGACGACGGCGCAGCAGCCGTTCAACTTCTTCGGGTACGCGGGCACCGGCGGTACCGGACTTCCGAGCCGCTATCTCTTCGACGACAAGACGAAGATGCCGTTCATGACGTACGCGCAGCTGCAGTTCGTCAAAGCCGAGGCCGCGTATCGGTCGGGCGACAAGGCCACCGCGTTGGCCGCGTACACCGGCGCCATCTCGTCGCACATCGATTTCGTGAACGCGCGCGACGCCGAGATCAACTCGCAGTCGGCCACGCCGATCAGCAGCGCGGAAAAGGCGGCGTTCCTCGGCGATTCGCGCATCGTGCCCACCACCGCGGCGCAGCTCACCCTGACGCAGATCATGTCCCAGAAGTACATCGCCCAGTGGGCATGGGGACACAACGAGCTGTGGATGGACATGCGCCGCTACCACTACACGGACATCGACCCGGCGAGCAGCAAGCAGGTATATCCGGGGTTCACGCCGCCCACTAGCACCATCCTTTATCCGGACAACGGCGGCAAGATCGCGTGGCGCATTCGCCCGCGCTACAACTCGGAATACGTCTGGAACATTCCGGCCCTGAACACGATCGGCGGCCTCGCCCTCGACTACCACACGAAGGCCGTGTGGATCACTCAACCGTAAATCCCGACGGACATGCATAGATACGGATCTCTCGTCCTGCTGCTGTGCGCCGTTGCGCTCGGCGCGTGCGACAAGAACGGGCGGCAGGACATCACGGCGCCCGCGAGCGGCGCGAACGTGAAGTTCTTCCACTTCGGCGTCACCGCGCCGGGGGTGAACTTCTACGCGAACACCCAGAAGATGACCGCGATCAGCTCGACCGCGTGCCTGCCGCCGAACGACACCACGGCGGTCTGCCGCACGACGGGCACCGAGTCGACGACGGGCACGGCGTATGGAGCCGCCGGGTCCGGCGGCTTGTACAACGAAGTCACCCCGGGACAGGCCACGTTGAGCGGGAAGATCGCCGCCGCCACCGACAAGGATCTCGCGATCTCGACCGTCAGCGCGACGCTCGACGACGGGAAGTTCTACTCGTACTACATCAGCGGCATCTACGATGCGACGGCGAAGAAGGTCGACGCATTCGTGGTCGAAGACCCGATACCGACGTCCATCGACCCCACGCAGGCGTACGTTCGCTTCGTGAACGCCGTCTCGAACTCGCAGCCGATGACGCTGTACGCCAAGAGCACCACCACCGGCAACGAGGTCGCGGTCGGGTCGACCGTGGCGTACAAGGCGGCGGGCACCTTCCTGGCGCTGCCGGGCGGCGTGTACGATCTCAATACCCGCACGGCAGGATCGAGCACCAACGTCGTCACCCGCACGGCGGTGTCGTTCGTGGCGGGCCGCGTGTACACCGTGGCCTCGCGCGGCGATCTGGTATCGACGGTCACGGCGAATAAGCCGGCGTTGGACAACACGGCGAATCGTTAGGGACGCGAAAGCGGGAAGGGGGAAGAGGGGGAACTTCCCCTCTTCCTTCTTCCCGCTTCCCTCTTCCCCCCAAGGCCGTGGCGACGCAAGCGGAACGGATCGGTCTCCACCCCGGCGCGGACCTCGGCGACGACGTCGAGCGCGCGACGCTGCGACGCGTGTCGGCGCGCCTGCTGCCGATCCTCTTCCTGATGTTCATCGCGGCGTATCTCGACCGCACGAACGTCTCGCTCGCCGCGCTCCAGATGAACCAGGAGCTGGGGCTGAGCGCCGCCGTCTACGGATTCGGCTCCGGTGTCTTCTTCATCGGCTACGCGCTGTTCGAGGTGCCGAGCAATCTCATCCTCGCGCGCGTGGGCGCGCGACGCTGGATGGCGCGAATTGCCGTGACCTGGGGCGTGCTGGCCTGCGCGATGATGTTCGTGCGCGGACCGCGCAGCTTCTACACCGTTCGCTTTCTGCTCGGAATCGCTGAAGCCGGGTTCTTCCCCGGCATCATTTACTATCTGAGCAACTGGTTCCCTGAACGCCGTCGCGCGCGCGCCATCGCTGGCTTCATGATCGCCGTCCCGCTGTCGTCCACCATCGGGGGCCCGGTTGGCGGCGCGCTGCTGTCACTCTCCGGACGCTATGGGCTCGCCGGATGGCAATGGCTCTTCCTGGCGGAAGGCGTTCCGTCGTTGCTGCTTGGCATTGCCGCGTTCTTCTATCTCACCGATAGGCCGGAGGACGCGTCCTGGCTTCCGATCGAGCAGCGGGAGTGGCTCTGCCGGCGGCTGGAGAGCGAGCGACTCGCTCGCACCGCGTCGAGCGAATCGAACCTCGTGCGCGCACTGGGGCGCGGCTCACTGTGGACGCTCGCCGTCGTGTATCTGTTCGGCGTCTCCGCGCTGCTCGGAACGACATACTTCGCGCCCGTGATGATCCGCGACGCGTTCGGCATGGGAACCACCGGCGTCGGGCTGACCATCGGCGCGCTCGGCCTCGTCGGTCTCGCCGGAATCCTCGTGAACGGCGCGCACTCGGACTCGACTGGCGAGCGCGTGTTCCACACGGCCGTGCCGATGGTCGTCGTCGCGGCGGGATATGGGGTCGCCGCGATCGTCCCGGGCCGTGGGGCGCTGCTCGCCGGGTTCGCGCTGATATATCTCGGCGCGAACGCGTTTCTTCCGGCGTTCTGGTGCGTCCCAACGGCGCTGCTCGAGGGAATCGCCGCCGCCGGCGGTATCGCCGTGATCAACTCGATCGGGAATCTCGGCGGCTTCTTCGCGCCGTCGCTGCTCGGTGCGTTGAAGGATCGCACCGGCTCGTACGACGGAGCCCTGCTGACGTTGGGTCTCGCCTCGGTTGCGGCGGCGATCGTCGTGCTGCCGTTTCGCCGGAAGGCCGGCGGTCGCTGAGCTGCGCGCGCTCAGCGCTGCGCCACCGCGACGCCGGCCTTGCCCATCGCTTCGCCGCGCACGATGAGGCCGTCGCGGGTCACGAAGAGTCCAATCACCGACACGGAGTCGATCTTCGCCGACAGCCGCATGACGCCGCCAATTCGGCGGTTGAGTCCCTGGCGCAGCAGGTCTCGGCCGCGATCGATCGCCGGCGAGACCGACCACTTGGCGCTCTGACGCAGCGCGATGCGCAGCGCGTCGGACCGAAGCCAGGCGTACGCGTGCAGCAACTGGCTGCTCGTCGTCAGATCGAAGTCGACGTCGGGCACGCTCACCGTTCGCAGCTCGCCGTCGTAGCTCGGCGTGCCGACGAGGCGCAGCGTGCCCTTCGCGTCGCCGACAAACGACACGCCGAGCGCCAACTTTCCACCCGCGGCGGGCTGGACGCTCACACCGCTGATGCGAATGGTTCGCCCGGCCGTCGTCACGGGCCGGCCGGCGAGCGCGTGCGTGACCACCTGCGACGCCGCGGCGTAATCGATCACGCCGTCGATCACGATGTGAAATCCGTTGCCGATCGAGTCGTGCCCGAGCTGCGGCAGCCCCCCTGTGCTCGCGGACGGTTGCCCTGCGCTGGTGACGATCTGCGGGTGCGCGTCGAGACTCACCGGGATGGTGAGCACGCTGCCGGTCCCCTGCACGTGGCCCATGCGCAGGCGCTCCGGTCCGAGCATCAGCCAAACGTCATTCGAGAGCCGAATCGGCTTGCCGAGCAGTCGCCACCACTCCTCGGCGCGCGATCGGAGGTCGACGCCGGCGATGCGCTTGTCGATGTCGGCGAGATGCTGCGTCAGACCGCTTCTCGCCGCGGCGACGACACGATGGGTCACGTCGCGATGGAGAATGCTCACGTCGCAGCGATCGCGCGGATTCGACGACGCCGGCTCTACACGCTCGATTTCGACGTGAGACACCAGGCGCCAGTCCTGGGACACCCCGATCGGCGTCGTCAACTCGATCACGAGCCGCGGTTTCTCCGCGCCGCCGCCACATCCCGCGCTCACCGTCGGACCGACGAACGGTTTGTAGTATCCACGCACGGAATACTCGACGGTCGACACGAGATGGAGCACGTCGCCCTCGGCATACGCCTCGAACGGCCCGCGCGTGGCGGCATAGGCGTAGTGGCGTCGGGTGTCGTCGCCCACGGCGTGCACGCTGTCCATGGAGCCGAGCGTCGTCGGCACCGAGCGCTCGACGATGCCCAGCACGCTCGCGAAGTCGTACCGGAGCGGCACGCTGAACCGCGAGCTTGGCGCCGGAGCCGGCGGCGGGGCCGAGATGTCCGCCGCCTCGCTAGAGACGCTGGCCGCCGCGGTCGATTTGCCGGCGCAGGCCGAGCACGCGGCGAGTGCCGCGATCGCCCAAGCCGAGGGGAATCGCGGTCGCAGCGGAGGGT
>Ga0326726_10001357_pt1 | contig 22746 bp, 22 predicted proteins | sample MHFenrmetagenome_2_FD_207603 | JGI IMG/M metagenome (GOLD analysis project Ga0326726, IMG submission 207603) | Lab enriched peat soil microbial communities from Michigan Hollow, Ithaca, NY, United States - MHF15MN | ecosystem: Environmental > Terrestrial > Soil > Wetlands > Peat | place: USA... | reverse complement strand
GCGATGGCCCGCCGATGACGGGCGTCTGCAGCGCCGCGTCGAGCGCGGGCATGAGGCCGAGCTGGTCCAGGAACCAGGACAGGATGCCCTGCTTCGCGAGCACCAGGCGCCAGGCGTAGACCTTGACCAGGTAGCTGGTCCACATCGGCAGCATCACGCCGACATAGAAGACAGCCTTCAGCCGCGGCGAGGCGTAGCGCGCCATGTAGTTGGCGATCGGGAACGCAACGATGGCGGCCGTCACGGTGACGGCGAAGGCCATGCCGAGCGTTCGCAGGACGATGTCCACGTTCGCCGGATGGCTGACGAGCTGATGATAGGTCTCGAGGGTCAGCTTTGGCACGATGCGGGCGGTGAACTCGTCGATCGCGTAGAAGCTCTGCATCAATAGCGCGAGCAGCGACCCGAGATAGACGGTGCCGAGCCACAGGAGCGGCGGCAGCAGCAGGAGCGCCAGGTAGAACCCGGGCCGGCCGTACAGGTACCTGGCGACTGCGCGCATGGCCCTGCGCCTGCTCAGGCGTCCGTGAGCGGCACGATGGCTTCGCGCGACCAGGCGAGCTTGACGCGCTCCCCGCGCGCGGCCGTGAGTTCGGCCGCGCCCTCTGCGCGCACGGCGGCTAGGATCGGCCCGGCATCCGTGCGCACGTGCCAGCGGCTCGTGGCGCCGTGGTAGTGGAGATCCTCGAGCACGCCCTCGCAGGAGAGCGCGCCCGCAGGCGCCGGCGCGCCGGCGGCGAGCACTTCGATCGATTCCGCGCGGATCGCGAATGCGCGCGCGGTGCCGGTGACCTGCCTCGCAAGTTCGCCGTCGACCACGTTGGCGCTTCCCACGAAGCGCGCGACGAAGGGAGTGCGCGGGCGTTCATACAGGTCGCGCGGCGCATCGAGCTGCTCCATGCGCCCTTCGCGGAACACCGCGACTCGGTCCGCCATGCTGAGTGCCTCGCCCTGGTCGTGCGTCACGTAGACGAAGGTGATGCCGACCTGCTGCTGGATGGCCTTCAGCTCGATCTGCATTTCCTCGCGCAGACGCAGGTCGAGCGCGCCCAGCGGCTCATCGAGCAGCAGGACCTTGGGCCGGTTGATCAGCGCGCGCGCGAGCGCGACGCGCTGTTTCTGCCCGCCCGACAATTGCGCCGGCGAGCGGTCGGCGAGCTTGGCCAGCCGCACGAGTTCCAGCACCTCGAGCGCCTGCTTGCGCCGCAGGGGCGCAGCGACGCCGCGCACGCGCGGCCCGTAGGCCACGTTGTCCGCGACGCTCATGTGCGGGAACAGCGCGTAGTCCTGGAAGACGGTGTTGACGCTGCGGTCGAAGGGCGGGATATCGGTGACATCCTCGCCGTCCAGCAGGATCTTGCCGCTGGTCGGGTGATCGAATCCGGCGATCAGCCGCAGGCAGGTGGTCTTGCCGGAGCCGGAGGGGCCCAGCATCGCGAAGAACTCGCCCTGCGCGATGGTGAGCGTGACCGAGTCGAGCGCCCGCACCGCACCGAACAGGCGGCCTACGCCGGCCAGTTCGATGGCCGGCGTCATTGCGGAAGAGGGGCGCCGCTCAGCGGCCGCCCATGATCGCGACGTAGTCGGTGCTCCAGCGGCTGTAGGGTACGCATTCTCCGCCGGCGCAGGCGGCTTCCGGCGTGCGCCAGAACCAGACCTTCGAGAAATTCTCGAAGCCGTTCGTCGCGCAGCCGGCTTCGCCGAGCAGCGCATTGCCGGTGCAGGCCGCCGGTACCGCGGGCACTGAGCCGAACCATGCGGCGACGTCTCCCTGGACCTTCGGGCTGACGGACCATTCCATCCACGCGTAGGCGCAGTTCGGGTGCGCGGCGTTGGCTGCCATCATCGTCGTGTCCGACCAGCCCGTGGCTCCCTCGGTCGGCACGGTGGTCGCGATCGGCTGCTTGTTGGCGACCAGCGTGTTCGCCTGGAACGGCCAGGAGCCCGAGGCGACGACGCCTTCGTTCGTGAAGTCCTGCACCTGGACGTTGGCGTCATGCCAGTAACGCTGGATCAGCGGATGCTGCTTGCGCAGGACGTCGAGCGCCGCGTTGTACTGCGCCTCGTTCAGCGCATAGGGATCGGTGATGCCGAGATCGGGCTTCGTCGCCTTCAGGTAGAGCGCGGCGTCCGCGATGTAGATCGCTCCGTCATACGCCTGCACGCGGCCCTTGTTCGACTTGCCGTCCGGATACTTCATCGGCTCGAACACGACGGCCCAGGAGGTCGGCGCCTCCTTGAAGACCTTGGTGTTGTACATCAATACGTTCGGGCCCCACTGGTACGGGACGCCGTAGTGCTTGCCGTCCACGAAATGCCAGGGCGCTTCGCGCAGGCGCTCGTCCACGGTCGAGTAGCTGGGCACGCGCGCGATGTCGATCGCCTGCACCGTGCCGCCGCGGATCAGCCGCAGCGATGCATCGCCGGAGGCCGTGACGAGGTCATAGCCGCCCTGGGTCATCAGCGAAACCATCTCGTCCGACGTGCCGGCGGTCTTGACGTTGACCTTGCAGGCCGTCTTGGCCTCGAAGCCCTTCACCCAGTCGTAGGCCGCGTCGGTGTCGCCGCGCTCGATGTAGCCCGGCCAGGCGACGATGTCGACCTGCCCTTCGAGGACCGGCGCCTTGGGCGCCTCCGGTTCCTTCTTGCTCTGGCAGCCCACGAGGGCGATGACCATGCCGACCGAAAGTGCGGCCAGCCGTGACGAATAGCGAGTCGTGTTCGCGAACATGTCGGAGTCCCCCGGGGATTGTTCTGATTGCGCCAAGTTTATGCCTGTCCGCAGCGAATTACACGGAGCCGGCCGAGTCGATTACCGGTCTATTGCGCCGGGTCCGCCCCGGCCGCCTGCGGATCCGGCGCAATGGTGATTCGCAGCCGCCCGTAAGGGGAGGTGGCCACGGCCGCGTCGCCCCGCCGCTCCATCCAGGCCATGGACGCGGGGGTCAGCAGGTCGCCCTCGCGGCGGCTGTCGGGCGCCTTGCCAAGCACCGCCGCCGGCGTGAAGACGATCAGGTAGCGGGCTTCATCCGTGGCGGGATCGATCGGCACGGTCACCGCGACGCCGGTCTCGCCGCCTGCCGTGGCGAGCGAGGGCTCGAGGCGCAGGTTGTCGAGGCCCGACATGCGCAGCACGATGAACGTGTCGTCGAGCAATGCGATGACCGGATAGAAAATGCTCGCCTCGCCGTTGCGGCCGGTGTCGAAGAAACTCTTCACGCGCAGGCGATACGCCGCCTTGACCTTCGGCAGCTCGAAAGCCACGAACGGGCTCAGGCCGCTCTGGAATTCGAATGCGGGGCTCGCGCGGCCGACGACGGCGTCCACGGATCCCTGCTCCGGCAGCGGCTGGTATGTGAACGCGGACGGATCGTCGCAGCAGGCTTTCGTTCTGGCGTAGAGCGCGAGACGCGCCTCCGGCTTCGCCGGGTAGGATTGCACGGAAGTCGCAGCGCAGCCGGTCAGGGCGGCCGCAATCAGCGGCGACAGGAGCAGCATTGATACTCGCATCGGATACCAGCCATCGAAAGGGGCGTGGGCAGGCTAGCATGAATCCGGCCTCCGCCGCGGTGATCGGCGCGGGCCTTGCCGGAATCGCCTGCGCGCGGCGCCTGTCGGCCGCCGGCTGGCAGTTGCGCATGTTCGAATGCCAGCGTGCGCCCGGCGGGCGCATTGCGACCCGCCGTTTCGAGGCCGCGGCCTTCGACCATGGCGCGCAATACTTCAATGTGCACGATGGCGCGTTTCGCGCGCTGATCGAAAGCGCAGCGGAGGCGGGCGCCGCCGGGCGCTGGCTGCCGCGGTGGCCAGGCGGCCTGCAGGAGCGCGGCGAGCTGTGGGTCGGCCTGCCCGGCATGAGCGCGCTTCCGAGATTCCTCTCGCAGGACCTGGACATCGAATACGGCGCGCGCATCGTTCGCCTCGAACGAACCGGGGCCGGCTGGACGCTGATCGACGACCGGGGCACGTCGCACGCGGACTTCGGTTTCGTGGTGCTGGCGCTGCCGGCGCCGGAGGCCGCCACTCTCGCGGCGCCGCACACGCCGCTCGCGGCCCGGGTCGGCGCCGTGCCGATGGCGCCCTGCCTGGCGGTCATGGTCGCTTTCGCCGGGTCGCTCGGGGAGCTGCCGGATGCCGGCTTCACGGACGATGCGGTGCTCGCCTGGTATGCGCGCAATGGCTCGAAACCCGGGCGCGACGCCCCGGACGCCTGGGTGCTGCATGCCACGGCCGATTACTCGCGCGGGGAATTCGATGCGCCGCCCGCGCGCGTCCAGAAAGCCCTTCTGGCGCGCTTTTCCGGCCAGCTCGGGCGAAACCTGCCCGGGGTCCTCCTGTCGGACACGCATCGTTGGCGCCACGCGCGGGTCGAGGCGCCGTTGGGGGAGCCATACCTGTTCGACGGTTCGGCCAACATCGGCTTCTGCGGCGACTGGTGCCTGGATGCGAGGGCCGAGGCAGCCTTCCTGTCCGGGGACGCCATCGGCGCCGCGCTTTCGGAGACGCGATCCGCGGAGTCGTCCGGTAAGATGCGCGGCAGACAATGAGCAGCCGGCGCAATGACTGGGTCCTGATCGCGCCCCTGGCGATGTTGCTGGGGGCATGTGCTTCGGGCGCGCCTGCCAAGACGGAGTCCGAGAGCATGGTGAAGACCGAGCCGACGCCGCCGGTCGCCGCGGTACGGCCGCACGACATCGTGTCGCCGAACGGCACGCGCGTGGACGAGTACTACTGGCTGCGCGATGACACGCGCAAGGACCCGGAAGTGCTCGCCTACCTCGAGGCCGAGAACGCCTACAAGGCGGCGATGACCGAGCATACGAAGGCGCTCGAGGACCGCATCTACAACGAGATCATCGCGCGCATCAAGCAGGACGACTCCACCGTTCCGTACCGCAAGCGCGGCTACTGGTACTACACGCGCTTCGAGACCGGCAAGGAGTACCCGGTCTACGCGCGCAAGTCCGGGACCCTCGAGGCGGACGAACAGGTGATGCTCGACGGCAACTCGCTCGCGGAAGGGCACGAGTTCTATCAGGTCGGCGCGATGGCGGTTGCGATGGACAATCGGCAGCTCGCCTGGGCCGACGACACGGTCGGCCGGCGCCAGTACACGCTGCGATTCAAGGACATGGAGACCGGCGAGGTGCTCGCCGACCGGATCGAGAACGTGGATCCATACGTCGCCTGGACCGCCGACAGCAGGAGCGTGCTGTACGTCGAGAAGGACCCGGAGACGCTGCTGGGCCTGCGCGTGAAGCGCCACGTGCTCGGCACCGATGCCGCAGCGGACACGCTCGTCTACCAACAGGATGACGACAGCTTCTACACCAGCGTCGGCATGAGCAAGGACGAGCGCTACATATTGATATTCGCGCAGAGCACGGTCTCGACCGAATGGCGCTATGCGGACGCGGCGGACCCGGCGCTCGCCTTCCACGTGTTCCTGCCGCGCGAGCGCGACCTCGAGTACTACATCGAGCATCTCGACGGCCGCTGGATCATCCGCACCAACTGGCAGGCCCCGAATTTCCGGCTGATGGAGGCGACCGTCGGCGAGGAGGGCGATCGCGCGAACTGGCGCGAGCTCGTCGCGCACCGCGACGACGCCTTTATCCACGGCTTCGACGTGTTCAAGGACTTCCTCGCGATCGAGGAGCGCTCGGGGGCGATGCGCAAGATCCGCATCCGGCCCTGGGCCGGCGGCGCGGATTTCTTCATCGCCGCGGACGAGGCTTCGTACACGACCTCGCTCGGCCAGAATGCCGAGATCGACACGCACATCGTGCGCTACGAATACACATCGCTGACGACGCCGAACAGCGTCTATGACTACGACATCCAGACCGGCGAGAGGCAACTGATGAAGCGCGAGCCGGTGCTGGGCGATTTCGACCCGGCCAATTACCGCTCGGAACTCGTGTGGGCGACTGCGCGCGACGGCGCGAAGGTGCCCGTGTCGCTGGTCTACCGCAAGGGCTTCAACCGCGACGGGCACGCGCCGCTGCTCGTGTACGGCTACGGTTCCTACGGCATCCCGATGGATCCCGAGTTCTCGGTCTCGCGCCTGCCGTTGCTGGATCGCGGCTTCGTCTACGCCATCGCGCACATCCGCGGCGGGCAGGAAATGGGCCGGCGCTGGTACGACCAGGGCCGGTTGCTGAACAAGATCAACACCTTCACCGACTTCATCGACGCGACGCGCTTCCTGGTGCAGCAGCAGTACGCCGATGCGAAGCGCGTGTCCGCGATGGGCGGCAGCGCCGGCGGCCTCTTGATGGGTGCGGTCGCCAACATGGCGCCGGGCGATTACCGCGCGATCGTCGCGCAGGTGCCGTTCGTGGACGTGGTCACCACGATGCTGGACGAGAGCATCCCGCTGACGACCGGCGAGTTCGATGAATGGGGCAATCCGAAGCTGAAGCCCTATTACGACTACATGCTGTCGTACTCCCCCTACGACAATGTCACGCACCAGGACTACCCGGCGATGCTGGTGACCACGGGCCTGTGGGACAGCCAGGTGCAGTACTACGAGCCGGCCAAGTGGGTGGCAAGGCTCAGGGAACGCGGGACCGGCGCCAATCCGCTGCTGTTCCGCACCACGATGGAGGCCGGCCACGGCGGCAAGTCGGGCCGTTTCCAGCGCTTCCGCGAAAGAGCCGAGGAATACACCTTCATCCTCGACCAGTCCGGCATTACGGAATAGGCCGTGCACCCGCGGTCATGAGCGCGACGACTGCCGGCACGGGCGTCCTCGAACGGCTGGTCAGCGCGAAGCCGGGCGAGATGCCGGGGATCCTCGCGGCCTTCGCGTACCACTTCCTGCTGTTCACGGCTTATTCGATCCTGAAGCCGATCCGCGACAGCATGGGCATCAGCGGCGGCACCGAGAACCTGCCCGACCTGTTCGGGTGGACGTTGCTGTCGATGGTCGTCGCCGTGCCGCTGTTCGGCTGGATCAGCGGCCGATTCCGCCGCGCCGTGTTCCTGCCGTGGTCGTACGTCTTTTTCCTGGTGCAGCTCGTCGGCTTCTGGGTGCTTTTCACGGTGCACGAAAAAGACGACGCGACCGCGCGCGTGTTTTTCGTCTGGGTCAGTGTCTTCAACCTGTTCGTGATCGCCGTGTTCTGGAGCTTCATGGCGGACCTGTTCGACAAGGAACAAGGCAAGCGCCTGTTCGCATTCATCACCGCGGGCGCGACCGCCGGACAGCTGACCGGCTCCGCGATCACGGCCTTCCTGGCGAAGGCCGTCGGCGACGTGAACCTCCTGCTGGTGTCGGCAGCAATGCTGGCGTCGACCATCGTGCTGATGCGCTATCTGCTTGGCTGGAGTGCGCGGGTGGGCCCGCGCGGCGAGCGCTACGAGGAGAAGCCGATGGGCGGCAACCCGTTTGCCGGGCTCCGGCTGGTGCTGTCCTCGCCCTACCTCGGCGGCATCGCGGCCTTCATCTTCCTGATGGCCGCGGTCAATACCTTCCTGTACCTCCAGCAGGCGGACCTGCTCAGCATCCACTTCCAGGACAGCAGCGCGCGCACGTCCTTCCTGGGCAGCATCGAGCTCACGATGAGCGTGATCACGCTCACCCTGCAGATCCTGGCTGTCGGCCGGTTGACGCGGCGCGTCGGCGTCGCGGCCATGATCGTGGTCGTGCCGCTTTTCGTCGTGGCGGGCTTCCTGCTGATCGCCGCATCACCGACGCTCATGACGCTCGTCGGCGTGTTCATCGCGCGGCGCGTCGGTCAGTACGCGATCGTGCGGCCATGCCGCGAGATGCTCTACACGACCGTGGATCGCGAATCGAAATACAAGGCGAAGAACGTCAACGACACGCTGGTGTACCGGACGAGCGATTTCGTCGTGGCGAAGGCCCGCGACGCGATCATCGCGGCCTGGTCGACGAGCGCCGCCGGCATCGCGCTGGTGGGAGCGGCCGTCGCGGCCGCCTGGACGGTAGTGGCATACCTGCTCGGCCGGGCGCACGAGCGGGCCGTGGCGACGAAGCCGGTCGCCTGATCAGTCCGAGAGTTCGAAGCGCACGCGCGCCGCGACGCGCTGGTCCACGATGGCGCCGTCGACGACGCGCGGTTCGTAGCGCCAGCGCGCCACGGAATCGAGCGCCGCGCGATCGAACACGCCCATCGGCTCGGCCGCGCGGACGGTCGCGTCGCGCGTGCTGCCGTCGCGGGTGACGGTGAATTCGATGTCGACCCAGCCGGTCGTGCCCCGTTCGAGTGCGCGCGCCGGATAGACCGGCTTCACGAAGTAGGTCCTGTGCATCTCGTTTTCCGGCAGCACGGCCGGTGCCGGCGGCTGCGGCGGCGGAACCGGGGCGCGCGCCTGCTGGATTTCACCGGACACGGCTGCGACTTCGGCGGCCTGCGCGCCGGAATCGGCGGCGGCCTTCAGCATCGCCTCGGCATCGCTGACATTGCCCGCGGCGGCGAGGCGGCGCGCTTCCGCGAGCGTCTTGGCGGCGAGCAGGGCGGTGGTTTCCGGCAGGCCGTCGTAGGCGGGATCCGAAGCGCGCAGCAGGTCCAGGTAATGGCGGGCCGAATCCGCCGCGGGCTCGATCAGCCGTCCCTGGGCGATGCGCTGGTTGGCGAGCGTGACGAGCCTGAGGCGGTCCTCGCGCTCGCTGCCGAGGCGCGCCACTTCGAGTTCGGAGCGCAGTTCGGCGACTTCCGGGCGGTTCACGTCGAGCGCGACCGCCTGCTGGACCCATTCGCCGGCTTCGTCGAGGCGGCCCTCGCTCATCGCCTTGCGCGCATTGGTCTGAAGCAGCGCAGCGAGCGCCGCGATGCCCTGCTGTACGCCTGCATCCGCCGGGTCGAGGCGCTTCGCCGCCAGCAGGTAGGCATGTGCGCTGTCATTGCCGCCGACCAGCTGGTTGCTGCGCATGCGCTCGTTCGCGAGCAGGACCAGTCCCTGCACGCGGCTCGCATCGCTCGGCGGGGACACGGGCGCGGGCGCCGGCGCGGACTCCGGCCTGGATGCCGGCGTGGATGTCGGGGCGGATTGCGGAATGACGACCGAACCCACGGGTCGAAGCGTCGTCCCGGTCTCGCCCTGGCGCTCGCGTTCGCGCTCGAGCTGGGTCAGGAAGAACTCCAGGCGCGGATGATCGGGCCGCGCGGCGCGCGCTGCGTCCACGGCGCTCGCGAGGGCGTCGAGATCCTGCGCCATCAGCGCTTTCTCGGCCTGCGCCAGCAACTCGTCGGCGATCCTGTCGATGCCGCGCTCCGCGAACCGGTTGCCGGGATCGCGCGCGAGTACGGCGCGGTAGAGCTCGAGTGCATTCTGACCGGGCGGCTCGACCAGCTGGCCCTGCGAGAGCGCGAGGCCGGCGGCATCCAGGAGCTTCTGCACCGCGGAGTCGCGGCTCGCTGCCACCGCCGCGTGCTCCGCCTCGCCGGCGTCCGGGAGCATGTCGCCGAGCTTCTCCCAGGGCCTCCAGGTCGCGAGCAGGACGACGATCAACGCGAGCGGAATCAAGAGCAGGCTGCGCCGGGTCCAGCGGCGCACTTCGGCGCTGTCCAGCTTGATCGCCGGCAGCGTCAGCGCCTTCAGCTTGACGGAGGTGGCGCCGGTCCGCTGTGCCGCCGGAAATTCGCCACTCCTCTGCTGCTGGCGGCGCAGCGTCGCATCCACGAAATTCCGGATGCGGTCCGCGGAAGCGGGCTTGTGCAGGAACCGGTAGATGGTTCCCTGGGAGACGAGGTCTGACAGCGACGCTTCGTCGTCGCGGCCGCCGGCGACGATGATCGCGAGCTCCGGGAACTGCTCGTGAACCCTGGTGACCAGTTCGCGCGTGTCGTGATCGGCGAGGGAGGAGTCCGCCAGCAGTATGGCGTTGCCGGCCGCGACGATCAGGTCGGCGGCGTGGGTCGCATCGTCGGCGCGCCAGACGCGATGATTGCCGGCAAGTGAATCGCGCAGCAGGTCGATGAGCGCGGGATCGGCGGAAAGCACGACGACGTTGGCGCCGGCGGACGGCGACGACGAACTCTCTCGCTCCCCATTCGGCTTTTCGACGCTTGAATAGTCGATGTACACGGTACCCCGGACGTAACAAACCCGCGCAAAAACGCCGCGCCACGGGCCCAAAAGCCGGTGACGTACTGGCCATGTCAATCCTTGACAAAATTGGTCGTGGCGAACGAGACACAGGTCAAGATTCCGCCCTAGGCTGCGTGACGCAGTTCGAAAAATCCCATGACTTCCGAGACTTGCGGCAAGGACCTCTAACGGGTCCCGGAGGGGGTTCCAGGGCGTTGCCGGGTTACCACAATGGTTTCGCATTGTTCGGTTTTCACGGAATTATGTGAACCTCGACAGCGGCTTGGGCGGCCCGTAAGGTGGGTCGGCCTGCGGTGGCCGGGGTTGCCCGCCGGGAGAGCGACGCATCAAGCAGCAGATTGCATTCGTATCGAGCCTTCCAGCCGAGCATTACCACCAGCTCGAGGCGCTGCTGTTCTTCAATGAGCGCCAGGATCGCGTCCGGCACGGCATCCAGACCGCCATCGACCGTTACGGCCCGCCGGAGATCGTCACCGACGGAAATTCGTTGCGTGTACGCGTCGCCGGCCCTTCGGAAGCCCAGTGCCTGTTCGCCATCGAGCGCGAAGGCAAGGTTTCGCGCCCCGTCGGGGTGATCCTCTATGTCCGCGACAGCTTCGAGCGCATCACGGTGCTGCACCTGGTCGTCGCGGGCGCCTACGCGGCCGGCGGTCCGCGCGCCAAGTACAACCTGCTGCTGCGCCTCGTGCAGGCGGTGAAGCGCGTCGCGCGCTGCACCTCCGGCATCCGCCACGTCGAGCTGCTCTACTCGCAGAACAGGCCGCGCGCCGCCTACGCCTGAATCCCCTGCGCGCGGTTATGATGTAGCCGCACCCCGACGCAGGAGACCCACATGATCCGCATCGTCCGTCCGCTGCTCGCAGCCGCGTTGCTGCTGTCCGCCGCCATGCCGGCGATGGCCGCCTCGCGCGAGGAACTCGACGCGTCGGTCCGCGAAGCCGTCAACGAGCTGTACAAGCCTTCGAGCGCGGCCAAGGAACTGGCGGGCAAGTCGGTCGGGATGCTCGTGTTCCCGAAGGTCGTCAAGGCCGGGATCGCAATCGGCGGCGAATACGGCGAGGGCGCCCTGCTGGTCGGGGGCAAGACCGCCGCTTACTACAATATCGCCGCGGGCTCGATCGGATTCCAGCTCGGCGTGCAGCAGAAGAGCCAGGTGATCCTGTTCATGAAGCAGCGCGAACTCGACAAGTTCCGCAAGAGCGAGGGCTGGAAGGCGGGCGTGGACGGCAGCGTCGCACTCGCGACGCTCGGCGCCGGCGGGCAGATCGACACCGAGACGTCGAAGAAGCCGATCATCGGCTTCATCTTTTCGAACAAGGGCCTGATGTACAACCTGACCTTCGAGGGCTCGAAGATCACCAAGATCGACAAGAACTAGGCGGCGCCACGCCGCGGTTCCCGGGATGTCGCCGACACTCTCCGATATCCGGCGGGCCCGCGAACGCATCGCAGGCATCGCGATCCGCACGCCGCTCCTGCGGCTCAACGTCCGGGATGCGGCCGCCGAGATCTGGCTCAAGCTGGAGAATCTCCAGCCGATCGGTTCGTTCAAGATCCGCGGCGCCGCGAATGCGATGGCAGAGATCGAGCCCGCCCGCCTCGCGCGCGGCGTGATGACGGCATCGGCGGGCAACATGGCGCAGGGCCTCGCCTGGTGCGCGCGCGAGCGGGGCATCCCCTGCACGGCGATCGCGCCGGACACGGCGCCCGACACGAAGATCCGGGCGATCGAGCGGCTCGGCGGCCGGGTGATCAAGGTGCCGTTCGAGCGCTGGTGGCAGACCTTTCAGGACCGCGAATTCCCGGGCGTGGATGCCACCTTCATCCACGCCTTCGACGATCCCGGGGTGATGGCGGGCAACGGGACGATCGCGCTCGAGATCGTCGAGGACCTGCCGGTCGTGGATGCGGTCGTGATTCCCTGGGGCGGCGGCGGCCTCTGCTGCGGGATCGCGGCGGGGTTACGCGTGCTGAAGCCCGGATGCAGGGTCTTCGCGGCTGAAGTCGCGACCGCGGCGCCGCTCGCGCCGTCGCTCGCCGCCGGGTCGCCGCAGCAGGTCGACTACCAGCCGTCGTTCGTCGACGGCATCGGCAGCAGGACCGTCTTTCCGCAGATGTTCGAGCGCGCACGCGCGCTGCTCGACGGCGCGCTGGTCGCGACCCTGGCCGAGGTCGCATCCGCGCTCGCGCTGATGGCGGAGCGCAACCGCGTCATCGCCGAGGGCGCGGGAGCCTGCGCGCTCGCCTGCGCGCTGTCCGGCAAGGCGGGCAAGGGCCGGATCGTATGCGTGGTCTCTGGCGGCAATATCGACTTCAGCCGGCTGTGCGAGGTGCTCGCAGGCCAGGCCTAGCTGTGGCCGCCGGAGAGGCCGCCGGTCAGCACCAGGCGCATCGCGGCCTCGACCGGGATGTCGATCGGCTGGATGGATGATCGCGGCAAGAGTGCCGTGTAGCCGCCGATCTGGTAACTCATCGGGAAGTAAACCGCGACCAGCGCCTCCTCGTGCTTCACGATGCCGAGTTCCGAGGCGTCGTCGCGCGTGACGAAACCGACGAGGCGCGCATCGCCCAGCCGCGCAAGCACCACGCGCTTCAGGTCGCGCTTCTTGCCGTCCGCCGGCAGCAGCTTCGTGAAGTCGCGGATCGCGCCGTAGATGGTCTTGACGACCGGGATGCGGTCGAGGAATCGCTCCCAGGCGGCGAGCACGCGCCGCACGATCAGGGCATTCAGCAGGAAGCCCGCTGTCAGCACCAGAAGGACGGCGGCTGCGATCCCCATGCCAGGACGGTAGAATTCGTCGGGGATCACGAGCGTGATCACCCGGCGCAGCAGCGATTCCGTCGAACTTCCAAACCACCAGAGCAGCCACAGCGTCAGGCCGATCGGCATCACGACCACGAGACCGCTGACAAGGGCGCTGCGAAGCTTGCGGAACATCGTCTTCTCCAGGCGCGACCGGCTGCGCCAGGCCATCGAGGCGTGCATGATACCGGCCGGAGGACCCGATATGCGGCTGGCCGGAATCGTGCTTGGCACCCTGTTGTCCGCCTCTCCCGCGATGGCGCAGTTCGTCGATCGCGAGGCCATCTTCGAGCGCGCGCGCAACATCGCGACGGTGACGCTGCCGGGCGTCCTTGGCGCCGACCTCGTCCCGTTCCATATCGCCTATGGGCTCACGCTGCTGGAGACCGGCGATCCCGCCGGCAGCATCGAGGTGGACCTCCTGATCCGGTCCTCGCGCGAGGTCCTGCCCGCGCGCGAGGTCATCGCGGCCGCGCCGGACCCGGATGCCGCAGCCAGGCTCGAATCGCTGCTCGCGGGCGTCGAATACGCCTGGCACTACAGGACCGTGCGGGTACGGTTTCCCGAGCAGGGCGACGCGGCGCCTGCCGCCGAATTCTCCACGCTGCTGCTGAACCGCGATCCGGAGGCGGGAGTATCATCGGCAGAGACTACAAAGCCGTAGCCGATCAATGAGGAGCCTGCCATGACCGTCGCCAAAGTCAGTGAAATCAGCGCGAGCTCGGACAAGAGTTTCGACGACGCCATGCGCCAGGGCCTGGCGCGCGCGAACAAGACGCTCAAGAACATCACCGGCGCCTGGATCGCCGACCAGGAAATCACGGTCGAGAAGGGCAAGATCACCGGCTATCGCGTCCGCATGCGGATCACCTTCGTCCTGGAAGGCTGAGCCGATGCGCCTTCCGGCCCTGGCCGCCGTTCTCGCAGTACTGCTGGCGTCTGCGGCCTGGGCCGACGAGCCTTCGCCCATCGAGCCGCAGGCGCTCGCAGAGCGCGTTGCGGCCGCCGATCCGCTGTTGCTGGTGCTCGACGTGCGCACGGCCGCGGAATTCGACGAGGGCCACATTCCGGGGGCGGTCAACATTCCGTACGACTCGCTGGCCGCGCGGATCACGGAACTCGGCCCGGCGGGCGCGCGCGATGTCGTCGTGTACTGCCGCAGCGGGCGGCGCGCGGCCATCGCGCTCACCACCTTGAAGGACGCCGGCTTCAGCCGGCTGCTCCACCTCGAGGGCGACTGGCTGCGCTGGAGCGAGGAACACCGGCCGCTGATCAAGGCTTCCTCCGGGCTCTGAATCGACCCGCGCTTGCATGCGTTATCTCGCGCTGGCCGACGCGGTTCTCGTCCTGCACCTGGCATTCATCCTGTTCGTGGTGCTGGGCGCGTTCCTGGTGCTCCGGAGACGGAGCTTGATGTGGTTGCACCTGCCGGCCGTCATCTGGGGCGCCCTGATCGAGTTCGCGGGCTGGATTTGCCCGCTGACGCCACTCGAGATCTGGCTGCGCGCGCAGGGCGGTGACCGCGGCTACAGCGGCGGGTTCATCGAGCATTACCTGGGGGCGCTGATCTATCCCGAAGGCCTGACCCGCGAGCTGCAATGGTTGCTGGGCGCGTTCGTGCTCGCGATCAATGCCGCGATCTACCTGCGAGTGTGGCGCAGCAGGCCAAAAGCGCGATCCTAGCTCCCGATCGTTGCCGCCCCGGGCAGTGCGTCCAGTTCCTGCACTGCCACGACGACGCAGCCGGGTCCGCCGTGCACGCCGAGCGCGGTGCCGAGCGGAATGACCGGCAGCACATCGGCCCCTGAAAGGCCGGCAACGACGGCGTCGCGCACCAGGGCCGCGCCCTCGGGCGTGTTGGCGTGCGCGATGCCGATGCGCCAGCGCTTGGCCGGATCGAGCCGCCGTCGCAGCAGGCGCCCGAACCGGCGATAGGGATTCGCGCGCCCGAACAGCACGCCGCCGATGCCGACGCTGCCGTCGGCATGCACGGCGAGCACCGGCGTCAGGTGCAGGAGATCCGCGAGCGTCCTGACCCAGCGCGGCACGCGGCCGCCGCGCACGGCGAACTCGAGCGTGACCAGGCAGCCCCAGGTGCGCGTCCTGCGCCGCGCCGCGATCGCCGCATCGCGCACGGCATCCGCGTCGCCGCCGGCGGCCGCGACTTCCGCCGCGCGCATCGCGATCAGCCCCTGGCCGAGCGCCGCGGTCTCCGAGTCGACGGCGACGATGCGCGCACGCGTGCGTGCGCGGCCGGCCGCGGTCTCCGCGCTCTGGAAGGTGCCGCTGACGCGCGCCGTCAGCCCGACATAGACGACCGCCTGGTAATGCGAGCCCAGGAACTCGAAGGCGCGCCGGAAATCCCCGGGCGGCGGCAGCGAGGTCTTGGGATGCTGCGGGTTGGTCGCGAGCTCGCGATAGAACTGCTCGGGCGACAGGCTGATCTTGTCGAGGTAGCTGTGCGCGCCGAAGTGCACGCGCACCGGCACCATGTGGATGTCGAGCGCCTCCATCACGGAGTCCGGCAGGTCCGCCGCGGAATCGGTGACGACCGCGACCTTGCGACGCGATTCGTGGTGCGCCATTCCCTGCTGGCGCTGCATGTCGTCGGCTTTCTCGCGGCTGACCTCGCCGTAGCAGGCGGCGAGCTCGAAGAGCCGCTGCGGCTCGTTCAGGTGCAGGTGCAGCCTGATTTTGCGGTGCGTGCCGGCGACCACGAGGCTCGAGCCCAGCGAGGAAGCCTGCTCGCGCAGCTTGCGCCGGTCGATGCCTTCGCCGGTGATCATGCACTCGGTGCAGAAGCGGTATTCGAGGTCCTCCTCGTGTCCCGCGGCCGCCTGTTCGTCGTGCACGAGCTCGATCGGCGCGTCGTCGTCCGCGACGATGCCCGTGTCCAGGTACTCCGACATGCCGGCGACGAGTTCGACGAATCCGAATGCGCCGGCGTCGACGACATTGGCGCGGCGCAGCGACTCGAGCTGGTCGCGCGTCGCCTCGAGCGAACTGCGCGCGGTCGTGAGCGTGCTGCGGAAGAGGGTGGGGAAGTCGCGCACGCCGCGCTCGCGGACTTCGCGCGCGACCGCTGCGGCGAAATCCGAGAGCACGGTCAGGATCGTTCCTTCGCGCGGTTCCGCGAGGGATTCCCGCGCATAGTTCGCGCCGCCGCTGACCGCATCCGCGAACGCCTCGACCGTCAGCTCGGCGAGGTGCCCGGCGCGGTCGCCGAGGCCGAGCAGGAATTGCGCGAGGATCGCCCCGGAGTTTCCGCGTGCACCGTCGAGCGCAGCGTCGGCGACGCGCGTCAGCGTCTGGCCGGCGTGCGGATCCGGATTGCCGCGCAGCGCCGCGAGCACGGCCTGCAGCGTCAGGGCGAGGTTGGTGCCGGTATCGCCGTCGGGCACCGGGAACACGTTGATCTTGTTGATGACCTCTTCGCGCGAGATCAGGCGGTAGATGCCGGCGCGCAGCGCGGCGGACAGGTCGATGCCGCCGAGGGCCTGGCCGGGCAGCGCGACAGCATTCATGCCGTGGGCGGGCCCGCGGTCCTACTGCCGGGGCAGCTGGAAGCGCTGGCCGCGATAGCTCAGCACGACGCCGTCGCGGGTGATCTCCTCGACGGTCGGGCCTTCCGCCAGCACGGCGCCCTGCTGGTAGCGCCTGCCATTGATGAACACGGCGCGCTTCGCCGGATCGTCGGTATAGATGTGCAGGTCCACGGAGAGCTGCGGCAGGCCGGCGGTCGCCTGCGCCGGCATTTCGTCGATCGACGGCGGATTGTCCGATGCGGGCGCGGGCGCATAGGTCACCGACGCGTCGGGCAGGAGCGTCGGGTCCGGCGCGGGCGGCGGCGCGTTAGCCGCAGGCATCGCGGGCGCGATCGACGCTGCCTCATCGGCGAGCGTGGAATCGGCCGCCGGCGGGGGTTCCGCCGGGACCGGGACCGGCAGCGGCGCGGCAGCGGCGGGCGCGCTTGCGACCGGTGCAGCGGCGATGGGCGCCGCCGTCGGCTCGGCCGACGCGACGGCCGGCTTGTCGGGCCGCAGCATGAAGTACAGGAGCCCGCCGGCATTGACCGCGAGCAGCACGCCGATCGCGAGCAATGCCCAGGGCATGCGCCGGTCCTCCCGCGCGATGGGCAGTTCCGCGATGCTGGGCCCGCTCTGGCGCTGGCGCTCGAGTTCGGACTTGCGCAGCGCGTCGAGTATGAAACTCATGCGCCGGCCTCCGTCCTCGATCCCGCGAGCGTCGGGGTGCCTGGCGCGCCGAGCGCGGCATCCAGCACGAGCTGGGTCTGGATGCCGGCGACGCCGTCCACGGAAAGCCGCTTGCTCCGCTGGAAATCCTCGACCAGGCGCTGCAGGTCGGCATCGAATACGTCGCGCGGAGGACTGGACGCCGGCAGACCGCCCAGCTGCTCGAGACCCTGGCGCAGCCAGCGCACGTCGTCGCCGCGCATGCCGGCGCGCAGCGGGCGCAGTTCGCTCGACTGCGGCCGCCACAGCACGAGGAATTCGCCGAACCAGTAATCGGCGAGTTCCGCGACCGGCACCTCGACCTCGCTTGCGCCGATCAGGAGTTTCGCCTGTCCGCCGTCGAGGCCCGCAAGCACCACCTGGCGCAAGGAGTTCGCTTCATCGACCAGCGACAGGATGGCCGGCCGGTTGAACAACTTCAGTTGCGCGAGCGAGCCGCGCTGCCAGACGCAGGTCAGGCCCTGCACGGAGGCCTGGGTGCAGCCCAGGCCGTTGCCGGTCCTGTATTCCGCGCCCCACATCCGGAACAGCGATGCGAATGCGGCATCCATCGTCGTGCCCTCGGCGTCGAGCGCGAGCAGCGCGCCGAGCTGGGGTCGCGGCGCCGGCGCCGGCGGCGGGGCCGCAGGCGCAGCCTGCGCGACGACCGGCGCCGCGACGGCCGGCGGCGCCGATTCCTTCTCCGGCAGCGCGCGCCAGACGGCGACACCGAGGAGCGCGGCGCCCGCGGCCGCGCCGGCAAGTGCGGCCCAGCGCAGCCAGGGCGCGAGCACCGGGCGGCCGTAGACTTCCGAGGCCGCGCGGCGCACGAAGTGGCTCGCGACGCGATGTTCCTCGCGCGTGTAGGCGCCGAGCAGCGCGCGATCGGCGATTACGTTGATGATGCGCGGCACGCCGCGCGACAGCCGGTGCAATTCACCGAGTGCGCCGGAAGTGAACACGTCGCGCGTCGCACCGGCCACGCGCAGGCGATGGCGGATGTAGGCGATGGTCTCCGGGCGCCTGAGCGCCTCCAGGTGATAGCGGCCGGTCACGCGCTGGGCGAGCTGGCGCAGTTCCGGCCGCGCGAGCACGGCGCGCAGTTCCGGCTGGCCGATCAGCAGGATCTGCAGCAGCTTCTGCGTCGCGGTCTCGAGGTTGGTCAGGAGCCGCACCTGTTCCAGCACGTCGGTCGAGAGGTTCTGCGCCTCGTCGACCATCAGCACGACGCGGCGGCTGCGCCCGTGCGCGTCGAGCAGGAAATGCGTCAGGAGGTCCACCAGCGACTTGACGCTGCCCGCTGCCGCCGCCGGCACCTGCACGTGCAGCTCGTCGCAGATGCATTGCAGGAACTCCGCGGGCGTGACGCGGGGGTTCAGTATCAGCGCGACGTCGCAATGGGGCGGCAGCTGCAGCAGCAGGCTTCGCAGCACGGTGGTCTTGCCCGTGCCGACCTCGCCGGTCAGCTGGATGAATCCGCCGGCCTCGGCGATGCCGTACGCGAGGTGCGCGAGCGCTTCCGCGTGCCGCTCGCTGAGGTAGAGGTAACGCGGGTCGGGCGTGATCGCGAACGGCTTTTCTGTCAGGCCAAAAAAGCTGGTGTACATGCTTGGGAGACCGCGCGGGCTTCCGCAGGGCGACCATGATGCCTGCAGCGTCGGGGCAGCGCAAAGCCGCCTTGTCGCCGCCGCGGACCCGCCTAGTCGCTGCCGCGCTTGACCGCCTCCGTGCCGTACTTGCCGCGGATGCGGTCGAGCGCCTCGTCGAGCTTCCCGGATTCGGCGCTCTCGCGGGTCGTGAAGAGGTCGAGCTGCTGCGCGGGCGCCAGGTCGCTGACGCCGACGCCGAGCAGGCGCACGGCGGCGCGCGGCTGCTCGTCGAGCCAGCGGTCGAGCAGATCGGTCGCGACCTGCACGACGAGGCGCGTCTCCTGGGTCGGCGGGCTGAAGCTCTTCTGGCGCGTGTAGGTCTCGAAATCGCGCCGGCGCACCTTGATGCTGATCATGCCGGCCTTCAGCTGCCGTGAACGCAGGCGCTCGGCCGTGCGATCCGCGAGGTGCGCGAGCCGCTGGCGCAGCTCCTCGTGATCGCGGATATCGACGTCGAAGGTCTCCTCGGAACTGATCTGCTTCTCCGGCGCGTCCGAGACGACCGGGCGGTCGTCGATGCCCGCGGCGCGCTCGCGCATCTCGCGCGTCTCGCGGCGGAACAGCGGCCACAGCACGGACTCGGGCGCGCGCCGCAGCTGCCCGAGCGTGTGGATGCCCTGCTGCTCGAGCCGGAATGCCGTCTTCGCACCGATGCCGTGCAGCCTGCGCACCGGCATCGGGTCGAGGATCGTCGTGACCTCGTGCGGGCGGATCACCGCGAGGCCGTCGGGCTTGTTCATCTCGGAGGCGAGTTTCGCGAGCAGCTTGTTGTGCGAGACGCCGACCGAGGCCGTGAGCCCTGTGCGCTGGCGGATGCGGTCCTTGATCTCGCGCGCCATCTCCCCGGCGCTGCCGAACAGGCCGATGCTGCCGGTGACGTCGAGGAACGCCTCGTCCAGCGAGAGACCTTCGACGAGGTCCGTGAACTGCCCGAAGATCTCGAATACCTGCTCCGAGACCTCGCGATAGCGCTTCATGCGCGGGCGCACGACGACCGCGTGCGGGCAGCGCTTCAGCGCCTCCCGCATCGGCATCGCCGAATGCACGCCGAAGCGGCGCACCTCGTAGCTGGCGGCGGCTACGACGCCGCGGCCGCCGGCGCCGCCGACGACGACCGGCTGGCCGGCGAGTTCCGGGTTGTCGTGCTGCTCGACGGACGCGTAGAACGCGTCCATGTCCACGTGCAGGATGGCGCGATGCTCGCTCATGCCAGCGACAGCGCCGTGTAGATGAATCCGCCGAGCATCGTCACGCCGAGCAGCACCAGGTAGATCATGCCGATCGCCGTGAGCTTCAGGATCGTCCTCCAGCGGCCGTCGCCGTAGACGACGCGCATCGAGCGGTATACGTAGTACGGCAGGTACAGGAACAGCAGGAACTCGAGGAACCCGAAGAGGCCGGACAGCGGCAAGTCAATCGACGACAGCCAATTCAGGCCGACTGCGGCCGTGAACAGCAGGAACATGAAGGCGTGGTTGTGCAGGAACAGGACGAGGTGCTCGATGTAGAGCCGCCGCGGCCGCCGCCAGTAGAAGAGGAGCGCCACGGCGGCCATCAGCGGCAGGAACAGGAACATCAACTTCGGCGCGGTGGCCGCGAAGTGCTCGAACAGCCGCGCGCCGCCGTCCGCCCGGATCTTCCTGCAGGCGCGGCTCAGCGGTTCCTTGACCGAGCCGATCAGCGGCAGCGTCAGGTCGATGTTGCAATCCGATTCGTTCTTCCCCGTGGCGCCTGCCGCTGCCGCGGGATCGACGCCGGCTTTCGCGAGTTCCGCGCCGACATCCTTGCGCAGTTCTGCCGCCCGTTCCTCGGTGAGCTGCGCCTTGTCATCGAATTTCACCAGCTCTCCGTTCGGCAGCAGCGCCGACAACGCGAAGAACAGGATGCTGATGCCGAGATAGAGGCGGAACGGCGGCAGGTAGCTCTGGTGGCGGCCGGCGATGAACTCGCGGGTCAGCTCGCCCGGCTTGCTGACCAGCAGCTTGAGCGTCTTCCAGACGCGGCTGTCGAGGTGCAACAGCGAGTGCGTGACGTCGCCCGCGACCTCGTGCATCGAGAGCACATGCACTTCGGACGACTGGCCGCAGGTCGGGCAGTGCAGGCCAGCGACCTCCGCGCCACAGTTCAGGCAACGCTTCGGCTCGAGGGCCGCGGGGACGATTTCCTCGCGCGGCTTGAACACGCGCCGGTCGCATTGCACGCGGCCGCTGAAGCGCTGCAGGGTCTCGGTCCGGATCCGGGTCGCGCTGTTCTCGAGGTAATGGTCGAGCGCCGCCAGGCTCTCGACCCGGTATTGCACGCGCCGGCGCTGGCGCTCTCCCGGCGGCGTTTCCGTCGCCTGGATGCTGGCGCCCAGGAAGCCGGCGCAGGCCAGCACGCCGCGGACGTGGTCCGGCAGCCACGCGTCATATTCCGCGACGATGTCCGGGTCGAGTTGGCACTCGACTTCGTATATGACGTTGGATGGCACGCTGCGGCTCGTTCGAGCGACAACGGGGATCTTAGCTCAGCACACCTGCAGGCGCTCGATATGCCTGAGTTTCCCGAGGTCCGGCAGCCGGTAGAACCGCCGGAGGTCGGCCAGCCAGCCCGTGTCGCCGGACCGGCAAAGCGCCCGCAGCCGCGGTTCGAGCCTTGCGCAGAAGCGCTCTGCATAGCGGCTGGCGCGCCGGTAGAGCGATTCCCTGCCGGCCGCAAGCGCGGGATCGATGCGCGCGCGCCTGAAGAGCAGCGCGCGCAGCTCGGCCGGGAAGCGGCGTGGGTCGCGGCGCTGCAGCAGCAGGAAGCTCGCGACGTACTTGTCGATCTCCGCCTGCAGCTCCAGCGTCAGCAGCGACACCGCCCGGTCGTGCTCCGCATGGTGGGCGACGCAGAGAAAGTGGCTGACGCCCTCGAGGGCCGTCCAGCAGTCCGCGACGTTGCGGTCGTCGAGCTCGTCGTTCGGATCGTGCGACTCGAGCCGCTCCAGCATGCCCGGGTCGAGGAACAGCGACATGCAGAGTTCGTCGTCGTCGGTCGTGACGAAGAGCTGCTCGTCGCCCGGCGCTTCCCGGCAACCGCCGGGCAGTTGCTGGCGCTCGGTGACCAGGTAGTCCTCGACGCGGCAGTCGACGCGGAGATCGTAGATCCCGGTCAGCAGAAGTTCGAGTCTGGAGAGCGCTGCGACGCCCATGTCAATGCGCGACGGCGCCGCCGGCGAGCGGCTGGATGCCGAGGCGCAACAGCAGCCGATGCGCGCGCCGGCTGCCGGTCCTGTGCCAGAGCTCGTAGAGGCGCAGCACGTCGCGCTGCGAGTGCCTCGCCGCGCTGTCGCTGATGTCGTTCAGCGCGTCGACCAGCGGCTGGAACTTGTCCTCGAGTTCCGCGAACACGGTCGCGAGCACGCGGCGCGGCCCGCGCGGCGCCGACTGCGCGAGCGCGCCGTAGGCACGGCCGCCCATCGCGATGTGGTAATCGATGTCCACCAGCCGGTACGGGAAGCCATGCGAGAGGAATCCGGAGACAAACAGCGCGACGTCGCCCAGCCGTTGCAGCAGCCGGAACCGGTGCTCGTCGTCCCGGGACTCGAGCGCCTCGGCGAACAGGAGCGCGAGCGGCTTCAGCTGCGCGCCTTCCGGGCCCGACTCGAACAGTGCCTCGGTGCGCGCGAACATCGCGAGCAGGTTGACGACGTAATGCTCCGTGTGGTCCTTGACCGTCAGGTGCTGCTGCTCGAGCGCGGTAGCGAGCGCCTCGCGGAAGAACTCGCGGACATCGGATACGGTCAGCAGCTCGGCATCGCTGGAAGGCATTGCTTACCCCCACGCCAACAATGCCAGTTGAGACCTGAACGCGGGGAAATTCTGCAGAACGCGTCGCAGCTTGCCCTAGCAGTCAACCTCGGCGACTGCTATTTGGTGCTGCTAATTGGTGCCGGGTCGCAAGTTGTTATTGTGGGGGCCACCCAGAAAAGAAATATGGTCCCGGCCCCCAAAAAAAA
>Ga0326726_10001356_pt1 | contig 22751 bp, 18 predicted proteins | sample MHFenrmetagenome_2_FD_207603 | JGI IMG/M metagenome (GOLD analysis project Ga0326726, IMG submission 207603) | Lab enriched peat soil microbial communities from Michigan Hollow, Ithaca, NY, United States - MHF15MN | ecosystem: Environmental > Terrestrial > Soil > Wetlands > Peat | place: USA... | reverse complement strand
ACGCCGTGGGCCGCGACTTGGCGGTCGTGATCGACCAGGGCGTGAAGGAGAAAAAGTTTGCCGGCGGCGAAGCCGCTGCCGGATCGTAAGGGATTGTGTGGCGTCGGTCTCTGACCAGCGAAAACACGGGTCGAAGACCCGTGCCGCACGGAAGTTCGTTGTCAGTTGTCAGGGGTTGCGGAACGGAAATCGTAGTCGCGAAGTCTGGCGCGATGGCGGACGGAGCCGCACTGGAAACCTGGTCAACGGATAACAACCACGCAGGCCCAAGGTCTGCGCAATACAACTGATAACAGGAAGAGTGGAGACTGAAATGGCGGATCTGCAGCAGTTGGAAGAGCAAATCGTAGGGCTGTCGCTGCTGGACGCGGCGCAGTTGGTGAAGAAGCTGGAAGAGCGCCTCGGCGTTTCGGCGGCGGCGGCCGCACCGGTGATGGTTGCCGGCGGTGGCGCGGGCGCCGGTGCGGCCGCGGCCCCGGCTGAGGAAAAGACCGAGTTCACCGTCATCCTGAAGGAAGTGGGCGCCAACAAGATCAACGTGATCAAGGCGGTTCGCGAAGTCACCAGCCTGGGCTTAAAGGAAGCCAAGGACCTGGTCGACGGCGCGCCCAAGCCGATCAAGGAAGGTGTCGGCAAGGAAGAAGCGGAGAATATCCGCAAGAAATTCACCGATGCCGGCGCCACGGTAGAAGTGAAGTAAAGCGGGTTGAGCAGTTTCGGCAAGCCTCTTTTGGGTTGCTAGGGTGCTCTGAGGAGACACGGGTCGGATACCTGTGGCACACCAGTCAATTCTGAATCGGGGCGCGGCTGGCGGACATCTAAACAGCTACACCGGCCGTGTCCTGAACAGGTGACACACAACAGGCGGGCGGTCTTCACGAGACCGTAGGAACAGGCCAACGTTACTGGCGCGAAATCAAAATCTAGATGAAGTGAAGTGCCGCTTGCGGCGCCCACGGGGAAGCTTGTCCCCGAGGGCGCTGCCGTCTTTCGTTTGCGCGGCCTCCGCTCCTCCGCGGGGCGGATTTCGAGGGCGATTCATAGGCGCGGTCCGATACCGCTGCTCGCACTGCTGAGGAGTTATTCATGCCGACTAGGAAGCACAACGCATTTCGCAAGCGTCTTGATTTTTCCAAGATTCCGACGACCATTCAGATTCCCAACCTCATCGAGGTGCAGAAGCGCAGCTATGACCGCTTTCTGCAGATGGATCGCCTGCCCAGCGAACGCGATGACGCCGGGCTTCAGGCTGTTTTCCAGTCCGTGTTCCCGATCGAGGATTTCCGCAAGGTATCGCAGTTGGAATTCGTCGACTACGCGATCGGCAACTGGGAATGCAAGTGCGGCCACCTCAAGGGCCTGCATCACCTGCGTACCACCTGCCGCAATTGCGGGTTCACGGTCATCACCGACCCGTTCCATCCCGGCGAGGTGCTCTGCCAGCGCTGCGGAACCTACAACGCCAATACGCCGGATTTTTGCAACAAGTGCGGCGACCCGGTCGGGCTGCAATTGAAGTACGACGTCAACGAGTGCGAAGAGCGAGGCATGACCTACTCCGCGCCGTTGAAGGTCACCATGCGCCTGACCATCTTCGAGAAGGACGCCGAGACCGGCAACCGCTCCATCCGCGACATCAAGGAGCAGGAGGTCTTCTTCGGCGACGTTCCCCTGATGACCGCCAACGGCACCTTCATCATCAACGGCACCGAGCGCGTCATCGTCAGCCAGTTGCACCGCTCGCCGGGCGTGTTCTTCGAAACCGCCAACAACCGCACCTACTTCCTGGGCAAGATCATTCCCTACCGCGGCTCGTGGGTGGAATTCGAATACGACCAGAAGAACATTCTCTACGTCCGCATTGACCGCAAGCGCAAGTTCCTGGGCACCATTTTCCTGCGCGCCCTGGGCCTGCGCTCCGACGAAGACATCCTGCGCACCTTCTACACCGTGGACCGGGTTTCGCTGCGCGAGAACAAGGTTCGCTGGATGCTGGAGCCGGGCATCGAGCGGCCGACCAACCTGGTCGGAATGAAGCTCTCGCATCGCATCACCAACAGCAAGGGCGAGGAACTCGCGCACGCCGGCCGCAAGGTGAACAACGCCCTGCTGCGCGAAATCCAGAAGTCGCGCGTCGCCGAAGTTGAGATGGACACCACCGACCTGGAAGGCGCATGGACGGCGGCCGATGTGGTGGACACCAGCACTGGCGAAGTGCTGCTGGAGGCGAACAGCGAAATCACCGCCGACAAGCTGAGCAAGTTCATGGATGCCGGCGTTCAGGAAATCCACGTCTTCTTCCCCGAGCGCGACGATGTGGGCATGGTGATCTGCCAGACGCTGCGGCGCGATTCGGTGAAGACGCCGCAGGAAGCGCTGATCGAGATCTATCGCAAGCTGCGTCCGGGCGATCCCCCGACTCTGGACACCGCCACAGCCCTGTTCCACGGGATGTTCTTCGATTCGCGCAAGTACGACTTCTCGCGCGTTGGCCGTCTGAAGTTCAACATCAAGCTGTTCGACAAGGGCGACGCCACTAACCTCGACGCCCGCACACTGGAGCCGGAGGATTTCTACGCCACCATCCGCTATCTGCTGAAACTGCGGAAAAACATCGGTTCGGTGGATGACATCGATCACCTGGGCAACCGGCGTGTGCGCGCCGTGGGCGAACTGTTGGAGAACCAGTTCCGCATCGGACTGGTCCGCATGGAACGCGCCATCAAGGAAAAGATGAGCGTGTACCAGGAAATGTCCACCGCCATGCCGCACGACTTGGTCAACGCCAAGCCGGTGATGGCGGCCATTCGGGAGTTTTTCGGGTCCTCGCAGTTGTCGCAGTTCATGGACCAGACGAACCCGCTTTCCGAAATCACGCACAAGCGGCGTTTGTCCGCACTGGGGCCGGGCGGTTTGTCGCGCGAACGCGCCGGATTCGAAGTCCGCGACGTTCACCCGACACACTATGGCCGCATCTGCCCCATCGAGACCCCGGAAGGTCCGAACATCGGACTGATCTCGTCGCTGAGCTGCTACGCGCGCATCAACGACTACGGCTTCATTGAGTCGCCGTACCGGCGCGTGAAGGGCGCCAAGGTGATGGACTTCGTCACCGTGGTCAACGCCGGCGACAGCGATTACCGGGTTGGCGACCACATCGAGAAGGCCGAAGCGCTGAAGGCGAATGCCGACCTGAAGGAACGGCGCAAGAAACTGATTGATTTCGAGCCGTATTCGTTCTACCTGTCGGCGTGGGAAGAAGACAAGCACACCATCGCGCAGGCCAACCTCGAACTGGACGACAAACTGCGCATCGTCAATGAACTGGTGAACGCCCGCAAGGCCGGCAACTTCGTGCTGGTGTCGCGCGACGAGGTGGACTACATCGACGTCAGCCCGAAACAACTGGTTTCCGTGGCCGCGTCGCTGGTGCCGTTCCTGGAGCATGACGACGCCAACCGAGCCCTGATGGGCGCCAACATGCAGCGCCAGTCGGTGCCCCTGCTGCGGGCGGAAGCCCCACTGGTCGGCACGGGCATGGAAGGCGTCACCGCGCGCGATTCCGGCGCCGTGGTGCTGGCGCGGCGCAGCGGGCTTGTGGACTCGGTGGACTCGGAGCGCATCATCGTGCGCGTCGAGGGCGAGCACCATCCCATGCAGCTCTCCCGCGAGGTGGGTAGCGACATCTACCAGCTCACCAAGTTCAAGCGCTCCAACCAGAACACCTGCATCAACCAGAAGCCGATCGTGCGCAAGAACCAGCGCGTCATCAAGGGCCAGGTGATCGCCGACGGTCCCTGCACCGACTTCGGCGAGCTGGCTCTGGGACGCAATGTGCTCGTCGCCTTCATGCCGTGGCGCGGCTACAACTTCGAGGACGCCATCCTGGTTTCGGAAAAGCTGGTGAAGGAGGATTACTACACCTCCGTGCACATCGAAGAATTCGAGATCGAGGCGCGTGACACCAAGCTCGGACCCGAGGAAGTGACGCGCGACATTCCCAACGTCAGCGAAAGCGCCCTGCGCGACTTGGACGAGAGCGGCATCATCCGCATCGGCGCCACCGTCAAGGCGGGCGACATCCTGGTGGGCAAGGTCACTCCCAAGGGCGAAACCCAGCTCACGCCGGAAGAAAAGCTGCTGCGCGCCATCTTCGGCGAAAAAGCCGGCGATGTGCGCGACGCTTCCCTCACCTGCCCTCCGGGCATCGAGGGCACGGTGGTGGACGTGAAAATCTTCTCCCGCAAAGGGCAGGAGAAGGATGAGCGTGCCAAGGCCATCGAAGCGGCGCAGGTGGCCAAGCTGGAAAAGAACCTGGCCGACGAGATCCGAATCCTGACCGACGAGCGACTGAAGCGCTTGGAAGCGATCCTGGGCGACAAGGAAGTGCAGGCCGACCTGCACGACGAGCGCACCAACAAGCGCCTGCTGACCAAGGGCATCATCCTCGACCGCGACACCATCGAGCGCATCTCGACGCGCAACCTGAAGCGCATCAAGTTCGCCGACAAGGACCCGCGGGTCAACGAGCAGATTGACGAAATCGAAGAGATGACCTCGCGCCAGATTGACGTGCTGCGCAAGATCGTCCGCGAGAAAGTGGACAAGCTGCAAAAGGGCGATGAACTGCCTCCGGGCGTCATCAAGCTGGTGAAGGTTTACATCGCCATGAAGCGCAAGCTCAGCGTGGGCGACAAGATGGCCGGCCGGCACGGAAACAAGGGCGTCATTGCCCGCATTCTGCCGGAAGAGGACATGCCCTACACGCAGGACGGCACCGCGGTGGAGATCGTGCTCAACCCGCTCGGCGTCCCCAGCCGTATGAATGTGGGCCAGATCCTGGAGACGCACCTGGGCTGGGCGTCGCACGAACTGGGCCGCAAGATCGGCCAGATGGTGAACGACAACGGCCGCGCCGAAGCCATGCGCCGCGAAATCAAGGCGCTGTTCAAGGACACGCCGTTTATCGAGGAACTGGCCGACCTGGACGACGAAACGCTGGAAAACGTGGCTGAAGGCATGAGCCGTGGCGTTTACTTCTCCTCCCCGGTGTTCGACGGCGCGCGCGAGAACGAGATCAAGTCGCTGCTGAACGAGAGCACTCTGCCCGAGTCGGGCAAGACCACGCTCTTCGACGGCATGACCGGCGACAAGTTCGAGCAGCCGGTTACGGTCGGCTATATCTACATGCTCAAGCTGTCGCACCTGGTGGACGACAAGATCCACGCCCGCTCCATCGGCCCGTACTCGCTGATCACCCAGCAGCCCCTGGGCGGCAAGGCCCAGTTCGGCGGGCAGCGCTTCGGTGAAATGGAAGTGTGGGCGCTGGAAGCTTATGGCGCCGCCTACATTCTGCAGGAGCTGCTGACGGCGAAGTCGGACGACGTCTATGGCCGCACCAAGATTTACGAGGCCATCGTGAAGGGCGAGGCGGCCATCGAGCCGGGTGTGCCCGAGTCGTTCAACGTGCTGATCCGCGAATTGCAGTCGCTCTGCCTGGACGTTGAGCTGATCAAGGTCGGCGAGCGCAAGCCGACTCAGGCCGCCACCGCCGCAGCGGACTAGTAGCTGGAAGTTGGTAGTTAGGAGTTAGCCGCCGACTGCCAACAAAGGCGCAAGAGGTAATAGAAGCGTTTCGGGGCCGCTCCCGAACCCGGTACGCTCAATTGGATGGGTAGTAGGAGCTAACTACCAACTCCTAACTACTAACCACTTTTTCGGGACCCGCCCGCAGCGGCGCTGGCGCTGCACATCGGAGGCTGCTTTGTACCGTTCGAGCCCATTCGACCTCGGCAATACTATCGCTGACTTTGATGCCATCCGCATCAGCCTGGCTTCCCCGGAGAAGATCCGGAGCTGGTCCCACGGCGAGGTGACCAAGCCGGAGACCATCAACTACCGCACCTTCAAGCCGGAACGTGACGGCCTGTTCTGCGCCCGCATCTTCGGCCCGGTCACCGACTGGGAGTGCCTGTGCGGCAAGTACAAGCGCATGAAGCACCGCGGCGTCATCTGCGACAAGTGCGGCGTGGAGGTCACGCTCTCCAAGGTGCGCCGCGAGCGTCTCGGCCACATCGAGCTGGCCTCGCCCTGCTCCCACGTGTGGTTCTTCAAGGGACTGCCCAGCCGCATCGGGCACCTCCTCGATATCTCCCTCCGCGACCTCGAGTCGGTGCTCTACTTCGAGGCTTACGTGGTGGTGGAGCCGGGCGACGCCCCGGTCAAGGAACGCGAGATCATCAAGGAAGAAACCAAGTTCCGCGAGCTCGATCAGCAGTTCCGTGCCACCGGCTTCAAAGCCATGATGGGCGCCGAAGCGATCAAGGAACTGCTCAAGCGGGTGGATGTCGAGGAGCTCTCCACCGAGCTGCGCGATAAAATGCGCAACGAGACCTCGATGCAAAAGCGCTTGAAGTACGCCAAGCGCCTGAAAGTGGTCGAGGCCTTCCGCAAGAGCGGCAACAAGCCCCACTGGATGATCCTGGACGTCATCCCCGTGATCCCGCCGGAGCTACGTCCCCTGGTTCCGCTGGACGGCGGCCGTTTCGCCACCAGCGACCTGAACGACCTCTATCGCCGCGTCATCAACCGCAACAACCGGTTGAAAAAGCTGATGGACCTGCACGCCCCCGAGGTCATCGTGCGCAACGAGAAGCGCATGTTGCAGGAAGCCGTCGACGCCCTGTTCGACAACGGACGCCGCGGCCGTGTGCTGCGAGGCGCCAACAATCGCCCGCTGAAGTCGCTCTCCGACACCCTGAAAGGCAAGCAGGGCCGCTTCCGCCAGAACCTTCTGGGCAAGCGCGTGGATTATTCCGGACGCTCCGTCATCGTGGTCGGTCCCGAGCTCAAGCTGCACCAGTGTGGTCTGCCCAAGAAGATGGCGCTGGAGCTGTTCAAGCCCTTCATCTATCACCGGCTGGAGCAGACCGGTCACTGCACCACCATCAAGCAGGCCAAGGAAATGGTGGAGTCGCAGGAAGCCATCGTCTGGGACATCCTGGAAGAGGTCATCAAGGACCACCCCGTCCTGCTGAACCGCGCTCCCACCCTACACCGCCTTGGCATCCAGGCCTTCGAGCCGGTGCTGGTGGAAGGCAAGGCGATCAAGATTCACCCCCTGGTTTGCACCGCCTTCAACGCCGATTTCGACGGCGACCAGATGGCGGTCCACATTCCGCTCTCGCCCGAAGCGCAGGTCGAAGCCAGCGTGCTCATGCTGGCGTCGCAGAACATCCTGTCGCCGGCCTCGGGCCAGCCCATCACCGTTCCCACCCAGGACATGGTGCTCGGAATTTATTATTTGACGAAGAGTAAGCCCGGCGCCAAGGGCGAGGGCCGCGCTTTCGCCAATATTGACGAGGTGCTGCTGGCGCTCGAAATGGGTGAGGTGGAAACGCTCTCGCCCATCCGCCTGCGCTACACCGGCGAGGTCATTGACCTGGTTTCCGCCTACGACGATCAGGACGTGCTCCACACCGATCCGGTTCACCTGGAACGGCAATTCATCAACACCACTGTCGGCCGGGCGATCCTCAACGATCACCTGCCGGAGGAGATGCCCTACATCAACGGTCTCCTGAAGAAGAAGGGCGTGGGGCAGTTGGTGAACTACTGCTACCTGCGCTTCGGCCTGGAAACCACCGTCGGGATGCTGGACGAGATCAAGCAGCTCGGCTTCCTGTACGCCACCAAGGCCGGCCTCTCCATCGGCATCGACGACATGGTCATCCCGGCCAACAAGAAGGTCCTGGTGCGCGACGCCGAAAAGCAGGTGGTCAGCGTCCAGCAGCAATACCTGGACGGCGCCATCACCAACGGCGAGCGTTATAACAAGGTGATCGAAATCTGGTCGGCGATCACCGAACGCGTCGCCGACGAGATGTTCTCCGCCATGGAGCAGCAGGACAAGCAGGGCAACATCAACCCCATTTACGTTATGGCCGATTCCGGCGCTCGCGGTTCCAAGCAGCAGATTCGCCAGCTTTCGGGCATGCGCGGCCTGATGGCCAAGCCCTCGGGTGAAATCATCGAGACCCCCATCACCGCCAACTTCCGCGAAGGCCTGACCGTGTTGCAGTACTTCATCTCCACCCACGGCGCCCGCAAGGGCTTGGCCGACACCGCGCTGAAGACGGCGGATTCCGGCTACCTCACCCGCCGCCTGGTGGACGTGGCCCAGGACGTCATCATCAGCGAGTACGACTGCGGCACCGTCGATGGCATTTACGTCGGCTCCATTGTCGAGTCGGGCGAGATCATCGAGCCCATGCGCGACCGCATCGTGGGACGCGTCTCGCTGGAGAAGATCAAGGACTACGAAGCCAACGTCATCGTCGACGTCAACCAGGACATCACCGAAGACCTGGCGGGCGCCATCCAGTCGGCCGGCATCGAGCGGGTGAAGATCCGCTCCGTGCTGACCTGCGAATCCAAGCGCGGTGTCTGCGTCATGTGTTACGGCCGCAACCTGGCTTCGGGCCGGCTGGTCGAGTTGGGCGAGGCTGTAGGCGTCATCGCGGCGCAGTCCATCGGCGAGCCCGGCACGCAGCTCACCATGCGTACCTTCCACATCGGCGGCACGGCATCGCGAGTCAGCGAGCAGTCGCGCCTGGAAGCCAAGAACAACGGTTCGGTGCGCTTCATCAACCTGCAGACCGTGAAATCCAAGACCGGCGACCTGGTGGTCATGAACCGCAACGGCTTCATCGCCGTGGTGGACGACAAGGCCCGCGAGAAGGAGCGCTACTCGGTGGTCTACGGCGCTCGCGTCAAGGTCGAGGAAGGCAAGCCGGTCACGCTCGGCCAGGTGATGGTCGAGTGGGATCCTTACACCTTCGCCATCCTCACCGAAATCGGCGGCACCGTTCAGTTCAAGGACTTGCAGGAAGGCCTCACGCTGCATGAAGAAGTGGACGAAGTCACCGGCCTGTCGCGCCTGGTGGTGACCGACTCGCCCGATGAAAAGCGGCAGCCCGCCATCGTCATGAAGTCGGCTACCGGCAAGGGCACCAAGCGTTACCTGATGCCTTCGCGCGCTCACCTCATGGTCCAGGACGGCGACACCGTTTTCCCCGGCGACGTGCTGGCCAAGATCCCGCGCGAAACCACCAAGACCAAGGACATCACCGGCGGTCTGCCGCGCGTGGTGGAATTGTTCGAGGCGCGCAAGCCGCGCGAGACCGCCGTCATCAGCGAGATTGACGGCACGGTCAAGTTCGGCGAAATCTCCAAGGGACAGCGCAAGGTCTACGTCATCGCCGATAACGGCACGGAGAAGGAATACTCGGTGCCGCGCGGCGTGCACATCAACGTGCAGGAAGGGGAGCGCGTCCGCGCCGGCGAACCGCTGATGGACGGCCCGCTCAACCCGCACGACATCCTGGCGGTCCTCGGCGAGAAAGAACTGCAGGCCTACCTGGTCAACGAAATCCAGGAGGTCTACCGGCTGCAGGGCGTCAACATCAGCGACAAGCACATCGAGGTGATCGTCCGCCAGATGATGCGCTGGGTGAAAGTCGAGGACGTGGGCGACACCCAGTTCCTGCTCGAACAGCAGGTGGACAAGTTCCGCTTCCGCGAGGAGAACGACCGCATCATCCAGCAGGGTGGCCGCCCGGCGACCGGACGCCCGCTGCTGTTGGGCATCACCAAGGCGTCGCTTTCGACCGAATCGTTCATCTCCGCGGCATCGTTCCAGGAGACCACGCGCGTCCTCACCGAAGCCAGCATTAACGGTTCCGTGGATCACCTCCGCGGTTTGAAAGAGAACGTCATCGTCGGCCGCCTCATCCCGGCAGGCACGGGCATGGAGTACTACCGCAATGTCCGACTGTCGCCCGAACTGGAGGAGGCCGCCGCCAAAGTCCAGGAGGAAGTCTCCCAGGCCTACGAGGAAGCCGAGCGCGCGCTGGAACTCATGCGCCACGAAGGCGAAAGCGAACCGGAAGAACTGGCAGCGGAGTAGGCGGTTTGAAAGGGCGTGGCTTCAGCCGCGCCGCAGAGGTTGTGAGTCAGTTGTGAATCGCGGGGCCGAGAGGCCCCGCGAAGTTTTGCAACCAAGTCCTGCCAAAGATGCATCGCGATCTCGGCAGAGACTATACTTCAGCACAGCGATACAGAACTGACATGCCACACGCAACGGAGAAATTCTTTCTTATTCGGGTTGTTGGCGAGCTATTGGAATTCCTTCGCACCGGGGTTACTAAACTGCACCCTGACGTGATTGGCGCCGGTGAGGTTTTCGAAACAAACCTCATGGACGTGTTTGTGACAGCGTCGTTACCATACCTAACAACATGCAGAGCCGTACAAGAAATGGGTGCGAAATCTAACCAGGTTGACTCAGAACACTCGGAAGCCGATATCATCGGGACCGATACAGCCGTTCGGGTGCTCTCAAAGTTCCTCGAAATTCAAGGGGCACGTTTCGCCGCAAACGCTCTGCTTCACGGCTGTACAGTGTTGGCGTGGAGCGCGTTTGAGATTCTCGCGACTGATCTTTTCGAGCAACTTGTTAATTCGCGACCGGCGCTCACGAAGGTCCTATTCGCAGACGAGCGGACGAAGAAGTTCTACGAACGAAGAGACTTAATGAATGCTCTTGAAACTTACCAATATGACCTGTCATCCCGCATGGGCACGGTATTGCTTGAGCGACAACGGCTGGACAAATTGGCTGTCATTCGAGTCGTGTATGATGCCATGTTCCCGACCGACGAAGAACTCCGCGGGTTCTTGAATTCGGATGATCTTTGGAACTTGAGCAGGTATCGCAATCTCATAGCTCATCGGCACGGGATTGTTGATGAAGAATTTAGGCGAACTACCAGCTCGAATGCGACCGTTGGTGGCGTCCTGCAAGTCACACCCGAAGAACTCGAGAGTTTTGTGGTGTCAGCAGGAAGGGCTGGTCTGGCGCTCTTGAATGCCGCCACAACCTTGCTGAAACAGGATAGTGCCAAAGACACGGAAGCTTTGATCAGAATGGGGTATGACCAACTAGGGCAACGATTGGTGGCTGCAGTAATAAGTCATCGACTCGGACTACGTAGTGTGGACTACGCCCTTAAGACCTATGTACAAGAACGGGTGAACAACCGCTGGATCCAGCTTGCCGCAGATCTCGATGCAGAAATATCCGAAGGGCTCGGCAAGTCGGACTCGCCGCCATCTGGAATCGTTACGTAGTCGGGGGGTGAAACGGTATGTCCGTACGCATGACCTCCATCCATCCCGACACCGCGCTCGCCGATGAAGGCGCCAAGGTGCTGGGCGTCAAATCCCGCACGGAAGCGGTGCACGTTGCCCTGCGAGAAATCGCTGCGCCGAAGAAGTCAAGGACCTCATGCGCAGGAATGCCGGCAAGCACAAGTTCAAAGACCTAGGGTCTGCTTCCCCAAAACGCGCACCGGAATTGGGGTAAGAGAATCGGATCGCGCACATAACCTGTGCTACACTATTTATGTGCCCAGGAACAATGTCACCTTGACCATGGACGAAGACCTGTTGCGCGCCGCGCGCAAGGTCGCCCTTGATCGCAACACCTCGGTCAACCAGTTGGTCCGCGACTTCTTGGCCCAGTTGGTACGCGAATCCAGCCGCCAGCAGGCCGCTGCCGAGCGCATGGACGAGATCTTTAAGACGCATCGCGTCCGCATCGGGCGCCGTGCCTGGACGCGTGAGGACCTGCATGAGCGCTGACGTCGCGGACATCTGTTTTGTGGATACCAATGTGTTCGTCTATGCATTGACGGATGACGACCCGGCCCGCTCCGCCAAGGCACAACAACTGCTCGCGCACTTGCGGTCCTCACGAGCGCTTCGCACAAGCACGCAGGTGTTGTCGGAGCTGTTCGTGACCTTGACCCGCAAGGTGCGGACGCCCCTGGCGCCTGCTGCGGCTCTGGAATACCTTGACCAGATTGCCGCATGGCCGGTCATCGCGCCCGACTACAGCGCGGTGCGCGACGCCTGCCAGCTCAGCACGTCGGCAAGAGTCTCGTTCTGGGATGCGCTGGTTGTGGTCGCGGCTTCGCGCGCCGGCGCCGCCCGTCTATATTCGGAAGACCTCAACCCCGGCCAGAAACTCCTCGGCGTTGAGGTCGTCAATCCATTCCGCACCGCCTGACCCTTCACACCATCAACTCCCACTTCTCCCCGGTTTTGGGAGAAGTGGGCGTAATCAGGGCGCTGGCGTACCCGCAATAAGAAGGAAACGATTCCCGAGGATGCCCCGCTCAAGCTCCGCTTGGGGGTTTTCGGGATTTCGGCAGCGGGCTCCGAATCATCCCTATTAAGCCCGCATGTGGGTTGCCACCATCTTTCCGAACTGCTATCGAACCAGAAGAGGCTTCCACTTGCGGGTTGCAGCTTACGCTGAACGCAGCTAAATTAGGTGCGAGAGTTGGAGCTCTACATGACAAAGCCCGTCCCGGTCAGCCACCCCAGGAAGCCAACACCGGGCTTCGTGGGGGCCCCGGTGGAATCTGCCTCTGCAGTAATCGACGCGAGGATCAAGGAACTTGGCGACTGGCGCGGGAAGACGCTCGCCAAAGTGCGCGCAATCGTACATGAGGCAGACCCTGAGATCGTCGAAGAGTGGAAGTGGGCCAAGCCGACATCGCCGGGGACTCCCGTCTGGTCCCACGGCGGCATCGTCTGCACGGGAGAGACGTACAAGAACGTCGTCAAGATGACCTTTGCCAAGGGAGCTGCGTTGCAGGACCCTTCAGGTCTATTCAACTCCAGCCTCGACGGGAACGTCAGGCGCGCCATCGACATCCACGAAGGCGACAAGGTCGATGAGGCGGCCTTGAAGGATCTCATCTGCGCTGCCGTGGCACTCAATCTCAAGGGCAAGAACAAGCCGAAGCCCAAGCCGAAGCCCCGGCGAGCGAGCAGCAAGCGGGCCGACTAGCTTGAGGCCGGCCGCCGGGTGCCCCACCCGGAGCTTGTCCTGAGCGAAGTCGAAGGGCGGTTTTCGAAGCGTGGGAACGACGACTCCTGGCTATACTCGCACCATCACCCTGAACGTTACGTTCCTGGCTTCACCGGGACCGCAGCATCTTCCCCGACCACCGTCGTCCATTCCCTCACATACCAGCGCTTGACAGCGCCACTGGTCACATAGGGATCGGCGCGGGCGAAGTTTTCGGCAATTTCCGCGCTCTCGCCCTTGAACAGCAACACCGCGCTATCCACGGGATGAGCCAGGGCGCTGCCCAGCACGAGTTCGCCGCGCGCGCTCGCTTTCCATGCCTTTTCCAGGTGCGCTTCCCGAAATTGCGCCCGCCGGGAAACGTAGTCCTCGCCGACTTCGTAGAAGAGAAGGTAATGCATCCGGGCAGTATGTTCCTTCGATGGAGGATTATCCAGTTGGGTACTTCCGCCTCGTTCAGCGTCAGAAAACTGTGTTATCTAAACAAAAATGGCCCGCGATGATGGCGGGCGAACGGTAGGAGTATCTTCATCTCTATAATTATAGAATAGCAGATTCGAGGGGGTAAATGTCGCATCGCAGCCACCATTATATCTGGTTCGCGATCAGTGAGATGGAGCTAAATCTCACGTTTGAGGGGCTTGACAGAATGTGCCGGCAAACGGCGTCCAGCGTGATTGACAAGGTGGACCACCCCTAGGCTTAGCGCCGACTTACGATTAGAATATGGGGGGAGTGGCAGATCAACGTCATTTGCCCCTCTTCTTCTTTGCCGGGGGGGGTACCACGTTTGGCTCTTCCCGGCCCGGTCTAAACCTTATAAAGTACAGCAGTTGCGGAGGGTTATACCGTCAGTACCGCGATTAAAATTTCCACTCAGCCGGGGTCGCCTGTGCCAGTCGGCGGCAGCGCGTCCCGCGGACCTTGGTTTCTGTTGAAGCTGCTGAAGAATGTGCGCCTCTCCATCTGGCGTGCTTTTCTGCACGACGCCTTCGGTGTCGCCAAGGGGGGCGCTTATTCCGCCATTCTGACCATGTTTCCCGCGCTCATGGTCTCGGCCGCGATTCTGGCCACCACCCGTCACGGACCCGAGTATGTGCACGAGATTTCCGGCGCGGTGCGCAGCATCATGCCGCCAGGCGCGGCGGGCGCCGTCGAAGCCTACTTTGAATCCACCCAGTCGCGGCCGGTCAGTGTGCTGGTGGCCGCTTCCCTGATCACCTTGTGGACCGCCTCCGGGGTGATGATCTCCTGGATGGAAGGTTTTAGGAATGCCTACCAGCTTCCCAAGGTATGGGGTGTGGTGAAGGAGCGCCTGATCGCTTTCGGACTGGTCATAATGGCCGGTATCCCGTTGACCTTTGCCACTATGCTGGTCGCCTTCGGCAACCAGATCGAAGCCAGTCTCACCGAGAGCCTCGGGCACAATCTCGGACCGCTGGTGCTGATCGTATGGACCGGCCTGCGCTGGCTGATCGCCTTGATCACCAGCGTGGCCGTGATGCAGCTCATCTATCACAACGCGGTCCCGCGGACGCTGAGTTGGCACACGGTTTTGCCTGGCGCTGCCCTGGCCACCGCCATCTGGTTTCCCACCACTATCGCCTTCGGCTGGTACGTGCGCCACTTCGCCGCCTACAGCCTGTTCTACGGCTCGCTCGCCACCGCCGTCGTATTGCTGATCTGGCTCTATATCATTTCCATCATTGTTCTGGTGGGCGCCGAGTTCAACGCCTTGCTGTATCCACGCATGGTGGTTGCCAGCAGCCATCCGAAGCCGGCGCCGGACCGGCAGGCCAGCCTCAGGTAGAACAATCTGGTAATTTCGTAAGTTGGTAATTTGGTAATCTGGCGCGCGCGCAGGTTAGTTGCGCCAATTAGGAAATTACTAAATTACCGATTTACTCAATTACCAAATTCCCCATGGCCACGCTTCCGTTGCACCCGCATTCCGAGCTGACCAGCCGCGCGCCTGGCGAGCGGACGGAGCGCCGCGCCAAGATCGTCTGCACCATCGGGCCGGCATGCAGCACCGAGGCCATGGTGCGCGAACTGATGCGCACCGGCATGGACGTCGCCCGCCTGAACTTCTCGCACGGCACCCACGAAGAGCACGCGCGCATCATCGAACGTTTGCGCCGCGCCGCCGTCAAGGAGTCCCGCACCCTCTGCATCCTCCAGGACCTGCAGGGGCCGAAAATCCGTACGGGCCGCCTGCGCGACCGCCGTCCGGTGGTGCTGAAGCCGGGCTCGCGGGTCACCATCACCCCGCGCAACCTCCTCGGCACCTCCACCCTGATTCCCACCAGCTTTAGGGGACTGGCGCAGGAGGTCGAGCCGGGCGCGCGCATCCTGCTGTCCGACGGTCTGATTGAGCTGGTGGTCAAGTCCATCCACGGCGACGATATCGAGTGCGAGGTGGTCAACGGCGGCATGCTCGGCGAGCACCAGGGCATTAACCTGCCGGGCACGGCGCTCAGCGTTCCCTCGCTCACCGAGAAGGACCGCAAGGACCTGGAGTTCGGCCTCAAGCACGACGTGGACATGGTCGCCATCTCGTTCGTCCGCACCGCCGGCGACGTGCGCGAAACCAAGCGTCTGATCGGTGTCGGGCGCGACGACATCCCCGTTATTGCCAAGCTGGAAAAGCCGCAGGCTATCGAGCATCTGGAGGAGATCCTGGAAGTCGCCGACGCGGTGATGGTGGCGCGCGGCGATCTCGGCGTCGAGATGCCGCCCGAGCAGGTGCCGATCATGCAGAAGCACATCATCCGGAGGGCGGCGGAATGGCGGAAACCAGTGATCACGGCCACCCAGATGCTGGAGTCCATGGTGGAGAACCCGCGTCCCACGCGCGCCGAGGCCAGCGACGTCGCCAATGCCGTCTTCGACGGCAGCGACGCCCTGATGCTCTCGGCCGAGACCGCCAGCGGCAAATATCCCCGCGAGGCGGTCGCCATGATGAGCCGCATTATCTCCGAGGCCGAGGCGCACGAGCGCGAGGTGGCGGGACCGCAACACCGCCGCGAGCACCGCCGGCTTTCCATTGCGGAGACGATTTGCGAATCGGTGGCCCACGCCGCCGAAGACCTCGAGATGAAGGCCATCGCGGTGTTTACCGAAACCGGCGCCACGGCACGGCTGGTATCCAAGTACCGGCCAAAAGCATCCATCTTCGGCTTCGCCCACCGTGATACTGTGTGCAATCGCATGAACCTGCTCTGGGGCGTGCATCCCGTCCACGGCGAGCAGGTACGCACGGCGGAGGAAATGGTGCGCGGCGCGGAACGCGAACTCATGCAGTGCGGCGCCGTGGCGCGCGGTGAGGTGGTGGCGGTGATCTCCAGCACCCACGGCACCTCCGGCTCCACCAACCTCATGCGCTTGCATGTGATTGGCGAAAATGAAAGCGCCCCGGAGCGCCGCCGCGGCCGGACACGGCTCCATCGGGCCCACCAGGAGCACAAGAGGTAATTCCGCATGGCCGAAATTCTCTCCATCGCGTACATCCGGCCGGAAGAGGGCAAAGACGAGGAAACCCTCAAGCTCCTTTCGGAGTTGTACGGCCTGATGCGCCGCAAGGGCTACAGCCGCGATCTGTTGTACCGCGATTTGAAAGATAGGGGACGCTTCGTCCACCTGCGCTACTGGGCGTCGGAGGAGACGCGGGAGGAGGCACACGAGGATCCCGAGGTCCATCGCCTGTGGCAGCGCCTGGGAAATATCTCAAAAGTGGAAGCCGTGCAGGAGAAACTGGAAGCCATCGACGGGACTTGGTCAGTCCCTGCCAAGTAAGCCCGTTTTTGACCGGTGTCAGTCGGGGCTTCACCTACGCACACAGTACCGTGGGCGGCTGGTCCGCCTCGATCGTCTCCGGAAAGAACATCGTGAACACTGTCCCGCTGCTGCCCGCACCGACGCGGCTGCGTACCCGGATACAACCGCCGTACTTGCCCACGATCTCCTGTGCTACCCACAATCCCAGGCCGGTGCCGACGTCCTTCTTGGTGGTGAAGAAGGGTTCGAAGATGCTGGCGCGATGCTCGGGAGCGATTCCGCTGCCGTTATCGGCAATGGCCACTCGCACTCCGCGGCGGCCGAGATGCCGCTGGTAGGCAATGCGCAGAGTCAGGCGGCCTCCGTGGGGCAGCGCGTCAATCGCGTTGGCGATCAGGTTGGAGAACACCTGGCGCGCCTCGCCCGCCACTGCCTGCACCACTTCGCCTTTACCATAGCGCTTCTCCACCTGGATGGCTTTCGACTGCAGCCGTCCGGCATAGATGCTCAGAACCTCTTCGAGCATCTCGCCCACGTCAATCGCCTCCGGGCGTGAGTTTGCCCGATAAAAGCCCAGCGTCTGCTTGGTAAGCTGCGAGACGCGCTGCAACTCGCGCTGCGCCATCCCCAGGTATTCGCGGCTGGAAGGATCGAGCGAGCCGTTCCCGATCAGGTACATCAGGTTGGTGACCGCCTCCAGCGGATTGTTGATCTCGTGTGCGATGCTGGCTGCCAGACGGCCGGTGGCGGCCAGCTTCTCGGAGCGGCGCAGCGCCTCCTCCGATTGCTTCTGCGCCGTGATGTCGCGGTTGATCTCAAAGGTCCCCAGGCGGCGGCCGTATTCGTCCACATACGGATTCCAGCGGCTGGCGATTATCAGATGCGCCCCCGTACGCGTCGTATGGGTCAGCTCGCCCTGCCACTGCCCGTGCTCGGTGAGCGCGCTTTCGATCGCCTCGAATGCTTCCGGATATTCGGTCCGCAACAGTTCGTGCGCATTGCGGCCCGTCGCTTCTTCCTTGGACCAGCCGTACAGGCGTTCCGCGCCGCGGTTCCAGAACGTGATCCGGCCGGCGGCATCCAGCACCAGGATGGCGTCGTTGGCCAGGTCGAGCACGCGCGCCTGCCGCTCCAGTTCGACATGGGTGCGCTTGCGCGCGTCAATGTCCATGCAGATGCCCATCATGCGCAGCGGACGGGCCTGATGATCAAATGTCACTTTGCCGCGCGCCGCCGACCAGTAGCTGCTGCCATCCGGACGCACCGTCCGGTATTCGATGTCGTAGACGCCCGAGCGCAACGCCGCTTCCACGGCGGCGCTTACCCGCTCGCGGTCCTCGGGATGCACCGTCGCGATCCAGCTTTCAAATTTGCCGTCAAACGAGCCCGGCGCCAGGCCGTGCATGGTCTCGACGGTTTCCGACCAGGTCACGCGATTGTCCGCTGTCCGCCATTCCCAGGTGCCGAGGTTGGCGGCGCGCTGGGCGACGAAACTGGTCTTCAACTGGTCGAGTTCCTGCAGTTCGGAGGCGGCCTTCTCCAGTTCCTGGTTCGCCGATTCCAGTCTTGCCCGTCGTTCTTCCGAGATGGACGCCGCTTCCACCTGCGCCAGGATGTTCGGCGTCACCAGCGGGAGGGCAATCGCGGTGGCCAGCGACGCCGCCGCCGTGATTCCCTTCACGTACGCCGATAGCCAGTACACCGGCTTGAACAGCGTTACCACTTCCATGAAATGGGTTGCGCCGCAGGCAATGATGAACGTCCCGAAGGCCAGGAAGAGCCAGTGGAAGGGAATGCCTCGGTGGGCGCGATACACGATCCACGCCAGGGTCACCGAGATCGCCACGTATGACAATCCGATGAGCAGGTCCGAAACCAGGTGGCTGTAGATCAGCGGCCGGTCGCCCAGAAAGCAATACCAGTGCGGCAGAAAGGCCGAGGTGTTCCGCCCCAGCAATGGCCACAGCGCCGCCGTGGCCAGCAGCGCGATCATGCCGGTGAGCAAGTATTTGCGCAGCGAACTCCGCTGCTCGCGGACGGGAAGATTGACCGTAGCCATGCGTGATCAGTGCTGGTACCCAGCCAGTTGCACAGGCATTCCCCAATCGTCAACGACGCCGTGGGTCGCGAACAGGACCAGTATGTCAGCAATTCTACTCTCGATTGCGACGAGCTACAAAACTCGGAAAGCGCCAATGGCCGCCAGCACCGGGGTGGTAGCCGGAACGTTGACTTCAGTTGACCCACGGCGGGCGCCGGGTTTCGCCGTTGCCCTTGTCCTCGGGCGGACGAAAATTGCCATACTCGTCGAAGAACTCGGCGCGGTCGTGTTTGCGCATGTAGACCTCGAACTTGCGCGCCGCCCGCCGCCGCTTCCAGCGGTAGTAGGCGTTGCGCACCCCGAAGTACCGCTCCGAGGCGCCAAACATCAGCCCGCTCCGCGGCAGGAAGCGCACGTAGATCCATCCGAACAGCGCCCCGCCAAGGTGGGCGAAGTATGCGACCGACTGGCCACGCCTGCCAGGTCCCATGCCTTGGAACGCGCCCGCCAGCGAGATGAAGATGAAGACTCCGACCAGGTATTTCGCCTTGATCATGAACGGCAGTGGGAACAGCATGAATTCCCGGTCGCCGTGCAGCATGGCAAATGCGATCATCACCCCGAAGATCGCCCCCGAAGCGCCCACCGTCGCCGTCAGCGGCGTGATGCCCATGAACCCGAAGCCCGGCGCCATTCCCAGGTATGCAATACCCACCGTGGTGAGCGCGGCGGCAATGGCGCAGTAGAAATAAAACTCCAGGAACTTGTGGTAGCCCCAGTCGCTCTCCAGTTGCGAGCCGAACATCCAGAGCTGGAGCATGTTGAACAGGATATGGAACAGCCCGGCATGGAGGAAGGAGTACGTCACCAACTGCCAGATCCAGCCGTGCATCACCGCCGCTGGAATCAGCGCGCCTCCGGTCGTGATCACGGATGCCAGCGTCGGCGCCACCGCCTCCAGGATCAGCACCAGCAGGTAAACTGCTGCGTTGACGATGATCAGCCATTTCACCGCCCGCGTGAAGGGTGGAAATCCCATGCTCATGGTGCCGTAACCGCCACGGCCGCCACCGCTACCGCGATAGCCTCTTATCGTCAAATCAACACTCCCTTATCCGTGTGAGTTACCGGTTCTGGCCGGGCACGGGCAAGACCGGCAGGCTGCGATGCCCTTGAGCGTCTACCGCGCGCACGCCAAAGATCACATTATCCTTGGAACGCGGTACCGTGACCTGCTTCACGTTTCCGGCGGGAATCACCTGTTCCCAATCGGGCGAAGTCGTGGGCCGCCACAGCACTTCGTAGCTGGCCGCCAGACCGTCCGGCGAGGCGTCCCACAACAGCGTGGAATCGTTCTCCAGCTTCTGCGTTTCCAGGCGGACATTTGCCGGAGGCGCCGGCGCCGATGCCAGGGACGCCAGCGTGGCCGCGTTCAGCCGGGCTACGTTGGCCATGTATTCGTAATCCACGAACTTCGGCAAGTCACCATATTCGATGCCATTTTCGATGCGCGGGGTCTGATGTTGATGCTGGTAATTCTCGCGGTATTCGGTGATGCGCACCGCCGCGAAGCCCTGCCGGTTGAACGACGTGTGGTCTCCGCCGCGTAAATAGCGGTCCGGGCGGAATACCAGCAACGGCTGGAACGACGGCGGCAGATACTGCGCCCCGGTCTGACGGATATAACGCGTCAGTTCGCGCGAAATCGAATCGCTCTCCGCTCCCAGCGCGCGCAGCCTGCTGATCGCCTGTTGGTTGCGTGGCGCCGCAGTTTCATTCGCCGTTCCGCGCGGGCCCACGTCGGTCAGCGGAATGCCCTCGGAAAACACGCGCACCACGGTCGGGTCCTGCCCCGGGCTCTTGTCTCCGCCCACGATGTCGTTGTTCAGCACCGCTTCGATGTTCCAGCCCTGCTGCCTCGCCATCTCGGCAAAGTGCGCGCTGCCCAGCAGACCCTGCTCTTCCCCCGCGACGGTCAGAAAGATGATCGTCGCCGGAAACTTGTATTTGCTCAAAACCCGCGCGCATTCCAGCGAGACCGCGGTTCCGCTGCCGTCGTCGTTGGCGCCGGGCGCATCGGCCTGCGTGTCCTGGTCGTTGCTGGGACGCGAATCGTAGTGCCCCGTGACCAGCACAATTCGCTTCGCCGCCTCGGGATTCGTGCCGCGCAGCACGGCGTAAACATTCACGATTTCGGTTGGCTTGGGAACGCGCGGCCGGGGTTCTTGCGTGAACGCGTCGGTCTTTACTTCCAGGCATCCGCCGCACGCTTGCGAGTAACGCTGGAATTCACTCTTGATCCACTCCCGCGCCGCCGCCACGCCACGCCCGCTCTGCGCCGGGTTTTCGCCGATGGTCAGCCGGGTTCCGAAGCTGGCCAGCTTCTCGATGGTCGCCTTCAACTGCGCCGCCGATACCTGCCCCAGAGCGGGGGCGATCTGCTTGTCCACGGGCGCCGTGATCGGCCTTGGCATCCCGGCTCGTTCCACCGCCGTGTCGCTCTGGGCAACCGTAATCCCGGCCGCGGTCATCAGAAAGAGACCCGCTATCAGCCCGAATTGAAACGGCGTCTTTTGGCGCATGGTTACTTCAGTGCTCTGAGCATCATCCTAAAGGGGATTGACGCTGCCCGCTAGAAAATCTAAATATTATCAGAGTTGCGGGGCCCGGGCCTGGGCTACACGGACCCGGAGTACGGGAGGCGAATACATCATGGTTCTATGTCCGGAATGCGAAAATGATCTCGATATCGAAGAGGACGAGGTTGACGAGGGCGAAATCGTGTCCTGTCCCGAATGCGGCGCCGACTTCGAAGTGGTCACTACCGAGCCGCTGGAACTGACCAAAGTGTCGGAGAACGAGGACGAAGACGAAAAAGAAGAGGAAAGTGAAGACGGTGACCTTGCCTGATCGCTTGCTCATGGCTGCGCTGGTCTGTCTTGCCATGCTAGCGCCCGCGACCTCGGCTATGCCGTCGTCCACCCAAACCGACAAGAAACTTCGCAAAGACTACGCCCTGATCTTCGGCACGGTTTGGGACAAGCAGAACCGCCCGGTGCACGGCGCCCTGGTCAAGATCCGCCGCGAAGGCGACAAGAAGCCGCGCTGGGAACTAATCTCGGACCGCAGCGGTGAATTCGCCCAGCGCGTCCCGCCGGGCAAGGCGGAGTACGTTGTCTGGGTGGACGACACCCGGAATGTAGTTGATTCAAAAGTAGTTAAGCGCAGGCTCAAGCCCGGCCAAGTGGCCACCAAGGTGCGCATCGATAACGATGAGCGGGTCGACATCAGCTTGCATCTGACGGAGTAGAACCACAACAGAGTTTCAGCTTGCGGGTTTAATGAAGTAGCCTGTAAACGTTTAAGTTCCGGTCACATGGTTGTGATTCGAAACTTGAAAACTGAACTTCGAAACTGCAATGGGAGTCGCTGTGAAGAAGCTTTTGCTGAGCGCCGGACTGGCTGTGCTGCTGGCTGCCGCGCTGGCGGCTCGCGCCCAGCAGATTCCCGGCGGCATTGCCATCTCCGACAAGGAATCGCAGGTGCGCACCCTGGCCGGCCAGGTCATGAATCAGCAGGACAAGCCCCTGCCCGAATCCATCGTCTACCTGAAGAACACCAAGACCACGGCGGTCAAGACCTTCATCGCCGGCCCGGACGGCACCTACCGTTTCAACGCGCTCTCGCCCAACGTGGACTACGAGGTTTACGCCGAGCACAACGGCAAGCGCAGCGACACCAAAACCCTCAGCTCGTTCGACTCCCGCAAGATCGCGACTATCAATCTCAAGATCAAGGAATAGCGGAAGTCCGCGGGACGCGGGACGGTGTGGAACGGGTCTCTGACCCGCGGCGGAAATACTGTCTCCGGCAGTTGTCCCTAGTACAACCGGGAGACCCCCCGGCTCTGCCGGGGAGGCAGTAGAAGTTTGACAGATACAGGAGTCCACCGAGGAAACTCCCAAACGTGAGCCGCCAAGCACACGAGAGGGA
>Ga0326726_10001355_pt1 | contig 22752 bp, 23 predicted proteins | sample MHFenrmetagenome_2_FD_207603 | JGI IMG/M metagenome (GOLD analysis project Ga0326726, IMG submission 207603) | Lab enriched peat soil microbial communities from Michigan Hollow, Ithaca, NY, United States - MHF15MN | ecosystem: Environmental > Terrestrial > Soil > Wetlands > Peat | place: USA... | reverse complement strand
AATCTGCTGCCGGATCTTGACCCGATGGGCGTTTGCCGACGCGCGTCAGTCCAGCTCGGGCGGGGCGAGCTCGTAGATCATCGTCAGCGTGACGTGATTCTGGGACTCGCTCTGCACGACGTGGTGCACGCGACAGGGAGTCGCCTCGAGGAATTTGTTCACCTCTTCCTCGAGTTCCTTGGGCAGCCCTCGGAACACATGACAGCGCAGCGCCTGCATTCTCGGACCTTCCCTTCTTCCGGTACTCAGTACCGCTTCATCTCCGCATCGACCTCGAGCGCCCACGCCTCGATCCCCCCCGCGAGATTCGAGACGTGCTCGAAGCCTTTGGAGCGCAACAGCTCACAGGCGCGACGGCTGCGTCCGCCCGTGCGGCAGTGGACGACGACCTCGCGCGCGCGCCACGGCTCGAGCTCGACCAGTCGCGCCTCCAGCTGGCCGAGCGGGATGAGCCGCGCGCCCGAGATGCGCGCGATCTCCGCCTCGAACGGCTCGCGCACGTCGAGCAGGAGCAGGTCCGCGCCGGCGTCGAGCCGGGCGCGCAGTGCGAGCGGCGAGAGCTCGGGCTCTGCGCCGGCGCGCGCACCCGCCGAGCAGAACGCGGCGTAGTCGATGGGCGCGGTGATGGTCGGGCGCTCGCCACACACCGCGCACGCGGGGTCCTTCGGAATCCGGAACGTCTTGAACTCCATGGCGAGCGCGTCGTAGACGAGCAGTCGCCCGACGAGCGGCTCGCCCGCGCCGAGCAGGAGCTTCAGCACCTCGGTCGCCTGCAGCACGCCGATCACGCCCGGGAGAACGCCCAGCACGCCGGCCTCGGCGCAGTTCGGTGCGAGCTCGGGCGGCGGCGGCTCCGGAAACAGGCAGCGGTAGCAGGGGCCGCGGCGCGCGTCGAAGACCGCCACCTGCCCCTCGAAGCGCATCACGCTGCCGCTGACCAGCGGCTTCTTCTGCCAGACACAGACGTCGCTCGCCAGGTAGCGACTCGGAAACGTGTCGGTGCCGTCGAGCACCACGTCGTATGCCGCGAAGATCTCACTCGCGTTCGACGCGTCGAGCTTCACTTCGTGCAGGGTGACTTCGACGTCGGGGTTCAGCGCGCGCAGCTTGCGCGCCGCGACTTCGAGCTTGCGCGCGCCGACGTCCTCGCTGGCGTACAGGATCTGGCGCTGCAGGTTCGACAAGTCGACGCTGTCGAAGTCGACGATGCCGATGCGTCCCACGCCCGCCGCGGCGAGATACAGGGCCGCCGGAGAGCCGAGCCCACCGACGCCAATCAGCAGCGCGCTCGATGCGAGCAGCCGCGCTTGTCCATCGGGGCCGACGCCGTCCAGCAGCAAGTGGCGCTTGTAGCGTTCCCGCTGTTCGGGATCCAACCCGGACATGCCCACAGATTAGCGCGACTGCTCGACGGGTGCCTTCTGAGTGTGCCGCGCGATCGTCTCGAGCAACACGAGCCGGTCGAGCGGCTTGGTCGCGAACGCGTCGCAGCCCGCCTCGATGCAGCGCTGTCGCTCGGAGGGCAGCGCGTGCGCCGTCAGCGCGATGATCGGGCCGCTGTAACCGTGGTCGCGGAGCCGACGCGTCGCGCCGAAGCCGTCGAGCACCGGCATCTGGACGTCCATCAGCACGACACAGAACGGTGTGCCCTCGTCGGCGGCGGCGAGCGCGAGCTCCACGCCGACCAGGCCGTTCTCCGCGATCGTCACTTCGTAGCCCGCGCGCTCGAGCACGTGGCGAATCACGCGCTGATTGTCGGGGCCGTCCTCGACGACCAGCACGCGGCCGTGCGCGCGCAGCCCGCGCAGTGCCGCGCGCAGCCCGCCGCTCGAGGGCGTGTCGGCCTCAGCTGCGGCCGCCGTGCCGTCGCGCGACACCGGCTGCGCGGGCAGCCGCACGCGGAACAAGCTGCCGCTTCCGACGCTGCTTGTGGCGGTGATCGCGCCGCCGAGCCGCTCGACGAGCCGCTTCGTGATCGCGAGGCCGAGGCCGGTGCCGCCGAAGCGGCGCGTCATCGAGCTGTCGCCCTGTCGGAACGGCTCGAAGATCTCGGCGAGCACGTTGGCCTCGATCCCGATGCCCGTGTCCTCGACGTCGATCTCGAGCGTGCAATCGAGCGGGTCGAAGCGCAGCGCGATCTGCACGTGACCGCTCGCGGTGAACTTCACGGCGTTGCCGATCAGGTTGAGCAGGATCTGGCGCAGGCGCACCGGATCGGAGACCAGCTTGTCGGGAACGGCCTCGCCGAGCGCGAGCCGCAGCACGACGCCCTTCGAGTCCGCGCGCGGGCGCATCAGCTCCGCCACGTCCTCGATGATGCGCCGCGGCGAGCACGGCAGCTGTTCGATCTCGAGCCGGTTCGCCTCGATCTTCGAGAAGTCGAGTATGTCGTTCAGGATCTCGAGCAGATAAGCGCCGTTCCTCCGGATCGTGCGCAGCGCCTCGGAGCGCTCCGCGGCGCTGGCCGGCGCGTCCGGCTCCTCCTCGAGCAGGATGTCGGTGAAGCCGAGGATCGCGGTCATCGGCGTGCGGATCTCGTGACTCATGTTCGCGAGAAACTCGGTCTTCGCCGCCGCCGCGCGCTCCGCCTTGCGGCGCGCGCGCTCGAGATCGGAGTTCGCGCGCTCCAGGGCGCGCGCGTAGCCGCGCAGGCGCTGCTCCTCGCGCCGGCGCCGCTCGACGTTGCGCAGCACCACGGTGCGCAGGCGCTCGCCCGCCAGCTCGAACTCGCCGATCGTCACCGCCACGTGGACCGACTCGCCGTCTCGCGTGGTGGCGGCGAGCTCGATGTTCGCGCGCCGCCGGTACGACTCCGCAGCATCGCCCTCGCCGATCTCCGCGGCCGCGCGCTCGAGCTCCGGCAGGAGCTGGGACAGCGACGCACGCGCCAGCCCGTGCGCGTCGATCCGGAACAGCTCGCAGGCCGCGCCGTTGTGGAACGCGACCGTGCCGTCCGAGCGCACGACCAGGATCGCGTCCTTCATCGACTCGAGAATCGCGCGCGCGAGCGCCTCGCTCGCCTCGAGCGCCGCCGACGAGCGCATCTGCACGAGCTCGACGGCCGCGCGGTTCGCGCTGCTCTGCAGTAGCTCGCGATCGCGGGCGGACGCGGGCAGCACGCCGTCGTGCATCGCGCTCAGCACGCCGAGCAGCTCGCCCTCGGCGCTCCGGATCGCGACGCCGACGTAGCCGCGCACGCCGAGCTCCCCGAGCATGTTTCCCTTCGGGAACTGCGCGGCGACACCATCGCCAACGGCGCAGTATCCCTCCACTGCGACGGCCGAGCACGGCGTCTCCGACAGCCGGTAGCGCGCGCCGCGCACGACATGAGAGCCGTCCCAGAGCGCGAGACACTCGATCTCGTCGTCGCCACGCATCATGCCCACGCACGCGAAGCGCGTGCCGAGCGCGCGCGCGAGACCGCGCACCAAAGCGGAGAAGAACGACTCTCCGCTGGCGGATGCCGTCTGTTCGAGCAGTGCGCGCGCCCGCTGCTCGGCCTTGGTCGCCTTGGGGGTGCGCTGCTTCATTCGACCGACCTGTCTGCGTTTTCGGTCGGCGCGCGAGCGCGCTGAATGTCGGAGGAGCGAGTCGAACTCTCACGCGTCTTGGGCACGCGATCTCGAGTCGACGCCCTGGCGCGCTGACGCACTTGGCGGCGTCTGTCGCAGCGCGCCTGGGGCCGTGAGCTAGAGCAACGCCACGTCGTGAGCGGCCGACGAGATGACGAAGCAGCGCTCGTTGTTCGAATCCGGGTCCGCGGGGACGACGAAGAACCCGAGCCGGCCGGGTTGATAGCCGTTGGTCGTCCCGACGAGGATCTCCCCATCGCGGAACATGACGCGAATTCCTCTTCCCGCGCCGGGCAGGGCCGGCGGCGGTTCGACCGGGTCCTTCTGCGGACGTGGCTTCCCAGCGAAGTCGCGCACGAAGAACAGCGCCTTGAGCTCCGCGAACCGAAGCTCCACGGGCTTGGCGCCGGGCGGGGCATCCACGGCGGAGAGGTGAAAGTGGTCGCGATTCGGAAGGAAGTCCGAGGTGGAGCCCTTCAGCAAACGCCCGTCTTGGAATCGAGCCACAACCTTGTGAATGGCCATGTTCGGCGCGCCTCCGTTCCCTCGTCGCTCAGCTCGGCCACGGCGCCACTCCCGTTGCTCTTCGACAATCGAGTGGCTGGCCTTCAGGGGCCGGACTCACGGCGCCAGGATGCGCCGGTCAAGAGCCGCTGCAGCGGGGAGATGCCGGAGGAGGGACTCGAACCCTCACGCCTTTTGGGCACGCGATTTTGAGTCGCGCGCGTCTGCCAGTTCCGCCACTCCGGCGCGCGCGCGCAGTCTAGCAGGCCAGCTTGACCCTCTCCGGAGCCATGCCTAACCTCGCCGCCACTTGGGGCTGTAGCTCAGCTGGGAGAGCGCCTGAATGGCATTCAGGAGGTCGGCGGTTCGATCCCGCTCAGCTCCACTGGCTGCGCCTCGGTGAGCGACGTGCTCGCCGCTGAGCAGCGGGAGGCGTGGCAGCGCGACGGCTTCTTTCTCGTGCGGCGCTTCGCCGAGCCCACTGTGTGCAAGGCGATGCTCGAGCGCGTGAGCGAGCTGTGCGCGCGCGCCGAGGCGGGCGCCGAGGTCGCGAGCGCCCTGCGCATGCTCGAGCCCGCGCTGCGCGCCGCGGAAGGCAGCGCGGCGCAGCGCACGTCGAAGCTGTTCCGCATCCACCGACACGAGCCGGTGTTCAACGCGTTCTGTCGCGATCCGCGGCTGCTGGCTCTGGTGTCGCAGATGCTCGGCCCGAATCTCGACTGCTTCCTCTCGCAGTTCATCTTCAAGAACCCGCGCGCGCTCGGGCAGCCCTGGCACCAGGACGCGTTCTACTTTCCGTTCGACCGGCGCCCGCAGGTCGGCGTGTGGCTCGCAGTGACCGAGGCGACGCTCGAGAACGGACCGCTCTGGGTGCTGCCCGGCTCGCAGCGCGAGCCGATTCACGCCGTCGAGCCGGATCGCCGCGAGCACGCGCAGATGGGCTACGTCGAGATCACCGACCACGACATGAGCGGCGCGCGGCCGGTGCTCCTCGAGCCGGGCGACGTGCTGCTCTTCCACAGTCACTTGATGCACAAGTCGACCGACAATCTCTCGGCCGGCATGCGCGCCGCCATGGTCTACCACTACGGCGAGGCGGGCACCGTCGACCGCACGCTCCAGTTCCGCGACTTCACGCTGAACGACTGGCTGCCGGTGCTGCGCGCGGGCGCGCCGGTCGCGTGAGTGAGTCGGGCGTGAAGCCGCCGTTCACGACGCTCGGCCTCGACCACGTGGTGCTGCGCGTGCGCGCGCTCGAGCCGGCGCTCGCCTTCTACACCCAGGTGCTCGACGGCCGCGTCGAGCGGCGCAGCGACGCGCTGGGACTCGTGCAGGTGCGGCTCGGGCGCTCGCTCGTCGATCTGATTCCCGTCGACGGGCCGCTCGGCAAGCTCGGGGGCGCGGCGGCGGGCGAGAGCGCGCGCAACGTCGACCACTTCTGCCTGCGCATCGAGCCGTTCGACGCGGACGAGCTGCGGGCGCACCTCGAAGCGCACGGCGTCGCGGGGAGCGAGATCGGCTCTCGCTACGGCGCCGACGGCCACGGGCCGTCGATCTACGTGAAGGATCCCGACGGCAACACCGTCGAGCTCAAGGGACCTCCGCAGGCCGCGACCTAGGAGCCCGCCATGTGCGGACGCTACACGCTCCACACAGAGAAGGAGGCGCTCGCCGAGCGCTTCGGCTTCGATCCGGCGGCGCTCGCGCCGCAGCCGCCGCGCTACAACATCGCGCCGACGCAGAACATCCTCGCTTTGCGCGCCGCGGGCGCCGCGCGCGAGCCGCGGCTCATGCGCTGGGGGCTCGTGCCGCCGTTCGCGACCGAGATCGGGGCGCAGGCGCTGATGATCAACGCGCGCATCGAGACACTCGCCGCGAAGCCCGCGTTTCGCGACTCACTCCGCGCCAAGCGCTGTCTCGTGCTGGCCGATGCGTTCTACGAGTGGCAGGCAGGCAGCGGCTCGCACAAACGACGCATTCCGCACCTAGTCGCGCGCGCCGACGGCGAGCCGTTCGCGATGGCGGGGATCTTCGCGGAGTGGCGCCGGCGCGGGGAGCTCCTGGCGGAGACGCTGCTCTCGTGCGCGATCGTCACCACGGCCGCGAACGCGGCGGTCGCGAAGCTGCACGACCGCATGCCCGTCATCCTGCCGCGCGACGCCGAAGCCCGCTGGCTCGACCCGACCCTGGACGGTGACACCGAAGCGCTGCTCGCGCTGCTCGCGCCGGTGCCCGCCGAGGAGCTGCACACGCACCCCGTCTCGCGGCGCGTGAACTCCGTGAACAACGACGACCCGTCACTCCTCGCGCTCGACGACAGCGAGCCCTCGCTGGGCTTCTTCTAGGCGGGGTCCTCTCGAACCCGCAGAATCACCTTACCGAAATGCGTGCTCGCCTCGACGCGCTCGTGCGCGCGCTGTGCGTCGGCCAGCGGCATCACCTGGTCGACGATCGCCCGCAGCTTTCCCGCGTCGAGCGCGGCGCCGAACTTGGCGCGGAAGCCGCGCACGATCTCGGCCTTCTCCGCCAGGGGACGCGTGCGCAACGTCGAGCCGATGATCGAGAGACGCTTCGCTACGACGAGCCCGAGGTTCAGCTCGGCGCGCGCGCCCCCCATCAGCCCGATCAGCACGAGCCGGCCCCCGAGCTTCAGGCACGTGAGGTGCTGCGCGAGATAGGGCGCGCCGATCGAGTCGAGGGCCACGTCGACGCCGGCGCCCGCAGTCTTCTCGAGCACCGCGGCCGCGAACTCGCCCTTGCTGTAGTCGAGCGCGGCGTCCGCACCGAGCGCGATGCAGCGCGCGCACTTCTCCGCGCTGCCGGCCGTCACGATCGCGTGCACCCCGGCGACCTTCAGCATCTGGATCGCCGCCGTGCCGATGCCGCTGCCGCCGCCGTGCACGAGCGCCCAGCCACCTGCGGGCACCGCCGCGAGCTGGAACAAGTTCAAGTGACACGTGAGGAAGACCTCGGGTATCCCGGCCGCGTCTGCGAGCGGCATGCCCTTCGGAACCGGCATCACCGAGCCCGCGTCGACGCACGCCTCTTCCGCGTATCCGCCGCCGGGCAGCAGCGCCATCACGCGATCGCCACGCGCGAAGCCAGTCACTCCCGGCGCGAGCTCGGAGATCACGCCGGAGCACTCGAGCCCGAGGACCGGCGACGCGCCGGGCGGCGGCGGGTAGAGACCGCGCCGCTGCATCAGGTCCGCGCGATTCACGGCGCTGGCGGCCACCGAGATCCGTACCTCACCCGCGCGCAGCTCCGGCTTGGGCGCCTCGCCGAGCGCGAGCTTCGCATCCTTCCCCTCGCCGACGATCAGAATGGCTTTCACAGACGCAGCTTACCTGTACGATTCGGCGCATGCGCGCCGTGGCACTTCTGGGAAGAGACTGGGCCGAGCTCGGGCCGCTCGGCCTCGCCGAGCTGCCCGACGGCGGCGCGCTCGCGCTGTCGCGCGGCGCCCTGCCCAAGGCGTACGCGCACACCGACCCCAACGAGGACGCGGCGCTCGTGGTGCGCACCGCCGCCGGCGTGTTGCTCGCCGTGGCGGATGGCTTCAACGGCAGCGAGGTCTCGGAGCTCGCGATCGAGCGGGCGCGCGCGCGCGCCGCGGAGCTCGTCGAGGCGAGCGGCGAGGCGTTTCGCGCCGAGGTCGCGCGCCTCTCTGACGACGTACTCGCGGCCTTGCCGCCGCGCAGCCGCTCGCGCTCGTGCCTCGTGCTCGCCGCGCTGCGCGGGGAGAGCGTCGAGATCGCGAGCCTCGGTGACTCGAACGTCTTCATCGCCTGCGCGGCGCACGGTCTCGCGTCGGAGAACTCACTCTTGCTCGGCAACCCGGAGCCGCTCGCCCGCGCGCGCGCCGAGCTGTTTCACCTGCGCTTCACGCGCGCGAGCGGCGAGCGCATCGCCCTGGTCTCCGACGGCGTCACCAACTTCATCGCGGACGTGGCGCGCATTCCGCGGCTGCTGGCGGAGAGCGCGACCGACCTCGCCGCCGCGCGCGCGATCGCGGAGGCGGCCCTCGCCGGCGGCGCAGGCGACAACGTCGCGGTGGCGGTGTTTGCGGGCCGCGCGGGAGTGTGAGAGCTTCGCGCGCGAGGTCGCCGTGGCGCTCGCCGTGAAAGGCATCCAGCATCTGAATCTGCAGGTCGCCGACCTGGGGCGGGCGCGCGCGTTCTACACGGACCTGCTCGGCTTCCGAGTCTCCTTCGCCAAGGGCGACACGATCTGGCTCGACGCGGGCGGCGATCTGCTGGGCCTGTCGGAAGGCGAGACGCCCAGGCTGCGCGGCTTCGAGCACTTCGGGTTCATGGTCGACGCGAAGTCCGAAGTCGATCGCTGGGCCGACCAGCTGCGCGCGCACGGAGTCACTCCCGAGAAGGGTCCGTACGATCGCTCCGACGGCCGCTCGATCTACTTCCGCGACCCCGACGGACACCTGCTCGAGATCTTCTGGCTCGATCCGGCGTTCCTCGCCAAGCCGTCCCGACCCTGAGACGTCCCGATTCCGGGACCGGCAGCTCGTGGCGGAGCCGCCGCGCCGCGGCGTTCCATCCACCGTCACCGCACGGTGTAGCCTCGGCTGCGCATGCGCGGTCGCGCAGAGCGGGATTGCCGACGCGCAGCTCCACCGCAGCGCAGCGCAGCTCCGTCCCGCGCGCGGGAAGGGCTTGCCGCCAGCAAGCGGCGAGCAACGAAGCCGCAGAAGACAGCGCACGAGCCGCGCGCTGTCTCACGACCGCAGCGCGGCGCTCGCGCGCGCGCGACGCGGCACGCCGCTTGAAACACTCGGGCTCCGTTGGCTCAACTTCCCGCAGCGACCGACCGGCCGGGCGTGCTCTTCGTCGACGACGAAGTGAACATCTTGAAATCGCTCGCGCGCCTGTTCCGCGCCGATCCGGTGCGCGTGTTCACCGCGAGCTCCGCCGCGGAGGCGCTCGCGCTGCTGGGCAGCGAGCCCGTTCAAGTCGTGGTCTCCGACCAGCGCATGCCGGGCACCACCGGCGTGAAGCTGCTCGCGGAAGTGCGCGAGCGGCGCCCCGACGTCGTCCGCATCCTGCTCACCGGTCACACCGAGATCGGCGTCGCGATCGACGCGATCAACGACGGCGAGATCTTCCGTCTGCTCACGAAGCCGTGGAACGACGACGAGCTGCGCGCCACCGTGCGCCAGGCGCTCGAGGACTGCGCCATCCGCGCCGAGATTGCGCGGCTGAACGCGCTGACCCAGGCGCAGAACGCCTCGCTGCACGAGATGAACCACTCGCTCGAGCGCAAGGTCGCGGAGCGCACGAGCGAGCTCGAGGCGAAGAACCGCGAGCTGCGCACCGCCTATCTCTCGACCGTGCGCGCGCTGTCGGAGGCCGTCGACGCCAAGGACCCGTACACGCGGGGTCACTCGGAGCGCGTCGGCGTGTACGCCTCGCGCATCGCGCGCGAGCTCGGCTGCAAGCGCGAGTTCATCGAGCGCATCTATCTCGCGGGATTGCTGCACGACATCGGCAAGATCGGAATTCCCGACGCGATCATCGGCAAGCCCGAGCGCCTGACGGTCGCCGAGTACGAGCTGATGAAGCGCCATCCCGAGATCGGCGCGCGCATTCTCGAGCCGGTCGCGTTTCTCTCCGACATCGTTCCCTGCGTGCGCCACCACCACGAGTGGTACGACGGCTCCGCGCTCGGTTATCCGGAGCGGCTCGCGGCGAGCGAGATCCCCTACCCCAGCCGCATCATCCTGGTGGCGGACACCGTCGAGGCGATGACCTCCGACCGCCCGTACCGCAAGGCGCTGCCGTTCGCGACGGTGCTCGAGGAAATCGAGCGCTTTCGCGGCACCCAGTTCGATCCATCCGCCGCCGACGCATTTCTGCGTCTCGCCGAGCGCGAGGAGGAGGCGTTTCTCGAGACCGCCTCGAAATTCGACATCGAGCACTTCGTCGCCGAGCCGAGCGAGCCCGCGTGAGCGGTGAGCGCGACGAAGAGGCGTTCGGCGCGGAGCTCGAAGTGCACGCCGCAGACGCCTTCGACGATCCGGACGCGCTCGAGAGCCTGCGCGCGAACGCCTTCGAGAGCGTCGGCCCGCCCTTCGTCGAGGGCATCCTCTACGGAATCGGCGTGGCCGAGGGCCTCCACGACGCGCTGCGCATCGAGCGCCGCTTCGCGGGACCGCTCGGGGGCGCGCCCCGCCACGCCGGCCCCGGCCTCGGAATGCTGTTCCCGCCGCGCGGACTGACTCGCGAGCGTACCTTCACCGGCACTCTGCACGTGTCGGTGGAATCCGCGGTGCACCGGCGGCGCTACGGCGGCTCCGCCGAGCCGATCTGCCACGTCAGCGCGGGCTACTGCGCCGGCTGGTACTCGGCGCTCTTCGGGGAGTTCGTGCTGGTGCGCGAGCGCGTCTGCACCGCCGCGGGCGCCGCGGCGTGCGAGTTCGAGGCGCGGCCGGTCGAGCACTGGCGGCGCGCCGGCGACGCCTGGGCGACCGCGCTCCTCAAATATCTCGACTTCGAGGCCATGCGCGAGAGCGCGCGCAAGCGACTGGCGACGGCCAGCGAGGCGCTCGAGGGCGACATGCTGGGCGCGTTCGACCCGCTGTCTCCGGCCGTGCACGTCTGGGGCCCGGTCATGGTCCTGCCGTACTCCGGCGCGGGTGACTCGATCGCGGCGCTCGACACGATCGCCGTCGACCTCGGGTCCGGCGCGATCCGCGTCGTCGTGCTCGACGTGACCGGCGCGCGCGTCGACGCGGTCGAAGCCACGGGGCTCGTGCGCACGCTCGACGTCCTCGCGCAGCGCGACATCGAGAGCGTCGTGGTCGGGATCTCCGAGGATGCCGCCGCGCGCTGGCTCGGGGGCGCGGACCGACGCGCCCTGCCCTTGTGCGCCGCCGACGTCACCGAAGGCATCCGCCTCGCGTTCCAGCTCGCGACCTTCACCTGAGCCGGCGACTCAGCCCAGCTGGCGCACCTTGATGCCGGCCTCGCGGAACAGCGAGACCGAGACCTCGCCGAGCGGGAAGTGCGCGTCGTAGACCACCTCGGTGAGTCCGGCGTTGATGATCATCTTCGTGCAGATCAGGCACGGGCAGAACGTCGTGTAGACGGTGCCGCCGCGAACACTCACTCCGTGATACGCCGACTGCGTGATCGCGTTTTCCTCCGCGTGGCTGCACAGACACTCGTCGAGGCGCGTGCCCGATTCCGCCGCGCCGGCGCAGCGCGGGCAGCCGCCCTCGTTACAGTTGCGAATGCCGCGCGGCGTGCCGTTGTAGCCGGTCGAGATGATGCGCCGGTCGAGTGCGATCACCGCGCCGACCTTGCGCTTGATGCAGTTGCTGCGCGAGGCCACCACGCGCGCGATGTTCATGAAGTACTCGTCCCACGGCGGCCGCTCGCGAAAAAACAGCCGGTCGCGCAGCCCCTCCTCGAGCTGCGCCTCGAGCTGTGCGAGGTCGCCGTCGTTGCGCACGACCAGATCCGCGAGCTCGCGTACCGCCAGCAGCTGCTGCCCCGCGCGATCGTCGCTGCCGAGCTCGCGCGCCTCGAGCGCCTGAAAGGACGCGAAGTCAGTCCCGTCGCCGCCGCGGCCGCGCGCGCGCGAGCGCTCGAAGCGCAGCCTCGGCTCGGCGTCGACCCAGAGCAGGAGAAACTCGCCGCCGGCGCGCAGCGCCTCGACCTCGGCCGGATGGCGGATGGAGTCGATGACGTGGTTGCGGTCCGATGGCAAGGCGCGCTGCACGCGCTCGGCGAGCACCGCCTCGCCGAAGCGCTCGCGCAACTTGCGCCCGCGCTCGATCATGTTCTCACGCGTGGGCTCGAGCCCGTCGCGCGCGAGATCGGCGCGAATCACGTCGGAGAGTGAGGCGCGGTAGAAGCTGCGCCGCTCGAGCAGGCGCACGACCTCGCCCTTGCCGGCCGCATTCGGCCCCGCGACGCCGACCTTCATCGTCTCTCCTCCCCGCGCGGCAGGGTATCACGCGTGTGCTAGCCTCGCGCGCCGCTTTGAATCACGAGCGGACACTCGTCACGGGCGCCGCTGGGTTCGTGGGCGCACACCTCATTCCCGCCCTCGCGGCCGCCGGCCGCGAGGTGATCGGCGTTCATCTGCCGGCTCTGCCGCCGGGCGCGGCCGAGATCGCCTGGCGCGCGTGCGATCTGCGCGACCGCCGCGCGGTGCGGGCGCTCGTCGACGAGGTTCGTCCGCAGGCCATCGTGCACCTGGCCGCGCTCGCCGCGCCCTCCGAAGTCGAGCGGGCGCCGCTCGAGGCGCTGCGCGCGAACCTGCTGGCCCTGGACGCGCTGCTCCAGGCGCTCGCCGGCGCGGACGTGCGCGCCCGCTTCCTCTTCATCTCGACGGGCGAGGTCTACGGGCCGATCGGCGCTGCGGCGCCCGCGAGCCGCGAGAGTGACCCGCTTCGGCCCATGAATCTCTACGCCGCGACGAAGGCCGCCGGCGAACTGCGCGTACAGCTCAGCGTCGAGCGCGAGGGGCTCGACGCGGTGATCGCTCGGCCATTCAATCACACCGGGCCCGGACGGCCGTCGCTCTACGCCGAGTCGTCGTTCGCCGAGCAGATCGCGCGCATCGAGCGCGGCGCCCAGGAGGCGGTGCTGCGCGTGGGGAATCTCGATCCGGTGCGCGACTTCTCCGACGTGCGCGACGTGGTCGCGGCATACACCGTCCTCTTGGCCCGCGGCGAGAGCGGGCAGACGTACAACGTGTGCTCCGGCGAGCGCCGGTCGATGCGCTCCGTGCTCGAGCGCCTGCTCTCGCGCTCGACGGCGCGGCCCAGGGTCGAGGTCGACCCGGCGCGCTACCGCGCGCTTCCGCCCGAGTCACTCGCGTTCGCCGGCGACGCCAGCCGCATGCGCGCGCTCGGCTGGGCGCCGAGTCACTCCGTGGAGGCGGCTTTCGACGCGCTGCTCGACGCCTACCGGGCCGCCGCGTGAACCAGCGCGCGCGCGCACCAGCGATCGCCCGACTGGATCTCGCTCGACTCGCGGACCTGCGTCCACGGGCTCCCAGCGAGCGCGCGCTGGAGCGCGGCACGCTCGCGCGCGAGATAACCGGAGAGGATCAGGACGCGCCGAGACTTTGCCGCGAGCGACTCGAGGCACGGCAGCAGCTCGTGCAGCAGCAGGTTCGCGACGACGACGTCGAAGCGCGCCGCTTCGGCGATGGCGTCGAGCGTCGCGCAGGCGAGCGCCAGCGGCAGCCCGTTCCGCGCGCGGTTCTCGGCGGCGTTCGCGATCGCGACCGGATCGGAGTCGAGGCCCAAAGCGCGCGCCGCCCCCCGGCGCAGTGCGCCGAGTCCGAGGATGCCGCTGCCCGTCCCGAGGTCGAGCAGCGAGTCACCCGGCCGCAGCTGCTCCTGCAGCAGCTCGAGCGAGAGGCGCGTGGTCGCGTGCTCGCCAGAGCCGAACGCCTGCTGCGGGTCGATCACGAGCTCCGGCGTCCCGGCGCTCGCACAGAAGCTCGGCCGCACCCAGAGCGCCCCGATGCGGCGCGGCGCGAGACCCGCGCGCCAGGCGACCTCCCAGTCGCGCTCCTCGACGGGCTCGGACTCGGACACGCGGACGTCGCGGGCGGGATCCGCGAGCGCGCGCAGCGCGGCGAGCGGCGCGCCCGGGGCCGCGAAGTAGGCGCGCAGCTCGACGTGACTCGCGCGCGCGTCGAGCGGCCGCTCCTCGACCCCCGAGGTTCCCAGTGACCAGAGCTCGGCGATCAGGCGCTCGCTCTCCGCTTCGGGCGCCTCGATGCGAACCAGCAAGCTGGCGGGTCGCGTGCCTCGTGTTCGCAATGGGGGCCCTCCTCCTCGCGCGCCCGGCCCGCGCGGACAACATGCTCGCCTATCTCGCGCACGCCGGCGTGGGGCAGGTCAAGCTGCTCTGGTCGCGCGAGTCTCTCACCCCCGAGACGATCGCCGCGCTGCCCCCCGGCGAGCGCGCCGACTACGAGGCCTTCCGCAGCGCGCTCGCGTTCGGCGAGTCGCTCGGCCTGGCGCACACGAGCAGCTACACCCGGCTCGCCGACACGGGGAAGGACTGGCTGGTCCAGGTCGTCACCGCGGCGCCCGCGAACGCGCTCGACCCGGTCACCTGGTGGTTTCCGATCGTGGGACGCGTCTCCTACCGCGGCTACTTCGACGCGGAGCGCGCGCACCGCTTCGCCGCCGAGCTCCGTACGGAGGGCCTCGACGTGTACGTCCGGCCCTCGCCGCTCTACACCACGCTCGGCTGGTTCGAGGACCCGTTGCCGCGGCCGATCCTGCGCTGGCCGATCGAGGACGTCGTCGACACCGCGATCCACGAGCAGGTACACCTGACGGTGTACATCGAGAGCGACGTCGCCTACAACGAGAGCCTCGCGACCTTCATCGCGCATCGCGCGACCTCGGAGTTCTTCCGCGATCAGCCGGAGATCGCGGAGCGCGCGCAGGCGAGCTTCGCCGACGAGTTCACGTACGCGCGCATGCTGAACGAGCTGGCCGCCGACCTCGACGCGCTGTACGCCTCGAAGCCGACGCCCGACGAGGCGCGCGCCCGCCGCGCGCCGATCTTCGCGCGCTACCAGGGCGAGGTCTATGCCGCGCAGCCGTGGCAGACGCAGCGCTTCGCAGGCTTCCAGAAGCTCACGCTCTCGAACGCCTGGGTCGTCGGCAACCGCGACTATCTCGGGCTCGTGCCCTGCTTCGAGCAGGAGCTCGCCGCGCTCGGCGGCGATCTTCCGGCGTTCGTGCGCGCGCATCGCCAGCGCCCCGGGCATCGCGAGGCCAGCTGCGGGGCGACACCGTAGTGCGTCGCTTCGTGTTTCTCGACCGCGACGGGACGCTGATCGAGGACCGCGAGTACGCGCACGCGCTGTCGGACTACGCGCCGCTGCCCGGCGCCTACGACGCGGTGCGCGAGCTCCATGCGGCCGGCTTCGGCACCGTGGTGGTGACGAATCAGTCGGGGATCGGTCGTGGGCTGTTCAGCGAGGCGGACTTCGCGCGCTTTCAAGCGCACCTGCTCGCCGACTTCGCGGCGCACGACGCCGCGCTCGACGCCTCCTATCACTGCCCGCACAAGCCGGACGACGGCTGTGACTGCCGCAAGCCGCGCCCGGGACTCGTGCTGCGCGCGGCGCGCGAGCACGCGATCGACCTGCCGGGGAGCTGGGTGATCGGCGATCGGGAGACGGATGTCGGACTCGCCGCGAGCGCCGGCTGTCGCGTGGTGCGGATCGGCGGCGGCGCGCGCGACGACGGCGTCGCGGTCGCGCGCGACCTGCTCGACGCAGTGCGCCGCTGGGTGCTAGCCCCGGCCCGGTAGCCAGCCGAGGTAGCGCGCGATGACCAGCAGCACCGCGACCAGCATCAGCACGTTCAAGGTGCGGTTCACGCGCTTCCAGTAGACGGCGCGCTGTGCTTTCCAGACCTCGGGGTCGACTCCGGCCGGTCGTCGAGTCATGCCGCGATCTTACCAGTCGTCGCGCCAGCGCGGGTCGAGCCACGGCGCGACGAGCGGACCCGGCCGGTCGAGCTCGATCCGCAGCGCGCCGTCGCGCCGCGTCTCGAAGAGCGAGATCGAGCGCGCGCGCAAGCGGGCGTGCACGTCGGGGTGCGGGAGCGGAGCGCTCGGGCGATGGCCGGCGCTGGCGACCGCGACCACGGGCTCGAGCGCGTCGAGGAAGCGGACGTCGCTCGAGGTCGCGCTGCCGTGGTGTCCGAGCTTCAGCACGTCGCAAGGCGAGAGCCGCGCGACCAGCGCGCGCTCGACCGCCGCGGGAGCGTCGCCGCTCAGCAGCGCGCAGCCGCGCGCGCTCTCGATCCGCAGCACGAGCGAGCCCGCGTTCGTGGTCGGCGCTGCGAAGCTCTCGGGCGGCCACAGCACGTGCAGCGCGAGCGCGTTCGCGCCGAGCTCGTCGCTGGCCGCCACGACGCGCTCCACCACGGCGCGGCGCGCGGCGCTGCGGCGCACCGCGCGCAAGCCCGGCGCGGCGAGTGTCTCGCGGGTGAGCCAGAGCTCGGCGACCGGCAGACCCCCGAGCACCGCGGGTGCCCCGCCGACGTGGTCGAGGTCCGCGTGTGTCAGCGCCAGCGCATCGAGGCGGCGGACGCCGACCGCGCGCAGCCCGGGCAGCACCACCGAGCGTCCGGCGTCGAAGTCGGGCGCGCGCGTGCCGGCGTCGACGAGCCACGCGCGCTCGCCCGCGCGCACCAGGATCGCGTCGCCGTGACCGACGTCGAAAAACACGAGCTCGGCGCCCGCGACCGGGTCGTTCGTTGCCGGCCACGCCAGAACCAGGCTCACGAGCGCCGTGCAGCCGGCCAGCCCTCCGAGCAGGCGGCGCCGCTGCGCGAGCGCGCGGCCGGCGAACGCGAGCGCAGCGAACAGCGCGGCGAGCGCGACGCGATCGTGTGGCCCCGCGAGCAGGTCGCTCGTCGCGAGTCTCTCGAGCAGGCGGATGCCGAGCTCCGCGAGCGCCCGCACCAGCGCCGGGAGCTGCGCGAAGTGACCGCCGAGCGCCCCCGCGATCAGCGCGGGCGGCACCACCGCGATCCCGAAGTACGGAACCGCCAGCGCGTTCGCGACCAGCCAGCCCGCGGGCAACGACGCGCCGATGCGGGCGGCGAGCGGCGCCGTCGCGAGACCCGCGGCGATCGATGCGTGCGCCAGCCCGCGCACCGCCCCCGGCGGGGGCTGCCAGACCAGGAGCCCCGCGACCGCGGCGAACGACATCTGGAACGAGGCGTCGAAGAGCGCCCCGGGGTCGAAGCCGAGCACCAACAGCGCCGCGAGCGCCAGCCCGTTCCAGCCCGCGGCCGGCCGGCCTCCGACCAGCGCGATCGCCCCCGCGCCGGCCATCGCGGCGGAGCGCAGCGCCGGCGCCTCGAGCCCACACAGAAATGCGTAGGCCATGCCGGCGGCTGCGCCCGCCACGAGCGCGACGCTGCGCGCCGAGCGCACCAGCGGCAGCACGCGCGAGCGCCCGAGCGCGAAGCCGACACAGACGCGGGTCAGCCAGAAGACCCAGACGATGTGCGTGCCCGAGACCGACAGGAGGTGCGTCGTGCCCGAGTCCGCGAACGCGCGGCGCAGTGACTCGTCGAGCCGCGACTCGTCGGCGACGGCCATCGCGCGCAGCAGCGCGCCCGCGCGCGACGGCGCCTCTTGCGGGTCGAGTCGCTCCGCGAAGCGCCGGCGCAGGCGCTCGACGCGCGCCGCCGCGCCGTCGGCCTCGGCGCCGATCGGCGCCAGTGCCTCCTCGTGCAGCCGCGCGATGCGCGAGATCCCGTGCCGCGCGAGGCGCAGCGGCGCATCGCCGGCTCCGGGATTGCTTGGCGGCCGGGGCGGCTCGAGCCGCATTCGCGCCAGTGCGCGCTGCCCGGGTAGAAGCGTGCAGGCGGCGCCACGCGCCAGCAGCAGCGCTCGCCCCGGGCTCGCGCCGTGGACCCAGACCGCCGCGCGGCACGCCCCGTTCGCGGCGCGCGGCGCCTCGAGCAGGGTGATCGCGGCGGGCCCCGGCTCGATCTCCGGAACCGGCGCGTGCAGGCGCAGCGCCAGCGCCAGCGCCCCGAGCCCGACACCGAGCAGTGTCTCGCCGGTGCGCGCGCCGCGGCCCCGGCCGCGAACGCGCCACAGTCCGAGTCCGAGTGCCGCCGCGACCGCGCCCCATGCGGTCCCGAGCTCGAGTCGGTCCTCGAGCGCGATCCCGAGCGCGAAGGGCGCGAGCAGGAGAAGAATGGGCGCGCGTCCGGGCAGGCCGACCTCGCCGGGACGCGGAACGGCGCGCGGGGGACGCGCCCACTAGTGCAGGGTTCGAGAGACCTCGATGGTGCCGAGCTGCGCGCGCAGCCGATCGAGGAAGACGCCGATCACCTTGAGTGACTCGTCGATCTTCTGGAGCTCGCCGACGAACTGGCCGACGAGCACCTGCGCCTCGTGCAGCGTCTTGTCCTCGACCGCTGGCAGCGAGCGGTAAGCCGACGCGAGACACGCCATCAGCGCCTCCCAATCGTCCGACGACGGGTGGCTCTGGGCGACTTGTTCGAAGACCGGCACGAACTGCTCCGCGAACGCGGGGCTGACTCCGTAGCGACCCTCCAGGAGCTCGACGATCTTCCGGTGAAACGGCGACATGCCGTCCGTACTTAGCAAGCTGGGTGCCAAACACGCGCTCCTTCGCCCGCAAGCGGGAATCGCCCGCAGCGGCTCGTAGTTGTGCCCTCGCTTGCGGCGCGAGGGGCATGCAGCTCGGCGGCGGAGCGAGGAAAAGCTTTCCCGCTCCGGGGGACCGGGCTTCTCACCGCCAGTCGGGCGGCACCCCTGCGGCTTGCGCGCGATCCTCGAGCTCGTCGAGCTCCGCCTGCACCTTCGCCTCGGCGCGATCGAGGTCCGCGAAGTAGTTCTGGGCCATGGTCTGCGACTCCTCGGGCACCGACTCGCGTGCCTTCTGGATCAGCGCGAGCCGCTCGTGCAGCTGGCGGAAGCGCTGCCGCCACGAGTCCTCGCCCATGCCGCCGTAGACGCCGTCGACCTTGTCGAGATCGATCTCCGTCAGGCGCAGCTCGCCCTTCCCGGGATCGATCTGCACCTTGAAGTTGTTGAAGAAGGGCATGCCGAGGAGGCCCGAGTTCATCGTGTCGAGCACCGCCATCTCCACGTTCTCGGCGTAGACGCTGTCGATGCGCACCGACGGCATGACGATGAGCGGCACCAGGGCGGGCTTTCCAGAGATACCCACGAGAGAGATACGCGGCGTGTCCTTGTCGATCTCGATGCCCAGCTCTCTCACGACCCACGCGGGCACGGTGTTCAGCGACGCGCCGGTGTCCACCTTGAAGTCGCAGTGCGCGCGCTCCCCGAGCGTGACGTCGAGCGAGATCTCGTGACCCGCCTTCTGGAAGTGGAGGACGTGCGTGCGCCCGACGGGGTTCTCCTCGATCGAGTCCTGCTGGCCGATCGAGAGGACGGGGCGCGACCTCCGAGTGCCATCCTTGGGAGTGGCCGCGGCCGCCGGCACCGCGGGATCCGCGCTCGCGCGCGTCCGCGTCGGTTGGAGCGTGACCGTCGCGCCGCTCGGAACCTGGGAGCGATCGTCGGTCACGTGTACCTGGCCCTGCGCGTCGACCCAGCGGTAGAGGTCCGCGCGCGCGCGCGCAGCCCACGCGCAGAACGAGATGCAAACCACCGCAGTCACGAGCCTCGCGCGCATCGCTCACTCCCGAGAGCCGGACTAGGGAGAATCCGGTTCGGGAATAGGATCGGCGGCGGAGGTGTCGTTCTTGACGGGCTCGGCCACACTCCGGGGGGCCTCGGCGTGAAAGAAGCGGTGCACGATCGCGGCCGCGCGCCGGCCCAGCTTCGGCACCGCTTCGAGCTCCGGCAGGCTCGCGGCGCGGATCTTCTCCAGGCTGCCGAGCTCGCGCAGCAGGGCGCGCCGCTTCATCGGACCGATGCCCGGCAGCTCGTCGAGGATGGAGCGGAAGTTCGACTTCTTGCGCAGCTCGCGGTGGTAGCTGATCGCGAAGCGGTGTGACTCGTCGCGCACCCGCTGCAGGAGCAGGAGCGCGGGTGAGTCGCGCGCCAGCAGAATCGGATCCTTCACGCCCGGAAGGAACAGCTTCTCGCGCTTCTGCCCTCCGTGGCGCATGACTCGCCCTGACGGCGACTCCTCGTCGCGCTCTTTCGCGAGCGACGCGAGCGCGATGCCCTCGACGCCGAGGTCCGCGAAGAGCGCGCGCGCCGCATTCAGCTGGCCCTTGCCTCCATCCAGGAGCAGCAGGTCGGGCGCGGGCTCGCTCGCGAGCTTCTCCAGCCGGCGCTTCAGCACCTCGCGCATCGCGCCGTAGTCGTCGCCGGGCGCGGTCTCGCGCAGCTTGTATCTCCGGTAGCCCGGCTTGTGCGGGCGCCCATCGACGAAGCTCACGCGGGACGCGACCCCGAGACTCCCCTGAAGGTGCGAGATGTCGTAGCACTCGATCGAGACCGGCACGCGCTCCAGGCGCAGGGCCTCGCGCACGGCTTCGAGGAGCTCGCCGCTGTTCTGCTCGCGCTGGTCGCGAGCCTCGAGCGCGAGCGCCGCGTTGCGCGTGGCGAGCTCGACCAGACGCCGGCGCTCGCCGCGCTTCGGCACCGCGATCTCCACGGGATGCGCGGAGCGCTCCCGCCACAGCTCGGCGAAGGAGGCCGCGCCCTCGAGCTCGATCGGCAGCAGCACCTCGCGCGGGATCTCGCGCTCCTCGTAGAACTGCGTGAGGAACGAGCCCAGCGCCTCCGCGTCGTCGCCCGCGACGTCCCGGAACTCGTGCGCCGCGCCGCCCGCGATCACGCCCAGGCGCACGTGCATCACCTGGATCTCGAGCCGCGGTCCGTCGCGCGCCACGCCGAAGGCGTCGCGGTCGACGAACTTCCGCGAGACCATGGCTTGCGACTCGACGGTGCGCTCGACGGCGCGCACGCGATCGCGCAGGCGCGCCGCCTCTTCGAAGCGCTCGCCTGCGGAGGCCTCGCGCATGCGCTCCTCCAGCTCGCCGAGCAGATCCGCGGCCTTTCCGCGCAACAGCAGGGTCGCCCCGCTCACCAGCTCGCCGTAGGCCGCGTCGCTGATCCGGCCGCAGCACGGCGCCGCGCAGCGCCCGATCGCGTGCTCGAGGCAGGGCCGACCCTGGCGCCGGTAGCTGCGGAACACCGGGTCGCTGCAGGTGCGCAGCGGGAAGATCTTCTGCAGCGAGGCGAGCGTCTCGCGCAGCGAGACACTCGAGGTGTACGGCCCGAAGTAGAGCGCGCCGTCGCGCGCGAAGCGGCGCGTCTCGGTGAAGCGCGGATAGGCCTCGCTGGGATCGAGCCGGAGCGCGAGATAGTTCTTGTCGTCGCGCAGCCGCACGTTGAAGCGGGGCTTGTGCTTCTTGATCAGCTGGTTCTCGAGGAGCAGCGCCTCCTTCACGGTCGCGGTCGCGATCACCTCGACGTCGGCGATGCGCTCGACGAGAAACGGCACCTGCATGCGCCCGTCGCCGCCGCGGTTGAAGTAGCTGCGCACGCGCGCACGCAGACTCTGCGCCTTGCCGACGTAGAGCACGCGCGCCTGCGCGTCGCGGAACAGGTAGACGCCGGGCTCGAGCGGGAGCTGCGCGACGCGCTCCTCGAGCGCGGTCACCGGCGCCTGCGCCCTCGGCTCGGGCGGCGCCCGCGGCCGTCCGCGGCCGAGCTCCGCGCCGGGGCCTCGTAGCCCGCGAGCAGGGAGCCCTCTTCGAGTGACTTGATCCGGTCGCGGATCTCGGCCGCGCGCTCGAAGTCGAGATCCTCCGCGGCCTTCTTCATCTGCGCGCGCAGCTTGCTCACCTCGGCGCGCAGCTCGTCGGCGCTGAACTCGAGGTCGGCCGCCTTCGGGACCGTCACGTAGTCGGCCTCGTAGAGGCTCTCGGACAGACTCGTGATCGCGCTCTCGACGGTGCGCGGCGTGATGCCGTTCTTGCGGTTGTACTCGCGCTGCACCTCGCGGCGCCGGTTGGTCTCGTCGATCGCGGCCCGGATCGAGTCCGTCTGGACGTCCGCGTACAGCAGCACAGTGCCGCGCACGTTGCGGGCCGCGCGGCCCATGGTCTGGATCAGCGAGCGCGCGGAGCGCAGGAAGCCCTCCTTGTCGGCGTCGAGAATCGCGACCAGCGAGACCTCGGGCAGGTTCAGGCCCTCGCGCAGCAGATTGATGCCGACCAGAACGTCGAAGGCGCCGTTGCGCAGGTCCCGGAGGATCTCGGTGCGCTCGATGGTCGGCACCTCGGAGTGCAGGTAGCGCACGCGGATGCCCACGTCCTGGTAGTAACTCGTGAGCTCCTCGGCCATGCGCTTGGTGAGCGTCGTGACGAGCACGCGGTCGCCGATCGCGACGCGCGCGCGAATCTCGCCGAGCAAGTCGTCGACCTGGTTCTTCGCCGGCCGGACCTCGACTTCGGGATCGGTGAGCCCGGTCGGGCGGATGATCTGCTCGACGACGACGCCCAGGCTCTTCTCGAGCTCGTACTCCGCGGGCGTGGCCGACACGAACATCACCTGCCCGATGCGCTGCTCCCACTCCTCGAACGTGAGCGGCCGGTTGTCGAGCGCCGAAGGCAGCCGGAAGCCGTAGTCGACCAGCGTCTCCTTGCGCCGCCGGTCGCCGCGGAACATGCCGCCGATCTGAGGCACCGTGACGTGGCTCTCGTCGACGAAGCACAGGAAGTCCTTGGGGAAGTAGTCGATCAGCGTGTAGGGCGGCTGGTCCTGGACGCGGCCGTCGAGCCAGCGCGAGTAGTTCTCGACCCCGTGACAGAAGCCCATCTCGGCCAGCATCTCGAGGTCGTACATCGTGCGCTGCTCGATGCGCTGCGCCTCGAGCAGCTTGTTCTCGCGCTTGAAGCGCACGATGCGCTCGTCGAGCTCCGCGCGGATACCCTCGATCGCGCGCTCGAGCCGCTCGCGCGTCTGCACGTAGTGACTGTTCGGGAACACGACCGCGACCTTCGGCTTCGCGAGCACGCGGCCGCGCAGCGGGTCGATCTCGGAGATCGAGTCGACCTCGTCGCCGAAGAACTCGACCCGGATCGCGCGCTCGTCCTCGTACGCGGGAAATACCTCGACCACGTCGCCGCGCACGCGGAACGTGCCGCGGTGGAAGTCGAGGTCGTTCCGATCGTAGAGCATCTCGACGA
>Ga0326726_10001352_pt1 | contig 22767 bp, 24 predicted proteins | sample MHFenrmetagenome_2_FD_207603 | JGI IMG/M metagenome (GOLD analysis project Ga0326726, IMG submission 207603) | Lab enriched peat soil microbial communities from Michigan Hollow, Ithaca, NY, United States - MHF15MN | ecosystem: Environmental > Terrestrial > Soil > Wetlands > Peat | place: USA... | reverse complement strand
ACCGGCTGTTGGCGCCGCCGGCGATGATCGCGCCGATCAGTCGCCCACCCGTCGCATCGCGACCGGACCGATCGTCATCTATGCCTCGTATGTGGCGCTCAGGGTCGCGTCTTCCGCGACGGTCACACGGACGACGCGGGCCGCCGAGCCGAGTCCCGTCTGGACCCGGCCGAAAATGAACCGAGCCAGCTCTTCCCCGGTGGGCATCAGCCGGCCGTCGGCGAATTCGGGCACGTCGAGATTCACGTTGCGATGATCGAACCGTTCCCGGACTTCGGTGGCGAGCACACGATCGAGCAGACCGAGGTCGACGACCATGCCCGTCTCGGGGTCGATCGGTCCGGTGACCGTGACGTCGCAGACGTAGCTGTGTCCGTGGTAGCTCTCCCGCGCGCAGAGACCGAAGACTTGTTCGTTGCGTTCGTCGGACCAATCGGCCCGGCGGTAGCGATGCGCGGCGGCGAATGTGACGCGGCGGGTGAGGAGGGAAGCCAAGGGGAAGAGGGAAGCGGGAAGAGGGGAACAGGTGAGGAGGACGGGCGTGTCGAAGGATGCCACCCATCCCCGGCACGCGCCAAGCGTCCCTAACCTCCCACCCCTTCGCCTGCTTCCCGCTTCCCTAGGTTCCTTCCTGCGTCGGCGCTTCCGGCGGATTCCACGGCGTGCCGTCCGAGATTGCGGTTCGGACGTCGCTGGTGCCGTAGAGATCCACGTCGATCGGCGGTTCGACCTCTTCGACCTCGGGGCTGATCGACGTCGGACGATCGCCAAGCTGAAGTCCCGCCCGACGGTCCTCGTCCACCAGGTGCTCGTCGATCGCCTCGGGGCTCTCGGCGCGGCGGATTGGATCGACCAGGATCTCGTTCTGCACCGCGGCGCCGATGACGTCCGTGACGACGTGCTCGGCGATCTGGCGCTCGCCGTCGGTGCCGACGCGACCGCCGAGGATCACGGTGCCGTCCTTCACCTGCACGGTCAGGTCATCGATGTCCAGACCGTTGTGCGCGTCGAGCTGCTCGCGGACCAAGCCGCGCAGCTCGTCGTCGCTCAGATCATCCAGGTCATTCAGATCCTCGAAGTCGCGCGCCATGGGTCACCCCGGGTTGCGGTGTCCCTCGGCCGGGCGCGAATCGCCGCCTCAGCGCATCAGAACAGGCGTGAGAGGCCGAGGGTGAAAGCAGGATTGTTCGTCCAAAGCGATTTCGATTCCTTGGCCGACAGAATCGCGGTACCGCCGGCCGGAGCGACGAAGAACGCCTCGGGATAAGCGATCGTGTACGAGCGATTGGTCAGGTCGCCGCGCACCTGCCAGCGCCCGCCGGGAACCCAGCGAATTCCGGCGCCCCAGGTGAGTGCAAAGCGGGTGCCGAACTTGAACCCGCCGGAGTCCGGCTCCGAGCGGAGGTCGCTGACGAACCCCAGCCCGCCCCCGACCTCGGGCACGATGTGATGCCAGCTCTTCCCGCCGGTCAGACTGACACCGAGACCGAACGTGCCTGAGTAGAGCGGCCGGCTCACCGTGGGGAGCTGGCGCGCGGGGCCGGTCTTGAGCGGGTCGAGCTGATTGCGCTCGGACGACATGCGCGTGATCTCGCCGACGAGATGGAGCGGGCCGCTGGCGCGCCACTCGTAGTGCGCGCCGAGAAGCAGGCCGCTCTGCGGGCCAACAAACGCGGGATCCCGATGCGCGTGATACTGGCCGGCAATGAGCGTGAACTCCTGCGAGTATTCGAGATCGAGATACGGGCTGCTCGTTGGCGCGTGGCCGACCTGTCCGAGCACGGCGCGGGCTCCGAGCACGAGCATTCCGGCAACCAGCGGCGCGAGTCGTGTCGTCACGCGCGTTCTCCTGAGCGTCGTAGGTCCATTCCGGTCATTTCCTTCGGTTGCTCCAGGCCCAGCATCGTGAGCAGTGTGGGGCCGACGTCGCAGAGGGCGCCGCCGGATCGCATCGGCCGACTATTGTCGGGGTCGAGCACGACGATGGGCACGGGGCTCGTCGTGTGCGCGGTGTGTGGCCCGCCCGTCTCGGGGTCGATCATCATCTCGCAATTTCCGTGATCGGCGGTCACAACGATCCGCGCGTTCGCTTTGCGCGCGGACTCCAGCACCCGTGTGAGGCACGCATCGACGGTCTCGACGGCGGCGATCGTCGCCGGCAGCGACCCGGTATGACCGACCATGTCACCGTTCGCGTAGTTGCACAGAATGAAATCGTGCTCCCGTTTCTCGATCGACGCGCACAGCACATCCGTGACCCCAGGGGCGCTCATCTCCGGCATCAAGTCGTACGTCGCCACCTTCTGGCTCGGAACGAGCAGCCGGTCTTCGCCCGGGAACGGCGTCTCCACGCCGCCGTTGAAGAAGTAGGTGACGTGCGCGTACTTCTCGGTCTCCGCGGTCCGGAACATCGTCATGCCAGCGTTGGACACCACTTCGCCCATGATGTTCACCATCGACTGGGGCGGGAAGGCGGCCGGGACGTCGAAGGTGCGGTCGTACGACGTCATCGTGACCAGCGTCAGCGCCAGCCGCCGGCCGGTATCGAATCCATCGAAGTCGGGCTGCGTCAGCGCGCGCACGATCTGACGCATCCGGTCCGCCCGATAGTTGAAGCAGATGAGCGAGTCGCCGTCGCGCATCGGCGCGACGGGCGCGCCGTCGCGTGTGATGACCGTTGGCGTGATGAACTCATCGGTCTCGTTCCGCTCATACGCCGCTCGTATGACATCGACGGGATCGGTGCCTTCGGGCCCAACGCCCTCGACCGCGACGCGATACCACTTGGCGGTGCGGTCCCATCGCTTGTCGCGGTCCATGCCGAAGTAGCGTCCGCCGAGGCTGGCGACCTCGGCGCGGCCATTCGCGTATTCGATCAGCTGTCGCATGTACCCGCGCGCCGACCGCGGCATCGTATCGCGTCCGTCGAGGAGCGCGTGGATGGCGATGCGCGGCACCTTCCGCTCGGCGCAGAGATCGATGAGCGCGAACAGATGCTTGTCGATCGCGTGCACGCCGCCGGCACCGAGGAGGCCCATGAGGTGAACGGTGCCGCCGCTCGTGGTCGCGGCGTCGCAGGCCCGTACGAACGCCGGATTTCGGAAGAACGACCGCTCTCGAATGGACTCGCCGATTCGTACGAGGTCTTGCATGACGACGCGGCCCGCGCCGAGGTTCAAATGGCCGACTTCGCTATTCCCCATCTGGCCTTCGGGGAGACCGACGGCGAGGCCGGACGCGTCGAGGAGCGTTGTGGGATGGCTGGCGACGAGTGCGTTCCATGTAGGCGTCGACGCCAGTGCGATGGCGTTTCCCTCACGTTCAGCGCGGTAGCCCCAGCCGTCGAGCACCACCAGCACTACCGGACGTTTCGGCACGTTTTCAGCAAGTGGGAAGAACGAGGGAAGCGGCGAGCGGGGTTGGCGCCGCGAAATCTACACGCCCGGGAGTCGCGTCCAATCGTTGGCCAGCGCGGTGGTCGGGGACGCGCTGACTCTCGGTCGTGAGCGCTGTCTAAATTGAGCGGCCGAAGGGGTTTGCCAACGGCGACCCGAGGCTTATCATTCCCAGCCCGCGCCTTGCCGGCGCCGTCTCTTTCGTTTTCAGTGCGCATGATGGTTGAGTTCCGCCAACGCGTCGGCCTGCCCGCCGCCCCGCTCGATCACCCGACGACATCCGCAGCGCGCGGTGGCGACGTGAGCTGGATCCAATGATCCGGATCCCCGCGTTCGCGCGCGCCGTTCGCACCCGTCGCGTCAGCGTCGCGCTTCGCGGCACCGCCCGCGGTGGGTCGATGATCGCCCTGTCGGCGGCGGCGCTCGGCATCATCCAGTTCTATCATCCGTCGCATCCAGCGCCCACGGCGCCCTTCGCCAACCTCGGGCAGCACATCAACGCCGGCGCGTCGATCAATGCGTTCGGCACCAGCCGCGAGGTGCGCGTTCGTTTCGCTCTGCCGGGCGACGTCGTCGACTTCCCGCTGGAGGTGAGCGGCGATCCGACGGCGCTGAGCTACACGTGGATCGCCGTCAGGGATTCGACCGTCACCGATTCGGTGCGACCGATCGTCGGGTCGTCGTTCGCGGTGCCGAGCGCGCCGGGCTTCTATCGTCTCGCGATTCTTCGCGGACTCGAGCGACAGGTGATTCCCGAGCCCACGCTCGCCGTGATGGTGCCGTTCGCGCGTCGCGTCGGCGGCATGCTCAACGGCTACCGCATCGGAACCTATGTCGCCGACCGGTTGAGCCATGACCATCCCGACGGCTTCGTGGAGGTCGGCACGCAGGACGTCGATCTCCGCGTGAGCACGCATCTGCGGTTGGGCGACTTCCTCACGCACGACGCGCAGGCGGAAGTGTGGCCGAAATACGTCGCTCTCAATCCGCGGCTGCTCGACAAGCTCGAGCTCGTGCTCGCGAAGATCGGCGCTGGGGCGCGCCTCGCGCGGAAGGACGATGCGCCGCAGGATGTGGCATTTGACGTGCACAGCGGATTTCGAACACCGGCGCACAACGCGGGCGTGTGGCGCGCGGCGCGCGACAGCCGGCATCAATACGGCGATGCGGCTGACTTGGCCATCGACGCGAACGGCGACGGACGCGTCACGCTGATCGACCAACTGCTCGTCGCCCGTGCGGTGGATCAGGTGGAGCTCGAGCACCCCGAGCTCGTCGGTGGGCTTGGGTTGTACACGAGCCGCAACTACAGTACGCCCTACGTGCACATCGACGCGCGCGGTACGCGCATGCGCTGGAAGGGCTGACTTCGGCACGAGAGAACGATGAACGAGCATCTGCGCGACCGAATTCTCAGAAAGATGGAGACGATGTCGGATGAGCGCGGGTATCAGGTGCTCGACTACGTCGAATTCCTCGAGTCGCGCTACGCGGAGCGCGAGTCTCCCAGCGCGTCGACGTTCACGCGGTTCACCGAGGCGATCGAGGACAAGCTTCGCGCGGGCAAGGTGTCGGCGAGCGCCATCGCCGAGACCGTCGGTTTCATGAACCGCGCGGCGAACGCGTTGAACAGCGCGCTCGAAACGGGCAAGAGCATGGCGAACGAGCTCGTGAACACCACGCGTTCGACGCCGGCTCCGCCCGTGCCCGGTCCGCCGCCGTCGACGCCGACCTCGGCGTCGTCGCCGGCGCACGAGACGAAGGAACCGGGCGGCACTGGAGACAAACTCTGATGGCCACACGCACTCACGCGCGCCGGTCCCGCCCAATCGTCGACCAGACCGTCGCGGCGGCGCCGCGGACCGGCGCGAAGCGCACCGTGCTGTACTACGTCCGCCAATTGCCGCAGTACCTCCGGCTTCTCGGCGGCCTCGTCACAGACCGGCGCGTGTCGATGCTCGACAAGCTGCTCGTGGTGGGCGCGATCGGGTACATCGTGATGCCGATCGACCTCATTCCGGATTTCATTCCCTTCTTCGGCGAGATCGACGATCTGTACCTCCTCGTCCTCGCGCTGCAGCGGCTGGTGGCGAACGCGGGTCGACTCGTCCTGCTCGACCATTGGAGCGGCGATCCGCGGGACCTCGCGGACCTGAACCTGCGCGGGGCGCTGACGGCAGCGGCGTTCTTTCTTCCGAAGCGCATTCGGCGGCGGCTACGGGTGATCGGGAAGGCGTAGAGTAGAGAACTGCAGATCCCTCGCTGCGCTCGGGATGACGGGGGGCGTGTGGCGCCCGGGGTGACTAGCGCCTACATTTCGCTATGGCGACCAGAACTCGACATCCATCGCGGCCCGCGTCCTCGGAACCTTCGGGGAGCGGGCTTTCGCGTATTCAGGAACGACCTGCCGGACCCGAGTGGCGCGTGCGCGACGACGTCGCGCTGACCTTCGACGACGTCCTGCTCGTTCCGCGGCATTCGCTCACGCATCCCAAGGACGTCTCGGTCGTCTCGCGCTTCTCGCGCGGCATCGAGCTCAGAATCCCGCTCGTCTCGGCGGCCATGGACACGGTCACCGAGTCCGATATGGCGATCGCGATGGCGAGGGCCGGCGGCATCGGCGTTTTGCACAAGAACATGTCGATCGACCGGCAGGCGGCCGAGGTCGATCGTGTGAAGCGATCCGAGAGCGGCATGATCCTCAAGCCGATCACGCTGCGACCGTCGGACACGGTGCGAGAAGCGACCGCGCTCATGCACCGGTTCCGAATTTCCGGCGTGCCGATCGTGGACGACGGGGAGCGACTGGTCGGCATCATCACCAACCGCGACCTCCAGTTCGAGCGCAACCTCGACCGGCCGCTGCGCGAGGCGATGACCGCCAAAGGGCTGATCACGGCTCGTGAAGGCACGACGCTCGACGAAGCCGAGCGTATCCTCGCCAAGCATCGCATCGAGAAGCTGCCGGTCGTCGACGAAGGCGGCGTGCTCAAGGGCCTGATCACGATCAAGGACATCCACAAGCGGCGGCAATACCCCGACGCCAACAAGGACAAGTTCGGCCGGCTTCGCGTCGCGGCGGCGATCGGCGCGGCCGGCGATTACATCGCGCGCACTCGTGCGCTGATCGACGCCGGCGTCGACGCGATCATCATCGACACCGCGCACGGCCACTCGGATGGCGTGCTCGCGGCGACCGCGAGCGTGCGCGAGGCATTTCCGGAGATTCAGCTCATCGCGGGCAACATCGCGACGGAAAGCGGCGCCGCGGCGCTCGTGGAGCGCGGCGTCGACGCGGTGAAAGTCGGTGTCGGTCCGGGCTCGATCTGCACGACGCGCGTGGTCACCGGCGTGGGCGTTCCGCAGCTCACCGCCGTGTTCGACGCGGTGCGAGGGGCAGGGGACGTTCCCGTGATCGCGGACGGCGGCATCAAGTACTCTGGCGACGCGGTGAAGGCACTCGCGGCGGGCGCGTCGAGCGTGATGATGGGCTCGATGCTGGCCGGCACCGAGGAGAGTCCGGGCGAGACGTTCCTGCTCGAGGGTCGCCGCTTCAAGATGGTGCGCGGCATGGGCAGTCTCTCGGCGATGCAGGACGGCAGCGCCGATCGCTACTTCCAGGAGGGCGAGCTGTCGCCGAAGAAGCTCGTCCCGGAGGGGATCGAGGGACGTGTGCCCTATCGTGGTCCGGTCGCCGACGTGCTCTTTCAGATGGTCGGTGGGCTGCGGAGCGGCATGGGCTATGTCGGTTGCGGAACGATCGAGGCGCTGCGCACGGAGACGGAGTTCGTCCGCATCACGACCGCGGGACTCCGCGAGTCGCATCCGCACGACGTGACGATCACGCGCGAGGCGCCGAACTACTCCGTCTGACGCGTCTCTGACGATTCGCGGACCGCGGTTTCCTTGACAAAGCCTCCAAGTTCAGGCGAACTTGGCCACGCCTTGATGTATACAGAGCGGGTTCCCAGCCCGCGGCGTGTCTCGGTTTCGTCCATTTCATCCCAGGAGTTCGCATGAACTTGTTCCGACGCAAGAGCGTCACTGCGCTGCAGGTCGAGGCGACGACCGACAACAGCCTGAAGCGGGCGCTCGGGGCATTGAATCTCACGGCGTTGGGAATCGGTGCCATCATCGGGACAGGCATCTTCGTCCTGACGGGTCAGGTGGCGGCGCAGAATGCCGGACCGGCCGTCGTGCTCTCGTTCGTTTTCGCGGGCGTGGCGTCGATCTTCGCGGCGCTCTGCTACTCCGAGTTCGCCTCGGTGGTGCCGATGGCCGGGAGCGCGTACACGTACGGCTACGCGACGCTCGGCGAGCTGATCGCATGGATCATTGGCTGGGACTTGGTGCTCGAGTACGCTCTTGGCGCCGTGACCGTCGCGATCGGTTGGTCCGGCTACGTCGTCAGTTTTCTCCGGGACGTCGGCATCAACGTGCCGTGCGCGTTTTCGGCGGCGCGCGGCATCGTCGTCGCGTGTCCGGATGGCACGTCGGTGAGTGCGGTGTTCAATCTGCCCGCCGTCATCGTCGTGGCGATCGTCACGACCCTGCTCGTGATCGGCATCAAGGAGTCGGCGAGCGTCAATGACATCATCGTGCTGATCAAGGTCGCGGTCGTCATCCTCTTCATCATTGCCGCGGCGCACGCCGTGAACCCGGCGAACTGGCATCCGTTCATTCCGCCCGCCACGCCTGGCGTGCGCGGCGCGTTCGGGTGGGGAGGCGTCACGACAGGCGCGGGTGTGGTGTTCTTCGCCTACATAGGATTCGACGCGGTGTCGACCGCGGCGCAGGAAGCGAAAAACCCGCAGCGCGATTTGCCGATCGGCATCATCGCGTCGTTGCTCGTCTGCACGGTGCTGTACATCATCGTCGCCGCGATCGCGACCGGCGTGATCAGCTACACGAAGCTCAACGTTCCGGATCCGATCGCGGTCGCCGCGGATGCCGCCGGCCTGGGTTGGATGTCGTCGCTCATCAAGCTTGGCGCCATCATGGGCCTGTCGTCGGTCATCCTGGTGATGCTCCTCGGGCAGTCGCGCGTGTTCTACTCGATGGCGCGCGACGGACTACTCCCGCCGTTCGTGAACAAGGTGCACCCCAAGTTCCACACGCCGTACATCACGTCGATCGTCACCGGTGTCGCGGTCGCGTTCTTCGCCGGCATTCTGCCCATCTCCGACGCCGCGAACCTCGTGTCCATCGGCACGCTGCTCGCGTTCGTCATCGTGTCGGTGGGGGTGATGGTGCTCCGCTATCGCGAGCCGAATCTGCAGCGCGCGTTCAAGACGCCGGCCGTGTACGTCGTCGGTCCACTCGGCGCGCTCACCGCAACGTACCTCATGATCAGGTTGCCGTTCGAGACCTGGATGCGACTGCTGATTTGGTTCGTCATCGGCATCGTGATCTACGCCCTCTACGGGTACCGGAACTCGAACCTCCAGGGCACACCGGCAGCCGCTGGCGACTGATGCACTGGCAGTCATGAGTTATGTTTGAGGCGGCGCTCGCATCGGCGAGCGCCGTTTCTCATTCTGGCGGCGGTCGCTGCGCGACATCCGCCGTCGTGCGCCCCCAGCGTCTGCCCTCATGGTTCATCGAGTCCTGGATTACCTCGCCGTTCCGGAAGCCCGGCGTGCCGCGATCGCGCGGCTCGAACCCGAGCTCGTTCCGGGGCGGCGGGTCGTGATCTCGACCCACATGAATGCCGACGGCGACGGCTGCGGGTCCGAGGCGGCGCTGGCGAGCCTTCTCGCGCAGCGGGGACTGGACGTCCGCATCGTGAACCCTACGCCGTGGCCGGCGCTGTTCGATTTCCTGCTCGGCGACGACATCCGCGACGAGAGCGCGCGCGGCGCGGCGGCGCTGCGCGACATCGACCTCCTCATCGTCCTCGACATCAGCGACGTGAAGCGCCTCGGGCATCTCACCGACGCCGTGCGCGCGCTAACCGTGCCGAAGATGGTCATCGATCATCACATTGCCTCGAACGATCCGACCGGCACGCTCATGCTGGCCGACGTGAGCGCGTGCGCCACGGGCGAGCTCGTCTACGATCTGGCGTGCGTGCTGTCGCTCGACCTCACGCCCGAGATCGCGCGATCGCTCTACGTCGCGCTGCTCACGGACACCGGCGGCTTTCGCTTCAGCAACACGACGCCGCGCTGTCACGCCATCGCCGGGGACCTCCTGAACGCCGGCGTCGATCCCGAGCAGATGTACGTGCGGGTGTACGCCTCCGCGCCGGCGGGCCGCGTGCGTCTGCTGGCTGAGGTCCTGTCGAGCCTCGGCGTCGACCAAGCGGCCGGGCTGTCGTGGTTGTCGATGAGCGCGGGGGCGCTCGAGAAGTACGACGTCCGCCAGGAAGACCTCGACGGCATCGTCGAACATGCACGGTCGGTGGCTGGCACGCGCATGGCGCTCTTCTTCCGCGATCTCGGCTACGGCAAAGTGAAGGTGTCCTTCCGAAGCACCGGCGAAGTGGACGTGAACGCGTTCGCCCGGCAGTTCGGCGGCGGCGGCCATGCGAAGGCGTCGGGCGCCCTCGTCGCCGGCACGCTCGACCAGGTGCGCGATCGTGTCATCGCCGCCGCGCACGAGTTTCTCACGACATCCATCGCGCGGTAGAACGCCGCGAAGGCTCTCGGAATGGCTCCAACGCTCCAACAACGCATCGCCCAGGCTCTCGCGCTCGTGCGCCACCCGCGCACGGGGCGCGACGTGGTGGAGAGCGACGCAATCCGCGATCTCGCCACCACGACGGCCGGCAAGGTGCGGCTCACGCTGCTCCTTGGGCCCGGCGACGATCCCGCGCTCGCGCGTCTCGTCCGCCAGGCATTAGAGAACGTGGATGGCGTGACTGACGTCCAGATCACGGTCGGCGACGCCACGGCGAGTCCACCAGCGCCGAAGCCCGGCGGCCGGGCGCTGCCGGTGATGAACGAAGCGCCGGCCGCGCAGCGCGTACCAGCGCCCACGCCCGTCGCCTACCCGAAGCTCGGCCGCATCATCGCCGTGTCGAGCGGCAAGGGCGGGGTCGGGAAGTCGACCGTGGCGGTGAATCTCGCGGTCGCGCTGACGGCGCAGGGCGCGCGCGTCGGCCTCCTCGACGCCGACGTCTACGGACCGAACGTGCCGCTCATGATGGGCGTCAACGAGCCGCCGATGGTGATCGACCAGCGCATCGTTCCGCTCGAGGCGCACGGCGTGAAGATCATGAGCCTCGGCTTCATCATCGAGCGCGACCAGCCGGCGATCTGGCGCGGCCCCATCATCACGAAAGTCATCACGCAGTTTCTGCGCGACGTGGCCTGGGGCACGCTCGACTACCTCATCGTGGACATGCCGCCGGGAACGGGCGACGCGCAGCTCACCCTGACGCAGGCCGCGCAGCTCTCCGGCGCGGTCATCGTGACGACGCCGCAGGAGGTCTCGATCGGCGACGCGCTGCGCGCCGCCAAGATGTTCGAGCATCTTCCCGTCGCCGTGCCGGTGCTCGGGATCGTCGAGAACATGAGCTGGTTCGAGTGTCCGCACTGCGGCAAGCCGTCGCCGATCTTCGGCAGCGGCGGCGGCGAGCGGCTCGCGCGCGAGCTCGAGCTACCGCTGATCGGACAGATTCCGCTGGACCCGCGTGTGCTCGTCGGCGGCGACTCCGGAATGCCGATCACGATCAGCAACCCGGAATCGTCTGCCGCGCGTGCGCTGGTCGCGGTCGCGCAGCGCGTCACGGAGCGCGTTGGGGCCGTGGCCGGCCGCTAGTTCTTCCCGTGCTCGACCCCGCGAAGGCACCATTGCTGCCGGTCGAGCCGCACGAAGGAATCGCGCCGGTCGCCGTGGCCGGCGACGCGACGGCGGCCCGACTCGTCTCGGAGTCGCTGCGCGCGACGATTCTGCGCGTCGCGCTGCCCGCGGTCGCGTCGTCGCTGTTGATGACGCTGTTCTCGTCGGTCGACGCGGTCTGGGTCGGCATGCGCATCGGCGCGGCGGGACTCGCGGCCGTCTCGACGTCGCTCTTCTGGATTTGGATGATCGTGTCGCTCGCCGAAATGATCGGCGTCGGTCTCACGGCCGCGGCGGCGCGGCGATACGGCGAGGGGCGCGGCGGAGAGGCGGCGAGACTTGCCGGCGACGCCCTCGTGTTCTCCACCGTGCTCGGCGCGGCCGTCGCGATCGCCGGCACGGGCGCGCTGGCGTGGATCTTCGCCGTCATGAACACGCCGCCGGAGGTGACGGCGCTCGGCACGACGTATCTGCGCACCTATCTGTTCGGCGCGCCGTTCATCTACGCGTTCTTCGCGATCGATTCGGCGTTTCGCGCGGCCGGCGACACCCGCACGCCGTTCGTGCTGCTGCTCGCGTCGGTGGCGTTGACGCTCGTTCTCGATCCGGTTCTGATTCTCGGCCTCGGTCCCTTTCCGCGCCTCGGCATCGCTGGCGCCGCGATCGCGACCATCTCGACGCGAGGCGCCGCGGCGCTCATGGGGCTCGGCATCGCGATTCGCCGGCGGCTTGTCGCGCTCGGGCGGGTGCGGCTCGAGTCGATTCTACTCGTGTGCCGCGTCGGGCTGCCGACCGCGGCGACCGGGATGACCTTCAGTGCCATCTACGTCATCCTCACGCGCACCACGACGCGATTCGGTACCCCGGCGCTTGCGGCGCTGGGCATCGGTCATCGCGTCGAGAGTTGGCTATTCATGATCGGCGTCGGATTCGGCGCGGCCACCGCGGCGATCGTCGGCCAGAATCTCGGCGCGGGGCGTCCGGATCGGGCGGAGCGCGCGGGGTGGATGGCGACGTACTATTGCACCGCGCTCGGCGTCGTGGCCTTCGCCCTCGAGCTGGTCATTCCGCGACAGTTCGCATCGCTGTTCACGACCGACGCCGCCGTGATCGATGAGGCGGTGCGCTACCTGCGCATCGCGGCGGTGTCACAGCTCGCGGTCTGCTCCGAAGTGGTGCTCGAGGGTGCCCTCGGCGGCGCTGGAGAGACTGTTCCACCGATGATTGCCTCGACTGCGTTGACAGCGTCCCGCATCCCGCTTGCCGCGTGGGCGGCGAATCGATGGGGAAGCTCCGGCATCTGGTGGGTCATCTCGCTCACCGCGATGGCGCGCGGCATCGCGATGGCCGCGCTCTGGCGCGTCGGACGGTGGAAGCGCAGATCACTGTAGCTCATGCGACGGCTCGTCACGCTGCTCACGGACTTCGGCACCGCCGACGGCTACGTCGGCGAGATGAAGGGTGTGCTGCTGTCGCTGGCACCGGACGCCGACGTGGTCGACATCACCCACGACATCGCGCCGCAGGACATCGACCACGCGCGGCTCACGCTGGCGCGCGTGTGGCGACGATTCCCGAAAGGAACGGTCCACGTCGCCGTCGTGGATCCCGGCGTCGGGTCGTCGCGCGCCGCGCTCGCCGTGTCGAGCGACGGCTGGTTTCTCGTCGGACCGGACAATGGCGTGCTGTCGCCGGCGCTGCTCGTCGGCGGCGTCCGTGCGGTCGCGCTGCCGCTCCCGGCCAACGTGTCGGCGACGTTTCATGGGCGCGACGTGTTCGCGCCCGCCGCGGCGGCGCTCGCCAGCGGTGAGTCGCTCGACGCGCTCGGCGTCGAGGCGCCGAAGCCGGTGATTCGCCGGACACCGGAGCCAACGCGCCACGCCGACGGCGCGCTCGAGGGGGAAGTGATCATGATCGATCGCTTCGGCAACGCCGTGACGAATCTCGTCGCGCTCCACGGCGGCATTGTCGACGCGGCGAATCGGAGGATCGCCGTTCGGCGAACCTACGCCGAAGTGGCGCCGGACACGCCGGTCGCCGTCGTGGGGTCGACGGGGTTCATCGAGGTCGCGGTGCGCGACGGCGATGCATCGCGCACGCTCGGTCTCTCGCGCGGATCCCGCGTCGTCCTGCGGACGAGCGGCTGACGCACTGTCATCCGGTCGTCCTGCGAACGAGCGGCTGACCCACTGTCATCCCGAGCGAAGCGAGGGATCTGCAGTTCATGGACTGAACCGCCGATCCCTTTCGCCCGATCAGCTCGCGCCGACCTTCAGCTTTCGTGTAGCCGCGGCGACGCCGCTTACTGGCGTCGGCGTCTGCCAGGCGAATTCGTCGGTGCTGGTCTTTTGCGCCGAACCCATGCCCGGACGTTGCGTGCCGGCGCGCGACGCGAGCGTCGCACCCAGCCCCACTGTGGCCGCGACCCACGTGACCGCGAACGCGATGCCGCGGAGAATGGAGCCGGCCACCGGATTCCAGGTGAACAGCGCGGCAGCCATCCAGATACCCAGATACGCGACGAGCCCGATGGCGAGGGCTCGAAGGTGCACACCGCGCGCGGAGGTCGTCCCTCGGTCCGACGCCAGTGCGCCGCCGGTGAGCCGCGCCACCGCGAGGAAGCCGAGCGTGACGAGGCCTGCGGCCGCGATCACGTACGCCACGACCGCGAACGGAATCAGCAGCACGCCGATCACGGTGATCGTGAGCCCCACCACGAGCACGAGCAGCAGCGGAAGCAGCGCGACCTGCCCGGCGAGCCCCAGCCAGAACGAGCGGGCGAATCCGCGCTCGAGCGCGATCACGACACCATCCAAGTTGCCCTCGGCGAAGACCATGACGCCGAGTCCGATGAGCGTGAACAGCGCGAACCAGGCGATGACGAGCTTCACCGAGTCCAACGTCGACAGCGGCCGAGCATGGACGGTAGGCACCGTGGGAATGGCGGGACGCGCGATACCGATTGCTCGCCGCTGGCCCTCCACGACGCCACCGTCGATGATCACGCGGCCACCGGCGGCGAACGCGTCGCCGGTGACGTGCCCGTTTCGATGAACGCGAACGTCTCCACCGAGCGCGACGACGTCTCCCTCGACGGTGCCAAACACGTCGAGATTGCCGTGTGCCACGGCGATCGGGCCGTCGACCTTCGTGCCCGCGGCGATGGTTCGGTCACCGAACGTGAAGTTGTCGGCGTCGGGGAGATATGTGTCTCCGGCGGCGCGATGTTGGTCGATCTCCTGCTTGAGCTGAGCGGAGTCGCGCGCAGGGTTCTGCTGGGACGCGTTCGTGGCGGCGGAAGGCGACTTCGGTCCGGGCGCCGCGGCGGCCGGACTCGACTGCGCCGACGCCCGAATGCCACCGAGCGCCAGAGCGGCGAATGCGATCAACGCGCGCATGGCTAGCTCCGGCGACGGCTTGATGCGGCGGCGAGGGCGCGGAGTCCGGCGGCCGAGCCAGCGGCTGCGGCTACCATCCCGAGAAGCGCCGCGGCGATTCCGACGGTTCCCGTCTGTTGGATGATCGAAAACATTTGATCACCGAAGACGGTCGTCAGGATCCCACGGCTGGCGTTGAACAGCAATCGCCCAATTCCACCCCCGGCCACACCGGTCGCCATGGCGACGACGTCCGCCTGCGTGGCGATCCAAAGGATCGCGACCGTGAGCACCGACGCGGCTGACGTCGCCATGGCGGCCACGGCCAACCGGGCTGGACGCGACTGGGGCAGCCAGCGCATCACGCTGTCACGAGCCGCCACGTGCCAGGGAACGAACACCGGCACCTGCGACAATACGCGATCCGCGAACGTATGGGAGGGCGCGAAGTGGGGGAGATCTTCCAGGGCGTCGACGACGGTGCGCGCTTCGTCCACCTTGGCGCGGCAATCGGCACAATCGCGAATATGGGCCTTCAGGGGGGCAACCCCGAAGCCCACCTCGTCATCGAGGAGGAGATCGATCTCGTCTGGAAGCAGGTGCCTGTGATTCATGGTGTCTCCGAGAAGGATTACGGAGCGCGGCGTGTGATGGTTTCAGCGGCTTTCGTGACAGCTATACGGACTGGGGAGGGTCAAAGGGACCCTCAGCTCGTGTCATCGCGCAAAGGCTCCAGCGCCCGGCGGAGCTCATGCCGGGCGCGGTGGATGTAGGTCTTGACCGTCCCCAGCGGCAGGTCGAGGGTGGCCGCGATCTCCTCGTACGAGCGGCCCTCCACGTGCCTGAGCATGATGCACGACCGATACTCTGGCCTGAGGCTCGAGATCGCGCGCTCGATGGCCCCGCCCAGCTCGCGCGCTTCGAGCTCGTCGAGGGCGGACTCCTGCTGTCCGACGACGTCGAACGACGTCGCCTCGATGGCGTCCTGTGTCTGCGCGTGCGGCGAGCCGTCGATGCTGATCGTGTCGATCTGCCGCCGGCGGAGATGATCGATGGCGACGTTGTTGGCGATCTTGAACAGCCAGCTGGAGAGCTTGAACTCGGGCCGGTAGCGGTCGATGTGGTTCAGGACCTTGATGAACGTGTCCTGGGCGAGATCCTCGGCCAGCTCGCGATCGCGCACCATGCGGTAGATCAGCGAGAACACCGGCCGCTCGTACCGACGAATCAGCTCGCGGAACGCCGAGTCGCGTCCTTGCTGCGCAAGCGCGACGACGTCGGCGTCCGGGAGGTTGAGGAGGTCGAGTGCTGGTGGCGGGGCGGGCGGCATCGGCGTGGTCGCGCGCGAGCGTTGGCGCCGCGCCGCGCGTGGTTCAACACAAAGTACGTGGGGCCGCTGCGCCAAACCAGCGTGTTGCCTTGCTTCGCTTCTCGCGCGACGGCACCTTTCACGGATGCCCGTGACGGAGTTGGAGTCGGCCGAAGCGCTCGAGGCAGCGGCCGGCGGCGGCGCGAAGCGCGAGTACGTGCAGCGCATCTTCTCGGAGATCGCGCCGCGGTACGACCTCCTCAACCATCTGCTCAGCTTCAACATCGATCGACGCTGGCGCCGCATCGCGCTTGCGACGCTCGGGTGGGAGCGACGTCCTCGAGGCAACTACCTGGACCTGTGCGCAGGCACGCTCGACGTGGCCGCCCAACTCGCTCGCCAGCCCGGCTTCGACGGCCGAGTGGTCGGCGCCGACTTCGCCGAACCGATGCTGCGCGCCGGGATGAACAAGGCGGCCGACCGGGTCTCGCCGGTAACGGCGGACGCCCTCAGCCTGCCGTTTGCGCCGGCGTCCGTCTCGGGCGCGATCGTCGCCTTCGGTATTCGAAACGTCGCCGACCTGGATGCCGCGCTGCGCGAGGTGTTGCGCGTGCTCGAGCCGGGCGCGCGGTTTGTGATCCTCGAGTTCACGACGCCGCGCTCGGCCATCGTCCGCGCCCTGTATCACTTGTACTTCCATCACTTGCTGCCTCGCATCGGCGCGATCATCAGCGGCCACAAGACGGCCTACGCGTATCTGCCGCATTCGGTCGCGAACTTCCCCGCCGAGGAGGAGCTGGCGACACGGATGCGCGCCGCCGGCTTCACGGATGTTGAGTGGCGCTCGCTCACGATGGGAGTTGCCGCGATTCACCGCGGCGGCAAGCCGTGATCTCCGGCCGCGCACCGTGACCATCGACACTCTCGCTGAATTCATCTCGCGGCTCGACGACGCCGGCGAGCTCGTTCGAGTGCGCCGGCCGGTGTCGCTCGATCTCGAGTTGTGCGAGATCGCCGACCGCGTGATGAAGCAACCCGGCGGCGGAAAGGCCCTGGTGTTCGAGCAGCCCATTCTCATGGACGGCTCGCGGTCGGCCTTCCCGGTCGCGATCAATCTCTTCGGCTCGATGCGGCGCATGAGCATGTCGCTCGGCGTCGAATCACTCGACGAGGTCGGCGCGCGGATCACCGAGTTGCTCGAGATGAAGGTGCCCAAGGGCATCATCGGCAAGCTGTCGCTGCTGCCGAAGCTCCTCGAGTTGGGGAAGTTTCCGCCACGGGTGCGCCACGGCGCCCCCGCGTCGCAGGAGATCGTCTGGCGCGGCGACGACGTGAATCTCGACAAGCTGCCGCTGATCAAGTGCTGGCCCGAGGACGGTGGCGCATACATCACCTTCCCGATGGTCATCACGCGCGACCCGAAGCGCGGCATTCGGAACGTCGGCATGTACCGCATCATGCAGACCGGCAAGACCACGTTGGCGATGCATTGGCAGCGCCACAAAGTGGGCGCGGCGCACTGGCGCGAGATGGCCGAGCGCGGCGAGAGGATGCCGGTCTGCATCGCCCTCGGCGCCGATCCGCCGTCGATGTATTCGGCGAGCGCTCCGCTCCCGCCGACGGTCGACGAGTTCCTCTTCGCCGGTTTCCTGCGGCGCGCGCCGGTGTCGCTCACCAAAGCGGTGACGTGCGACCTCGAGGTGCCCGCGGAGGCCGACTTCGTCATCGAGGGCTACATCGATCCGGCGGAGCCGCTGGTCACCGAGGGCCCGTTCGGCGATCACACCGGGTTCTACTCGCTGGCCGATCTGTACCCGCAGGTGCACGTCACCGCGATCACGATGCGCCGCTCGCCGATCTTTCCGGCGACGATCGTCGGCCGGCCACCGATGGAGGACTTCTATCTGGGGCACGCTACGGAGCGAATTTTTCTGCCGCTGCTCAAGCTCACGATCCCCGAGATCGTGGATTACCACATGCCGGCCGAGGGCATCTTCCACAACCTGGTGTTCGTCTCCATCAAGAAGGAGTATCCTGGGCAGGCCTACAAGGTGATGAACGCGCTCTGGGGACAGGGGCTCATGTCGCTGGCGAAGGTGCTGATCGTGGTCGACCATTGGGTGAACGTGCGCGACCCGCAGGAGGCGTGGTGGGTGGCGCTCAACAACATCGATCCGCAGCGCGACGCCCGGTTCACGATGGGTCCGATGGACGTGCTCGATCACTCGAGCCGCGCGTTCACGTACGGCTCCAAGCTGGGCCTCGATGCAACGAAGAAGCTCCCGGAGGAGGGATTCACGCGCGAGTGGCCCGGCGTGATCGAGATGGACGACGCGACGAAGCGCCGCGTCGACGCCATCTGGCCGTCACTCGGTCTCGAGGCCAAGCCAGGCGTGACGAAGCCATGACGCCGGGCGACCCCGTTTCCCGCTCCCCGCTTCCCCCTTCCCCCCGAGAAGGCCAGACCTTCTCTCACGGTGGCTCGCGTCTGCTCGTCTATGTGAATTTCGTGAAGCTGCCGCACACGCTCTTCGCGCTGCCCTTCGCGTTGGTCGGCGTGGTGCTCGCGTCATATCGCGGTCACGTGACGTGGCCGATGGTCGGGTGGATCGTGTTGGCGTTCACCTGCGCCCGCTTCGCGGCGATGGGCTTCAACCGCATCGTCGACCGCGAGATCGACGCGCGCAACCCGCGGACGCGCCAGCGAGAGATCCCGAGCGGCGTGCTGCCGGTGGTGGAGGCCGCGGCGGCGGTGACGGTCGCGTCGGCGCTCTTCATCTTCGCGGCGTCGCGACTCAACCCGCTCTGCGCGTGGCTCTCGCCCGTCGCGCTCGGCTGGGTCTTGTTCTACAGCTACACCAAGCGATTCACGCGCTGGTGCCATCTCGTCCTCGGCATCGGGATGTCCATCGCGCCCGTTGGCGGCTATCTCGCGGTGACGGGGGCGTGGAGCCACCCGTGGTGGATGCTCGTCGCGCTGGCCCTGGCCGTAGCGACGTGGGGCGGCGGGTTCGACATTCTGTACGCCCTGCAGGACGTCGCGTTCGACAAGAGCCAGCAACTCTACTCGTTGCCGGTCGCGTTCGGCGAGCGTCGCGCGCTGACCATTGCGCGACTGTTGCACCTCGGCACCGTCACGTGCCTCGCGCTCGTGGGCGCCGCGAATTTCGCCGGCACCAATGCCGGCGCGTTCTACGCGCTCGGCGTCGTCATCGCCGCCGGGCTTCTCGTCTACGAGCACTCGCTGATCAAGCCCGATGATTTCTCGCGGCTCGACGCGGCGTTCTTCATGATGAACGGCGTGATCAGCATCGCGTTCTTCGTCTGCGTGCTCACGGAGCGCCTGCTGCATCGCACGCCGTGGCTCTACGCGCGCGCACTGGGTGGCGGGTGACGGATCGGCCGGTCGTCGTCGCGATCACGGGCGCGTCGGGGGCGCCGTACGCCGTGCGACTGCTCGACGCGCTGGTCGCCGCCGCACGACCGGTTCACCTCATCGTCTCGTCGCACGGACTGCGCTTGCTGAGCACCGAGATGGACATCACGTCGGTCGACGGGCTCAGGGCGAAGGTGGGCGCGGCGGCCTGGGATCGATACGTGACGACCCACGACGACGCCGACCGTGGCGCGGCGCCGGCGTCGGGGTCGGCACGAAGCGCCGGGATGGTCATCTGTCCGTGCTCGATGGGCACGCTCTCGGCGATCGCGGTCGGCGCATCGCGGTCGCTCGTCGAGCGCGCGGCGGACGTCGCGCTCAAGGAGCGACGGCGGCTGATTCTCGTTCCGCGCGAGACGCCGTTGAGCGCCATCCACCTCGAGAACATGCTCCGGGTCACCCGTGCCGGGGCGGTGGTGCTGCCGGCTGCGCCCGGTTTCTACCATCGGCCCGCGCGCATCGACGACCTCGTCGACTTCGTCGTCGCGCGCGTGCTCGACCACCTCGACGTCCCACACACGCTCGTGCCGCGCTGGGGCGGCGGCGAGGACTGAGCGACGAAGCATGAGCGACGTGCACGTCGTCGGGCTCATCTCCGACACGCACGGCCTCGTGCGGCCCGACGTGCACACGGCGCTGAACGGGGTGGAGCTCATCATCCATGGCGGCGATGTGGGCGGCGATGCGATCCTTGACGAGTTGGCGCTCATCGCCCCTGTGCGCGCGGTGTGCGGCAACACCGATCCGCCGGGCGACCCGCGTCTTCCACAGGCGCTCGAGCTCGACCTCGGCGGTGTACGAATTCACGTCAGTCATGGCCACGAGACCGGCGGCCCGACGCCCGAGAAGCTGCTCGCGCGCTACGACGCCGACGTGATCGTGTACGGACACACGCACAAAGCACTGGTGATCAGCGTCGATGGACGTTGGGTGGTGAATCCCGGCGCCGCCGGTCCCCGTCGCTTCGATCTGCTGCCGAGCGTCGCGCGCCTGGTCATTCGCGATCGCGCCGTCGACATCGCGATCGTCGATTTGATGTCAGGATGACAGCTTCGACGTGTGAGCTAGATCACACGGAAGTGCGATACCGGATAGAGGTAGTCCTCGCCCGAGTCGTCGACGATCCGGTAAAAAGACCCCTTTCCCTCGATGCCCAGCATCTCGTAGATCTTGCCGAGCGTGAGATCATGGCAGCCTCCGGGCTCGTCGCAGCCGGGATATGTGAGCCACGGCCGCGTGCTTACGCATTGAACGAGAGTAGTGGCCTGCCATGACACCGACATGAACGCTCCCAAGAATCGCCGCGCGCTGAACTGCGCGCCCAACAGTGCGATGCAGGAGCCGCGCCATCCGCAGCCTCGAAATCGTGGGCCGCGGAGGTGCTACGCAGGTCACGACGCGACGGCGATCGGAGCGACCTGGGCGGCGCTCGTGCGCTCCAGCTCCTCGGGGAATCGCCGGAACCAGGACGAGAGCAGCAGGAGCTCGTCGATCTCGTGCGTCGGGATCTGGCCGGTGATCCGCTCCACCGGCGTGTAGACCTCGTCGATCTTTTCAAGCAGGCGCGCCGCGTCCGCCGGTTGGGTGGGGAGGGGCAGCTCGGCGCGCACGTGCCCGCGACGAATCAGATAGACGCGGTCGTCGCCGGCGTGGCCGGGGACGTTGTACACGAACGACAGCGTTTCCACAGCGAAGCGAAGCCGCCCGAACTGCGCGCGCAGCGCCTCGAGCCGCTTCATCTTGTCGCGCAACACCGCGGCCCGCTCGTACTCCAGACGCTCGCTCGCCGCTTCCATGTCGGCGCGGAGCGACTCCATCGGCCCATCGTCCGCGCCGTCGAGGAACGCGCGCGCCAGGGCGAACCGCACATCGTACTGCTGCACCGAACACCCGCCCACGCACGGGCCGAGGCACTTCTTCACCTCGAACCGAATGCACCCCGGCGTGCGCGGGAAGATCGAAAACAACTCCGGCTGATCAGCGAAGTTCATCCGCTGATCGTTCGAGCAGTCGCGTAAGCCGAGGACATCGTTGAGCTCGCGGACCGCCTCGCTCACGCCGAGCGCTCCGACGAATGGACCGTAGTAGATGGACGAGTCGTCGTGCCCCGGCGCGCGGACGACGACGAGCTTCGGCGCCGGCCCCCTCGTGACCTTGATGAAGCAGTAGTTCCGGCCGTCGTGCTTCATCGCCACGTTGAAGCGCGGCCGGAACCGCTTGATCAGCTTGAGCTCCTCGAGCAGCGCGGCGAATTCGCTCGGCACGTAGTCCCACTCGATCCGGTCCGCGTCACGCAGGATCCGCGCGCCCTTTTCCTCGGGAAACTCGGCTCGGAAGTAGCTGAGCAACCGCGAGCGCAGGCGCTTCGACTTGCCGACGTAGACGATCTCTCCGTCGCTCGCGATCATGCGATAGACGGCGGGGCGGTCGGTGGCGTTCGTGCGCACGTGTGAGCGCATCGACGCCAACTGCTCGTCGGACGTCGGCGGGCGAAGCAGCGCTACCTTTGACAGCGAGCGCATAGGACGGTCATGCGTCCGTCGATCGCGTGCGTGCCGATGAGGCGCGCCGAGCAGCGCGGACACGCGTCGCCCGCTCGTCCGTACACCGCGAGGCGGTCGACGAACCCGCCGCGCGCTCCGCTGGCGTCCCGATAATCTCGGAAGCTCGTGCCGCGAAGCGCGATCGACTCGGTGAGCACATCGACGATGGCGTCGCGGAGACGCCCCGCTTCTTCGGGGGCGACACGGTTGGCGACGCGCGATGGATCGATTCCGGCGCGCCACAGCGCCTCGTTCGCGTAGATGTTGCCCACTCCGGCAATCGCGCGCTGATCCATCAACACTTTCTTGATCGCTTGGCGGGAGCCCCGAAGAAGTACCGATAAATGCTCTCGCGTAAACGACGGGTCAAGTGGCTCGACGCCGAGCGCGGCGACGTACCGAGCGAATCGCTCGGGGTTCATCAGCGCGACGGTGCCGAGGCGGCGAATGTCGCGGTAGTGCAAGCGCCGTCCGTCGTCGAGGGTCAGCTCGACCGTGGAGTATCGCCGCTCGGACTCGGGCAGGTTGCCCCCGTCGATCAGGAGCGCGCCGGTGAACCGCGGCTGGACGACGATCCGGTCGCCCGACGACAGGTCGAGGACCACCAGCTTCGCGCGCCGCCAGCATCGCTCGATGGACGTCTCCTTCACGCGGCGAACGAAGACCGCCGGCCGCACCTCGCGCAGCACGTCGGACCGAATCACGCGCGCACCGACGATGCGCGCTCCGGTGACTGCGCGGTCGAGATCCCGCGCGATCGTCTCGGTCTCAGGTAGCTCCGGCACCCTCCGTCCCCCTCGCGCCGCTCGGGGTTCCTGCGTTGCCGTCGCTCCTCAGGGCACGCCTCATGACAGGCTTCGCGTCAGCTCGCGCCACCCGATATCGGTGCGGAACTGCTTGCCGGAGAACGACACCGAGGCCG
>Ga0326726_10001351_pt1 | contig 22772 bp, 17 predicted proteins | sample MHFenrmetagenome_2_FD_207603 | JGI IMG/M metagenome (GOLD analysis project Ga0326726, IMG submission 207603) | Lab enriched peat soil microbial communities from Michigan Hollow, Ithaca, NY, United States - MHF15MN | ecosystem: Environmental > Terrestrial > Soil > Wetlands > Peat | place: USA... | reverse complement strand
TGGAAATCCGAGGTCGGTCACCAGGCCGACTATGTGCAGTAAAGTCTACAGTCAACTGCATGCAGGGGTAAGTGGCTGCCGAGAGGCCTTTTCCGTCAATGAGAAAAAATTACGTCTGTCTCGAGACAGACTGTGTCGTAAAAAGTGGGCCGAGCAGTGTATCTATCAGTAAGGCATCATATGAGGAGGAATCATGATCCATCGTTCTGACCTGCTGCAATCAACAAAATTTCCGTTCCACATCGTCAACCGCGGCGTCAATAAGGGACTGATCTTTTTCCGACCGCACGACTATGAGCAGTTCCTCTGGTTTCTGCGGGATGCGAAAGGAAAAGCACCGGTAACCTTGCTTGCATTTGCCCTCATGCCAAACCACTTCCATCTTCTCTTGCGACAATCCGAACCCTATGGCATTTCCCGGTTTCTCAAACGTGTTTGCGAAATGCATGCCAAGACAGTCAATCGTCGACGACAGCGCTCCGGACATTTGTTTCAGAACCGGTACCGACTTTCCTCGCTGGAGTCGGGTCACGCCGTTCTAAGTACATCGTGGTATATCCACAACAATCCCGTCAAAGCCGGCCTCGTTCAATCGGCGGATCTGTGGTCGTACAGCAGCATGAAGGAATATACTTCAAAGGCAGGGTCGGGTCTTGTTGACCGGGAAGAACTTCTCTTGCTTCTGGCAGGATATCGCGATTATTTTGAGTATTTCCGGAGTTTTGACCCCACAGCTCCACTTCTCGCCGCGTTGAGAACGCCTAGGCATCAGGAAGGATTTCCAAAATCGACGCCGACGTGAGCTGCAACCGAGGGGGAGATAGGTCGATGAGTGCGCAACGCGCAATAATCAGACGTCCCGATTGCGCAAATTCCAGTCAGAGCCCGGAACGACATCCCGGAATCATGTTGGTTGCAGCAAGGCTCGCTTTCCGACCGGGTTGTTACGCTCCTTTGCGTGTTGACCGCGGCCGTTTCGTTTGGAGGAATTTCTGAAGAACTTCCGCCAGATCGGGCCTTGTCACTTCCTCCAGACTGTACCTGACCCTGACCGACGGTTTCCGGATCGTGAGGATCCGACGGAGATCGATGGGGGTACCGATAATCACGGCGTCACAAGGAACCGCGTTGATCGTTGATTCAAGATCTTTCGTTTGATCGGGTCCATAGCCCATCGCGGGAAGAACTGCTCCCGTCCGGGGATACTTCTCGAATGTCGCGGCAATAGATTGCACGGCATACGGCCTTGGATCAACAATATCATGCGCGCCAAACATTTTCGCTGCAATCGTGCCCGCTCCGTACGTCATCTCACCGTGAGTTAAGGTCGGACCGTCTTCCACCACGAGGACAGATTTCCCCTTGATGACAGATGGATCCTCGACAGTGATCGCCGAATTAGCCTCAATGATCTGCGCGTGGCTGTTGATTGAGGCAACATTCCTTATCACGGTATCGACATTCTCCCTCGTCGCCGAGTCCACCTTGTTCACAACGATGACATCCGCAAGACGAACATTCGCCTGTCCGGGATAGTACGTCATCTCATGCCCGGGCCGGTGTGGATCGACGACGGTGATGGTAAGATCCGGACGGTAGAACGACATATCATTGTTCCCTCCGTCCCAGACGATAACATCCGCTTCCTTCTCTGCCTGCCGGAGTATCGCCTCATAATCCACGCCGGCATAGATGATAGTTCCTTCTTCGATATGGGGCTCGTACTCCTCCATCTCCTCCACTGTGCAATTGTATTTCGCAAGGTCGGCCAGGTCTGCATAGCGTTGCACCTTCTGCTTCACCAGATCTCCGTATGGCATGGGATGTCTGATTGCAACGACCCTTTTCCCCACGCTGCGAAGATACTTGCAAACCTTCCTCGAGGTCTGACTCTTTCCCGAACCGGTTCGCGCAGCAACCACTGCAATGACCGGCACCTTTGAGACAAGCATCGTGTGAAGTCCGCCGAGAACCTTGAAATCCGCCCCGAGCGACATCACCAGAGATGCCTTGTCCATGACATAATTGTGAGAGACATCGGAGTAGGAAAACACAACCTCATCCACCTTAAACCGGCGGATCAAAGCAGGGAGGTCGGATTCGGGATAGATGCGGATGCCTTTGGGATAGAGTTTTCCGGAGAGTTTCGAAGGATATTTCCGTCCGGCAATGTTCGGAATTTGCGTGGCAGTGAACGCAACGACTTCAAAATTCCTGTTGGTCCGATACACAGTGTTGAAGTTGTGAAAATCCCGCCCTGCTGCCCCCATGATCAGCACGCGTGTCTTTGCCATCCGGCAATCTCCTTGTTTGCTGTTCTGTCAAGAATATGGATTCAAGCACCCGATCTTCATCGCGAGGCTTCTTCGATAACGTCCGCGAGAGAGTCCTTGAATGTTCTGCAACGTTTATGAACCTTCGAGCGTGATCCTTGTCCCTCCTCGTCCCTCCACGGCCTCGACAAGATGCCGGGCATCCGTGATCACGGCTTCGCGCCCGCCTCTCTCAAGAAAGACAATTGAAGCGCGTATCTTCGGGCCCATGCTGCCTTCGGGGAATTGTCCTTCTTCGAGGTATCGGCGGCATTCGGCAACATTCAGATGCGACAGCTTTTTCTCCGAAGGCCTTCTATAGTTGAGACAGACGTTCTCTTCATCTGTCTCAATCGCAAAATTGTCGGCCCCCAGTTGTGAAGCAAGTATTGCCGATGTATGGTCCTTGTCAATGACCGCCTCAACCCCCTTGGTAATGTCATGATCATTGAACACCGGTACTCCTCCTCCACCTCCTGCTATAACGACCATGCCGCGATCAATACAGGCACGGATGGCTTCAAGTTCAACGATCCCCTTCGGTTCGGGCGAGGCGACAACGCGCCTGTATCCGCGGGACGAATCCTCGACGATGTTCCAGCCGAACAGGTCACGGTACCGCTCTGCTTCGTCCCTGGTGTAAAACGGACCGACAGGCTTGCTGGGTTTCCGAAACGCGGGATCGTTGCTGTCAACCAGAACCTGGGTAACGAGCGAGACAACGAGCGTGTCGAGCCGTTCCACCTGTAAGGCCTGCCACATGGCATACTGGAGGACGTAACCGATTTCCCCCTGCGTCGCCGCGACACAACAATCCAGTGGCATTCGGTACGCGTGAGCGGCGGCAAGCTCCGACCGGACAAGAGCCGCGCCCACCTGCGGCCCATTGCCATGCGTCAGCACCACCTGGTATCCGGCCTTGATAAGTTGTATAACGACATTTGCCGTTTCCACGGCATTCTCGAACTGTTCCTGGGCAGTACCTTTCTGCCCCGAACGGATCAAGGCATTCCCTCCCACTGCTACCAGCACAAGCTTCGGCATCGCAAACCTTTAATTTTCTGGCTACGATCCAAGCAGCTCGGCCATGATCGCCTTTTGTACGTGGAGCCGATTCTCTGCCTGCTGGTACACGACCGAATTCTTCGCGTCAATGATTTCATCGGTCACCTCCTCTCCCCGGTGTGCGGGCAGACAATGCATAAACAGCGCGTCAGGCTTCGCGTGTGAAAAAAGCTGGCGGTTGACCTGGAAGGGGCGGAAGACACTTCTCCTCTGTTCTGCTTCCTGCTCCTGCCCCATGCTTGCCCAGGTATCAGTATAGATCATGTCGGCATTTCGTGCGGCCTCCGTGGGATCGGAAGTCCACACAATCGAGCCGCCGGTTGCCCGGGCAAGTTCTTCGGATCGCCTGAGTATCTGCTCCTGAGGTCGGTAGTTTTCCGGAGTGCTAACGAAGAGTACGGCTCCGGTCCGGGCTGCAGCAAGCATCAGGGAATGCGCGACGTTGTTTCCATCCCCCACATAGGCGAGTTTCAGTCCCCGCAGCTTCCTTTTGCACTCCAGGATTGTAAAAAAGTCCGCAAGCGCCTGACATGGATGTTCGAGGTCCGTCAAACCGTTGATAACCGGGATCCTGGCGTGGTCAGCCAGCGACGTGCAGATGTCATGAGCAAAGGTTCGGATCATGATGCCGTCGACCATGCGCTCGAGGTTTTTTGCTACGTCGTACACCGACTCACGTTTGCCCAGGTTAATGTCCGACTGGGTCAGGAGAATCGAATCTCCACCCAGCTGTGTCCGTGTCCGCAGCGACGGCTTTTCAAATATGAGCGCCATCATCTTGCCATCCAGCCGCTTGCGATAGCTTGCAGGCCGACGCTTCATGCTCGATGCCAGAGCGAAAACTCTGCTGATCTGGCTGCTCGAGAAATCCTCAACTGAGAGAAAATCCCTCCCCCGCAAATCTTTTTTTACCGTTTTGGGCGCCGATTTTTTTCGTTTCACTGTCGTGCTTCCTGTGGATTCTGACCGGCCAAAAATCGTATATTCTCAAGGTACGTCTCTGCGTAACTCCCTGCAACCGATTCAGAGACCTGTCATATGCGTAGTGTCTTGCGCCACATGGTCAAATAGTGTGCCGGACGATATTGGAGTTTAAATCTCAATTTCACCGCCTTCTCACAGAGACACGCAGGAAATTCCCATCTTTTGGAAACAGATCAGAGTATTGGCATGCGAGCTGCGTTTCAGGGTGTGCACGGCGCGTACAGCGAACTGGCTGCGCGGAAAATCCTCGGTAACGGTATCTCAGCAATTCCGTGTGAGACCTTTGACATGGTGTTCGCAAAGGTCGGGGTCGGATCGGCTCGTCGCGGTGTGATACCGATAGAGAATTCCCTCGCCGGCAGCATCCATCAGAATTACGACCTCTTCCTCTCGCACGATCTCCACATCGTGGGGGAGACACACTTGCGCGTCGAACACCTTCTCATGTGTCACCCGCGGAGTTCCTTCCGCAACCTTAAAGCTGTCCGCTCTCATCCCCAGGCTCTCGCACAGTGCAGCAAGTTTTTTCACACACATCGCGCGATACGCGCCCTCCCTTATTTTGATACTGCCGGTGCAGCGAAGTCGATCGCGGACGAAATGCGCCTTGATATCGGGGCAATTGCGGGAGGGTATGCGGCGCGCCTCTACGGGCTGAAAATACTGCGCACCAATCTGGAGAATAGCGCGAACAACTTCACGAGGTTTCTCGTGATTTCCCGGTCTCCCTGGAAGGCCACTCGGGGAGTCAGGACCAAGACAAGTATTGTTTTCCGTCCGTCGTCCAACCGGCCGGGGATCCTTTTCCATATTCTTGGTGTTTTCGCCCTCCGGGAGATCGATCTACTCAAAATCGAGTCTCGTCCGGATCCACACTCTCCCTTTGACTACCTTTTCTATATCGATCTTGCGGGTGGACCCCAGGAGCCCCACGTTGCGCATGCCTTCGAGCACCTGAAAGAAGTCGTCTCCTATCTGCGCATCCTGGGAACGTACCCGGCCGGAACGACCAGGTTCTCCAGGGGCAAATGAGGTACACGGTCCGCACGGCAAGACCTTCGCGCGAACTCGTAACAAAAGCTGAAGCCTCCCCCGCGGGACGGCTGGGAATTTTCCGGCAGCATCGAGGTGTTCTTCAAGTGTTCTCAGCATTCCGGCAGTTCATTGATGAGCGGGGCACGAGGAAATATCTATGATGCGAACAAAGGGGCGCGGGGCGGCGTTCAACACCCCCAACAGATTCGAGCCGCTCCACAGAGAGCCGCTCGACATTGACCTCGGCGAGGACGAGGAAAAGCGCGTCAAGACCCGCTACTATGTCGATTCATCCCGATCGATCCTTGCCCGCAACGACAGCCCCGACCTTCCCTTCACGTTCAGTCTGAACCCGTATCGCGGGTGCGAACACGGGTGTATCTACTGCTATGCCCGTCCCTCACACGAGTACCTCGGATTCTCTGCCGGGGTTGACTTCGAGTCAAAAATCATGGTGAAACCCGATGCCGCCCTCCTCCTGGGAGAGGCACTCGGACGCCCCGGCTGGGAGCCGCAGATGGTTGCATTGTCAGGCAACACAGATTGCTATCAGCCGGTTGAACGTGTCCTCCATCTCACCCGGAAATGCCTGGATGTCTTTCTTGAGTTCCGCAACCCGGTCGGAATCATAACCAAGAACACTCTTGTCCTCCGGGATATGGACATCCTGAAAGAGATGGCCCGATACAACATCGTCGAAGTTGCGATTTCGATCACCAGTCTGAACCCGGACCTTATCCGGATCATGGAACCACGCACGCCTACTCCTGCCAACCGTCTGCAGGCGATCGCTGAACTGGCACGCAATGACATTCCCGTCGGCGTGAACGTCTCGCCGATCATCCCCGGCTTGACAGATGAAGAGATTCCCTCTATTCTCCGTGAGGCCGCGGCACATGGTGCATCGACTGCAGCCTTCACTGTCGTTCGACTTCCGGGCGCTGTGGATCCTCTCTTCAGAGAGTGGCTCGGACGTGAGTTCCCCGATCGGGCAACAAAGATTTTGAATCGCATTGCAGCTTCGCATGGTGGCACAACAAACGACGCGAAGTTTGGCAGACGCATGAAGGGCGAAGGGCGGCAGGCCGAATCCCTCCATGCGCTCTTCTCGGTCAATGCCCGCCGGTACGGTCTGAGCCGCCGGTGGCAGGAGCTTTCCACCACTTACTTCCGCCGTCCCGCTCCCCTGCAGGGGGATTTTTTCTCGCGTTGAAGTTAGTGCCCGATATTCGTACATTACCTCTCCCGGAGAGTCACTCTCCGCAGAAGCAACTGGAATAGTTCTCTTCTGCATCGCACCAGACACTTCTTTCCCCCGACGGGAGTCTCCATTCATGCTTCTTTCGAAAATCCGAACGATCCAGTTCGCCCGTCGCCACATCGGTCCCAATCCGGCAACGCAGACCGAAATGGCGAAAAGTCTTGGATTTCAATCCCTCAATGAACTGATCGCAGCGGTCATTCCACCATCGATCCGGATAACGCGACCTCTGGCTATCGGTGAAGGTCGGGAGGAACACGATGTGCTGGGAGAATTGAAGACCATGGCGGCAAAGAACCTACCGTGCCGGTCCCTTATCGGCATGGGCTACTACGGTATGATCACGCCGCCGGTTATCCTCCGGAATATTCTGGAAAACCCGGGTTGGTACACTGCTTATACTCCGTATCAGGCTGAGATCGCTCAGGGCAGGCTTGAAGCTCTTCTGAATTTCCAGACGATGGTCATTGATCTTACTGGCATGGAGATCGCAAACGCATCTCTTCTTGACGAGGCAACGGCCGCGGCAGAGGCGATGGCAATGTTCCATGCGATCAAGGGATCGAGGGAGAAGGGGACCTTTTTCGTCTCCAGTTCGTGTCACCCACAGAATATCGAAGTTGTAAAGACCAGAGCGTGGGCGCAGGGATTAAAAGTTGTCGTGGGAGATCACGCAACCTTCAAATTCTCGGGAGATGTTTTCGGAGCCCTTCTCCAGTACCCCGCTACGGACGGTGCCGTTGAAGATCATGAGAGCTTTTGCACAAAGGCGCACGAGGCCGGTGTGCTGGTTGCTGTCGCCACCGATCTGTTGAGTCTCGCACTGCTGAAGCCCCCCGGGGAATTTGGTGCCGACGCGGCGGTGGGTAGCACTCAGCGATTCGGCGTATCTCCCGGGTACGGAGGCCCTCACGCGGCTTTCTTCGCAACCCGCGACGAATACAAACGGCATATGCCGGGGAGATTGATCGGCGTGTCCGTTGACTCTACGGGGGCGACCGCGCTTCGCATGGCCCTGCAAACCCGCGAGCAGCACATACGGCGTGAAAAGGCGACCTCCAATATCTGCACAGCGCAGGTGTTGCTGGCAGTTATGGCAGGGATGTATGCGGTCTACCACGGTCCGGTTGGGATCCGCACAATCGCGGAGCGTATCCATGCGCTTGCAGGCATCCTCGCCGCCGGCACAAGAAAACTCGGGCATTCCATAGGTAACCCGGATTTCTTCGACACGCTCCACATCTTTCCGCGCCCGGGGACAACGTCGGCGATTCACTTCGCTGCTGCTGCCGCAAAGCTCAATTTCCGTCACTTTCAGGACGGTTCAATCGGTCTCTCACTTGACGAATTGACCGACCTTGAAGAGATCGATAGCATCCTCAAAGTTTTCGCGGCAGGGAAAACCGTTGCGGCAGATTCCTTGTTGCATGAAGGCAACGAATACAACGGGATCCTCAAAAGAACGTCTCTCTACTTGCAGCATCCCGTATTCAACAGGTACCATTCCGAAACAGAGATGCTGCGTTACATGCATAGTCTTGAAATGAGAGACCTCGCGTTGAACGTCAGCATGATCCCCCTGGGTTCCTGCACCATGAAGTTGAACGCGACAAGCGAAATGCTTCCGGTAACCTGGGAGAATCTTGCGGGAATCCACCCCTTCGTACCAAAGGAACAGGCGGCGGGTTACTCACAAATGTTCGGACAACTCGAAAAGTGGCTAAAGGATATCACCGGCTTTGCCGCCATTTCCCTGCAGCCGAACGCGGGGGCTCAGGGAGAGTTCACCGGGCTTCTGGTGATCAGGGCCTTCCATGCAAGTCGCGGACAGACAAATCGCACTGTCTGCCTGATCCCTTCCTCGGCACATGGCACAAACCCTGCAAGTGCTGTCATGGCTGGTATGGACGTGGTCGTGGTGCAATGCGACGAGGCGGGAAATATTGACATCGGCGACCTTACAGCGAAGGCCCGTCAGAACGCAGACCGGCTCGCCGCCCTGATGGTCACGTATCCTTCAACCCACGGTGTCTTTGAAGAATCCATCAAAGAGATTTGCGAAATCGTGCACCGCTTTGGCGGCCAGGTGTACATGGACGGCGCAAACATGAACGCCCAGGTGGGACTGTGCCGGCCGGCGGAAATTGGTGCGGATGTCTGTCACCTCAACCTGCATAAGACATTCTGCATACCTCATGGGGGCGGTGGACCGGGCGCGGGACCGATCGGTGTTGCCAGTCACCTGGCCGGCTTCCTTCCGACGCATCCGGTCATCAGCGTCAACGGCGACAAGGGTATCGGACCCGTCGCGGCCGCGCCCTGGGGAAGCGCGGGGATACTAGCAATATCATGGGCATACATAGCGCTGATGGGGAGCGACGGACTCACTGAAGCAACCAAGGTCGCGATCCTCAACGCCAATTACATGGCGGAGCGGCTCAAAGATCATTTTCCAATTTTGTATCGCGGTGCACGCGGGCACGTCGCTCATGAGTTTATAGTCGATCTTCGGCCTTTCAAGGGGACCGCTGAGGTGGAAGCCGAGGACGTCGCGAAGCGGCTGATGGATTATGGATTCCACGCCCCGACGGTGTCATTTCCCGTCGCGGGAACCCTGATGATCGAACCGACGGAGAGCGAATCAAAGGAGGAACTTGACAGATTCTGCGATGCCTTGATCTCAATTCGGGAGGAGATAAGGGAAATCGAGGAGGGAAAAGCTGATCGCCACTCGAACGTTCTCAAGAACGCGCCGCATACAGCAGTAATGGTTGCAGGAGATTCCTGGACCATGCCATACGCGCGCGAAAAAGCAGCGTTCCCAACGCCCTACGTTCGAAGCCACAAATTCTGGCCGGCAGTCGGAAGAATCAACAACGTCTACGGCGACAGGAATCTTGTTTGTGCGTGTCCGCCTGTCGAGGACTACGCCGAAAAGTCATAGAGATGACAACAACGCAATTCACATCCTGGAAACGACTCTTACTTTCCGATCACCGCCTTGTACGCTGATGCGTCGAGGAGACTCTCCACCTCTTTCGGATCCGAGATTCTGACCTTTACCATCCAGCCCTTGCCATACGGATCTCTGTTCACGAGTTCCGGGGTGTTCTTCAGCGCCTCATTTGACTCAGTCACCTCCCCCGACATCGGCGCATAGAGATCAGAGACCGCCTTAACCGCCTCGATGGTGGCGAACGAGTCGTGCTGCTTCACCTTTTTCCCCTTCGCAGGGAGCTCAACGAAGACAACGTCCCCGAGTTCGCCCTGCGCGTAGTCTGTTATCCCGACTGTTCCAATTTCACCGTCGAGCAGTATCCATTCGTGTTCCTTCGTGTACTTCAGATTCTCAGGAAAATTCATACTGTTTTCTCCTTAGAGCTCCATGGTGAACCAGCACGTCTGACGACCTCTTTCCCCGGATTAGCCTTCCCCTCCTTCGTATTCGAATGTATCAAGAAATCCTGTGTCGAACTTTCCGCTTCGGAAATTCTCATTCCGCATGACCTCACGGTGGAAGGGAATCGTCGTCTTGATCCCCTCGACTACAAACTCCTCGAGCGCCCCTGACATTTTGTTGATCGCGCCTTCCCTTGTCTGTGCAAACACGACGAGCTTGGCGATGAGCGAGTCATAATACGATGGAACCTCATAGCCCGCGTAGGCGTGGGTGTCGACACGCACCCCGAACCCACCCGGCATATGGAAATCAGTGATCCTTCCGGGGGAGGGGCGGAAATTGTTTGCAGGATCTTCGGCGTTGATGCGGCACTCTATCGCGTGGCCTCGCTGGACAATTTTCTTCTTTGGAAGACGCTCCCCCGCGGCAACCCGCAGCTGCAGCTTGATGAGATCATGTCCCGTGACCTGCTCAGTCACGGGATGCTCGACCTGAATTCTCGTATTCATCTCCATGAAATAGAAATTCCTCTCTTTATCGACAAGGAACTCAACGGTACCTGCGTTCTCGTAGTTGACCGCCTTGCAGCCCTTGATGGCCGCATCCCCCATGATCCCCCGGAGTTCATCATCCACAATGGGGGACGGCGATTCTTCGACGAGCTTCTGGTGACGTCGCTGGACCGAGCAATCGCGCTCTCCGAAATGGATCACGTTGCCGTGCTGATCTCCGAAAACCTGAACCTCGACGTGACGGGGTTCCACAATGTATTTCTCGAGGTACACATCCGGATTGCCAAAACCCTGTTCGGCCTCATGCTGCGCCGTTTTGAGGGAACCGTCGAACTCGCCTTCTTCGCGAACAATCCGCATCCCCCGACCGCCACCTCCTGCCACTGCCTTGATGATGAGCGGAAAACCGATGGCCCGGCCGATCTCCAGCGCTTTCTCGTGTTCTTTGACGACGCCTTCGCTCCCGGGAACAATTGGGACACCGGCCTTCTTCATGGTCTCCTTCGCCACAACCTTGTCGCCCATCGCGCTGATCATTTCGGGCGTGGGTCCAATGAATTTGATCCCCGAAGTCGTGCAGATCTCCGCAAAATCGGCATTCTCTGCCAGGAATCCGTAGCCGGGGTGGATCGCATCGGCCCCGGTGATTTCCGCAGCTGCAATAATGCGTGGGATTTTGAGGTAACTCTCGCGGCTGGGCGGCGGTCCAATGCAGACCGCCTCATCGGCGAACCGGACATGCAGGGAATCACGATCCGCCTGAGAGTATACGGCAACAGTCTTAATGCCAAATTGCCTGCACACGCGGATGATCCGCAACGCGATCTCGCCGCGGTTGGCAATGAGGACTTTCTTAAACACCTGATGGCTCCGAATTGCAGAAGAGGGCTAAGATTTCTCGACCAGGAACAGCGGCTGGTCGTATTCTACAGGCTGGCCGTTCTCGACGAGGACCTTTATGATCGTTCCCGTGACATCCGATTCGATCTCGTTCATGAGCTTCATTGCTTCGACAATGCAAAGAACGCTTCCCGGCTCCACCGGACTTCCTTGCTGAACGAAAGGCGCTGCATCGGGGGCAGGAGCGCGATAAAACGTGCCGACAATCGGAGACCGGATCTCGTGGAGGTTTTGTGCGGGGGGAGGTTCAACGACCGCCGGTGCCGGACCAGCAGCAGGCGCTGGCACTGCCGTCGGCGTGCCCGCCATCATCATAACAGTCCCGTTCAAAGGTATCTGCGCGCCCGAAGGACCGGCAGGCTGAGCTGCGGCGGGGTGTTTTGCGACGCGGATCCTCTTCCCTTCTTCCTCAATCTCTATCTCATCAGCGTCGCTTTCCGAGAGCAGCTTCAATAGCTTCTTTACGTACGCAAGATCCATCAAAGCTCCGCGCTTATCAGAGGAAGGCTGAGAGGAAAGCATCGGGGCAATTTCGGCCTGTTTTCACGGTGTGTACTATGCCTTGACCCGTTCGATATAATCTCCCGTTCGGGTGTCGATCTTCACCACGTCGCCCTCGTTGATAAACAATGGAACGTTGACCGTCGCGCCCGTTTCAACTCTCGCGGGCTTCGTCCCTGCATTGGCGCTGTCGCCCCTGACACCCGGAACCGTTTCCGTGACCGACAGTTCCACCGTGATGGGCAGCTCGACCCCGGTGATATCTGTCCCGTTGAAAAGGATGTCGACCGATTCTCCATCTTTCAGGAAATGTGCGCCGTCCCCGAGCTGCTCCTCCATGACAGACAACTGCTCGTATGTTTCCTTGTCCATAAAGACATATCCGGAACCATCACGATACAGGAACTGAAATTCTTTTCGTTCAATCCTCACGATCTCGATAGCTTCTCCGGCGCGGAAGCGGTTTTCAATGACTTTGCCGCTCTTGAGATTCTTCAGTTTCGTCCGAACGAAGGCGCGCCAGTTCCCAGGATTTACGTGCTGGAACTCGATGACGGTCCACGGTTCATTGTTGTACTTAATGACCAAACCGGGACGAAAATCCGACGTTGAAGACATACCGGGATGTTAGTTTGTGCCGAGGATTTGACGCGAGAGTAAAATATACGCAGCGCATGACTGAAAGTCAAGAAATCTGCCATCGCTGCAGATATTCGAGCCGCTCAAATCAAACGGCAATGTATTTCACATGCGTACTTCACTTCCGCAGGGATGCGCATGAGCCGATGTGCAATCTCTGAAGTCGTGATACCGCGGTTGCATCGGCTTGGCGAATTTGCTACTCTCTGTCACCAGGGTTTCGTGCTTGCTGAAAATTTGCGGATTGATTCGTTCGATGATTGCGTCTGGCCGCCGAGAATTACTCATGAATACGCCCTGTGCTTTTCAGCGGTTTCCACGTTGGCGCGACCCCCCCGCTTGCGTCAAGGCCTGTTTTTCAATCTTCTTCGTTGTCTTGTCCCTGACTGTGAGCTTCTCCGCGGAAGGATGTTTTCATCGCCAGTCCGAGGGCAAACGGCTGACGACTGTGCAATTCGCGCAACTTTACGCCGATCTCCTTGCGCAAGGAGAAGCCAGCCGGCAGGCAGGTCACGACACAGTTTTCGCACGCGCGGAGGCAGATTCAGTCATGCGACGCGCGGGAGTTTCCGGTGATCAATATCGCGCAACCGTGGAGTGGCTGAACGAAGATCCTGCCCGCTGGAAAGAAGTGGGAGATGAAGCATCGAGGATACTTGAGAAGCGCGAACCCACACGAAGGTAGATCATTCCAGGATCGTATCGGCCTGCGCCTTCTTTAGCGTAAAGGAAAATTTACTGCCCTTCCCGGGCTCGCTCTCCACCCAAATCTGCCCTCCGTGAGCTTTCACGATCTCCTTACAAATCCACAGCCCCAATCCCGATCCCTTGATCTCTTTGGCCTCGGGCGTGTTGATGCGGGAAAACTTCTGAAAGAGACGCTCCATTTGATCCTGCGGGATCCCAATCCCTTCATCTGAAACAGTCACCAGCAGTTGGTCGGCAGAGTGGTTAGCTGCATGGATCGTAACATTTCCGCCGGCAGGGGAGTATTTGACGGCATTTGAGACGAGATTTTGAAGAACCTGACGGAGTTTTGTTTGGTCCCCGCGCACGAACTCCGCCCGGGGTTCGATGTCATACGTGAGCATATGACGTTTGGTAATATTCACCATTGCCACCGAGTCTTTGATCAGCCGCTCGACGCTCACCTTGTTAAAAAAGTAATTCAATTGTCCAGCTTCCATCTTCGTGATGGAGAGCGTGTCTTCCGCCAGCGTCATGAGCTTGTTCGCCTGATCCACAACCACGGTCATGTATTCCTTGAGACGTCGCGGATCAACGTTCTCAGGGCGTTTCTGAAGCGCGCGCGCCGCCAGGACAATGCTTGCTAGAGGTGCACGGAAATCGTGAGAGACGATGCCAAGAAAGTCCGATTTCATCCGGTCCAGCTCTTTCAGCTTCTCGTTGCTGTTCTTCAGCCGCTCGAACAACTGGGCGTTCTTGAGGGCACTGCCAAGTTGATCGCACAGGGTTTCCAGAACGATTGCGTCGGTTTCATCGAAAGCGAGAACGCGCGTGTCCTCGACGTTTAAGACGCCGACAATCCGGTGCTCTACCCGGATGGGAATCGCCAGCTCGGACCTCGTTTCGGAATATGTATTCGACCAGAATCGCGGATCCTGCGTGACATCTTCGACGAGGACCCGTTCGTCATGCGTGATGGCCCAGCCGATAATGCCTTCGCCGAATTGCTGCCGGTATCCCTTCGGCAGGAAGTCTTCATGCACGCCGGAGTGAGCAGCCAACAGTGCTTCATGGTGCTCATGATCGGCCAGAAACACAGAAACATCATAGTAGTTGAATGCCTTCCTGATGGTCTCTGTCGCCGCTACGAGAAGCTCCTCGAGTTCAAGGGTCGATGTCAGGTCCTCGGCCAACTCGTTCACCAGCTCAATTTGCGCTATCCGTCGTTTGGCATCCTCGAAAAGGGCTTCGTTTTGCAGGGCGATAGATACCTGCGTGGCCAGAAGCCTCGCTATGACGAGGTCATCTTCATCATAAAAAGCTTGCTCGCGCGCTGCGAAAACGAGTGAGCCGATGGTATCATTTCCTGTGCGCAGCGGGACCACAAGAAGCGATCCCATCCCCATCTGGCGCAACGACGCTTCGGGAAATTCATCCTCAGAAGTCGAATCGTCGTCCGCTGAGTCGATAGGGGGCTCGATGTCGACCATCCGGGGAGATTGTTGCAGGATGACATTTCCTGCCACACCATGCGTGACGGGCACGCGGCGTCCGTCCCAGCCGGCCAGATCCGGGGAAGAGGAGAGGATCGCAATGCTATAATGCGAGCGGTAGGGCTCGAGGAGGCAGGCGTAACATGCTGCGTGTGGCACTATCCAGTGTACATCATGGCGCAGCACATCCAGGATTCCATCGCGCCCGCGCGCGGCATCAATCTGAAGGATCACATCCTGCAGAGTTCCCACCCGCTCCGCGATCGTCTTGGTTGACGACTGAGGAGGGGCCCCGGGGTCCTGCGGTTGTTCCTCAAGCCTCGAAGACGGCCGCGGGTCTGCTGAGGGTCCGGAATCCGTCATGGGATTTAACGATTGCGCTACCGGAGCGTTGTGACAAGTTCCCGTTTGTTCGCGACAGAAGAGCCCAAGGTCAGGTCACCTCTCCTATCACAAAAGCTTTCTCCCGCCGTTTGGTCAAATACCTCATCACCGCATCGGACTGGGTCGGCGGAACAATCGCTACAAGCCCGATTCCAAGATTGAAGGTCCTGCGCATATCATCGTCCGGTACATCGCCTGCGTGCTGAATGAGGTCAAAAATCGGCGGATGTTCCCAGCTCCCCCACTGAATTTCAAGGGCACGACCCCGGGGGAGCACCCGCTTCGTGTTCCCCACGATTCCACCGCCTGTTATGTGAGACAGGGCGCGAATATCAAAGCGTTCGATGAGGGGCAACACCGCGTGCAGATACGAGCGGTGCACGGCGAGAAGGGCATCACCCACAGAACATCCGAGATCATCGACCACAGTCTCGACTGAGTATTTGTCCAGGAGTGCGGCTCGCGCAAGAGAAAATCCGTTCGTATGAAGGCCAGTGGATGCCAGACCGATCAGGACGTCGCCTTTTCTAACTCTCGCACCTGTCAGAATCCGCCGCCGCTCCACGACACCCACGATCATCCCCGCCAGATCATATTTATGCGGCTCATACATTCCGGGCATTTCAGCAGTCTCACCGCCAATCAGAGAGCACCCGTTCTCACGACAAGCGCGTGCAAAACCCTCGATCACAGAGGTTGCATCCTCAATCGACAGACTGCCGGTTGCGTAGTAGTCAAGGAAGAACAGGGGGCGTGCGCCGCAAACTAAAACATCGTTTACGCAATGATTGACAAGGTCCTGTCCGACGGTATCATGCCGGTGCATCATTTGTGCCACGAGCAGCTTCGTCCCGACCCCGTCGACACTCGAGACCAGAACCGGGGATCGCATGCCTTTGAACCGGGCTTCGAAGAAACCGCCAAATGCTCCAATGTCCCCCAAAACGCCCTTTTTGTACGTGGAACGGACAGCACGACGGATTCGCTTGACGAAAAGGTCACCTTCTGAGATGTTGACGCCGGTGTTTGCGTACGTGAGGGGCACGGGATGGGGCTCAAGGTTTGCTTGATATCTCTTAGTGCTATGGTACCGAGAAGAAGGAAAAATTGCAAGGGAAGTCTGCGGGTTCGCATTTTTTTTTAGATCCTTGAAAACATTCTTGATTATCTCGCAATCCTTCACTAATTTCCTGAAGCTTTCGTTTCCAACTTGTTTGAGATGAAGACAGTCTCATTCACCGACGGCCGCCCCCGAATCCCGGTCGGGAAGATTCTTTGCCTGGGTCAAAATTACGCAGCCCATGCGAAGGAAATGAAAGCGGAAACCCCGACGGTTCCCGTTGTTTTCCTCAAACCCTCCACAGCCCTGCTAGAGTCAGGGGGAACCGTTCGGTTGCCGGTGATGTCACGTGATGTCCACCACGAAGTGGAGATGGTCATCGTGATAGGGAAAACTGGAAGCCGGATCGCAGCACACCATGCCATGGATTTTGTCGCGGGCTACGCTGTGGGTCTGGATATGACGATGCGTGACGTTCAGGCCGATGCAAAAAAGCGTGGACACCCATGGGCGGTCGCCAAGGGCTTCGATACTTCGGCACCCCTGTCCCCCGCCGTGCCGAAGGACGAGATCGCCGACCCCCACAATCTCGATTTATCGTTACGCGTCAATGGATCAATTCGCCAGTCCTCGAACACGGGAAAGATGATCTTCCGTGTTCCCGACATCATCGCCTATCTCTCCTCCGTGTTTACCCTTGAAGAAGGAGATCTGATCTTCACCGGCACGCCGGAAGGAGTCGGTCCGGTCGGACCGGGTGACACATTGGAGGCAACCCTTCAATCGGTCGGCAGTCTCAAGGTAAAAGTGGATTAACTCACATGGCACGCATCATCGCAGTCGCCCTCCCCAAAGGCGGCGTTGGCAAAACGACAACCGCAGTCAACCTCGCGGCCAGTCTCGCCGTTGCTGAGCAAAGGACACTTCTCATCGACATGGACACGTTCGGCGCTTCCGGGCTTTCCCTCGGCTTCACGGAGGGGACCATCCGCGCCGGTCTCTATGAGGTGTTTAATTTCATTACCAGCATGCAGAGCGCGATACACAGGACGGAACTCAAGCATCTGGATTTCGTTCCCTCAAACGTCCAGTCGATGCAAATGGAGGAGAGGATGATGCGGGTGGCAGACAATCGCGCCATCCTTCGGAATGCCCTCCGCAGCATCTCGCAGCAGTATGACTATGTCATCCTCGATTGTCCTCCATTCCTCCGGGGTCTGTCTGCCAATGCACTCACCGCCTCTGACTCGGTCCTCATACCCATCAAGTCCGGGCATTTTGCTCTCGACGCTGTTGATCGGCTGTTCAAATATGTCGAATGGGTCAGGGAAGTAGCAAACAAGCACCTTGAGATTGAAGGCATTCTCGTCACAATGCATGAACCGCACACGCGTGTCACCGATATCACGCTGCGCGAGCTGACCAGCAAATACCGCAAACACATGTTTGAAACGTTTATCCCCCGGAACACGATTTTGAGTGAGGCAAGTTTCTACGGGAAGCCAGCGATCCTGTACAACGTCAACTCCAGGGGTGCCTCCGCGTATTTGAAGCTGGCGCGTGAGATCATGGCGCGCAACAATTCCCGCGTGTCATCGCCACTCCATCCGACAGTTCTTCAGCAGTTCGGTCAACAGGCCTAGGCATATCGAGAACGCAGAATGTTCGTCCAGGACAGCACGAGGTGAAGGAGAGGACCGGCAAGGAATGATCGTAGTCCGAGGGAGGACTCTGCGTCTCACCGCTCTGACGCTCTCCTGCATCATGAGTCTAGGTTTTCACGATTCACCGCACATCCCCTCCGCTCTCCACTTCTCGCAGACATCCGAAAAATCCCTTTCAGGCAAAGCCGCAGCTACCGATTTTGATGACTACATCTGGCCGACGGATGCCGGAAAGATCGTAACTTCGACGTTCGGCGAGTTCCGGGCAACGCACTTCCACGCCGGCATAGATATCAGCAGTGGCGACCTGACGGGATACAAAGTGTTCGCCGCCCGGCGGGGTTACGTCAGCCGTATTCTCGTGAGCCCCGAAGGTTACGGAAAGATGCTTTTCATCCGCCATCCCGACGGATTTACTACTACCTATGCTCACCTGGCACGATTTTTCGGTGGCATCGAAGACCGTGCAAGGGCAGAGCAGAAAAAATTACAGCGCTATCCAGTCGATATCGGGTGTGATTCGACAGAGTTTCCGGTGAGAAAGGGGGAGCTGGTGGCTTACTCCGGAGCGACCGGAACCGGCTCACCGCACCTGCACTTCGAAATAAGAGACCCGGACATGAATCCGCTCAACCCCTTCCTCGCGCCGCGACTTCGCGTTTACGACACGATTCCTCCAATGATCCGCAAAGTTGCGGTACGTCCGATCGAGACCTCTTCGACGGTTGACGGCCAAAACTCTCCCGGAGTGTACCGGGCCTACCCCGCGGGCGAAGGCCGCTACAGAATACCACACACGATCCTCACGTCCGGGCCCGTGGGTTTCGCCGTGAGCGTCCGCGATCGCATCAACGGCAGCCGATTTCGCAACGGGGTTTATGCTAACTCTCTTTCGATCGATGGAAAACAGGTGTACAACGTCCGAATGCAGCATACCCCGGCCCAGGAAACTCAGGAGATCGGACTCTACTATGACTGGGATCTGCTCGATGAGGGCGAGGGAAGATTTGAAAAACTGTACATGGAATCACCGAACACACTTGACTTTTATTCTCCTCCGGGTCCATGGTCGGGCATCCTCGACGATATCCGCTTCGGTTCCGGCACTCATATGTTCAACATTACGTGCAAAGATTTCAGCGGAAATTCGGCGCAGGTGACCGGGACGATCGTGATTTGCCGGGCCCCTGCTTTTGAGGCAACGCGCTCAATTGATACGCTTCGTCTCCGCTTTTTCGAACCGGAGGATGTGAGCAGTGTCCACGTCGCTGACCTCTCTGGAATCTCTGGCGAAGTGTACCGGACCTGGAAGGCGGACCCGGGCCATCCTCTCCCTTCGCTTTCCATTCCACTTGGGCATCCGACTCCTCACGCACTTTCCATCACCGTCACGAATCGCTGGGGAATCCCGGCGCCCCCGGAGATACTCGCTCAGGACTCGCCATTCGCCGAAGCAGCGGTTCTTTCCCTTAGTTGCACTCCGGAGGAGAACGGCGTGCTCGTCCGCCTCCACTCTGCAGGAATCATCGCAGGTTTGCCGAGCGTGTTTGTTACGGAGGGCCCAACGCGCGCGACCGTGCTCGTTTCGGCCATCGACGCACACACCGCCTCGGGATGGTTTATCCCCGGTTCGTTTCGGGGTGCGCGCACCGTTCAGGCCGACGCGTACGTCAATGGACGACCCGTACACGCAACGACGACGTGCACAATGTATCCCATTCTCCCCGGCGCCTCGGACTCGCTTGTTCTGGAGAGCGGGAAGATCATCGTCCGCTATGATACATCGTCCGTGTTCAAGCCGCTTCCCTTCTGGATCGAACCTGGCGAAGGGGAAGAAGGACCAACCTACATCCTGCAACCTGAAGGAGTCGTGCTGAGGAGCGGGCTGACGGTAACACTCAGGGCAGACGACGTTCAAAAGCACCGTGCCCTCTATTTCAGAACACGCCAACGCTGGCATCTCATCGGAGGTTGGCAAAACCAATTGAACACAGGCAGGCTCACGCGTGCAACAGGCGAAGTGGCGCTGCTCGTTGACGACACACCGCCGGTCATCAGACGGCTCTCGATCACAAAGACCTCACCCCGCAAACCGAGGATCACTTTCAGGTACTCAGACGATCGTTCTGGTGTTGAATATAATGAGCTGAAAATGTACATTGATAATGTGTCGGTTATTCCTGAAATCGACGGCGAACACCGCAAGGTAGTCTATCAGGCCCCTGATCCTCTTGATCGTGGTTCCCACCAGTTGACGATCCGCCTAATGGACAGAATGGGCAACTTGACGAAGGCGGAGCGACGATTCGTTTTGCGGTGACGGTTTCTTCCCTGCATCCCTGATACTTTCAGTCTTCTCTGAGGGTCCATCGCTTGTCTGAAGCCCCCGAAAACACTGCACTTGAAAAAGTCTACTCTCCACGTGAAGTCGAGGCAAAGTGGTATGAACGCTGGGAACACGCGGGATACTTCCATGGTACGGTAAATCCCCACCGCACTCCCTACACGATCGTCATTCCACCGCCGAATGTTACCGGCGTGCTCCACATGGGTCATATGCTGAACAATGTGATTCAGGACGCACTCATCCGTTACAAGAGGATGACGGGTTTTGAGGCGTGCTGGATTCCCGGGACGGATCATGCCGGCATTGCGACACAACACGTCGTCGAACGTTCACTGGCCAAAGAGGGAAAAACGCGACACGACGTCGGGCGGGAAGAATTCATCAAGAGAGTCTGGGGGTGGAGGGCAAAGTACGGTGGAATCATCGTTCGCCAGCTCAGAATGCTCGGCACCTCGTGTGACTGGGAGCGTGAGAAATTCACCATGGATGAAACACTTTCAGCGGCTGTTCGCGAAGTGTTTGTCACCCTGTATGAAGAAGGACTGATTTACCGCGGCAAATACATCGTTAATTGGTGCCCGAAAGACCACACGGCTATCAGCGATGACGAAGTCAATCGCACAGATCAGCAGGGGAAGCTCTACTATATTCGCTATCCTCTCCCCGGCGGGACTCCCGAGTTCATTACCGTAGCTACCACCAGGCCGGAGACCCTCCTCGGAGATACTGCGGTAGCGGTGAACCCAAAGGACGCCAGGTACAAGGCTCTGGTTGGGCGAAAAGCAGTTCTCCCCCTGACGGATCGTGAGATCCTGATCATTGCCGACAGTTTTGTGGACACCGAATTTGGAACAGGGGCGGTGAAGGTTACACCCGCTCATGATCCGAACGATTACTGGATCGGGCAGCGTCATAATCTCCCCCAGATCAACATTTTCGACGGATCTGCGCACCTTAACGAGAACGCACCACCTGCATACCGGGGTATGGACCGATATGTCGCCCGTGAAGCGGTCCTGCGGGACCTGCAGGTCGCAGGTTTGCTCGAGAAGGTCGTCGAGCACGTCAACAGCATCGGACGTTGTTACCGGTGTGACACGGTGATCGAGCCGTATCTTTCGGAACAATGGTTTGTGAAGATGCAGCCGCTTGCCGGTCCGGCGTTGGAAGTAGTTCGTACAGGGAAGATCAGGTTTTTTCCCGATCGATGGACAAAGGTGTACGAGAACTGGATGACAAACATCCGGGACTGGTGCATTTCGCGTCAACTCTGGTGGGGTCATCGCATTCCCGTCTGGTACTGCAACGCGGACAAGGGGCGAACCCCCGCCTGCGAACGACCCATCGTCAGCCGGACGGAACCGGACCGCTGTCCCCACTGCGGCAGCGCTTCGTTGCGACAGGACGAAGATGTGCTTGACACATGGTTTTCCTCCTGGCTGTGGCCGTTCTCGGTGCACGACTGGCCAAAACAGAAGGAAACCGGAAAGGCGGCGGACCTCCTCTACTTCTACCCGACATACACGCTGGTGACAGCCCCTGAGATCATCTTCTTCTGGGTTGCCAGGATGATCATGGCCGGCCTCAAATTCGGACCTTCCTTTACAGGAAGTCCACTTCCTGAAAAAAACATTCCCTTCCGCGATGTATACTTTACCAGCATTGTGCGGGACGATCAGGGGAGAAAGATGTCAAAGTCTCTTGGCAACTCCCCTGAGCCCATGGACCTGATTGCGGAATATGGGGCCGACGCCGTGCGTTTCTCGATCCTCTATCTTGCTCCCCTCGGACAGGATATCATGTACGCAAAGGAGAAGAATGAGATCGGGAGGAATTTTGCCAACAAAGTGTGGAATGCCGGTCGTTTCCTTCTCCTGAACCGTGACACGCTCGGGACGAGGGATGATGCCCGGAGTTCTTCACTCGACAATCTCGATCTTGCAGATCACTGGATTCTGTCACGACTCCACTCCACCCTTCGGGATGTACAGGATGCATTTGCATCGTACGAAATGAACAAGGTATCCAAGATCGTGTATGATTTTGTCTGGCATGACTTCTGCGACTGGTATCTCGAGATGATCAAATCCCGCCTCTACGGCGCGGGGACCTCGGAGAACAAGCTGGCGTTGCTTGAAAGGGCAATCGAGGTGTTCGACTATGCATTGCGATTGCTCCATCCCTTGATGCCGTTCTTGACGGAGGAACTCTGGCAACGTCTGCAACCCCGAACCAGCGAACAGACCATCATGCGCGCCCAGATTCCGCGTGCAGAGGAAAACAGGATCGACACCACAGTCGAACGGCAGATGGCGTTCGTGCAAAATGTGATCGAAGCCATCCGCACCGTCCGCGGAGAGATGTCGATCGCTCCGTCAAAGGAAGTCACCCTTTTGATCGGCACGGGGAACGTACACCCTGAATCGGAAATCAGGCGTTATGAAGCGTACATCCAGCGCCTCGGGCGTGTCGGCACGATCAGCTTCATAGATGCTGCCAGCAGGCCGAGACTCGCAGCGACAGCGGTC
>Ga0326726_10001350_pt1 | contig 22782 bp, 14 predicted proteins | sample MHFenrmetagenome_2_FD_207603 | JGI IMG/M metagenome (GOLD analysis project Ga0326726, IMG submission 207603) | Lab enriched peat soil microbial communities from Michigan Hollow, Ithaca, NY, United States - MHF15MN | ecosystem: Environmental > Terrestrial > Soil > Wetlands > Peat | place: USA... | reverse complement strand
TGACCGACCCCACATATCCGAGGCCAAAAATGCTGACGAACATGTTTATTCCCCCAACAGGCGCAGCTAAACCGAAAATGCCGAAACAAATAAATTGAACGTTGGTTGCACCATCAGATTACAGCAAAAATCAATGACTCGGAAGCGTCGCATCCCCGTTTGGCCGGCTTCTTAGGTTACGTTGGTACTCCCGCCGTATTTCTCGCCGCCTTAGGTGACAGACCGCAGCCGGCTCGTTCTCCCAGCCAATTCTCCACCTCGTCAGCTACCGTGTCCCACGACCGCTGACGGGCGAAAGCCGTGATCCGCGCCCGGTCCCACGTGTGGCGCAGCGCGGTTTGCAATCCATCGGCAATGGCCTGCGGATTAAGGTCTACGAGCAGGCCAAGTTCGTCGGACACCACTACCTCGGGTGTTCCCCAAATCCGGCTCGCCACCACGGGCGTGCCGCACGCCATGGACTCCAGCAGTACGTTCGCCCAGCCCTCCCGTGAACTGCACAGGCAACTCACGTCGGCCGCGCTGTACCAGTGCTTAAGTTGATCATTCGCCACGTTGCCAAGAAGGGTGACATCGGCTTCCAGCCCGAGCTCGCGAATCCTCTGTTCGAGCTTTGGGCGGTATTCCCCTTCGCCGGCGACGAATAGCCTCACCGTCATCCCGCGCCGCTTCAGCTCCGCAATAGCAGGTATCAGGAGATGATATCCCTTGCGAATAATCAGCGAGCCGACCGCTACCACCACCTTGCCATCTTGCGGAATTTTGAGTTGTCGGCGCGCGGTCGCCTGCTCCACCGGGCAAAAACGTTTCGCGTCCACGCCATTGCCGATGGTGCGGACGTGCTCGCGCGGCGCGCCCAGCGCGATCATCTCTTCGCTCAACGCACTGCATACGCCGATCAGACCCTCGGCGTGACGCACCGTCCACTTGAGAAGCGGGCGAACCGACCTGATTTTCGGATAAAGATTGATATCCGTCCCCCGTGCCGAGGCCACGACTGGCACCTTGAACGCCCTTCCAAGCAGCACGGCGGCAAAGCCATCCGGGTAAACAAAATGTGCGTCAATGCAGTCCACGCCTTGCCCGATCAACCTGCGTACCAGCCGATACGCGCCCAGAAACATGAGCAGCCCATGCACGGTCAGCCCAATCTTGGGCAGCAGTGGGTACCGCGGATGGTAGACCTGCAGCTCCCCGAATTTTTCCTGGCGCGGAACCGATCGGTACTCATGCGCTTTTTTCCCCGGAACCCATGCTGGCACATAAGGAACGGGCGCGACCACCGTCACCTGGTTGTTCGCCCGGCGTGCCACGTGGGCCATTCGCTGATAAATAAAGACTCCGAAGTTGGGCCGCGTGCTGTCGGGAAACAGGCTGGTGAACGTAAGTATGCGCATTCAAAAATGCCTCGGAACCATCGCCTCGGACGAAAGTACCATGCACATTAGGTGTCAACCGCCCGACACGCCTGCCTCCGGTGTTGGTGTAAGATATCGCAGACTATATACCTTTTGAGATATGTTTGAGAGCGGCCAGGGGGCTTGAACTGTCCCGGGCCTGGAACCTATGTGTGGGATCTGCGGAATCGTTGATCAACATGGCGCGGTAATCGACCCGGGGCTGCTCTCGCGGTTAAACGCCCGCCTCTGGCACCGCGGTCCGGACGAAGGCGGGGAATGGATTGATAACTCCGCCGCCCTGGCGATGCGCCGCCTGGCCATCATTGACCTCACCAGCGGCCAGCAGCCCATGTTCAACGAAGATGGCAATATCGCCATCGTCTTCAATGGCGAAATCTACAATTACCTCGAACTGCGCGACTTTCTGTCTAAAGCCGGTCACCGCTTCGCCACCCAGTCCGACACCGAAGCCATCGTCCATCTTTACGAACAATGTGGACCCGCGGGCTTGGCGCGGCTGAACGGCATGTTCGCCTTCGCCATCTGGGACCGCAACCAGCAGCAACTCATGCTGGCGCGTGATCGTGCCGGCAAGAAGCCGCTTTATTACTGCGTCGTTGGCGGCCGGATCGTATTCAGCTCCGAGCTCACCAGCTTGCTCGAGCACCCCAACATCAGCCGCGACGTTGACGAGATTGCTCTCGACAATTTCTTCGCTCTTGGCTACGTACCACCGCCAAGAACCATTTTCAGGCAGGTCAGGCAACTGCAGCCGGGTTATTTCCTGCTCTGGAAGGCGGGTCGGCTTGAGACGCAAAGGTACTGGAGGCTCCAGCCGCGGGCGCCGGTGAGCCGATCCCAACAGGACGCCGCTGATGAACTGCTCGACCTGCTCCGCGACGCCGTACGCATCCGCTTGTACAGCGATGTGCCTTTCGGAGCGCTGCTGAGCGGTGGCGTGGACTCCAGTCTGGTCGTCGCCTTGATGAGCCAATTGATGGACCGCCCGGTTCGCACCTTCACCGTGGGCTTCTCCGACAAAGAACTGGATGAATCGCGCTTTGCCGCTGACATCGCCCGCCGCTTTGGCACCGAGCACCACGACATGGTGGCCCGCCCCCACACTGCCATCGAACTGGTGGACAAATTGACGGCGCACTTCGGCGAACCATTCGCGGACGCCTCCGCGATTCCCACCTACCTGGTCTCGGAGATGGCGCGTCAGCACGTCACCATGGCGCTCAGTGGCGACGGCGGCGACGAAGTCTTCGGCGGCTATAACTCCTACCGCTACCACGAGGCCGCGGCCGCATACCGCAAGGTGCCGGCGCCGCTCCGGGCCGTCATGCGCGCGACCGCCGGCATGGTCAATGGGTCGGCCGGCAAGTTGAGCCGCCGCATTCGGCGCTTCGTGAACGAAGCGGAGTTGCCTGTCGAACAGGCCTGGCTGCACTCGCGCAGCATTTTTACGGACGCGGATTTGAGCCAGCTCTACACCAGGGAATTCGCCGCCCGTGTGCCTCTGCAGCAGCGCGGATCCCAGATTTACGATTCCTTCAGCTACTTCGGAAAAAGCACCGGCGATTCTTCCATCCTCAATTATGTGGATTACGAGACCTATTTGCCCGGGGACATCCTGGTTAAGGTCGACCGCATGTCGATGGCGAACTCGCTGGAAATGAGAGCCCCTTTGCTGGACTATAGGATTGCGGAGTTTGCCGCCGGGCTGCCTCGGGAATGGAAGTGGACCGCGCGCGAAGGCAAGCGGATCCTCAAGCGCGCGGCGCGCTCGGTATTGCCGCCCTCGGTTTTGAACCGGCGCAAGCAGGGCTTTGTCTTGCCGACTGCGGCCTGGCTGCGCGGCGAGTTGCAGCCGTTCGCGCGCAATATCATCGCGTCGAGTCGAGCGGGCAATATCGTCCGGCTGGATTTCTGTCAACAGTTGCTGGATAGACATGTACAGGGTGAAGGGGGTGGGCTGGATCGCAAGTTGTGGTCCGTGCTGTGCTACCTCCTGTGGCACGAGAAGTTTGCCAACTGACGTCGCCCGGCCGTGTACGTCAGTTACGGTAAGCAGGCGCTCACGAGGATGCTGGTGGAGGCTCATGGTTGAAACTGCTGTTCATACAGCGGGCAGTGGAGAAGTCATCGCGGTAGACCCGTGCCGGCGACCCATTCACGTCGTCCACGTCGTGCGGCGCGGCAAGGCCGACGGCGGCATGGAGAACGGCATTGTGAATGTCACCAACCGCCTGCCTGCAGCCGGCTTCCGTGTTTCCATTTGTGCACTCGATTCCACCCAGACCTTCTCCTCGCGCATCCACCGGCCGGATTCCGAGTACTTTCTGCTGCCCAAGCAGGGTCGCGGTATTAACTGGTCACTCATCCCCAAGTTGGCGCAGCTTCTTCGCCGCCGGCACGCGGATCTGGTGCACTCGCATAACTGGGGAACGTTCCTCTACGCTGTACTCGCAGCCAGGTTGGCCCGCGTTCCTATCATCCACGGCGAGCACGGCAAGAACCTTGGCGAAGTGGACGGTGACAGCACGCTGAAGCGCATGACCAAATTGTTCTTAGGGCGGCGCGTCAACCGGGTAGTTACGGTAAGCCAGGCGTTGGCCGCCGAGTGGGCCGGCTATGGGGTACCGAGGGCGAAAATTCAATGCATTCCCAACGGTGTTGATACCGGCCGGTTCCGGCCGCGAAGTGACGCTGTGCGATGCCGCAGAAACTTCGGCCTGCCGGAAACCGGGTTTCTGGTCGGCAGCATCGGCCGGCTTGACGAGTTAAAAAACTACGAGGTGCTGGTATCGGCGCTGGCACAGTTGGCGGGAAAGTGCCCTGAGATGCGCGTTGCGCTGCTGGGCGAAGGTCCGCGCAAACCCATGCTCCAATCGCAGGCGGAAGAGTTGGGCATCCGTGACCGCGTTTACTTGCTCGGTCATCGACCCAATCCTGAAGAATTCTTGAGCGCCTTGGACGTTTTCGCATTGCCCTCCAAGTCGGAAGGAATGTCCAACGTCGTGCTCGAGGCAATGGCTGCTGGCCTGCCGCTCGTTTGCGCCGATCTTCCGTCACATCACGAGATTTTCGACCCCGGTCAGGAGGGCGAAACGGTCGGTCCATGTACACCCGACACGCTGGCCGAAGTGCTGGCTAGCCTGTACCGTCAGCCGGAGCGCAGGCAGGCGTTGGGCTGCGCGGCGCGCGCCAAGGCACTTGCTCGCTTCGACATCACAAGAATGGTTGCCGCTTACCAACAACTTTACGCTGAACATGCCCTCCCGTCGCGCCATTAGCTGGTGCAGGGAGCGGCAGGGCAAGCGGCCATAGAGGGCTCCTGGGAAACCCTGTTTTCAACATGCCATTTCGGATCATAGTCGTTCTCATCGGCGCCATCGGCAGTGCAATCACCGCCGTGGTATATCCCTACGTCGGGCTGCTGATGATGGTCTTTCTTAACTTCGGCCGGCCCCAGGATGACAGGCCCAACCTCGAGCCGCTGCACATCCCCATGATGATCACCATCGCCGTGCTGGTCGGCACTCTGGCGAGGTTCGGTTCGACAGGGAGACCGCTCGTTGCCGGCGTCAAGCGTCTCTGGATCGTTTTCGCGCTCTTCGCCTTGATGTGCGTATCGGCGTTGAACCACTGGACGGAATTGTCGAAATACCGTCTCGACGAATTCAGCACCTTGCTCGCTTTTTGTGTGCTCACGCTCGGCCTAGTCACCACCGAGAAGAGGCTGCGCGGCTACATGATCATGGTGCTGGCCTCCGGCGCTTACAACATACTCCGCGCGGTTCGCAATCCCAGCCACATCCAGGAGAGTATCGGCTACGAACATTTCGAGCGCATGTCCATTGCCAAGGGAAACACCGTTTTCGGAAACAGTAATTACCTTGCGCTCTTCATGGTCATCATCATCGCGGTTGGCCTGACGCTGTTGGGATATTACCGGGCTGTCTGGCAGCGGGCTCTGCTGCTGGCGCTGGTCGGCGGCGCCGGCTACGTTTTCTTTCGCGCCAATTCCCGCGGTGCTTCCATCGCGCTGGCCATGGTCATGTTGTTCCTCTGGCTCCTACAGAAGAGGAAACTGAAGGCCGCAGTCATTGGCTTGGTGATTCTTGCCATCGTCGCTCTGGCCGCGCCATCTTCGTATTGGGATCGCCTGAGCACGGTCACCCGCTACGAGCAGGATGAATCCGCCACCTCCCGCCTGGAACTTTGGGACATTGCCTTGCAGCTCATTTCCGAGCACCCGGCTCTCGGCGTCGGACCCGACAATTTCTCCCTCTATGCTCCCAACACGCCGCACAATGCTTATCTGCAGATGGCTTCCGAGGTCGGCTTGCCTGCGCTGCTCGTCTATATCGTCTGTTTGGCCACCGGTCTTTACTCGGCCTGGAGCGCCTATCGGCTGAGCCTGCGCCCCGGCGGGAACGCCTACATTCGGGCAGCTTCTCAGGGCGCTTTTTGCTGTGTGCTGGCCGTCATGATTCAGGGTTTCACTACCGGGCTGGCCCACCGCGAGTTGGTCTACGTCTCGGTAACAATTTGTTATTGCATGCAGGGGTTCGCGGCACGGGCCCGGGCTGAAACTCAAAAGCAGGAAATCAAGTCTCACGATGCGCTACTTGAGGTTGCATCCCCAACAGCAGGGGTCTAACCAGCGATCTACTCCATGGCGATGAACATTTCGGTTGTCATTCCCGCGTACAACCATGCTCACTGGTTGCCGGAGAGCATCGAATCGGCCCTCAACCAGACGCTCCCCCCTCACGAGATCCTAGTGATAGACGACGGCTCCAAGGACAACACCAGGGAAGTGGTTGCGCGCTACCCGGTACGCTACGTCTATCAAGAAAACGCTGGTCTGTCGGCCGCCCGCAACAAGGGTATCGAGGTGGCTACCGGAGACTGGATCGCTCTGCTCGACTCCGACGACATCTGGCTGCCGCGCAAGCTGGAACTGCAGGCGGCGGCCATCCGGGACGAGGGATTCTGCTATTGCGCCACTACCCGCTTCTACCCCGACGGCCACACCGAAGATGGCGAGATCTTTGCCGGCGATCGCGCCATGTCAGTTTTGCGACATCACAACTTTATCGATCCTTCTTCGGCCCTCATCCGGCGCGACACGCTAATTCGGGTCGGCGGCTTTAATCGCAATATGCCTGCCGGAGAAGACTGGGAAATGTGGTTGCGGCTTGCCCGGGTCTGTAAGTTCGTCGGGGTGCCGGAACGGCTGCTCAGGTATCGAGCCACCGCCAACAGCATGAGTTCGGACCCGGAAATCCATTTGCGGTCCATGGAATATATTGTCGCCGCCGGTACCGCCGGTCTCCCGCCCCTGCGCCGGTTCATCGCCGCCCGCCGCATGCGCTCCGTCCGCAATGCCATGATCGCCGTCAAGTACCGCGAAAAAAAAGATTACGCTAGCACCCTGCGGTTCGCCTTGCGGGGCTTGGCGCAATGGCCCTCCCCGTTCTATGACCGTTCCTTCAAGATCGCGTTGTTGGAATTGCGCCGGCTCCTGTTTGGACAATAGGAATTGCCTCCCGGGCAATCCAGTTAATCGCCACATTCGAGCCCATCGGCTTGTGACTGGGCTGGACCCGCTTCCCGGCGCCGGAGATAACTCATCAGCTCCGGCACATCACCTCGGAATACCAGGTAGGTGCCGGCTAGAGCAATCGGCACCAGCGCCAGCGTCTGCAGGAAGAAGTGCAACAGGTTGTGGGCTCGCCAATGCGCCTCGGCGAAGTAACTGACGATCGCAAAAGGCACCATCCCCAATGTCGGCCGTATCCAGACTTCTCGCACAAACCGGGCTTGATTCGTCGGAATCAGCCGTCCCATGAGCCTGGGCCACACAAAAATCTGCATCAGCCCGGACGGCACTGCCGATCCGATGGCCACTCCAATAATTCCCATCCAGCGCACCAGGGCAATGCTGAGGGCCAGGTTGACCACCCCTTCTGCCGCCGCCAGCAGCGCCAGCGTTCGCTGTTGGCCCAACGCAATGGCCAGAGGCGGCACCGCCACGTTCGGGGCGCTCATCGCAACGAAGACCACCAGGATTTGCAGAACTAGCGTCGCGTGCTGCTGGAATTCGGGCCCGATCCAGAGCAACAGGAATGTGCCGCCGCGCAGGAACAACGTGATGGCCACCGGCAAAGCGACGACCATTACAACCTGCGTGCCCCGGATCTGCAATTGCTGCAACCGCTCATACTGCTTGCGGGCCTCAAAGGCGCTCGCCAGCGGCATGAAGTACTTCAGAATCGCGCCCGAGACTTGACGCAGGTATTCCACCATCCGCCCGGCAATGCCGTAGTACGCCACCGCCGCCGCCGAAACGAAGGCGCCGACCACCAGGTTGTCGCTGTACATGATCAACTGCCCGGCCAGGTTGTAGCCCAGGATGTACAGACCGACGCCCCACAAGGCTTTGAGCAAGCCGCGTTCCGGCATTCGCATCATCGTGAGCTTGAGCTGCGGGTAGGCGCGGAAGCACGAAAACGCAATTGCCAGGTTGATGGCGGTCACCGCGGTCAAATGCCAAGCTGCCATTCCGACGATGCCATTGCCGGCCATCACAACCGGAATGAGCCCTAGTGTCGTCAGGATGATCTGTATCAGCTCCAGCAGGGCTAGCCGGTCGAATAAGCCAATGGCCATCAGCGTGGCCGAAAACACCGAGAACACCAGCGTGGAGGCGAAGGTAATCCCGATAATGATCAGCGCGGCCCGGCCCGCTGCAACATACGTCGCAGGAATGGTGAACAGCCGCGGCAGCAGCGCCGCGATGATCGAGACGATCAGGACCACCGCCGCTCCCGACCAGAACCGTACCCAGATGGCCGCCGAGATGACACGGCTCACTTCCGCATGATTGCCGCTGGCGTAGTCGCGCGCGACGAATCGCATCACCGCCGTGCGCAGCCCCAGGTCCATCAGGTTCATGTACGAGATGGTGGACTGGATCAGGAGCCATACGCCGTAACCCACCACCCCCAGGTGGTGGATCAGAAATGGCGCCATCACGAATCCCGCGATGATGGACGCCAGCGTACTGGCCCAACTTACCGCCACACCTCGCGCGAGTTGTTGCAGCGTGCTCATGGCAACTGCGAAGACAGATAACCCCAGCCAACTACCACAGGCAGCGTCAGTTCATCGTATTGCTTATGGCCACGAATCGAGCGTAGCGAGCCGGATTCTCCCTGCCATGCCCATGGCCGCGCCGGCCAGGGTCGCAAAGATCACCGCCACCGCGTTTCCCAAAACGGGAATCAAGAAATGTTGAATTCACGCTTTTTCTCTTGCATGTCACAGACATGCATGGACCCAGGTGCATCCGGGTGTGGTGTTCGATCGCCCATCGTTAGATCTTTTACAATATTGGAACCGCGCTATTGGGGCCGATAAGTCAGCTTTCTGATAAACACGTCCTTTCCAGGTAATCCTCGGTTACCCGTCAGTATCCGGCCGGAACTGGGAGCGGCATGTTGCCCGTAACTGTCGGGAATTGAGCAATATCGCCGTCCGCTCCCGAGAGCAAGGGGGAGGGGGTATAAAACACCCGCCAATGCGAAGTTAACAGTATTGTAGTAACGCTTTCGGGACTCAGACCGCCGGCGGGAGAAGATGCGCGATTCCCAGCCGGTCGGCAACTGCGGCGATGTCGTAATTTAAATCCAGCTCCAAGATTTTGTTGCTGGTCGTCCGCACCGCGGACAGCGAAACATAGTTCTTGTTGCCGATCGCCGTACAGTGTCCTTCCTTGACTTCGGCGTCATCAATGGCCTTGACCAGCCCCCCATAGTGCCGCTTCCAGTACATGATGCCGGTGCCGTTCTCATACCAGTAACGCTCTCGTCTTTTTCTTTCTATCGGATCGCGGCAGTTGGGATGGAGTGCGAAATTCCGCCACCAACCTGCACCGCGCTCAAACTGAGAACGGCTGGCGGCGCGCGTCGTGCAAGCGGCTAGTTCCCAGTAGCGCTTGCTGCGTGGGAAAAACGTGTATCGCAGCCCCCTGTTCTCCTTCACCGCAGCCATTTCGCTGTCGCGCAAGGAGTCAAAAACTTGCGCCAGGCGCTGCATGAGAGGAAGGCGGCACAAAAGGTCGGAATGCCAGAAAGCGAGCCGCTTGGCGAAGAGGAAAACCCACTCGATGACAAAAATATCCCGCATCTCTTCGAACTGAAAGTGCTTGTTGAAATCGATCAGAATAGCGTCCGCGACCAGCGGCGGCGCGCCAGCCCGGGGATCGTATCCAACGACGGGGGTCCAGCCGACACTCTTCACCAGGTTCTGCTGTAGGACACACCAACGAGGGCTGATGTTCCAGCACAGCCAAGGCCTCTCCACGTCCCGCAACTGAGCCTGCCATTCCTCGGCGGCAGCATAGATGGTGTCCAGCGGCAAAGACCATTCGCCCCAATCCCCGATTCCTGGGCGCTTGCCTGTCATGATGAGAGCTCCCTGCAAGGTTTTGACAGTGTATACCTGCATCAATTGTACTGCTGCTAGGAAGGGAGTTGGTCTGGTGGCTCCCGGCGAAATGAACTCGTGTGGACCGCAGATCTGCCAGATCAAGCGCGTAGTCCGCAGAGCAAATTTGATCTGCTGGTCAGACCAGCTCCCGCAGATGCGCGCGCCTCAATTGTTCCATGCCTGCGAAAAGATACTCAGCGTTGGGATGGTGATGCCGGCGCGCACGCCCGCGTCCACGGTGTCATCGGGGTAATGAGTAGCCACTCCGGCCTCATGCAACACCGTCGTCCACGTATCCAGTCTGCCCTGATTGTCGGCAGGGCCGGGCCCGGTGATTTTCGGAGTTGCATACTCGGCATGGTTGTTCATCTGATTGGTGTCGGTGACGTTGATGCACGTCTCGTAGGCGTACGCGCAACCGGTCACATTCGGGATGGACGCATTGCCAGCAACGTAAGCGGTCGTGAGGCTGGTGTTGTGTTGCACCAAGACGATGCCGTTGCGGGCATAGCTGGAATTTCCGTTGTACAGGTTCGACACGACGTTGCCGTAGGTCTTCGTAACCCCGTCGGTCTCAAAATACGTGCCGAACTTGCCCCAGCCTTCAACCACGTTGTAGCGAACGTCGCCGATTATGCCCAGGTCGCGGGTGGTGCCGCTGGTACAGCAGTCACCGCCTCCAACGAGGAGGGGATTCCTGCCGTCCACCTGGTTATTGAAATAGATGTTGTGGTGAATGGAAACCTGGCGGGCGTCGTACTTGATCAGGGAGCCGCCCGACCCGCCGGTGTCATTGGCGTTGATGTTCCACGACAGACTGACGTTGTAGGAGCTCTCGGTGACATCGATGTTGCCATCGCCCGAGTTGCTGATCGAGTTGTGGTCGATCACGATGTCGTGCGCGCCCTGGGCGATCTGGAAGCCGTCGTTGCCGCAATCCCGTAAACGCAGGCCTTGGACTACGATGTTGTTCCCCGGCCCCCAGATATCGAAGCAGTCGTTCGTGCCGCTGGAACTGATGGTGATGCCCGGCGAGGGAGCCGAAAACCCGTCAACGGTCACATTTGCCCCGGTGAGCACCAGCGAAGACGAAAGGTGAATGGTTCCGGCGACGGAGAACCGGATAATGCGATTGCTGCCCAGCGCGGCACGGAAAGAGCCCGCGCCGCTGTCATTCAGGTTGGTGACGCTTACCACCGTTTTTCCGGTCCCACCCGTGACGCTCGCGCCGTAGCCTTCAAATCCACCGGGGCTTGGTCCCGGAGCGACCGGCGAAACCGACACGGTTGCCGACGCGTTCTTCGTGTTATCAGCCACGCTAGTGACGGTGACGGTGTACGTGCCGGCGCTGGCCGGCGCGGTGTAAGTGATGGTGCTGCCGGAGCCGGAGATGACGCCTCCGGTCGTGGTCCATGTGACGTCGGTATTAGTGGTATTGCTCACACCGGCGGTAAAGCTGGTGCTGCCTCCGGTGGGCAGGGAAGCCGTTCCCGGGCTGATCGTAACCGCCACCGGTGCCGCGGCGGTTACGGTCACGGTTGCCGACGCTTTCTTGGTCGGATCGGCAGTGCTGGTTGCGGTGACAGTCTGCGTTCCGGCAGTCGACGGGGCAATGTAGGTGACAGAATTACCGGAACCGGAGATTACGCCCCCCGAGACGGTCCAGGTGACGCCGGTATCACTGCTGTTGCTAACGTTGGCGGTAAAGCCGGCGCTTCCACCTGGGGGCAGCGAAGCCGTCGTCGGGGTGACGGTGATCGTGACTGACGGCGTTGTCGCTGAACTTGTTGTCGGCGATGGAGTGGCGGGGGTCGAGGTCAAAACCTGGTTTGAACCGCCACCGCAACCGCCTAGTAAAAGGACCAATACCGAGCAGGCCAAGTATTGCAGGCTTCCACGTAAACGTTTCACGGCCAACTCCTAATAGTCGTTCCGGAGGGGCGCGCCGGGATTCTAAGTTATAAATGGAAGCGCCGCCCCTGTGAATTTATTGTGAATTAACCGCCAAACCACTAAGCCATTGCGTGTATTAGATTTACACGCAACCCAAAAAGGGAATAGAGCACGATGGTGGTAGACCCTTAGTCGAGAAACAAAGCATGTTGGTGGTGGACCCTTCGACAAGAAATGTTATATACGGCGACAATAGGAGCTCTATGAAAACGAATGCGAGGGTGCTGCTGACGGGGGGCGCCGGTTTTATCGGATCGCACCTGGCGCTGGCGATACAGAATGCCGGGGCTGCACTTGCAATCGTCGATAACCTGAATGACTTCTATTCGCCGCAATGGAAACGGGCGAATCTGGAGAACGTTCGCCGCGCCGGGGCCGTGGAGTTTGCCCAAGTTGACATTTGCGATTACCAGGCACTGCGCGTGGTGTTTGCCAGCTTCAAACCCGAGGCGGTGATTCATCTGGCGGCTTATGCCGGCGTACGCCCGTCCATCGAGCGGCCTCGCCTGTACGAACAGGTCAACGTTGGAGGGACGGCAAACATCCTGGAACTCTGCCGAGAATTTTCGGTCAGCAAGTTCGTCTTTGGCTCTTCCAGTTCGGTATACGGAGCGACCAGCAAGGCGCCATTTTCCGAAGCGCACGTGGAGTTGCGGCCGATCTCGCCGTACGCGGCGACCAAGTTGGCCGGCGAACTCATGTCCTACACCTACGCGCACCTGTTTGGCCTGGAGACAGTTTGCCTGCGGTTCTTCACCGTATACGGGCCTGGGCAGCGCCCCGACCTTGCGATTCACAAATTCGTTGCCCTGCTGGAGGCAGGCCAGCCCCTCCCGATTTTTGGGGACGGTTCGACGGGACGCGACTACACCTATGTCGATGACATTGTCGCCGGTGTAATGTCGGCGGTCGATTACGTCCCGCGAGACGCAACCGGGGCACCGTACGATATTTTCAACCTGGGAAATTCGAGCCCGGTGAAGCTCTCCGAGCTGGTGGAGGCGTTGGAGCAAGCGACGGGGCGGAAGGCGATTCGCGATCATAAGCCTTTGCAGCCCGGCGACGTGCCTCTTACCTGGGCCGACGTCACCAAGTCACGCCGCGAATTGGGCTACAGCCCGGCGACGACGTTGCGGCACGGATTGGAGAAATTCGTTGCCTGGTACCGCTCCGCGCCGCCGGGACAGCGTCTTGAGTTGGGAAAGAAGTTGGCGCTGGATGTACGCTAGTTCCGAACCGAATTTGATTGGGGAATCACATGCACTTAACAGTATTTGGTACGGGGTTCGTCGGCCTTGTGACCGGCTCCTGTCTTGCCGATTTTGGCATGCTGGTTACCTGCGTTGATGTTGACGAGGCGAAAATCCGAGCGCTGCAACAAGGCGAACTCCCAATCTACGAGCCCGGCCTGGAAGAGGTGGTGAAGCGGAACGTGGCCAGCAAGCGGCTCATTTTTTCCGCCGACCTTAAGAAAGCGGTCAAGGGCTCGTTGGTGCTTTTTGTGGCGGTCGGCACGGAATCACGCCCCGACGGCCGGGCCAACCTGGACCACGTGCGCAGCGTCGCCGAGACCATCGGAGCGACGATGGAAGAATATAAGGTCGTGGTCATCAAGAGCACGGTGCCAGTGGGGACGGCACACCAGGTCGCGGAATGGGTGCGGGGCGCGCAGAAGGCGGCGGTTGATTTTGACGTCGTCTCGAACCCCGAATTCCTCCGCGAGGGCGCAGCGGTTGAAGATTTCATGCGTCCCAATCGCGTGGTGCTGGGGGCGGACAATCCGCGGGCGCTGGCCATTGTCAAAGATATTTACCGGCCGCTGTACCTGATCGAAACCCCGTTCGTGGTGACCGACAACTGTACCGCTGAACTCATTAAGTACGCGAACAACTCCTTTCTGGCGATCAAGATATCGTTTATCAACGAGGTCGCGCGCCTGTGCGACCGCACCGGCTCCGATGTTCACGTCATTGCCAGAGCCCTCGGCCTGGATGGACGAATCGGCCGCAAGTTTCTGCATCCCGGGCCGGGCTGGGGCGGTTCCTGTTTCCCGAAGGACACGCGCGCGTTTGTGCGTGTGTTTGAGGATTACGGGGTGGAGAACCGGATGGTGCGCGCCTCGATTGAAGTCAATGACGAGCAGCCGGGGCATGTCCTGGCAACTCTGGAAAAGGCGCTGGGAACCCTGCAGGGCGCGCGGGTGGCATTGCTCGGCCTCTCCTACAAGCCGAACACCAACGACGTGCGCGAGTCGCCTGCCATCCGACTGGCTAATGCGGCAATCGAAGCCGGCGCCAAGGTGATCGCATTTGATCCCGTTGCCATCGCCACGGCCAAGGCTGTACTGAAAAAACCGAACCTCGAGTTCGCCGCCAACGCATATGCGGCCGCGAAGAACGCCGATGCGCTGGTCCTGGCCACGGAGTGGAATGAATTCCGGAATCTGGATATGGCGCGCGTTCGTTCCGAGATGAAGGGAAACGTCATCCTCGATGCCAGGAACGTTTATGATCCTGTCACTCTCACCCAGATCGGGTTCCATTACATCGGGGTAGGGCGGCCGGCTCCGGCCAAGGCGCAGCCTGCGCCGCACCCGGTTTCACGGCCGCGAGCCAGGGCGGCCAAACAGGCTCGATGATACCCGCTGCGGCGCCGCGGGAAGTCAGCCGCCAGCCGATGCGAGTTCGGCGAGATTTCTGCCGGTTACCAAAGTGTTTTTGTGGTGTACCTGGCATCACTTCTCCGGCGCGTACTCCGGGGTACAATACATGAGCAAATCGTGCAGCTAATCGGTTTGGAATCCGTGCGGCGCCGAATGTTCAGCCGGCCCGATCAAGTCTGGTTTCCAAGAACGCTCCGGTTTGGCGATGAGCGAGAGAGGATGAATGGCTGACCCAAGAGTTTCATTTGTAGTTCCGTGTTATCAGTTAGCGCATCTTTTGGGCGAGTGCATCGAGTCCATTCTCTCGCAGACCTATGGCGACTTCGAAATCCTGATCATGGATGACTGTTCTCCCGACAACACGGGGGAGGTAGCGCGTTCCTTTGTCGATCCCCGCGTCAAGTACATCCGTAACGATCCGAACCTCGGACACCTGAAGAATTACAACAAGGGAATCGGCCTGTCGCGGGGGGCGTATGTGTGGCTGATTTCGGCCGACGACCGCCTGGCCAAGCCGTATGCTCTGGAGCGCTACATGGCGGTGATGGAGGCGAATCCCCAGGTGGGATATGCCTTCTGTCCCGCACTCGAGATCGTAGGGGGCAAGGAGGCGGCCATCGCCAAATATACCCATGGCGAGCGCGATGCCGTGCTTGCGGGAAAAAAGTTTGTGGCCGACACGCTGATGGGCGTGGGCAACGCCATCCCGGCCGCGTCCGGCCTGGTGCGCAAGGAATGCTACGAGCGTGTCTGCCTGTTTCCCCTCGACATGCCCTACGGCGGCGACTGGTATCTGTGGTGCATGTTCGCGCTGCACTACGACGCGGCGTATCTGGCTGAGCCGATGGTCAACTACCGCATCCATGAACTGGCGATGTGCAGGACGATGTCGCAGGAGAACATTCGCCTGATCATCAACGACGATATCGGAATACCCTGGCGAATCCGCCAGGAAGCGGAGCGACTGGGCGCGAGGGATGTGGTGCAGGCTTGCTTCGGGCAACTCGCGGCCCAGTTTGGCCGCTATCTGTCCGGCTCCAAGGTCCGCGGCACGGCGGTGCAGATCACGCTGGAGGAATTTGAAACCCGGCTGGCGGCGCTGACCAGCGATGCGGCGGAGCGCCGTGCGGTGGCGGCAGCGTCATTCGCCAGCGCGGGTGACCGTTTCTTTTGGCGCGACGATTTTACCGGCGCTGCCGATATGTATCGCCGCGCGCTGTCAGTCCGGCCATTCTGGCCGAAGATCTGGGCGAGAGCGGTGCTGTCTCGCACCTCGACTCCACGGGCGGCATGCCGCAGGGCAGTCGCCTCTCTCCGCTCACTGAAGCTGAAGACCAGGTGATCGGAACTAAGTAGGAAGTATTCGCAAATGGGCCGTCTAGGGAAGCAGTCGGACGGCAGAGGGACAAGCAATGGAACGTGTAAAGGTAGCGCAAATCGGATGTGGCTACTGGGGACAAAATCTCATCCGCAATTTTTGGGCGGTGGATGAAGCTGAGGTCGTTGTCGCGTGCGATCCCAACCCGCGTGCACTGAAGGGCATCGAGAAACAGTATCCGACAGTGCGGCGGGAGACGAGTTTCGAGGCGGTGCTGGCTGACCCCGGCGTGCAGGCGGTCATCCTGGCGACGCCGGTTTCAACCCACTTTCAGTTCGCCAAGCAAGCGCTGGAGGCCGGCAAACAGGTCCTGATCGAGAAGCCGATGACGACGACGGCAGCCGAGGCGGTTGCGTTAATCGAGCTCGCCGAGCGAAAAGGCCTCACGCTGATGGTGGACCACACATTCCTTTACACCAGCGCCGTGCGGCGTATGAAAGCGCTGGTCCAGTCCGGCGAACTCGGCGACCTGCTGTATTACGACTCGGTGCGCATCAACCTGGGCCTGGTACAGAGCGATACCAATGTCGTCTGGGACCTGGCTCCGCACGATTTCTCGATCATGGATTATCTCTGCGGCGGCGAGCCCTCATCAGTTGTCGCCTCCGGAGCGGCCCACCTGAATTGTCCGCACGCCAACATCGCGTACGTTACGGTGAAATTCAATTCCGAGTCGAACTTCATCGCGCACTTCCACGTGAACTGGCTGGCGCCGGTGAAAGTGCGGCGGACATTGATCGGCGGCAGCAAGCGCATGATCGTCTACGACGACATGGAAACCACCGAAAAGGTGAAGATCTACGACAAGGGAATTACGCTGACGCAGGATCCGGAGCAACGCACCCGCCTGTTGACCGGGTATCGCGTGGGCGATGTTCTTGCCCCCTACCTGGACACGGGTGAGGCGCTGCGGCTGATGGCGCGGGAATTTGTGACGTCCATCGCGGAGCGGCGCGCGCCACTCACCGACGGGTACGCCGGATATCGCGTGGTCAGGTTGTTGGAAGCGGCGCAGCGGTCGTTGGACGAAAAGCGCGAGATCCCGCTGAGTCATGCTGACGTTGGTCTTAGCGCGGCCCACGCCGCGTCGGTATAAAGCTCCGCCGGAATAGGGAGATGGGAACCATGAGCACATCTGCAGAAGTACAACGGCGTGCACGGATGAACGTGCCGTTCGTCGACCTGTTCGCGATTCACAAGCCGCTGACGGCCGAATTCGCCGCCGTCTTTCAACGTGTTCTGGAGCACTCTTCCTTCATTCTCGGTCCTGAAATCGAGGAATTCGAGAAAGCGTTTGCCGCGTACCTGGGCGCTGATCATTGTGTGACTGCGAGCAATGGGACCACCGCACTGCAACTGGTGCTGGCGGCTCTGAAGATAGGTCCGGGCGACGAGGTCATCACGGTTGCGAATACGTTCATCGCAACGGCGGAGGCGGTGACGGCGGTCGGCGCCAGGCCGGTATTCGTGGATGTCGACCCCATCTCGTACAACATGGATGTGAGCTCGGTGGAGTCAGCCATCACGCCCCGGACGCGGGCCATCATGCCGGTGCATTTGTATGGACAGTGCGCCGATATGGATGTGCTTCTGGCGATCGCGAAACGCCATCATCTGCACTTGATCGAGGATGCGTGCCAGGCGCACGGCGCGGAATACAAGGGGCGGAAAGCAGGCACCTTCGGCATTGCCGGGTGCTTCAGCTTTTATCCCGGCAAGAACCTCGGCGCACTCGGCGAGGGCGGCGCCATCTCCACGAATGACGGCGAACTGGCGCAGCGTCTCCGCATGCTGCGCGATCACGGATCGCAGCGAAAGTACGAGCACAGCGTTCCGGGATACAACTTCCGTCTGGAGGGACTGCAGGGCGGCATTCTGAAGGTCAAACTGCCGCATCTGGACGGCTGGAACGAGCAGCGACGGTCCATCGCCGCCATCTATCGCAAGGCATTTCAGGGCAGCGCTATCGTGCCTCCGCGCGAGATGCCGGATTGCAAGCACATCTACCATCTGTACGTGGTGCAAGTGGAAAACCGTGATGCGATCAAGGAGGAACTGGCCGCCAGCGGCATCGCCACCGGATTGCATTACCCGGTGCCGCTGCACCTGCAGGAGGCGTATCGCGACCTAGGATACAGCCAAGGAGATTTTCCGGTAGCGGAGAAGTTGGCCAAGCGGATTCTGTCGCTGCCCATGTATCCCGGCATGTCGGCGGAAGCGGCCGATTATGTAGCAGCTACCATGCTGGAGTTGGTGTCATGTCGGGCGTGAGCGGACCCGTTGCGGGCTCCCGCGTGGTGCCGGCGACATTCGGACAACGCGAACTACGCAAAGATCCGGCGTGGGAGCGCGATTTTTCCGAGGGCTTGCGCCAACGATTCTCACGCGACGAGTTGCTGGCAGAATTCGCCCGTGTGAGAAGCGGCGAAAGTCCATTCGAGACCCTCATGCGGCGCGTGTTGTTTCGCGCGCTGTGCCGCGCAGTGGGCCACGACATCCAGATCGCTCCCGAGGTCGTGCTCAAACATCCGGAGACGATGGAATTCGGCGACTCCGTTTTCATCGGCGCGCAAACCATGATTCAGGGCCGCTATGACGGAACCTGCAAAATCGGAAATCACGTGTGGATCGGCCCCCACTCGTACTTCGACGCACGCGACCTCGTCATGGAGGATTATGTGGGATGGGGACCGGGTGCGAAAGTGCTGGGCTCGCAGCACACCGCTGAACCCGCCGATGTTCCGATCATCGCGACCAGTCTCATCATCAAGCCGGTGGTGATCGGTTACGGGGCCGACATTGGCACCAACGCAACCATTCTTCCGGGGGTTCGGATCGGCGCGCAGGCGATTATTGGCGCCGGGGCCGTGGTGACCGCCGACGTTCCGGATTACGCGGTAGCGGCGGGCGTGCCGGCACGCGTGTTGCGTTTGCGGAAAGGGCCCAGCGAACAAAAAGCCGAAGGAATAGGCACGGGGTTCAAGTAACCGCGCCTGACGCTGCGAGTCCGTAGGTTGGATTCGAGTCCAGCGGCCACCGAAATCCAAAAATATCCGCTCGAAATACAACTGGAACCGCCACCGCGGGCATTCGTGTCACGCCGGTTCAGCCCTAGGACGCCCAGTTCTTTACCAGGCAGTCCACAACTTCCGCATCTGACGACTTTATTTAACTCGCAACCGAACTGGGAATGTGCTTTCCAACCATGTTGCAAAGTCTTGCATACTCTAATCCACAAGCCCGCTGCGCACCTCCTAACTAATTGAAAACATGTACGGTGCTGTATTTCTGCTGTGCTATTTGTGGCAACCAAACTGCCCATGAGGCTACACGTGGGGTTTCTTGCGAACAGAAGTGGATCCGCACCTGATTGCGCGCTGTAGGTGAAGTGGTCCGATACCGCCTCTCTGGTCCTCAAGGATGTTTTCATGAAAATCATGGACGGATGGACAAGACTTTTCGTTGCCGTTATTGCTCTTACGTTGGTATCCACTGTCGCATCCGCCAGTTGCGCGTCGCCACAAAACGCCATTGAGGCGGAGAACTGTCTGCCGGGCACTTCCCCCTCGGCGTGGAGCACGACCGCCAACGGCGACAGCACCATCCAAGGGTTCGCGACCGAGATGAGCGTTAACCCCGGGCAGACGGTGTTCTTCAAAGTCAAGACACCGGCAACGGCGTATCGCCTCGACATCTACCGGATGGGTTATTACCAGGGGAATGGTGCGCGCAAGGTGGCCACCGTTCTGCCCTCGGTTTCGCTGCCCCAGAATCAGCCCGCGTGTCTCACTAACGCCCCAACGGGCCTGGTGGATTGTGGCAACTGGGCCGTTTCGGCTTCCTGGACCGTCCCCGCGAATGCCGTCTCCGGGATTTACTTTGTCGATCTGCTGCGCACCGACACCGGTGGCGACAGTTACATGTTCTTCATCGTTCGCGATGACGCCAGTCACTCTGACATTGTGTTCAAGACCGGCGATGAGAGCTGGCACGCGTATAACCCCTACGGCGGTCACAGCTTGTACGGCGACACGGGATTCAATCTACTGAATCGCGCGTACAAGGTGAGCTACAACCGGCCGTTCAACGCCCTGGAGTCGGAATCCTGGGTGTTCTACGCCGAGTACCCCATGGTGCGCTGGTTGGAAGCGAACGGATATGACGTCAGCTATATCTCGAGTGTGGACGCGGCCCGCAACGGAAACCTGATCAAGAATCATAAGTTATTTTTGTCGGTCGGCCATGATGAGTACTGGTCCGGACCGGCGCGTACGAACGTGGAGGCGGCTCGCGACGCCGGCGTGCACCTGGGATTCTTCAGCGGCAACGAGGTCTTCTGGAAAACGCGCTGGGAAAACAGCATTGATGGCAGCAATACGCCCTATCGTACCCTGGTTTGTTACAAGGAAACGCTCGGCCCCAATTCTCAGCCGCCCGGGACGGCGGCCGTGGATCCCCTGGATCCGCCGACCTGGACTGGCACATGGCGAGACCCCATCAAGAGTCCGCCCGCCGACGGTGGCAAGCCCGAGAATGCCCTCACCGGACAACTCTTCCGGGTGAATGGTCCTGCGGGAGATAACACGAATTTATCTATCAAGATTCCGGCTGCCGACGGCAAAATGCGTTTCTGGCGTAATACCGCAGTTGCCTCGCAGAGCGCGGGCCAGACGTGGACCCTTGCCGGCGGCAGTCTCGGGTACGAATGGGACACGGAAGAGGACAACGGGTTTCGCCCCGCCGGACTGTTTGACCTCTCAACCGCCACCTATGCTCTCACCAGCAGCTATCTGCAGGACTACGGCGGGACTTACGGCGCCGGAACCGCGACTCACCACATGTCACTGTACCGGGCGGCGAGTGGCGCGTTAGTTTTCGGCTCAGGTACGGTGCAGTGGCCGTGGGGCTTGGACGACACCCACGACGGTAGCGCTCCTATCGGCATCGACGTCAACATGCGGCAAGCGACGGTGAATCTGTTTGCCGATATGGGCGTTCAGCCGGTCAGCCTGCAGGCCGGATTGCTCCCAGCTTCGGCCTCCAGTGACGTCACACGTCCCACTTCCACCATCACTTCACCGGCTGCTGGTGCTTCGATACCGGTTGGTAGCAGTGTGACGATTCAGGGGACTGCCAGCGACGTCGGCGGAGTGGTTGGCGGGGTCGAAGTCTCAACCGATGGCGGCACTACCTGGCGAGCAGCCACCGGCAGGGGGAGTTGGACCTATTTGTGGGCTGCGTCGGGCGCTGCTGGTCCGGTGACCATCCGCAGCCGGGCGGTGGACGATAGCGGAAATCTTGAAACGCCATCTCCCGGCACCACCGTCAATCTCACGCGCGTTTGCCCATGTTCCATCTGGGGCAGCGGCACCGTTCCGACCACCGTGGATGCAGGCGCGGACAGCTCATTGGAATTGGGGGTTAAGTTCAAGTCCGACGTGAACGGCACCATCAACGGCATCCGTTTTTATAAGAGCAGCGCCAACACCGGCACGCATGTCGGGAATCTCTGGACCAGCACTGGCACCCTGCTGGCCACCGCTAACTTCACCAGCGAATCCGCGACAGGATGGCAGCAAGTAAACTTCTCCAGTCCGGTGCAGATCGTTGTCGGCACGGTGTATGTGGCCTCGTATCACGTCAACAACGGACACTACTCGGCCGATCTGAACTACTTCACGACCAAGGGCACCGACGCTCCGCCGCTGCATGCGCTGCAGGATGGAATCAGTGGCGCCGACGGCGTCTTTGCCTATTCCTCGACGACGACTTTCCCCACCTCGACGTGGCAGTCCACCAATTACTGGGTGGATGTTTCCTTCATGCCCTCGGTAGCGTTGAATTCGATTACGGTGGCGCCGACGAATCCCACGGTAACCGGAGGCGGCACGCAACAGTTCGCAGCAACCGGTCATTATGCCGACGGCAGCACGGCTGATATCACCACGCAGGTTGCGTGGTCCTCGTCGAACACCGCGGTGGCAACCATCAACGCCTCCGGCCTGGCTACGGCTATTGCAGGAGGGAGCACAACCATCCAGGCTTCCCAGGGTTCGGTGAGCGGCAGCACCGGGTTGACGGTGCAGCCATCGGCTTTGAGCGTGACCACCACATCCTTGTCCGGTGGGTACTTGAACCAGCCGTATTCGGCCTCGCTAGCCGCCAGCGGCGGTACTGCGCCGTACGCCTGGTCGTTGGCGAACACCACATCCCTGCCTCCTGGGTTGACGCTCTCGTCTTCGGGCCAGATTGCAGGAACGCCGACGGCGGTGGGGACCACTACATTCACGGTGCAGGTCAGTGATGGCGGCACGCCACAGCAGACGGCTACCCGGCAGTTGAGCATCACTATCGATGCGGCCCCATCGTTCTGGACGATCTGGCCATCCACCGCGGTACCCACCCTCGCTGATGCCGGAGGAGACGGGCCCGTGGAGTTGGGCGTCCGCTTCAAGGCTGACGTGGACGGCGTGGTGAATGCGATTCGGTTCTACAAGAGCAGCGCCAATGTGGGGCCGCACGTAGTCAATCTCTGGACCAACACCGGGACACTGCTGGCCACCGCCACAGCCGGGAACGAGACCGCCTCTGGCTGGCAGCAAGTGAACTTCGCGACCCCGGTTCCGATCACGGCTAATACCGTGTACGTCGCTTCGTACCACGTTAACTTCGGACACTATTCGGCCGACTACGACTACTTCGCGACTGCGGGCTCTGATAATCCGCCGATCCATGCGCTGCTGGACGGAATCGGCGGGCCCAACGGAGCTTTCGCGTACGGTTCCAACAGCGCATTTCCTAACTCCGGATATCTCTCGTCGAACTATTGGGTCGACGTGGTGTTCGCACTGCCGGTGACTGTCCAGTCGATCGCCGTCACACCC
>Ga0326726_10001349_pt1 | contig 22787 bp, 13 predicted proteins | sample MHFenrmetagenome_2_FD_207603 | JGI IMG/M metagenome (GOLD analysis project Ga0326726, IMG submission 207603) | Lab enriched peat soil microbial communities from Michigan Hollow, Ithaca, NY, United States - MHF15MN | ecosystem: Environmental > Terrestrial > Soil > Wetlands > Peat | place: USA... | reverse complement strand
TTTTTGAGAAGATGAATATTGTGGTTTTCCCCTTCTGGAACATCACCTGCTCAACACCATTGTCCGAAATCAAACCGCTGTCGGTCAGTTTCGGGATGTAATATTTATGGTTGTTGTAATCAGTCAGGACCTCCCAAACCTTAGCCGGCGGTGCTGCGATGAATATTTTCCCTGCTACGCCGGTAACGCCGTCATCGAGTTTTGTGAGCTCGACTATGATCTCGCCTTTCAATAATCGGGCCTTTTCAGCAGCCAAACTATCCTGAACAGCTGTCGTTGCCTGCAGGGCTGTCCCCGGATAAAAAAGAAAGGCATTAACAAGCATCACGAGAATCATCAACGTCAGTGTTTTCATGGAAGTCTGAATGAATTAAAGAATAGGGGACGATCACTACTTCTTAAATTTTCGCTTCAGCCAAGACGCCAGAAATTGCATTGCTGCAGATATTCTTCAGCAAGCAGGATGGCCGCACAGGATGATGTCAGGGGCCTGTGTGACCGGCATAGTTCGCAGTAGGCCGGTCACACAGGCCGCGCTATCATTTGACGTTCAGCCCCACTTCTTGCCGAGATCATCCAGTCCGGCCTTTTGCAGATCTTCCGGGGTCATCAGGACGTGAAATTCGCAACAGGCATTAAAGTTGAGGAAAAATGGCTCTGCAAAGGAGGGGACATCGGATGGGGATTGGACGTCGACGACGAAGATTCCTCCTCGTTTTCCGTCCCGCTCGGTGAAGTAGGCTGTCGATGGCTTGATCGTATCGAGGATATGTTCAATGATCTTGCCGACTTTTCCTTTTCTGACGAGGGTGTTGAACGGCTCGGCGGGGAATTCGACTGCGAGTAGCATGTTCATGTGGAGATCTCCTTGTTTGGCAGCATTGGCTGGAAGTATCGCTTACGCCTGAAGGGGATCAAACGAGGACTTGAAGAGCTCCCGGACTGGATATAACCGGATGCCGGGCTGAAAGGACTTCGAACTCTTCAAATTTCCGATTGAGAGAACGTTGAACCCGCCTATCTCTTTAATAATTCCACTCACGTTGCATTCTCAATCCGCTTTTACTCGTCTTCATGAGCCTGACGTTATGTAAATGTCCTGCATAACCGTCTTTGATTCCATTAAGATCGAATAATATCCCCGAATCTGTCGAAATCGGAAAGGAATCGGAGTCAGTTCGAAGTCCCGGTTTTTCCGTTACGATCGAAATTCCAGTATCTCTTGTTCATCGGTTGGTTCAGGTGCCGCTGACATGCGGTGTGGCCTTTGTCGAGAAGTTCGGCGATGTCGGAAATTATGCTTTCCTTTTCAGCGAAGTAGCCGTGGCCGAGCAGGCCGGTATCAACCCTGGTGGCGTCAATGGTTTCAAGGCCGGCCATGACGAACGGTTCTCCTTTGCAGATTCCTATTCGATCGGCCTTGTGCAGGATGCTAGAGAGCAGAAGGGCTCGGTCTTTTTTTGATGCATAGGATGTGTAGTGCCGCCCGTTGCTGCTGATTTTGGGGAAGAGCTGGCTGAACGTTTCCGTATAGACGTCGGCTGCGACGAAAACGACCTGTTCGAGCTTGCTGTTCGGCCAGCTTTGGTTGGTCAGGCCGTAGAGCATGACCCGGTTTCCCATGCTGTGTGCAAGGACGTGTACGTTCTTCCATGGTCCGTCTTCGAGAGACTGCAGGAATGTCGAGAAAATCGACGAAGAGAGAAACGCCCGCTCTTCATCGGCGCTGTACCCGGGCAATGAGCCGAGGGATGGCCAGCTGTAAAGCAGCACCGGACCGTTGAACTTCAGGTCGAAGGCAAACTGCGCGGCGCGCCGTGCGGCGTCCTCGAAGGTGACGTTATAGCCGTGAACAAAGACCAGAAGGTCTCGGGAGGGATCGGTATCGGCGGCAAGGCGGGATGAAAAATCGCCGTGCGACAGCTTGTCGATCCGTCCGAGCACGACATAGCGGCGAGGGTCGTCCTTGTCTCGAAGCGGCTGCCACCATTTGCGCTGTTCCAGTGAGCCAGTCCGATGCGCACCGATCGGGATGGTCACCTCCGCCAGGCCGCAGGAGAACCCGGATGGGTCAGGGTCTCCGGTATAAATTTCATCTCCGGTCCCGGAAGACTTTCGGTTGGTGGCGAAATAGACTTTTACCAGGAAGGGTTCGAGAGGCATGCCGATCACCTTGCCGAGGGTTTTTCCAGCTATGTCCGACGTTTCACCGAGCATGCCGGTGTCGTCCTCCATGATGGGGGCAAAGGCGAAAGCGCCTCTTGTTTTCGCAGTGGCCGACGCCGGGATCTGCGCACGGGCTATAAGCGCCCGGACATAGTCGTAGGCAGGCGTATCCTCTACGATGTCGAGCAGGTCGTCGAGCGCCAGATCTATGTCGTCGGGCGCCTGGGCGGCGGCGAGCCGTGTGGCTGCGGCTGCAAGTGCCTGGTCACGCAGGGGATCAGGCGCGCCCATCCTGATGAGCACACCGTCCCAGTTATTGAGCAGAACGTCGAGCACTGCGAGTTGCTGAACGAGTTCAAGCATGCGTCACTCCTTTCCTGATATGGTGAAAGCCGCCCAGAAATAGGGCTCTGCAAACGGGCAAAGATCCGGATCGAATTGCCGGAGGTTGGTCCTGATACGTGCGGAAAAAGGAGCTGCCGGAACAGGAGCGCTCTTCATTTCCCGCAGCAGTTCCATGAGTTCCCTGACTGTTGCCTTGCGCATCCAGTTCTGGGCTTCGCGTAGCGCACGTGCGGGCTTGAGGTGATTATGGATGAGTTCACGGTAAAACCGCCCTGACAGCACGGCTGTGGCCGCATCGTCCACCGGCCAGAGGGTGGCAAGGACGCTTCTTGTGCCGGAATGGAGGAACGCCGCGGGAAAGCCCAGGAATTCATCGGGCATCGAACTGACTCGGGACATGGCGGTTTCGCAGGCCGAAAGGACAACCAGTTGCGGGGCTTTGCCTTCCATGGCCGGCATGAGACGTTCGAGAGCAAGAAGCCTGCCTTCAGCGAGCAGCAGGGCGGAGCGAAGCGGCCGGTTGAGATCGAATGTCGCATGGGTGGAAAAATGCGCTATACCAGCTTCAGGGACCTGCCCGAGCACGGCTTCGGGGGTAGCGTCGATGCCGTGCAGGATCGTTAAAGGCCTGTCGGCAAAGGTCCGTGTTATCCAGGCACACTCGAGCTCACTGAAATCGAGATCACCGCACGGGTTGGCAACCAGAAGAACGGAGCCGGCGAATGCGTCGCAAAGCGGCTTTCCTGAAAGAAGTACGCTTGCCGAAGGAGCATAACGCACGACATATCGCTCGAGCAGCCAGCGCCGCTCGTTGTTTTCGTCCGTCATCCAGGCGGCATGCACAGGAAACACCCCTATTCCTCCCTGGGGAAACCAGACCAGTTCGGCTCCGTCGGACACCCCCAGCTCCGTCAAAGCCTCCACCAAAGGCATCCAGAGTTCCCTGTAGAGGATTTCACCTGTAGCATCGATGGTGCTGCGCCATGCCATGTGCTCTGAATTGCGCATACTGTAAGCCCTCAGCCATCCCCCGAGCGATGATGCATCGAGGCCTCCACGCTGCAGTTCCATAAGTCTCTCGTTTCCGAAAGAAGGGAGCCAGACAGCCACTGTTTTCGTGTCGGTCACGATAACCACGACACCCTCTTTGCCGGCAAAATCGGCTATGAGAAGTGCGCCTCCGGGAGGAACAAGCGTTTTCAGTCGGTCAGCGGTGCATGCCGCCCCTTCCGGTTGCCAGAACCTGCCTTTGCCCTTCTCCAGTTCGACCAATGCCTGATCAGTCGCTCCAAGCTTGAGCAGGCACCAGGCGAGCAGCGCCGATGAATCCCTGAACTCCCATATCCGCTCCATGCGACCTTCGCGGCTTTCAGCGACGGCCAACGCTGACCCGGCTGCTTCGAGCGCCTGTTTCAGGTAACCGGAAGCCCTTTCGAAAAGTCCTGCAGCAAGCATTCCTTCGCCGGCAACCTGAAGGATGGAGCGCCTGTCCCGCAGATGTTCAGCTCCGGGCAACAAGGCAAGGGCCGCTTCGGTATGTGTAGCAAGCTGCTCCTCATGGCCGGTTTCGCCCAGTTGCATGAGTTTCAGCAAAGCGTTTGCCCTGAACGACTCCACGCTGGCCACGAGGGCCGGGGAGATGTCCGGATCGAGCAGGGCAGCAGCCTGGTCGCAGAAGCTCAGGCTCTCCCGCATGTTCTCGATCCGGGATATCCTGCCTGGCGACAAGAGGACTTTTGCCATGGTCAGCAGGACCTTTGCCCGCAGAGGTACCGGAGATTCCTCCCGTAAAGCCCCGAGTGCAAGCCGTGCATACCGCTCGGCCTCATGAATCTCCGTCTGGTCGTCGATCGGCCCACTGAAGAGATGGCATTCAGCAAGGTAAAGGCAGGTATCGATCCATGTGTCGTCATGCAATCCATCGAGCGCATCAAGCGAATCACGGTGCTGCCGGATTCGCTCTTTGAGAGATGCGAAGAAATCGCAGTCCGGCTGGTCAGAGAGTGCGATGGCGAGCTCGTTGTTCGCCATGGCCCAGGCGTGGGGATCGCTGTCACGACTGGTTTGCTCAATAACCTGATGGAGTTGGTAAACCCGTTTTTGCCAATTATCGAGGGGGTCGCCGGTGGTTCGGAAACGGTAAAGAACGGCAAGCAGGGAGGAGAGGAATGGCTGGTCGGTCACGGCCGATTCAAGATGGGTGATGGCTTCGTCGATCTCTGCCGGACCCAAAGGCTGGAATTTCACCATGAGAGTGCCTATACCGCTGTGGCATGTAACCCACGAGTCGTGGTCATCAACCGGGTCCCAGACCGTGAGGGCATCACGGTAGGCTTTTATGGCTGCTGCGGGATCGAATGCCTCGCTGAACTGTCCGAACAAGCTCCTGAAGGCAGCCCATTTTTTCGGCTCGGATTCCCGATCGACAAGCGCTCCTGCGTCGAGGAGGAGTTCGGCCGCACGCCTGGGATTTTCCGCCTTGTCAAGAGCGTCATATTCCGCCATGAGGGCCTTGAAACGATCCTTGTGTTGTCCCGTGCTATCCATTTATCCTGTGTAGTACAGAAACCGCAATTGCTCTCTGGTCATAATAAGCATAAAGCCACATACTTGACAAGGTGAGGATGGGAGGGTTCGGAGCGGCGACAAGTGCGATTTGCTGGCAATCGGGTCAAATCCGGAAGAATCGTACGTCGTGCATGAAACGATGTGCCGAAAGAGCACGCGGTCACCACTCCGGCTCGTGCTCTTTCGACCTGACCCGCTGCATTGTCCGATTATGGTGCGACTTGCCTTCAGGCTTCGGAGGAGTGTTCTTCAACAGATCCAATGGCGTTTATGACGTAGCCTATACGAAGGATGCCGCCGTCCATATCGCGGACACTGAGATGACACAAAAGGGATATGTCAGGCGATGGCGAGCCGGGATCGACAATCTTGAACGAATTGACGGCCCAACCGGCATTCATGGCATGATGGTCGTTCTTGATGGAACTCAGGGTTACGAATGGTGCACACTGCAGCAGTCTGACATCCTTATGCCCGATGCCGGGAAGTTCAATAGTCAGTTTCACCGCAGTATCGTTCCAGCTTGGTCCTGTGCCGGTGACTTCATCCGGCAAAGTTACGATGCCGGTCAACATCCAGTGCATCAACCCGTCGTGGGCCTGCGTCACGGTATGGCTCTTCGTAGTAAAAGCGCCAGGATGGGTAAATTCAGAAATCTCGATCATCGCTTATTCTCCCCGGTTTGTGATTCTCAGATCTTTCGTAAACATCAACGCATTTTTTGTTCAACGAACGCATATCTGAAAACCGGTTTCCAGCGTTGAATGTTTCTTTTGAAAGAGTTGAAATCACATGCAGCCATCACTGATGTCGTGAGCGAGAACTCTTATCTATTACCATGTCATGTCGATGAAGATATCGATCTGAAGCCCGGGATTATTTAGCCATCAGCTCTCTGCGCGCGTTCAAGCCCTCCTGAACGCAACAGGCTAAAATATTGTGCAAATGAATGTATTATAAGAGGTTAAAATACATCAGGCCAAAGCCATCCCGGATAAAATATTGTGCGCCGCCTTATCGACTGTTCACCGGTTTAAGGTAAAATTCCAGTTGCAGGGAGTCTGGCGCCTATATTAAAATTTCAAGCTGATGTCAGCGTCAGGGAATGTATGCTTGAGTGATTGGATGAGCAGGTCCTCTTCAAATGTCCCGAAATCCTCGACATCGATCGGGAAATTATCGCTATCACTCTGGAGGACAGGCACGTATTCTCCTTCGCTGTTTCTCCGCAGAACGTCTACACGCCATCTTTCCTGATCAGCGTTTGTGTCAGACCAGATAATTATTTTTTCCTGTGACATCGTGACCCTCCTTGTTTTCATTAACGCCACACACATTCACTCCTGCTTGAGATATCTCCGTAATAAGCTTTCAAATATCAGGCCAGAATGGTTCGGCGTTACTAAGCCCTTAACAGGCAAGGGCTTACGAAGAAACGGGAAATTCTTGAATCGCTTTCTGGTCTTGCAAAACACAATCCGGCGAAGTGCATTGCATTGCAGATTGCAGGATATCGGGAAAGAATGCGAGAAGCATGGCTCCTGCTCCATGACCAATTCGGTCCCGGAACAATCCCTTTGCTGAATTTCACGTTCTTACCCCTCAATAGCTGAACATAGAAAGGGCGATTCTTTTGACTTCATCTCTTATTTTACCTGGCTGTAAATGTGTCGCAACTCCGGCCAGATCTGGTTACCGAAGCGACTTGACGGCTTCGTACATGCTCAAGACATTTTATATTAAGAACATACTAAATCATTAAACGGAGAGACCATAGAGTATGAGCAACGATATTCTCAAACTGGAGCCACTGGAGGTTTGGAAGAATTTCTACAGCCTGACTCGGATTCCGCGTCCGTCCGGGCACGAGGAACAGATCAGGATGTTCATCGCTGATTTCGGCAGGAGTCTCGGATTGGAAACCGAAATCGACGAGGTCGGAAACGTCATCATCCGGAAGCCTGCGACCTCTGGAATGGAAAATTGCAAGGGCGTCATCCTTCAGGCCCATCTCGACATGGTGCCGCAAAAGAACAGCGGCACGATACATAATTTCGAAAACGATCCGATCGAAACCGTTGTCGATGGTGAGTGGTTACGTTCCTGCGGCACCACCCTGGGAGCCGATAACGGTATGGGAGTTGCTGCAGCCATGGCTGTGCTTGAATCTGTCGAGCTGCGTCATGGCCCTGTCGAAGTGCTCTTTACGAGCGAAGAGGAAACCGGCATGACAGGAGCTTTTGGATTGAAACCAGGTATGCTCAGGGGTCAGATCCTGATGAACCTGGATTCGGAAGATGAAGGCGAACTGTTTATAGGCTGTGCCGGCGGCATCAACGGTACGATGATCTTCAGCTATAACGAACAACCGGTTCCGGCAGGTCACAAGGGATTTGTGATTAAAGTCAGCGGGTTGAAAGGCGGGCACAGCGGCATGGATATTAACCTTGGTCGCGGCAATGCCAACAAGATCATGAACCGCGTCCTTAAAGAAGGGCATGCACGTTATGGATTACATCTCGCTTCAATTGAAGGTGGAAGCCTTCGCAATGCCATCCCGCGCGAATCCTCTGCGACGATCGCTGTCCCTGTTCCAGAAGCAGAGCGCTTTCTTGAAGGCCTTGCCATACTGACCGAAAAAATAAAGAGTGAGATTTCGACAGCCGATCCGGCGTTGAGCATCGACGTTTTTGCTGCCGATACTCCGGACAGGGTTATTGACGAGAGTGTTTTCGTCAGGCTGGTTGATGCTGTCTGCGCCTGCCCGAACGGAGTGATGCGAATGAGCAGCGAGATGGCTGGACTGGTCGAGACCTCCAATAACCTCGCTATCGTCAGGTCCGGCCCTGGCGCAATTACCGTCGAATGTCTGCTCAGAAGTTCGGTTGATTCCGCCAGGGAAGATCTCGAGGCAATGATTCGAAGCCTGTTTGATCTGGCAGGCGCAGTTTCAGTATTCGATAAAGGATATCCCGGTTGGAAGCCAAATCCCGATTCACCGATCCTGAAATGCATGCAGGAGATCTATAAAACGAAATTCGGGAAAACTCCAGAGATACAGGCGGTTCACGCCGGCCTGGAATGCGGAATAATAGGCGCAAACTATCCAGGACTCGACATGATCTCATTCGGACCGACCATTCGATATCCTCACTCCCCGGATGAAAAGGTCAACATTCCATCAGTCGGAAAATTCTGGACTTTTCTTGTTGAGACTCTCGCAAACGTGCCTCAGCGGTGATCAAAATACAGATCAGTGAGCCTCACAGGAAAAATCCGCTGTTTAAATGATGCTCATCGACAGCAGTTCAAACAGTGCAGACCCTGAACCGGCAGGTTTAAGAGCATGTCGAACGGATCTGCAAAAAGCGAATATGCCCCGTCTTGCCACTCCCCAAAGTTGTGCTTGAAAACAACAACCCCTCGAAAAGAGGGGCTGTTTTGTCGACTTAATATCGAGGATATCTATGAGGCGGCGGTGGTCCATAATCAGATCTCAGCCAGGGCAACCTGGATTCATGGACAAAATGCCATGGTCCATTCTCATGTCTGGACCGATACCAGTTGCCGTCTCTGTCACGCATGTAATAAAATCCTTCATAAAAACGTACCCTGTCCCTGTGCACTCTCGGCGGAGGCGGTGGATATCCGTATCCTGGCCCTGGAGGTGGATAAGCCTGTGCGTCGCTACCGGTAGATATCTGAGCGGCACCAAAAACCATCAAGGCAATCCCGGCTGACAAGAATACTTTTTTTTTCATCAGCTCCTCCTTTTTAAAAATGTTGGGCGGACCGTTGATCGACAAACTGTTTCAAAACATTCGGTAATAGGATATCAGGAGTTTAGAGGCAAAACCCTCCCTCGAATCGACTTTACTCCCAAGCCTGTTGATAAATATACTCAATACGCTTCAATTAGAGTATTCTTACTCAGCAATGCAGTGTTTCTCTACGCCTTCGGACGAATCGATGTGTCTTGGAATTATACCCAGGCTTGCAAGAGCAGGCGGTTTGCAGGATCACGAAGAGAGTCGCCAATAGTAAATCCGTTGATAAATAGTGCATCCGATCTGATACAAACCATGGCTTCGATGGAATGGCAGTCTGCCGGATAACGGTCAGGGTTTGCTATTTTACCTTTTAATCGCAACCATACCTGTTCAGGAACCGTGAAGACTCCATACAGTTACAACACGATAACGGATTTCCTGCTTTCGCAGCCCTTGACTGTGGATGTGGAGATCGACGACGAGGCCGCGGGATGTTTTCCCATGAAATGTGTCGAGTTCGATGCAACGGTGCTCTATGTCGGAGTTCACGACTTTTCCCGCCTTTCACTTGACCTTTCGCCTCCGGAGATCCTGATCTACCTGAACATGTTTCTCGTCTGGATGCGGGATTCGCTCGAACGGGAGCGGTTCTGCGTTGTGGAGCGCTTTCTTGACAGCGCTATAGTGCTGCTGTTTTCGAAGCGGTTTGGTTCCGAAGACCCTTTTCTCGATGCGCTTCGTTCGGCCCGTTGGATGGGGGATCACGACGAACTGCAGTTCAGCCCGGACATGGGCATTGCCAGCGGACGCGTTGCCGCCGGATTCGCGGGTACGCCGAAAGAGTTCACCGGCTCGGTGTTCGGCCGTCCTGTGCTTATGGCTGCGGCCGCTTCGAGGATGAAACCCAAGGGAGAGATGGCTTCGTGCATCACCTTTCCGGCAGGCGAGTGGCAAGGCCGATCGCTTCAGGAGGCGTTTCCGCCTATGGAGTTCGAACACCCGGAAAAGGGACATGTCAAACAACCGCCAATCTGGCAGCTCGGGGAACCGAGGGCCGTGGATTTTCCCGGTCTCGGAAGGACAGAGCTCAGGGATATCGCCAATTTCGTCCACTGGATGCCGAAAGCCACTGCCAGAGAGAAGGCCAGGGAGTGGTTTTCTATGATCAAGGCGAAAGGATTTTACAAAAACAACTTATAGTCGTACATGACCATGTCTGTAAAAATTATGCTGCTTGGAAGCGGAGAGCTTGGAAAAGAGTTTGTCATCGCTGCCAAGCGACTGGGGCAGTATGTGATTGCGGTTGACAGCTACAACGATGCACCGGCACAGCAGGTGGCGGATGAGCGCGAAGTGATCGATATGCTCGATGGTAACGCGCTCGATGCTATCGTGGAAAAGCATCATCCCGATGTAATCGTGCCTGAAATCGAGGCCATCCGCACCGAGCGTTTTTATGAGTATGAGAAACAGGGAATTCAGGTCGTCCCTTCAGCTCGTGCGGCAAATTTCACCATGAACCGGAAAGCCATTCGCGATCTGGCGTCGAAAGAGCTCGGCCTGCGAACGGCGAAGTACCGTTATGCGGCGTCCAGTGAAGAGCTGGTTGCTGCCGTCGCCGAGGTCGGATTGCCCTGCGTGGTCAAACCTCTGATGAGCTCTTCAGGCAAAGGTCAGTCAACGGTAAGGAGTGAGGCCGATATCGAAAAGGCGTGGAGCTATTCTCAAAGCGGCAAGCGTGGAGACATCGCTGAGGTGATTGTGGAATCTTTCGTCCCGTTCCATACCGAGATTACACTATTGACCGTAACCCAAAAAAACGGGCCGACTCTGTTCTGCCCGCCTATCGGCCACCGCCAGGAGCGGGGAGATTATCAGGAGAGCTGGCAGCCGTGCGTCATAAGCGGGGAGCAGCTGAAGGAGGCTCAGGAAATCGCTGAAAAAGTCACCCGATCACTCACGGGAGCAGGTATATGGGGTGTGGAATTTTTCCTTTCCGATGACGGGCTCTATTTCTCCGAGCTTTCGCCGCGCCCGCACGATACCGGCATGGTAACATTGGCGGGCACGCAGAACCTTTCAGAGTTCGAACTGCACGCACGAGCGGTTCTGGGGCTGCCGATTCCGGCCGTCGAATTGATGCGCGTCGGCGCCAGCGCAGTCATTCTGGCAGGTAAATCCGGATTCAATCCGCGGTTCAAAGGAGTCGAAGATGCACTCTGTGATGCAGGTGCCGACATCCGCATTTTCGGCAAACCGGTGACTCGTCCTTATCGTCGGATGGCCGTAGCTCTCGTTTCCGACCAGCCGGGCAGTGAAGTCGAAGCCGTCAAGCTCAAAGCTATTGCCAATGCAGCAAAGGTGACTGTGGTTTGTGAAGAATCGGGCCAGGCTTGATAAGGGAAGGGCTTATCCGGCGAAATCAAGGCATGAGATTCAATGCACTCCGCCATGGTCCAATCCTCAAACAGGATTTTCAGTACAACTGCATGCCCTGTTTGGTTAATTGATCAGGTAAGCCGCTTCAGGTTGATAAGGGTATAAATCACGACGGCAACGACAAAGACGCTGCTCAGCCATACATGACTCGATTGTGGCATACCGTGAAAGCCATGAAAAAAGATCAGTATGCCGGCAACAATGCTGACAGTGACAGCTCCTATCAAACCAGGAAGCGCATATTTTTTAATGTTAGTGTTCATCTTGTCGTTTGGGTATCAGAAATTACAGGGAATCCGCGTTCGTTTGAGTCTGTTTTACAACTGCTTATAAGGTACGCCCCGGATTCTTAAACGAGGATAAGGGCCGTCTTAAATCTCTATAAAAATATTTACTGCTTTATTATCGGCGCCAATCCATTGAGCGCTCAATCTGTGACCATGCATGGTGTATCGGTCTCAAAACACCCAAAAAGTATTCATAGCTATGGCTGTAATGACTGAGTTTATCGATTTGATTGTTCCAATTGCAATCATTGAGGAGAAGTACCCGGGGGGATGGGAGCAGTGCCTGAGCGACCATAAACCGGCAATTGGCGGCAGGGTATGGTTCGACAATTATCTTTTTCGTGATGGTGCCATGAACCAGGCTGCATTGGAGGCGCTGCTCAACGAATGGTGGAAACTGGGCTTTGAATGCTATGCTGAAAAGGACGGGAAAAAACAGTGGCAGGATGTTTGCGTTTACGAAGGGATGCTCGGAACAATGAACATGTCCTGCGACTGGTTGGCAGAGGACTCGGCAACACGGAGCGTGTATATGAAAGGCACAGAACCAGGGGAAATCATAGGCAGGGATTGGGATTTGATCGATGACTGGGAACCCCCGAAATTCCCGGGTGAATAATTATAAAAGAAGCAAACATCAGGCGGTGCAAAATAATGAACTGAGCTTTGTTGAACGTTGGAAGTCTTCGACTGGTGAAATAGTAATCAATCAAGGAGGCCGTTATGGCACATGGCGCATTTTTATCTATTACCGCGCAAAAGCAGGGAAAAATCAAGGGTCCTGTAACCCTGACTGGTCGTAAAGACACAATTCAGGTGTTTGCCGGCGGCCATGAGATAATGTCTCCAAGAGACATCCAGTCCGGGTTGCCGACCGGCCAACGTCTGCACAAACCGCTGTTCATCACCAAAGAGATCGATTGCTCAAGTCCTCTTTTGTTGAATGCCCTGACCACAAACGAGAATCTCAAAGAGGTTGTCCTTCAGTTCTGGCAGCAGGACCGTACCGGAAGAGATTCGGCATTTTACACCATACGCCTTCTCAATGCGAATATTGCAACGTACAAGCTTGTGGTGTAATTAGACGGAGCTGAACCCGTCCAACACCCTGAACGTGAGGAGTTCAGCTTTACTTACCAGAAAATCACCTGGACCTGGGAGCAGGGAGGTATCACGGCCATTGACGATTGGGAAGCACGGGTATAACAGAAGTCAGGATCCTGAATGGTGATATTATTCAAAAATCTTGTCAAACGGGAGTTCGTTGAATAGATGCAGGGCTCGTGCCGGTAATGTACTTGTCCCGCATGTGGCCGCTTGAACTGACAACATCGAGGTGAGCGTGCATTGAAAAAATCGCTATCCGATTATCATCATCATGCCGATGCAGACTTTTCCCTCTCCGATTCCTCTCAAGCTGCCGAGAATTCAAGGCCTGACAACCTTTAGCCGTTGCCTCCTGTATTCTCTGTCTCATGGCGATCACCGGTCTGAAACGTCAAACCAGTGATCGCCATCTCAGGTAAGAACGCCTGACTTTAACCCCGACGCACTTTATGCGTGACGATTATTGCATCCAAAATAAAAATAAAATATTTCAGGGACTACGCATCCATATCGATGCAGTATCCTAAATAAACCTCTTTTACTCTGCTCATCTCGTCGCCGGAAGTATCTCAACCTGCTTAGTCCACTCTTCAATCTTCATAAATCCTCACCGATAAAGGCCTTGCCCGCATCAAGCAAAACGTAATCGTTCACCTCAGCTTACTTCATATATTTCACATATACAGAGCTGAAGTATCTTTACGTAATACTCCAAGAACAAACCGTCTTAATTTGCTTCAAATTAATAACATAGTATGTTTTTTGTTTTTCATTGCTTTATGTATAATTGGTTGATTTGGTAGCGTTTTTATATATGCGCATGTATTGATAGTCTGCGAAATGATTGTGAGCGGATTGAGAGCAAAACGGGGGCACATGAGAAGTTTGAGCATCGGCTAACGTTGGCAATCGAAGCACGATGATTTCGTAGAAACGCACTCATGTATTGTTCGTTCAACCGTAAAGCAGCGAGTCCGATGTTACATCTTTCCCCCATGAAAGTGCGGCGTGCAATCATATTGTCATGCCTCCTCATTCCATTACTCGATTCACCTCTTTTGGCCGCTCCTCCTGATGCAGGCCAGATTCTCCGGGAGCAGCAGCCACAGCGTCAGCTCCCTGACAGAGCCGTTCTCCCTGAACAGAAACGAACCGAAACGGTCTGGCCTTCCGCATCCGGCGTCAAGATCACCGTCAAGGCATACCGTTTCATCGATTTTGACGCCCTGGTGCCGGAGAGCGATCTTCAGGCGCTGGTGGCCGGCACGATAGGCCGGGAAATGAGCGACGGTGAACTGCAAGGTCAGCTTGCCGTAATCGACAATTTTCTGAAAAGCAAGGGTTGGAACCTTGCCCATTCCTATCTGCCGGAGCAGGATGTTACTTCGGGGATCATCGAAATCCGGCTATCACGAAACATCAGCGAAGGGCGCATGACGTTCAGACGCGACAAGTCAGTTCGGCTGTGCCGTTGTGTGCTGGCAGGCCTCGGCAACGATGCCGTGGAGCCAGGCAAGTCAATCAACGAGCGGAAACTTGAACGAACGATGCTGTTGATGAACGACTTGCCGGGGGTGTCGGCGAATGCCAACCTGGATGCCGGAACGGTACCGGGCAGCACCAGCGTGGTGGTCGATGTAAGTGAAGGTGCGTTACTTTCCGGAGCGACATGGGAAGACAATCTGGGCAACTACTACACCGGGCGGTGGCGGAGTTCGGTGATGGTCAATGTCAACGACCCCTCAGGCTGCGGTGACCAGATCTCCTTTATGGGAACGGTGTCGGATGGCCTCAGGCAGGGTAAGGTAGCGTACACCTATCCGATTGGCAGCAGCGGGCTGAAAGTCAACCTGGCCTACACGCCGATGAAGTACGAGATGCATCGGGAGATGAGAGTGCTCGACGTCAGGGGACAGGGCCAGACGCTCGATGCCGGGCTGAGCTACCCGCTTGTGCGCAGCCGCCTCTCGAACGTAACGGCCACGGCAGGCTTTGAAAGAAAGATGCTCTCCGACAGCATGCTTGGCATCAGGATCAGTGACAAAACGCTCAACAGCGGCATCATAGGCCTCAAGGGATATTACTACGACAGGTTCCTTGGCGGCGGCTACAATACCTGGAGTGCGAGCGTGACGACGGGCGTGGTGGACGAACGCATAGCATTCCTGAACCTGAGTGGCACCCAGGGTACGTATACCCATGCCAACCTTGGCCTGACCCGGCTTCAGAAGATTACCGGTCCAGTAGACCTGAACCTCTCATGGACAGCGCAGCTCTCACCGGGCAACCTCGATTCGGGCGAAAAGTTTTACCTGGGTGGACCCTACGGAGTGAGAGCCTACCCGGTAGGAGAAGCGTCCGGAGACGCCGGCCAGATGATAAACGTCGACCTGCGAATCAATCTGCCTGTTCCTGCTCGCTACGGAACAATCCAGCTCAACGGGTTTTATGACGCCGGACGGATAACGATGCACATGAACCCATGGACATACTCGATCCTCACCGCCACGGGGAGAAACAATTATTGGCTGAAGGGTGCAGGAATGGAGTTGGTATACCTCTGCAACAACCGGCTGAGCATGAAGGGCACTTGGGCACACGTCATCGGGGACAATCCGGGACGGAACTGGTGGGGTCTGAACTCGGAGGACAAGAACGACAGCAATCGCTTCTGGCTGACAGGAACCCTGTTTTTCTGAGAGACTGAACGAATATCACTTCTCAACTGACTGAATCATGAATCGCATACATCGCATCATCTGGTCGAAGATCAAGGAAAAATGGATCGTGGTATCCGAGAAATCCGGATCCAGCGGCTGCCCGATTATAACGGTCGGAGCCTTGAGCTGCGCGGCGTTGCTGGCCTCGTTCGGCACAGCATTCGGCATTGACGCAGGGGCGTTGCCGACCGGGGGGCAGATTACCTCCGGCAACGGAGTAATATCCACCGGCGGCACGCAGATGACGGTCACGCAGAACAGCGCGAAGATGATCGCCAACTGGGACTCCTTCAATATCGGCGAGTCGGCGAGTGTTCGTTTCGCACAGCCGACTGCGACATCGACAGTGCTGAACAGGATCGCCGACCAGAACCCGAGCCAGATCCTCGGCACCCTGACCTCGAACGGTACGGTGTTCCTGCTCAACCAGAACGGCATGGTCTTCGGCAAGACGGCCAAGGTCGACGTCGGCGACCTTGTCGCCTCGTCGCTGAACCTGTCTGACGACGACTTCCTGAAAGGCAGGTACCCGTTCTCCGGCACCGGCAACGCGGGCAAGATCGAGAATCAGGGATCGATCACGGCCATGCAGGGTGGTGTGGTTGCGCTGATCGCCCCGAAGGTCGTCAACGAAGGAAGCATCACGGCCGACAAGGGCAGCGTGGCGATGCTGGCAGGCGACCAGGTCACGGTGGACTTCAGCGGAGACGGCCTGATCAAATACACTGTGGACAAGGGATCGGTGGATGCGCTGGCGGAGAACAAGGGACTGGTCCGGGCAGACGGAGGTCTGGCAGTGATGAGCGCCGAAGCCGCCGATGCGCTGAGCAAAGCGGTAGTGAGCAACAGCGGCGAGGTAAGGGCCAGAACGCTTGAGAACAAGAGCGGCCGGATCGTGCTGGTGTCGGACATGGCGCATGGCACGACGACCGTTTCGGGTACGCTCGACGCTTCATCGACAAACGCACAGGGCGGCTCAATCATTGCTACAGGCCATCATGTGCTGGTGTCCGACGGAGCGCACCTGACCGCATCCGGTGCAACCGGTGGTGGAAATGTATTTGTTGGAGGAAGCTGGCAGAACAGCGATCCGAATGTTCAGCAGGCCACAGGCACCGTTATCGAGAAAGGGGCATTGCTCGAAGCCAATGCTACGGGTACAGGCAACGGCGGCACGGTCGTAGCATGGTCCGACGTAACCAACCCGGATTCGATCACCAGGGCATATGGAACCTTCGAAGCCAAAGGAGGCCCCAACGGAGGGGACGGCGGAAGGATCGAAACATCCGGCCACTGGCTGGATGTAGCGGGGTCAACGGGTTCAGCATCAGCGACCTCCGGAAATGCCGGAGAGTGGCTGCTCGATCCTTATGACGTAACAATTACAGATACGAATGCTACGAATAACGGCTCCTGGAGTGCAGCCAATCCGAACGTATGGACGTCGAACGCTTCGGGTTCTACAATACTGAACACCGATATTCAATCCAGGCTTGATGCGGGCACCAATGTCACGATAACGACTACAGGAGGAGGGACCGAAACGGGAAACATTACCGTCAGCAGCCCGATCACTACGGGGACAACCTCTGGCTCCCGGACACTGACGCTGACTGCCGATGGCAATATTTACCTCAATGCAGCTATCGGCAATACGACAGGCACACTGAACCTGACAATGAATGCCGGCAACAGCATCAGCGGTTCAGGAAATATCAGTGGCAATGGTGCGACTATATTTACTGTCGGAAGCACAACAAGCCTCTACAATGGAGTTATCAGCGACGGAGGCAATAGTAGTGATAAACGAAGCCTCGTCCTATACGGCGGCAAACTGACGTTGACAGGAACGAATACCTACACCGGAGGTACGATAATCAATGGGGGGGCGTTGCAAATTGGTTCGGGCGGCACTACAGGCTCGATCACAGGTGACATCAACATTTATGGTATTCTGATATTCAACCGCTCGAATGATATAACCTTTGATGGAATTCTTAGCAACTCCGGAACCTTGCAACAAATCGGCAAAGGCACACTCACGCTCTCGGGTTCGAATAGCTATACGGGTAGTACGATAATTTCCGATGGCAGGCTTAAAATAGGGAATACGAGAGCACTCGGATATAGCAAATTTGTACTATTCAATGGTCCGGGAACGCTTGACCTCAATGGGTATAGTCTTTATACCGGCGCACTGAGAGGTTATTCAGGAAAAGTTTCCAATAGCAGTAATTATACAGCAACTCTGATCATAGAAAATGTACCGTATGCGACCAGTTCGGAATTCACTGGAAATATAGAGGACGGAATTGGTGGAGTATCGATAGTATTAAACGTCAGCCATTACCAGACTTTATCCGGTTCAAACACCTACACGGGAGGCACAACGATATATTCCGGGAGGCTCATTGCCGGGAGTGCGACTGCATTCGGAAATAATTCGGCAATGTATGTCGAAGGATCAGGAACGCTTGACCTCAATGGGCATAGCGTTTCAATAGGCTCTCTGAATTCCACCTCATTCTACTCGCCTGATGTTACAAACAGCAGTTCGACAGCTGCAACTCTGACCATCGGAGAAAATAATTTGTCGACGACATTCTGTGGTAAAATCCATAATGACTCAGGCGCCTTGTCGATAATTAAAATCGGCACCGGCACATTGACGTTGACGGGTACGAATACCTACTCTGGTGGAACAACAATAAGTGCGGGCACGTTACAAATCGGCACGGGAGGCACTGATGGTTCGATCACAGGAGACATCATTAATAATGGATTACTGACGTTCAATCGCTCGAATGCGCTTAGCTATTCAGGAAATGTGTCTGGTAGTGGACAGTTGTATAAATACGGCACCGGCACATTGACGTTGACGGGCACGAATACCTACACCGGAGGTACGAAAATCAGTGCGGGGACGTTGCAAATTGGTTCGGGCGGCTCTGTAGGATCGATCACAGGAAACATCCTTAACAATGGAATACTGTCATTCAATCGCTCGAATGCGCTTAGCTATTCAGGAAATGTTTCCGGTAGTGGACAGTTGTTTAAATACGGCACCGACACACTGACGTTGACGGGTACGAATACCTACACCGGAGGCACGACAATCAGTGCGGGAACGTTGCAAATCGGTTCGGGCGGCTCTGTAGGCTCAATCACAGGAAACATCCTTAACAATGGAATACTGTCATTCAATCATTCTTCGAGTGAGATAACTTATGACGGAAATGCTTCCGGTAGTGGACAGTTGCTTAAATACGGAACCGGCACATTGACATTGACGGGTACGAATACCTACACCGGAGGCACGACAATCAGTGCGGGAACGTTGCAAATCGGTTCGGGCGGCTCTGTAGGATCGATAACAGGAGATATCATTAACTACGGGTCTCTAAGGTTCAACCGATCGACCGCGCTAAACTATTCAGGAAATGTGTCTGGTGACGGAAACCTGTCAAAAGACGGCAGCGGCACGCTGACGCTCTCAGGATCAAGCAGCTATACGGGAGAGACGAGGATAAGCGTAGGTACGCTTGTCGCCGGGAGTGCGACTGCATTCGGAAATAATTCGGCAATGTATGTCGAAGGATCAGGAACGCTTGACCTCAATGGGCATAGTGTTTCAATAGGCTCACTGAATTCCACCTCAATCTACACACCTGATGTTACAAACAGCAGTTCGACAGCAGCAACTCTGACCATCGGAGGAAATAATTTGTCGACGACATTCTGTGGTACAATCCATAATGCCTCAGGCGCCTTGTCGTTAACTAAAATCGGCACCGGCACACTGACGTTGACGGGTACGAATACCTACTCTGGTGGAACAACAATAAGTGCGGGCACGTTACAAATCGGCACGGGCGGCACAGCGGGCTCGATTACAGGAGACATCATTAACAATGGAATACTGACATTCAATCGCTCGAATGCGCTTACCTATTTAGGAAATGTGTCCGGTAGTGGACAGTTGTTTAAATACGGCACCGGCACATTGGCGTTGACGGGTACGAATACCTACACTGGTGGTACGAGCATACTTGGTGGAGAGTTACAAATCGGCATGGGGCCCACTGGTTCGATCACAGGAGATATCATTAACAATGGAGTTCTGACGTTCAGACGCTCGAATTCGCTTGAATATTCAGGAAATGTGTCCGGTAGTGGACAGTTGATTAAATACGACACCAACACACTGACGTTGACGGGTACGAATACCTACACCGGAGGCACGACAATCAGTGCTGGAACGTTGCAAATCGGTTCGGGCGGCTCTGTAGGCTCAATCACAGGAAACATCTTTAACAATGGAATACTGTCATTCAATCGCTCGAATGCGCTTAGCTATTCAGGAAATGTTTCCGGTAGTGGACAGTTTTTTAAATACGGAACCGGCACATTGACATTGACGGGTACGAATACCTACACCGGAGGAACATCTATTAATTCGGGCACGCTGTCACTTGGTTCATCCAGCGCGCTGGGCCCGTCAGGTACTATCAGCTTCAACGGTGGTACGCTGCAATATAAATATCAACCCCAGATCACTGACAACGACTATTCCCTCCGCTTCAGCAGCGCAGATAACCAGTATTATCTGATAGATATTCCAAATGGTATATCAGTCACACTTGCGGGTAACCTGAAGACTAAGAATGGCTGCCTTACCAAATTCGGTGATGGGACCCTGACTCTTACAGGAAATAACAGTTTTGGGAATATTGGTGATGGTCCTGGTAATTATCCAAATGCCATTACTCTTAAAGCGGGAACGTTGGTGCTGGGTTCGACTGGAGCTATCGATGATATCGTAAGTGGCGGCCCGATTTCCTTTCAAGGAGGAACGCTTCAGTATAGTCAATCTAATAACGCAGATTATTCTCCTCGTTTCCGAAAGACTATTTCCCAAGGTAATTATGAATATTTCAGAATAGATATTCCAGATAATATATCGGTCACGTTTGCCGGGAACCTTGACTGCCCTGGCACTAGCCTTTATAAATCAGGTGGAGGGACTCTTACGTTGATGGGTACCAATACTATTTCGGGTAACGTATATATTAATGGCGGCACGCTTTCGTTAGGATCTTCCGGTGCATTAAGTTGTATTTCGTACATATACTTTGGAGGCGGCACACTTCAGTACAGCACCGCCAACACTGTCGACTTCTCTTCCAAATTCTGGATTGAGAATAATTGGAAAATAGACACGCCTAAAGATGTATCAGTCACTTTCACAAATCTCTTGGGAGGTAGTGGTTCAAGTGGTTCGTTGACGAAATCGGGCGCTGGGACGCTGATTCTGACAGGTTCGAATGATTATTCCGGAACTACCACCATAAGTGGGGGCACCTTGCAGGTTGGGAATGGCGGTACGACCGGGAAATTGGGATCTGGCCAGATAACTTTGTCCAATGGTAGTAATCTGATCTTTAACCGATCCGGCGATATGAGCAATATTAGCTTGAGTTCGCTGGCTTCAAATTCTGCAGGAATTACCGGTACTGGTAATGTTACAACATTGATTGGCGGGAATCTCATCGTTGACCGGCCGATGGTTCTGACAGGCACAACTTCGACGATCAAGCTCGCTTCCACCGGTGGTGATGTATGTTTCAATGGAACAGGAACCTTATCAGCGGGAACTCTTTCAATCTTCTCAGGCACACCCGATACATCAACCCTGATGAGCCATATGGCCGGGCCCGGCGGCTCCATGAAATACAAGTATTACAACACTAAATATAGTGCAGACATTACCCCTACAGTCGGAACCTACAATTTTTACTACCGCAATTCACCAAGCCTGATTGTAATTGATTTTACTGCCCAAAAGACCTACGACGGGAACGCAGGTATTGGTAGTTCGACAATCACCGGCGGGTCTGTTTCCGGCAGCTATGTCGACGGTGACTCTGGTTTTTCCATGAGTGATCTGACGATAGCGAGTGGAACATACGGCAGTACGCATGCCGGAACCTGGTCATATACTGCTCCTTACACAGCCAGTTCAACCGTCGGGGGCTGGGTTGTATCTGGCTATAGTGGTACGATTACAGGAACAGGCATAATCAAGCCAAAAGAATTGACCGCAACGATAGCGGCAAGCAGCAGCGTTTACGGTCAGACGATAACGACAGGAACGGTGACTCTTTCCGGTCTGCTAAATAATGATGATGTCAGCGCATCAGCGACGGTCGTAGGATCGAATCTCAGTACAAACAAAAGCACAAGCGGCAACCTGAAGGCGGGCAGCTACGAGCAGAATGTGTCAACAAGCGACCTGTACGGCAATGCTGCATCAAACTATTCGATCAACTACACGACCAATACAACAAATTACACGGTAAGCAAACTTGCGCTGAAGGGAAGCATCAATACGGGCACCAGCCTCTATGGCTCGGCGTTAAGCGCTGGGACGGCTAACCTGAGCAATGTTGTCTCAGGCGACGCTGTGGCTGGATCAGTTGTAGTCAACATGACAGGCAATACCAGCAGCAGCGGGCACCTGAAAGCAGGCAGCTTCTCCGGCATCCAGAGCCTCAGTGGCCTGACTGGTGCGGACGCAGCCAACTACAGCTTCGCCAACATCATCGGAGACTACACCGTCAGCAAACTTGCTCTGACCGGAAGCATCAGCACAGGCAGCAGCGCCTATGGCTCGGCTTTAAGCGCTGGGACGGCTAACCTGAGCAACATTGTCTCAGGCGACTCTGTGACTGGAACAGTGGTAGTCAACACGACAGGCAACACCAGCAGCAGCGGGCACCTGAAAGCTGGAAGCTTCTCCGGAATCCAGAGCCTCAACGGCCTGACTGGTGCGGACGCAGCCAACTACAGCTTCGCCAACATCATCGGAGACTACACCGTCAGCAAACTTGCTCTGACCGGAAGCATCAGCACAGGCAGCAGCACCTATGGTTCGGCGTTAAGCGCCGGGACGGCTAACCTGAGCAATGTTGTCTCAGGCGACTCTGTAGCTGGAACAGTTGTAGTCAACACGACAGGCAACACCAGCAGCAGCGGGCACCTGAAAGCAGACAGCTTCTCAGGCATCCAGAGCCTCAGTGGCCTGACTGGTGCGGACGCAGCCAACTACAGCTTCGCCAACATCATCGGAGACTACTCCGTCAGCAAACTTGCTCTGACCGGAAGCATCAGCACGGGAAGCAGCACCTACGGCTCGGCGTTAAGCGCCGGGATGGCTATCCTGAGCAATGTTGTCTCAGGCGACACAGTTCAGGCTGGATCAGTTGTAGTCAACACGACAGGCAACACCAGCAGCAGCGGGCACCTGAAAGCAGGAAGCTTCTCCGGAATCAGGAGCCTCAGTGGCCTTACGGGTGCGGACGCAGACAACTACAGCTTCGCCAACA
>Ga0326726_10001348_pt1 | contig 22789 bp, 21 predicted proteins | sample MHFenrmetagenome_2_FD_207603 | JGI IMG/M metagenome (GOLD analysis project Ga0326726, IMG submission 207603) | Lab enriched peat soil microbial communities from Michigan Hollow, Ithaca, NY, United States - MHF15MN | ecosystem: Environmental > Terrestrial > Soil > Wetlands > Peat | place: USA... | reverse complement strand
TTGAGCAGGTTGACGTAATCATTGTAGTTGTGAGGTGCGGAAACGGTATCGAGGATAAAATCGAAGCGCCGCTGCAATCGGGAAAACGTCTCGGGTTTTGAGGTAAGGGCGAAGTCGAAGGCGCCCAATCGTTCCGCATCTTTTCGCTTTTGCTCAGAGGTGCTCAAGACGGTCACTTCGGTTCCGAGCGCCTTACCGATCTTCACAGCCATATGACCCAATCCACCCAGTCCCACTACCGCAAGTTTGTGATATTTCCCTATGCCCCAATGGCGAAGCGGGGAGTATGTGGTAATTCCCGCGCATAAAAGTGGGGCTGCTCCAGCAGACGACAGAGCTGAAGGAATCCGCAGCACGTAATTCTCATCCACGACAATCTGCGTGGAGTAACCGCCCTGAGTAGGCTGGCCGGCTTTGTCACGGCCACTATAGGTGAGGAGCATGCCAGCTTCGCAATATTGCTCTGATCCTTCTCGACAGGCGGGGCAGGTTCGGCAGGAATCGACGAAGCAGCCGACGCCAACGCAGTCATTTGTCTTGAATTTTTTCACCTCAGACCCGATTTGCACCACGGTGCCGACGATTTCATGGCCTGGCACCATGGGGAAAATCGATCCGCCCCATTCGTCACGGGCTTGATGAATATCCGAGTGGCAGATGCCACAGTGGGTGATGGTAATGAGCATATCCTGAGGGCCGACCTCACGCCGCTCGAATAAAAAGGGTCGCAGGGCAGCCTTAGCGGTCATCGCAGCATAGCCTTGGGTCGACAGCATCGCTTGTGCTCCTTGTGGGGGGACTGATAGACAGAGACCATATCAAGATGCCCGTTGACTTGCCAACCCCTGAAATGTGCGAACGAGATCAGCATCAATCAGCGGCGCGCGCAGATGTCATTTATCAGGTGCCGCCAAAGGAACTATTGTGTGGAGAGTGCCGGCTGGGCGCTGTGGGAAGAGGAATGATCTGTTCCTGGACTATTAAGCTTCATCCTCTTGCTGTGGCTCTGTGCCGTCGCCACCCTCCAAAGAGTCGGTAAGCGAGGTGTCCATTGTGAGAGTGGCGCCGGGAATGCGATACCGTTCCGTTGCCCAGGCGCCGAGGTCGGCCACTTGACATCGTTCAGAGCAGAAGGGGCGCCAGCGGTTGTCTTCCCAGGCGCTGGGTTGGCGACAGAGGGGGCAGATCATGCCCAGCATTATACTATGCTGAGTCAGAAAATCGATCAGGAACCAACTCGGGCAGACCTAATGTGTCATGGCGGCTTGCAGCAATCGGTGAAGACCACGTATCCCCTGAGGGATACAGAGTCAGTAAAGGAGGCTTCAACAGGGCGGAAAGAGAGAGAAGCTCCGGAGAGTTCTGCTGGTACGGGGAGATTGTCGGTTTGTTACCGGGGTGGCTGAGCCTTTTCGATCTTTGCCCAGGCGTCTTTAAGCGACACAGTGCGGTTATATACCAGTGAGTTGGAGACCGAATCAGGATCGGCACAGAAGTATCCCAGACGCTCGAATTGGTACCGTGCGCCTGGAACTGTCTGCCGCAAACTAGGCTCGACGAAACAGTTGGTGATTCGTTCCAATGAAGCAGGGTTGAGATAGGTTGTCCAATCATGATCTGGCGGCACTTTGGCCAGGTCCGCCACCAGCAGGGGGGAATAGAGACGGACTTCGGCCTTCACAGCATGGGGCGAGGAAACCCAGTGGATGGTAGCCTTGACCTTACGCTGCTCCTGCGAAGCGCCACTCTTTGTCGTAGAGTCGTAGGTGCAATGGAGTTCGGTGACCTCGCCGGACTGCGGATCTTTCGTCACTCCGACACATTTAATGATGTACGCGTACCGGAGCCGCACTTCGCGTCCTGGGGCGAGACGGAAAAATTGTTTGGGCGGATCTTCACGGAAGTCGTCCTGCTCAATATAGAGGACGCGTGAGAAGGGAACCTTCCTTGTCCCGGCAGACGGATCCTCAGGATTGTTGACGGCTTCCAGTTCTTCAGACTGGTCCTCAGGATAGTTGTCGAGAGTGACCTTGAGCGGCCGCAACACGGCCATCACTCGGGGGGCGCGTTTGTTCAGATCTTCACGAATAAAGTGTTCGAGCAACTGCATCTCGACGATGGCATCGCGCTTGGCTACGCCGATATGGTCGCAGAAGGTCCGAATCGCCTCCGGGGTATACCCGCGGCGGCGGAGTCCTTTGATCGTCGGCAGTCGTGGGTCATCCCATCCACTCACAAGTTTCTTTTCGACCAACTCGAGCAGTTTCCTTTTGCTTAAGACGGTATAGGTCAGGCTCAGACGAGCAAACTCGATCTGCTGTGGTCGATGCGGCGCTTCAGCCTGCTCGACGACCCAGTTGTAGAGAGGCCGGTGATCTTCAAATTCCAAGGTACAGATTGAGTGCGTGACTCCCTCGATCGCGTCCGAGAGAGGGTGCGCATAGTCGTAGGCCGGGTACATGCACCAGCTGCTCCCTGTGCGATAATGTTCCGCGTGCCTGATGCGATAGAGAACTGGGTCGCGTAAATTGATATTGGTTGACGCCATGTCGATCTTCGCTCGAAGGACGTGTGTGCCGTCGGCGAACTCCCCGGCTCGCATGGCTCGAAATAGGTCAAGATTCTCCTCGACCGAACGGTCGCGGGAGGGGCTGTTCCGTCCCGGCAGAGTCAGTGTGCCGCGATAGACGCGCATTTCTTCAGCCGTCAACGTGTCAACGTAGGCTTTACCCTTACGTATAATACAAACTGCAAAGTCGTACAGTCGTTCAAAATAATCCGAAGCGAAAAACATCTTATCTTGCCAGTCGAACCCCAGCCATCGAATATCGTCCTGAATGGCCTGGACATATTCAGCGTCTTCGGTGGTTGGATTAGTATCGTCGAATCGCAGGTGGCAAATGCCGCCTGGGGTGTCGTTTGCCAAGCCAAAGTTCAGGCAGATTGATTTCGCGTGGCCGATATGGAGATAGCCGTTTGGTTCAGGTGGGAAACGCGTCACGACTCGGCCGCCATGTTTGCCGGCTTCATGATCGACAGCCACGATGTCTCGGATAAAGTTTGATGCGCCAGTCGGTTCAGACACGATAGGGCAATGACTCCTCTGTGGATGAGAAACATGCGAGCTTGGTCGTCGCGGGCTGTTCTATCACAAGAATGGCGTACGGGAGAAGAGCTTATCCTGAGAGGGGAAAGGTCGAGGCAGTCCAAATACTACGTGGTTTGGTAAGTCGGCATCTGCATAACGCTGAAATCTTTCTGCGCGATAAGATGCCCTTCCAAGCAAAGGCGAAATTCGTAGCGTCCAGTGGGGAAGACCAGGGAAGGGATACGGAGGCGTTATTCAAGAGGGACCATGGAGGCCGCCGGCTGGCGCTCTCTTGACGGTAGGGTACGGATACACATGAGTGACAGCTGGCGTTTATTGGGAACCGATTATCGCCGTGCTGCCGCGGCTTTCCACTACATCGCCAAAAATGGTAAGGCCGGTGCCGATGCGGCAGTAGTGTGGGCTGACAGTGACTAATTCGCCTTTATGGGTATAGAAATTCCCCTCAACTATGCGAATTTTTCTTCTCTGCATAAGGCAGGCTTCGAACACCGTGCGTCCAGTTGTTCGATCTGCCACGGTGACTGAAGGATTTTCGTCCTGAGTTGCCTCGCTGCTGGCTTTTACGTTGATGATGAAGCGGCCCGCGCTATGTGCCGAGAGCGCATTCCGGCGGATATGGCCGATGCGGGTTCCCTGCTCATCGTACAAGTCCATCGTCAGGAGCAACGCTAATGGCTGGGGTTGTATTTCCACCACCAACTGCTCCTTGCCTTGAAGCTTGACGACGCCGTTCGTGTTTCGAAACACATTTGAACCGACGTGTAACTCAAGACCCTGTTCGGGCTTCTCGATGTCGATTAATTCTGGAGAGTCTGTGATGCCGACAGCTTTGACTTGAAGAGAGTTGTTCATGTTCCACCATGAGTTTGCCGCTGGGAAGAAGAGGCCGACGACCGTAGAATTTTCTCTTCCAGAGGCCCGACGCCTGTGCTTTCCGCAAGGTAGGCTATACCACCGTCTCTGTCAAGTCGTGACCGAACCAGCGGTGTAGAGGCTTAAATGTTGATCAGAATCGTTATTAAGAATTGAAAAGTGAAAAGCCCTTGTGCTACTGTGCCAGGCCACCCCTCATCATTGATGATCTGGTCCCATCGTCTAGCCTGGCCTAGGACGGAGCCCTCTCAAGGCTTAAACACGGGTTCAAATCCCGTTGGGACCACCATACGTCATGCTCGCTTGTACCGCGCTCGCCTCACCCTAATTGCGTGTGAAGAGAATCCGCTCGTTAGGAGCCCCTCCCTACAATCCGCTTGCATGGCCAGCGATATTGGATCGTCCTACACAGGGATGAAATATATTAGCATATATTCTTACGATTATATCCTGTCTACAGGCCGCGCATCTGAGCGCGTACATCATAGCGGTCGTTGAATCCGCATCCAATCGTTACGGATCCTGTTGACCGCACTCCACCGTCAACTTCTCGTCAATTGTAGTGGTTCGATGAATAAGACCTGCGTCCTCATGGACCAGAATGCTGTGAGGGATTTCTCGGGGTGCAACTTCGTTGACGCCTCTATTGTTGGTTGTGTATAAAGAATGCTCCGTTTGTCCATTCACTTCTTATGGTAGGTAGACTTTCCATGGGTGCACGCGAATTCCACGATGGGGCGAAAGACGGCCTCGAGGCACTCGAGCCTCTCGACCCGGAACAGATAGAATCCTTCGACGGACTGCTGACCGCAATGCGCAAGACTGCCTTTGGGGGCCGCAGACTGGGTGAGGCCTACGAAGTGCTGTGGACGATGATTGAAGACCCTGACTGTTCCGTTGTGTTGACGCTGTCAGGGGCAATGACCATTGCTAAGATGGGAAAGATCATCAGCGCAATGATCGATCATGGGATGGTGCAATGTGTCGTCTCGACCGGAGCATTGATCGCCCATGGATTGAGTGAGTCGGTTGGCAAAACACACTATCGACACCATTCGTCCATGTCTGATCAAGAGTTGTTCGAGAAGGGCTACAATCGGGTCTACGATACGCTGGAGATGGAGTCCAACCTCAACTACGTGGAACAAGTCGTTGCCCAAACGATGAAGCGGATGGATCAGGACCAGCCTCTTTGCTCCGAGATCCTCACTCGTGAGCTGGGGAGGACGCTCGCGGAAGAATACGACGGAACGGGCATTCTCAAAAGTGCCTATGTAAAAAAAGTCCCGGTCTTCATCCCTGCCTTCACCGATTCCGAGATGGGGCTGGATCTTGGAACCTGGGCGATGAGTCGAGATCTCGACCAGGCTCGTGCGCAGGTACAGGAGGGTGGTGATCTTGAGGTGCTGCGTACGATTCTTCGTTCCTATCCTTCGTTCAATCCCTATCTCGATCTCAATAGCTACGCAAGCCATGTCATCTCTGCCAAGCGGCGTGGGATCTTTACGATCGGGGGCGGGGTGCCTCGTAATTGGGCCCAACAGGTCGGCCCCTACATTGAGATCAGCAATACGAGGCTCGGCCTCCATGTAGAGCCACCTCGATTCCAATACGGGGTGCGCATCTGTCCGGAACCAGACCATTTGGGTGGGTTGAGCGGCTGTACCTATCAAGAAGGCCTTTCCTGGGGGAAGTTTGTTCCGCCGGAAGCAGGTGGGCGCTTTGCCGAAGTGTTAAGTGATGCCACGGCTGTCTGGCCTCTCCTCATGGTCGGGTTGCTGGAGCGCCTAAAAGCGAAGCGCGCACTCAGAACATGATGGGCACGTACATCTTTCGCACAGCCGCAGCGGTGTTGTTGCTGTTTATCACGCAACCCGCTCAGGCTGGCGGTGGATCAGTCACGGATGACGGGCGAATCAGAGGAAGCGCGGACGCACCGATCACCTTGATCGAGTATTCCGACTTCACATGTGGCTATTGCGCGAAGTTCTTTCAGGAAACCTTACCTCGATTGCAGGCTAAATATATCGATACGGGCAAAGTGCGGTTCGTGTATCGCGACTATCCTCGAGCGGATCGGGGGGTCGGAGTCGACGCTGCGGTCGCAGCGCGCTGTGCCGGAGCCCAGGGTCGATATTGGCCGATGCACGATCGACTCTTCAGCGAACGAAGCCGCTTAGACTCGGGATTGTTCAAAGGTTACGCGAAGGTGATTGGCTTGGACCAGACGGTGTTTGCCAAGTGTTTCGATGAGCGGCAGTATCTAGAGTCCATTTTCCAGGATCGTCAAGAGGCGACCCGATGGGGCTTTCATGGCACCCCCGGCTTTATTCTGATACGAACGGCTGGTGGGCCTACTGAGAAAGAGCCGGCGGTTGCGATTCCAGGCGCAGTCCCGTTCAACGAGTTTGCCGAGGAGATTGACCGCATGTTAGCCACTGCCCCACGCTCCCAGGGAGAGCCCGCCGATACTCATGAGACAATGGCGGTGGCACAGAACAGTCCATTCATCATTCACTAAGGATTATTATGTCTGTAACACAATCATTCTGGTCTGTTCCGCAACGCGAGGGAGAACCACCCTATTGGATGTGCATGTCCTGCTTGTCAGAAGTCTTCTATCGCAAGGTGCCGATGCCGGATTGCCCGACGTGCCATGGCGTCTCCACCTATGAGGCCTTTACGATCGAAGCAATTCGTGATTGGGGCACAGAGGATTTGGTTGCCAAGGCCGGTATCGCCCAGCAGGCTGCCGATCCTGAGCCAATCCCAACAACCTCGGTTAAGTCCGCCGACTAAGTCTTCACTTCCCGCGGGGCGTCTCTCGTGCAGGAACCACGTCCATTTTTGATTGGAGGTCAGTGGCGGCACGGGGAGCCCCTTGTCCCAGTGAACAATCCATTTACAGGGAAGCTGCTCGCCGAAGTGTCGAGCGCGAGTTCCGTCGACGCCGAGGCTGCAATTCAATCGACGGTCGATGCCGCCGTCGCGATGAAGGCCTTACCTTCCCACGCCCGCTACCATGCGTTACAAAAGATCGCTGGTGGGATCTATGACCGACGTGAGGAGTTTGCCCGTCTGATGACGGCTGAAGCTGGCAAGCCGATTACCGACGCAAAGCGGGAAGTCAATCGGGCCGTACAGACATTTACCATTGCGGCTGAAGAGGCAAAACGTATTCCGGGTGAGGTGATCCCTCTCGACTGGACGCCGGGAACGGATTCCCATCTCGGCATTCTTCGTCGGGTTCCGATCGGTCCGGTGCTCGGAATCACCCCTTTCAATTTTCCCCTGAATCTTGTGGCTCATAAGGTCGCACCGGCTCTGGCCGCCGGCAATTCCATTCTCATCAAGCCAGCGCCACAGACACCCCTCACCGCATTACTCCTGGGCGAAGTAGTTCTGGAGGCCGGACTTCCTCCTGGCGCACTCAACATCATGCCCTGCGACAACAAGCTGGCGGAACAGCTTGTCGTCGATCCTCGCTTTAAACTCCTGAGCTTTACCGGCAGCGCCGCCGTGGGATGGATGTTGAAAGCCAAATGCGGGAAAAAGAAGGTGGTGTTGGAACTCGGTGGAAACGCGGGCGTGATTGTGGAACCCGACGCCGATATCGAGTTTGCCGCACAGCGTTGCGCCATCGGCGGGTTCGGATACGCCGGTCAAACCTGTATCTCCGTTCAACGAATCTTTGTCCATCATTCCATCGCAGATCTTTTCACCACGAAGTTCTTGTTACAAGTTGCGCGGCTGAAGGCCGGCGACCCGAGCGACGATTCGACAGTGGTCGGACCGCTGATCAATCCGGACGCAACCCATCGCATCGAATCCTGGATTGGGGAGGCCGTATCGCAAGGGGCGCGGGTGCTTCTTGGAGGCAAACGCATGGGCTCGGTGATGGAGGCGACCGTGCTCTCGCACGTCACTCCAACGATGAAGGTCTCTTGTCAGGAGGTGTTTGGGCCGGTGGTGACCGTAACCCCTTACCGACACTTCAGCGAAGCGATCACAGCGCTCAACCAGTCTGACTATGGGCTCCACGCCGGGGTATTCACTCAGGATGTGAATAAAATTTTCCATGCCTTTCGGCACCTCGAAGTTGGGGCCGTGCTGGCGAACGAAATTCCGACATTTCGCGCCGATCACATGCCGTATGGTGGTGTAAAGGACTCGGGGATCGGGCGTGAAGGGGTTCGGGCCGCAATCGAAGATATGACCGAGCCCCGCATGCTGGTGCTAAACCTCAAACCGCCTGCAGGGACCTAGCCGGAATTTTTCATGAACGCTTCCGCAGGATACTCAAAAGGCCGTTTAGCAACAAGCTACAGCGTGCGATGTAGGCTGAGATTGAGGTCACGGTTATGCGAAGATCGGACTTTTTCGCTCTCAGCCTTAATCTGAACGTAACCTTCCGGAAATCTGGCCAACATTTTTCACCTCAGCCTAGCCCGCATTATTCACGAAGGCTTCTACTGCAACCGCCGATACGCCGCTACGACAAGCCTGACGGCGGGCGGGCTCGCCGCTCAGTCAGTCAACATTCTGTTTCAAGTATGCCTCCTTCCTTCACGGCTCCGCGCGCCCGTCTCGCGTGGCGTCTCGGCGGTTTCGTCACGAACTTTCGTGAATAATGCGGGCTAGAGAAAAAAACGTCGCGGGATATTGCGAAGCGGCGCCAATCTTGGTACAACAGCGACCCTGTGCCTGTAGGAAGTTTACCCTGGGCGTGCATTTCAGCTAACAAAGCGCCCGTCACCCGATTGGTTGGACGAACTAAGGAGAAGAAACGATGGTACCTACGCAGATGTTTTTAACGCGAGGCGTCGGAGTCCACAAAGAAAAGCTGGCCTCCTTCGAGCAAGCCTTGCGTAGCGCCGGCGTCGCCTATTGCAACCTCGTCACGGTGTCGTCGATTCTTCCACCGAATTGCAAAATTATTCCGCGTGCACGTGGCGAGAAGTTATTGAATCCCGGTGAAATCACGTTCTGTGTCATGGCGCGGTCGGAAACGAATGAACGAAATCGCCTGGCCTCCGCGTCGATTGGGTTAGCGGTCCCAACCGATCGGCGAACCTACGGGTATCTGTCCGAACACCATGCGCATGGTGAAACCGATGAAGAGACTGGTGAGTATACGGAAGACTTGGCGGCGCAGATGTTGGCCACGACACTCGGCGTCGAATTCGACCCGAATATCGCGTGGAAAGAACGGGAACAAGTCTTCAAAATGGCCGGCAAGATTGTTCGGACCCAAAACATCACCCAGTCCGCCATTGGTAAACCCAACCGCTGGACAACGGTGATCGCATTGGCCGTGTTCATCCCAGAGGAAAATATTCCGAAGCGGCGTCGATAGCCCTGCAGCGTGAGTATACGCCCATGACACTTCCCTCCGGATGGGAAGGCACCGACCAGAACTTCCTCGGTCTCGATGAGCCCTGGTGCCATCCCGATCAGGCGGGTGTCTATGTCCTGCCCGCACCCTACGAACATACCTCCAGCTATGTGCTGGGCTCCGATCGCGGCCCGTCAGCCATCATCGAGGCATCGCAACAAGTCGAGTTATACGACGAAACACTCCGGTGTGAGCCCTACCGGGAATGGGGCGGAGTTGCCACCATCCGCTCACTCGACCTTGACGGCAAAGTCGATCGGCAGGCAGTGGATGCGATTGAAGCGTTTGTCACTCCCCATGTCGGCACTGGGCGGTTTGTTGTCACCTTGACCGGGGAACATACCGGAGCGCTTGGGGCTATCCGTGCCCATGCCAAACGCTATTCTGATCTGTGCGTGGTGCAAATCGATGCACATGGCGACTTGCGGAAGGCCTATCAAGGGAACCCCTATAGCCACGCCAGCGTGATGGCCCGCGTGGTCGACGACGGATTGCCATTGGTCCAAGTCGGCATTCGATCCATTTCTCCAGAGGAAATCGACCGCATTGAGAGCACCGATCGAATAGCCACGTTCTTTGCCGCCGAGATCCTTGACCCGTCCGGCCTCTACGAAGGCAAGGCCTCTCGCTGGGTTCCCGATGTCGTGAAGGCCTGTCGAGGGCCTGTATACCTGACCTTCGATTGTGACGGACTTGACGCCTCGTTGATCCCCGCGCTCGGCACTCCCGAGCCCGGTGGGTTGGGGTGGTACGATACGCTGAGTCTCATCACGGCCTTGGCCAATGGACCTGGTATTCTCGGGATGGACATCAGCGAGATTGCCCCGATTGAAGGGTTTGTCGCCCCCCAGTTTTGTATCGCCCGATTAATCTACCGTATGCTTGGCCGGATCAGAGCGGGCCGCCACGTCCTCTAGTAGGATGCTGAAAAAGCCCGCCAACGGCGCGTCACCCCGTGACCGACATGCTTCGCATCAATAAATTTTTCACACACCACGGCATCTGTTCTCGCCGGGAGGCCGATCGCCTGATCGAATCCGGTCGCGTAACCATCAATCAGCGGTTGGCCTGCTTAGGAGATCAGGTCGGTCCTGACGACGTCATTGCGCGAGACGGACAGGTAATTCCCTGGGGGACGGCCTCGCTCTATATCAAGTATTACAAGCCAGTGGGTGTGACAACGACCAGCGAGTCGCATGTGCCCCGTAACATCATCGCGGAGATCGGCCATCCAGAGCGAATCTTTCCAATCGGCCGACTCGACAAGGACTCATCCGGCCTCATTCTTCTCACGAACGACGGGGACATCGTGAATGAGATTCTACGAACCGAGCATGGGCATGAACGGGAATACGAGGTCTCTGTAGATCATCCTTTCGATCAGTCATTCATCGATCGCATGGCTCAAGGAGTTGACATTCTCGACCGTCCGACTAGACCCTGCCGGATTGAGCGCCTCAGTCCCGCACGATTCCGCATCATCCTCACTGAAGGTCGCAATCGACAGATTCGACGCATGTGCCAAGTTTTGGGTTATCGGGTGCTCGATCTGCATCGTGTCAGGATCATGCATGTGACACTTGACGGATTGGTATCTGGAGCGTGGAAACCACTCACCGGTGAGGAACGGGCGCAACTCTTTCAGGCTGTCGGACGAGGCAGCAGCCCTGGCCCGCATGCTTCATGAGGCTTCTGCTGTAATCGCGGATCCGTTGCTGCGGTGAGCTTTCAACTGGCAGACTAGCCGACGGACCTCGATTGACAAACACACCTTTGGAACTCACACTAGTCCGCGCGTCACCCTCATAATCGCCCACGGAGAGCAACGCCCAGTATGGTCACCACCTGGTGGAGCCCCCAACTCAATGCACTGCTTGGCAGCCTTGTCGTGGCGGCAGGCGCCTGGTTGGCTTGGGGCTCGTTCTCACCTTGGGGAGTTGTTCTCGTTGCAGGAGGCGCCGCAGGGTTTCTCATTTGGCAAGGGCGCACAATTGGGCTTGTTTGGGCCTGGACCACCCTGTTGCTTGGCCTGGAGAGTCTTGCCTGGCCCATTGTCACAATGGTTCAATTCCGTTCGATTACGACAGAGCCGACCGATGAACAACTGGGAACCATGCTCTCAGCCGTTCTGACGGGACTCATCTCAGCTGTCTTTTGGATCACGTTTTCCTATGGGTTCTTCAAGCGAGCCCGTCGGCCCAGCACCGTCTCGTCAGTCGATGCAACCGACAACCATCCGCCAACATCATAATCAGGCCCAATAAAAAAGAAGGAACACCTACCACATCTCGATCGGATCGACATCGACATCGAACTTAATGGCTCGGCGCAGGTAAGTCCGTTCCATCTCCTTGACTGTCATACGTACCGCTTCGAGGCCCGCTTCCCGTTCGGACGATTTCACGAGGATTTGCCACCGATACCGCCCCCTGAGTCTCGGCACCGGAGAAGGGACCGGTCCCAGGACAGTAAGACGGTCGGATCGACCGATCAATTGAGCCGTTGCAGAGCCCTTTGCCGAGACCATCTGTCCGGCCACGGACGGTGAAGAGCAGGCGGTGAGTCGAGCTACCCAGGCCATGGCAGCATCACGAACCATTTTCTCATTGGTTCCCGATGCGAGGAGGGCGATCAGATTAACCGAGGGCGGATACCCCAATGCAGCCCGCTGAGACAGTTCTTCCAAGACAAAGACAGATTCGTCATTCTTCGCCACAGCCTGAATCGCATGATGGGATGACAGACAGGTCTGCATGATAACCTGACCACCGACTCCTGCCGGATCGGCGAGACTGACCGCGTCGAGGAGCATATGATAGGTACGCTCGGCAGATCGGAAATCCGGCACACTGAGCCCTGCGTCCGCCTGTACAATCCCAACGAGGCCCATCGTCGGAAGAGGCCCGTGCCGCAGTAGCAATTGTGTTCCGACGATGATATCCCACCTCCCCTGCTCGATCCTCCGCCAGAGAGCTTCCGCCTGCGCTGGTCGCCGCATGGTATCTCCATCAAGCCGAATCACTGATGCATGAGGAAACAATCGCTTCGCATCTTCTTCTACCCGCTCTGTGCCTTCCCCAATCAACTGCATGCGAGGTCCGGAACAGGAGCCGCAGGTCTCGGGGATAGGGGCAGTATCCCCGCAGTAGGAACAGGACAGACGAGCTGCCTGCCGAGAGTACATCAACGCTACGTGGCAGGCGGGACAGCGGGGAACCTGGCCGCAATCCAGACAGACGAGAGCACCGGCATAACCCTTCCGGTTGAGAAACAGCAGGACACCCGCCCGGCGACCGATCGCCTGCCCGATGGCCTGAACAAGCGGCTGGCTCAGCACTGTACCGCGACCATAAGCACGTAACTCAACGACCTGTACGTTCGGCCGGGCATCGGACGGCATGATGTTACGTAAAAAGATTCCACGTTGTTCCACCGTTGCTTTGGTTTCAAGGGAGGGATGGGACGAACTCAGCACCAGCACCGCCTGTTCGCCCTGCGCCCTCAACCAAGCCACTTCCCGTGCATGGTAGCGGGGTTCTTGCGGTTCTTTGAGCGCCGCATCGTCTTCTCCTTCGATCCAAATCGCCCCAATTGCTGTCAATGGAAGAAAAACGGTCGATCGGGTTCCCACGATCACACGAACAGCCTGCCGATGAATCTGATCCCACACCTCGGCTTTCAGCTGGTCTGAAAGACCGCTATGGAAACAGATCGGGGATATACCCGTCTCATCATTACGGATCAAACCGGCAACCCATTGGGCTCGTTCTGTTTCGCCAACAATGATGAGGACCGTTTGTCCACGGTCGAGCACGAGGCGAATCGCCCGTTGCAACAGCTTCAATCGATCGGGCCAGGGAGCCTGTACCAGAACCTGCTTGGATCCTGGGCCTCTTAGCGCCTCGAACAGTGGCTCCGCCCAAGACATTGTTGGGTCAGGAATCAGCGACGCAGAGATGTCTGAATTGTCCTGGTTCGCCGGTCTGTTTGGGTGGATGAAGGGCGCCATCGTGGCCAATGGCAAAGCGTGGATTTCTGCCACCCATCCACGGGCCTTGAGATCGTGCAACAAGTCGACAGGGCCAGGACTGCGGGATGACCGGCGAAGTCCTGACGGTGTATTCCCTAGACGTGTGAGAAGTGCCCGCGCCTTCACCGAGCAGGGTTCTCGAGCCGCAAGTGCAGCCTGCCCTTGTTCCGTCAGTTCGTATTGGCTAACCTGCGCCCGTGGTTTGGACGCCGGAGGCAATACCAGCCGAAGACATTGTCCCCATGGCGCGACATACTGTTCGGCCACCTTCCGTGAGAGCTGGAACAGGTTCGAGGACACATCTGTTGCAGCCCCCTCCGGGAGCAACGAACAAATCTCCTTGAGGCGTGCCCGATCAAGGCCCTGAGGAAGAACCTGGGAGAGGGCGATTACAGCTCCTTGGAGAATCGACCGTCCGAAGGGCACGAGCACTCGATGTCCAATCCGTAGCGTGGGTCGGAGCGACAAGGGCACGATGTAGGTGAACGGGCCTGCCAGATGTCGTGGAACAATGACATCTGCAAACAGAATCTTTGGCTCTGTGCGTGGAGGGGCTACCAGCGACGAAATCATGCGGCATTGTAGCAGCATGGGAAAAGGGGGGACAACGAGGGAGAAAGAACAGAAACGTTCCGAAGGGGAATCGGTGAGGGTCGACGTTGAATCGTCAACCCTCACCGATACTCGATGAATTTACTGTGGAAGAGCGACTGGGGCAGCAGGTTTCTGATCTGAATTGCCTTGGCCACCTGATGCCGGAATCGTTGCCGAAGCTGGATTATCGGAGGCGGATGGGGGCTTTACCTTGGACGAACCAGTTGGTACTGGTGGGATCGTCTGGTCCACTGCAGGGATCGGATCTCCACTTTCCGCTGAGCTGAGACGGGACATTCTGTAGCCATTATTGCCGGTCTCAGTCGGCTTCGCCGCCGGCCCGGACTGTTCACTGGGTGACTCGGGCGAATAGAGTACAATGTCAACACGACGGTTCCTCTGCCGACCCACTTCAGTCGCATTTCCGGCTATCGGCTTCGTATCGCCATAGCCAACTGACGACAGCTTCACCGAATCGATCCCGCCCTTCTCAATCAAGTAACGGAGGACGATCCCAGCCCGAGCTTTGGACAAATCCCAGTTCGTCTGGTAGATCGATTTCAGGGAAGGACCGATTTCCATGTTATCTGCATGGCCCTCGACTCGAATCAGCCGATCGCCGGCAGTGGTCCGTAGATACGCAATCAGTTCATCGAGCACCTGATAGCCCTCGGACTTGATCGTGGCTTCGCCCGACTCAAAGCGAAGCTGCTTCATCAAATCCCCGAGACTGATTCGGGTTTCGCCTGCGGCATTTTGAACCTGGAACTTGCTTGGAGAAGAAGCCACAGCGGGGGAGATATCCAGAGACTGTTGGGGTAATTGAGAAATCGGCATGGCCTCAGGAACAGGGGCATGAGCCTGCACTCTGAAGCGATCGCCCTTCAGAATGCGGGAAGTCGATTTTGTGACCAGCGCCGTGGCCGTTCGGTCTTCTATGGACAGGATTTTCAATTCGCCCACGACCCGTCGAGGAAGGTTCCCTCCTGATCGAATCACGTCCATTCGATCCCCAGGCCTGATCCCGTCTTCTCGCCCCCGGTCCAGGTAAACGACATTTCTTTGCGCCACAAGATTCATGATTCCCATGTTGGATTGAAACTCCACAACCCTTCCCTCTATATCGCCGGTGGAAAGTTGGTCAACTGCTGCTCCCTCGTCGGCCGGAGGCACGAACTTCATCACCGGATCACCAGGCGATACAGGCCCATAAGCCCGTATGATCTGAACAGTAGTCAGATCCTTGTCAACGTCAATCACCTCAACCACAGCGAGACGATTGACCAAATGCCCCATGTATTGACCAGTAGTGGGATGGAATACCTTGTGCGATCGTCTGTAGATTGTGAAAGGATCTCCAGGCGCGACATCGCCGGGATTCTTCAGTCGGAGGTATAGAATATCTCTGCTGCCCAAAATCATGTGATCCCCAGTGGTCTGATTGTCACCGGTGATCACATTCACAAATCCATCCTGGGGAGTCGACCGCTGGATGGAGCCGGATGAATAGGCCAATGCCGGATCTCCGAATCGGACCGAGTTGAATTCGTCTGCCCCCCAGGCCAGAGGAAGGAGTGGCGCGGTCAAGATCCAAAACATGAGAGAGATGACACATTTCATTGAATAATTAACCATGGTGGTTGTCCTTCATGTAGGGCACGTATTACTGTCAGCAACCATAGCAAATAGTCCTGCATTGTCAAGAATATTGAGGCCTTGTCCACATTGACCCGCCAATTCACCGATGGTATGGTGACTCGGAAAGCGACTTCTCGCAGAAGGGGAATCAATATCATGCTGCCTGACAAGTCCCCGGCCCGCGATGCCCAACGCCAAGGTCGCCCTCGCATCGAGACTCAGATTCACCGACGCAAGAAAGCCAAGGCCTTCTCAGCCTTGGAGCCTGAGTGGGATCAAATTGACCAAGTATCACCCTCACATCTGCGCATGCCATCAGATCGCATGTCACCTACCCCGCCCAATAGAACGAAGCCCCCCCATAAATAAGCCGGCCTGGAGACGCCTCTCAACGAAACAGAACCTAGGACTTTCGGGTCGGCTCTACAGGTCTTTTGTACGCTTGCTATCCCCGTAACCCAAAGTCTAAACTCTAATTATCCTTGCATCTCAAGCTGTTGAAAGGTTAGCCCTATGAGCGGCTCTGAGTTACTTCTTGAGTATCTGACCAGATACTCTCCGATTATGTTTTTTATTGTCTTAGCGCTGGTGTTCGGCATATGGACGCTGGTCATCAGTTCTTTGCTCCAGCCGAAATATCCTGAACCGGAGAAGCTCTCAGTCTATGAATGCGGATCAGAACCATTCTCGGATGCTCGAATGCCCTTCCCGGTTCGATATTACATTTTTGCGATGCTCTTCGTTATTTTCGATATCGAGGTCATCTTCCTGTATCCTTGGGCCGTAGTCTTTACCAAGATCGAGTTAATTGGGTTGATTGAGATGCTAGTCTTCATCGGATTGTTTTTGGTGGCCTATGTCTATGCTTGGCGAAAGGGAGCCCTGGAATGGGACTGATCCAAATTGGTCGTCATGATAAGGATGGCACACCGGACATCGTAACCATGACAGTGGAAAAAGCCGTCAATTGGGCTCGCAAGGGGTCACTGTGGCCCATGACATTCGGCCTGGCCTGCTGCGCGATTGAAATGATTGCCGCAGTCTCGTCACGGTACGATATGGACCGCTATGGCGCCGGTGTGTTCCGAGCCTCACCGCGCCAGTCCGATTTGATGATTGTCGCCGGTACCGTCTGCCGACGGATGGCCCCCGTCATCCGAAAACTATACGATCAGATGCCTGAGCCAAAATATGTCATTGCCATGGGATCTTGCGCAACATCAGGAAATATCTACGATAGTTATAGTGTCGTCCAAGGGGTCGACCGCTTTGTGCCAGTCGATATCTATGTGCCTGGTTGCCCTCCAACTCCGGAAGCACTCTTCGACGGCATCCTCAAGTTACAAGAACGAATCATGCTGAAACGCGTGTTTCTGAAACAGCCGGATCAGGTCAAACCCAGCTTTAAAATATAGGTCTCAATCGATGTCACTACAGGAACTGGCCAGCCGGCTCCAAGAAGATTTTGCCACCGGTTTCATCAAAGCCGTCGAATGGCGCGGGGAGCTTGCGGTAACCGTGATGCGGGATCAGCTCCATGAGATCGCACAATTCCTTCACGACGACCCGGCTATGGACTTCGACTACATCGTGCATGTGAGTTCGGTCGACTGGCCCGACGATGAGGAACGGTTTGAAGTTGTGTACGAGTTCTATTCGATCCGGAAACGTCACCGCATCCGGCTCAAGACCAGGGTGCCGGAGTCGGATTGCATCGTGGACTCCCTAACGGATCTCTGGAAAGGCGCGGACTTCATGGAGCGCGAAGTCTATGACATGATGGGAATCCGCTTCCGAAATCATCCGGATCTTCGCCGAATCCTCCTGCCGGATGATTATACCGAAGGCTATCCGTTGCGAAAAGATTTTCCGCTTCGTGGCAAGGGCTGGCGCGACACATTCGAGTTCCTGGACGAAACGGCCCGATAGGACGGACAATGGCCTTTGAAGATCAACGAACAACCGTCTACAAGCTCGATCCGGCCCATCCGGGGAGTGAGACTCTCCCGACCCTGCGCTCGGAGGAGCTCCTGCTCAACATGGGGCCTCAGCACCCCGCCACCCATGGGGTGCTGAAAGTGATCCTCGAATTGGAAGGAGAACGCCTCGTCAAATCTACTCCCGTGCTGGGATATCTCCATCGCGGTGTGGAGAAGCTCGCGGAAGACGGCACGTATCACCAATTCATTCCTCATACCGACCGGCTCGATTATGTCTGCGCGATGTACAACAATTTCGCGTATTGCCGCGCGGTCGAAAAACTTATGAATATCACCGTGCCGGACCGTGCAGAGTATCTGCGCACGATCGTGGCGGAGGTTCAACGGATCATCGGCCATCAGTTTTGGCTCGGTACCCAGGCGCTCGATATCGGAGCTATGGGCGTCTTTTTCTATTGTTTCCGAGATCGTGAAATTTTGATGGATTGGTTCGACGAGCTCTGCGGTGCGCGCCTCACCACCAGCTGGTATCGTATCGGCGGCGTCGAGCGGGACTTCACGCCCTCACTGCTCGATAAACTGAAGCAGTTTCTGGACTACTTCCCGCCAAAAATCGACGAGTATGTAATCTTCCTGGAGAAGAACCGGATTTGGGTTGGACGGACCAAGGGAGTGGCAATCATCTCGGCGGAAGATGCTGTGAGCTTCGGTCTCAGTGGGCCAACGCTCCGCGGCTCGGGCGTTGACTACGACCTCCGTAAAGCCGAACCCTATTCAGCCTATCCGAAATGCGAATTCAGTGTGCCGCTCGGCAAAAACGGCGACACCTATGATCGGTACTGGATCCGTGTCCAGGAGCTCTATGAAAGTGTGAAAATCATTCGGCAGTGCCTGGAGCAGATGCAAGACGGCCCCATCATGGCCGATGTGCCCAGCGTCACGCTGCCGCCGAAGCAACGAGTCTTTACGAATCTGGAATCCATGATCCAGCAATTCAAGCTCTTCTCGCAGGGCTTCGACGCCCCTCCGGGAGAGATCTATTGCGGGACCGAGGCGCACAAGGGGGAGTTGGGATTCTATATCGTCAGCACGGGCGGCGGGAAGCCCTACCGTTTGAAAATTCGCGCCCCCTCGTTTATCCATATGGGCGCATTCGACCATATGTCCAGAGGCTACATGATCTCTGACGCGGTCACGATCTTCGGGACTTACGACATTGTGATGGGGGAATGCGATCGGTAGACATGAAACGTGAGATGTGAAAAGTAAAAGGTAGTGCGGCGATTTCATTTCGCGTTTTACGTTTCACTTTTCACGAGGAAGAAATATGGGACTAAAGCCGGCAACCAATCCTGACGTAGAAGCAGCCACGATCGAACTGTCGATTGACGGGAAATCCGTGACGGCAAAGAGCGGAGTTTCGCTCTACGACGTGATATCGAGCACGGGCAAGATCATCCCGGCCATGTGCTACCACTATACCTTCGATCCCTTCGGTTCCTGCGGCATGTGTTTGGTCATGCAGGAGGGAAAAAAAGCGCCCGTCCGTTCCTGCACCGCCAAAGCGGCGGCCGGCATGATCATCAAAACCGAGGGAGATGAACTCTTCCAAGCCCGTAAGAAAGCAGTGGAAAAACATCTCTCGGTCCATCCGCTCGACTGCCCGGTTTGCGACGCCGACGGCCATTGTGAGCTGCAAGATATGGCCTTCCGACACGGGGTCACGAACCTGGCCAACGCGAAACAAAAATTTATTCCGGAAGATACGCGCAGCCCGGTGCTCGACTTTAATATGAACCGCTGCATCGCCTGCGCGGAATGCATCAACGTCTGTAAAGACGTGCTGATGATCGATGCGCTTCAATTCATGAAGAAGGGCGGGTTCAATCAAGTTGTGCCGAAGGGAGATTTCGCACTGTCCTGCGAGTTCTGCGGAGACTGCCTTGCCGTCTGTCCGGTCGGCGCCATCACCAACAAGTTTTCTAAATATCTGTACAAGCCGTGGCAGATGAAGAAAACCACGACGACCTGTAACTACTGCGGGGATGGCTGCCAGATGTACCTTGAGACCAAGGATGCTGAAGTCGTCCGCGTGACTTCGCCACTATCCTGGAAAAACAAATGGGGCGACCGGGCCGACACGGCCAAAGGGCATGGCGGGCTCTGCGTACGGGGACGATTTGGGTTCGAGTACATCGATAGCGCCGCACGTCTGAAGCAACCGCTCCTTCGCAAGGGCAATCAGCTCGTCGAAACCCCCTGGCTCGAAGCCATGCACCAGGTGGTTGATCAGTTTTCAGAAATCCGGCGCAAGCACGGACCAGACGCGATTGCCGGCCTGATCACCGCCCGCTGCACCAACGAAGAGCTGTATCTCTTCCAGAAACTCATGCGCGCCGGGTTCCGGACCAACCAGTTCGACAGCAGTGCGCGTTACGGCCACCTGAACTTCGTCCATGCCTCCCGGCATGCCTTGGGGATCGGGCGGAGCCCGAACGACTGGGAAGATCTGACGAAAGCCAAGGCCGTGATACTCATCGGTTCCAACATCACGGAGACCAACCCGCTCACGGCTGTGCGCATCAAAGAAGCGATTCGCGTCTATGGGGCGCAAGTGGTGGTCATCGACTCCGCTGTTACAAACATGGCTAAACTCGCCTCCCATCCGGTCCTGATTACGCCGGGAACGGAAGGACTCGTGATCGACGGACTCGTGAAGGCCACCCTGGAGCTGGACTTGGTCGACGAAACCAGTGTCAAAAAACACCCCCTGGCCTTCGAAGCCCTAAAGACTTCTGTGGCCCACATCTCACTGGCGCAGGTGGCTTCGCAGACCGGCATGTCGGTCGAATCGTTGAAAGACACTGCGGCGATCTTTGCCGAAGCACCTCGATCCATCATCCTTTGCGCTGAAGGGATTGTCCGCCGGCCTGATGGGTACCAGAATGTCTTGAAACTGATTGATCTCGCCTGGGTCACCGGCAAGTTGGACCAACCAGGCTGTGGGGTAAATACAGTCACGGAAGAGCCGAACGAGCAGGGGGCTGTGGACATGGGCGCCGCGCCGGAGTTTCTCCCTGGTCAAGCCTTGTTCAGCGATCAAACCGCGCGCGACCGTTTCGCCAAGGCCTGGGACGTCACGCTCCCGGCGGCCAACTCCGGGGCGGACCTCGTCGAGATTCTCAGTCGCTGCAGGAGCGGCCAGATCCGCGCCCTCTATGTCATCGGAGAAAACCCGCTTGCCACGTTGCCCGCATCAATGGAGGTCCGTGCCGCGCTGGATCGGCTCGAGTTGCTCGTCGTCCAGGATCCGTTCCTGACCGACACGGCGCGCATGGCGCATGCAGTGCTGCCGGCTTGCACCTCTGCGGAAAAGGACGGCACCTTCACCAATCTGGAAGGCCGAGTCTTGCGCGTCCGCGAAGCCATCGATCCAATCGGAGAAAGTTTGCCGGATTGGCACATCATGACGGCGCTGGCCAACGCGCTGGACTGTCAATGGGGGTATGAATCCTCGAACGATATTCAAGCCGAGATTATGAAGTTGCTGCCCGGGTACTACAACCTCGGACAACCACGCAAGGTTGTGCCGGCAGTGGACCACTATCTCTCAAACGACTACACTAAGGATGTGGGGGCTCGCTATCGAGCCTCCGCTCCATCCGATTCCAAGAGCCAGCGGCCCTTCGCCTTGATAATGGGACAAGTCCTGTATCATTCCGGTAAGATGTCCACCAAAGCTCCCGGGCTCATTACCATCGCCCCTAATACAGGGCGGCTCAGGATGAATCCTCAAGATATGGAACGGCTTGGCGTGGGTGAGGGAGCGACGGTGCGTCTCACGTCGGATCGCGGATCAATGCAATTGGCGGCGCAACCCGATCAATCCATCGCTCCGCAGACCTGTTTCTTCCCGGAACATTTTAATGAGCCGCCGGTGAAGGACTTGATGTCGGTCCAGGTTGATCCGACGACCGGAGTTCCCACATTTAAGCAGACCCGCGTGACGATCGAAAAGGCCTAAGAGCGAGCAGGAAGCGCACATGAGTGCTACAGCACTGATAAAGCAAGTCCTCCAAGCCGCATTGTTCTATGAGATCTGGGATGCGATGAAGGTGACGTTCAAGCACATGTTCCACAAGCCCATCACGTTCCAGTATCCACGGGAACAGCGAACCCTTCCCGACACCCATCGAGGGGCACTTGCACTCTTACGCTACGACGATCACCAGGAACGTTGTGTCGGCTGTGACCTCTGCGAAGCCGCCTGCCCATCCCGCTGTATCAAGGTCATCAGCTTGGAAGATCCGGAGCGTCCACTGCAGCGATTCGCCAGCGAATTTTATATCGACATTACGAAATGCGTCTTTTGCGGCTACTGCGTCGAAGCTTGTCCCGTCAACGCGCTGGCGATGACGAAGATGTACGAGTTCTCAACTCATGATAAGCGCACCTTGCTATTCGACAAGAAGCGACTGTACGAAATTGGCGAACGTCATCTCGACGATGCAAAGAAATACCTGTACGCGCATAATCAGGAAAAGAACGTTGAGGAAAGCAGGGAATATCGGTATTATTTCCCGCAATCGGTACTGAAACCGACCCAACCACCACCCAAGCATCTAGGCTAAGTCATTCAATGGTTTTGGTCTTTTTTGCCTACTTCGCACTGGCCAGTATTGCTGCGGGCGTGATGACCGTTTCGCTCAAGAACCCGGTGCATTGCGGCCTGGCGCTCCTGGCCCTGTTGCTCCATGTCTCCGGACTATTCATCATCCTCAACGCTGAATTCCTCTGGGCCGTGCAGGTCATCGTTTACGCCGGCGCGATCCTCGTTTTGTACCTCTTCGTGCTGATGCTCATGAACTTGAAAACCGACGACCGGTACTTCCACTCCTCATACCTGTACTTTCTGGCCCCGGCAGCGATCGGATCGTTGTACGTGCTGGCCCTCCTGATCCGTTCACCCTTCGGAGGGGCAAAGGGCGATGCGCCTGCCGAGGCAGTACTCAAGGACGGCGATACCCACGCGGTCGGAATCAAAATGTTCAGTGAGTATCTGTTGCAGTTCGAAATCGTCGGGGTGTTTCTGTTGGGCGCCGTCATTGGAGCAATCGTCCTGGCAAAAACTCCGAAGCCGGCCAACCGGGAACATAGGGGATAAATGTTGAGTGCTGAATGTTGAATTGCAGACGTGAACCACCCAC